>Ga0315277_10009923_pt1 | contig 12124 bp, 8 predicted proteins | sample YL17G05_15_MG_FD_203695 | JGI IMG/M metagenome (GOLD analysis project Ga0315277, IMG submission 203695) | Sediment microbial communities from Yellowstone Lake, YNP, Wyoming, USA - YL17G05_15 | ecosystem: Environmental > Aquatic > Freshwater > Lake > Sediment | place: USA: Wyoming | collected... | reverse complement strand
AGGCAGCCACCTTACCGGCTTCCGCTCAGCATTAACCCGAGTTTTCAACGATTATGCCCGGAATACGAAAATTTTAAAGGATACTGACCCCAACTTAACCGGGGAGGATGTGCGCGAAGGGGCAGTGGCCATCATCAGTGTAAAGCTACCCCAGCCCCAATTTGAGGGACAAACCAAGGCAAGGTTGGGAAATCCCGAAGTAAAAAGTCAGGTTGAATCTGCCGTAGCCAATAGCCTGTCCCTCTACCTCGAGCAACACCCCAACGAGGCCAAGGCCATTATAGAGAAGTGCCTCATCTCCGCCAAAGCTAGAGAGGCGGCGCGCAAAGCTCGCGACCTTGTTTTAAAGAGGACTGGATTCGAAACATCAACTCTGCCCGGGAAGCTAGCCGATTGTTCCGAGAAAGAGCCCGCAAAATGCGAGATTTACCTGGTCGAAGGTGATTCAGCCGGTGGCTCAGCTAAACAAGGGCGAGACCGCCGCTTTCAAGCCATTCTCCCTCTGAGAGGCAAGATACTCAACGTAGAGAAAGCTCCCAAAGATAAGATTCTGGAACATGAAGAGCTAAGGGCCATTGTCACAGCGTTAAAAGCCAGCGCTGACGAACAATTTGACAGCTCTAAACTTCGCTACCACAGAATAATCATCATGACCGATGCCGATGTTGATGGCTCGCATATTCGCACTTTGCTCCTCACCTTCTTTTACCGCCATATGACAGAGTTAATTAACCAAGGCTATCTCTACATTGCTCAACCACCCCTTTACCGCATCAAGTCCGGTAAACAAGAGTCCTGGCTTTACTCTGAACAGGAAAAGGAGAAACGAATTAAGGAGCTGAAACAAGACAAAATAGAGATTCAGAGATACAAAGGGCTGGGGGAGATGACTCCCGTACAACTATGGGAGACAACCATGAACCCCGCTAACAGAACCCTGCTCAAAGTAGAGGTAGTGGATGCCATAGCCGCTGACCAGGCTTTTCGTATGCTAATGGGCGACGAAGTTTTGCCTCGCAAAAGATTCATCCAGGCCCATGCTCAAAGTGTGAGAAACCTCGATATTTAGCCATTGGGCTCCCCCGAACCCAAGTAGTTACGTGATATGGGGAGAATTCGCTAGGAAATCCCGACAATGGCAATAAATAATGGAATATGCGGCCCACCGCCGTGCGGCGGTTGAGCTTGATTGTTGAGTAACCTCAGACAAAATGGATGATAAATTCACAAAATCCAACTTCCTCAAAATTACTCAAGAAGTTCTTGAATTCCAATTGAAATCTCTTTACCCACTGCATGTACAAAGAGACCCGGCTCGAATTAATTTGCTCTTTCTTAATCACGACAGAAATTTCTCGACATTCCTCACAGTTAGGTATCTGGTTGAGCATGAGAGAGTGGCCGACATCTACACCCTGTCCCGTTCGCTGTTTGAAAGTATTGTGTCAATGGGCCTGCTGACCAAGTCGCTGGTCTCGAACGACCTGTATCGCTACCAAAATTATCAATTCATAGAAATATACAAAACTTACACTCACCTAGAGAAACTTGGACTTGCACACCTCAGCGACATTGCCTCGTCCGAAATCGCCCTCGTAAAAGCTAAGCGAGATGAATATGTAAGGGGATATGGTAATAACCTTTCTACATGGACCGGCAAATCATTAGAACAAAATGTGAAACTGCTAGACGAGAACTTTCCCCCAACGTGTAATGAAGAACACTTCTATGAGTATTTGTATTGCCAAGTTTATCGCGAAGGATCGACTTCAACTCATTCGAGCTTTCTTGGTCTTAAAAAGGGAGTAGAAATTGAACAAGTAACCATTCCTGGTTCTTTTGTCGCGCACCGGTTCAAAGCAAATGAAGCGCACCTCATATTCTCTTGTTTTCACTCCCTGCTAGTTTTCCTAAGTTCCGTCAGATTCATGGGTCACGCTCTGCAAAAAGCAGAAACTGAAGACTACTTTCATAAGATAGCCAGATATATTATTTCGGAATAACCGAAGGTATCATTATCTAACAAGTCATTACATTCCGCCCGCACGAGGCGGCTGAAGCGCGGTGCTATCTCGCAGCTGTCGGATATATCTTGCGTTCTGTTATATACTTTTCTACCTCAGGGGGCACCAGGTAATAAATGGACAGCCCCTGAGCTATACGCTGGCGAATTCCTGAGGAGCTAATCCCGATTACAGGCATATCAAGCTGAATAATTTTGTCCAGCAGCCCGGGTATTGCTGTTTCTAAGTGCTTCAAATCTTTTGAGCCTAATCTCGGGGCAACCACTAGCCTGCATAATTGAACTAATTTCTCCGGTTCTTTCCACAAAGGCAACTCGGCTAAGGTATCACGCCCAAGGATGAAGAAAAAACTTGCTTCACTGCCTAGCTGCTTTCGTAGCATCGTCAGGGTATCCACGGTGTAAGAAGGACCGGGGCGCTCTACTTCGAGAGTACAAAGCTTAAAATGAGGGTTGTCTGCTATGGCACGGCGCACCATCTCTACCCTGTGGACTGCCAGGGTAATATTACGGCCTAGCTTAAGCCAGGGCTGTCCAGCAGGCACGAAAAGAACTTCCCACAATCCCAATTTTATTCTTGCTTCCTCGGCGACAACAAGGTGACCAATATGGATAGGGTCAAATGTACCACCAAGAACGCCTATATTCACTTCTTTATTTTCTCGGCTTGGGACGGAATATCGCTATTTGTGCCGGCGAAATTATTTCCTCATCCCGGCTCGCCTGGTCCACCATTTCCATAGCTTTCCTCATCAATTCTAACACAGCTTGACCGCTCACTGCAGAGATGTAAAAGACAGGCACCCCAAGCTTGGCAAAGCACTGTTTCACTTCAGACAAACGAGCTTGAACCTCAAGCAAATCTATCTTATTTACCGCCACGATTTTGGGCTTGTGTGCTAAACCTTTGTATAAGGCTATCTCTTTATCCAATATGCTGAAGTCATTGATAACGGTCGGCGAACTGCCATCCAATAAATAAATCAGCAGCTTGGTTCTTTCCACATGGCGCAAAAACTCATCCCCCAATCCTTTGCCAAGATGAGCACCTTCAACAAGGCCAGGAATCTCGGCAACAATGAAGTCTCTCCTGTCGTCTGGCATAACTCCTAAAATTGGCTGGCGGGTGGTAAAGGGGTAATCGGCAATTTCGGGTTTGGCTCTCGATATCGCAGATAATAAAGTGGATTTCCCCGAGTTTGGATGACCAACAATACAGATATCGGTAATGAGTTTTACCTCGAGGATAATATACCGCTCTTCTCCTGGTGCACCCTTGCTAGCAATCTCAGGAGCTTGATTTACCGCTGTAGCAAAACGAGCATTGCCCAGTCCTCCCCGGCCCCCCTTAGCCACCAAAACCTTTTGCCCGGGAGTCCTCAAGTCAGCCAAAAGTATCTCTTCCCCCGACTTAGCTTTAGTGAAAACCATTGCCCCCACGGGCACTGAAATAGCTAAATCCTTCCCTGTCTTGCCGCGCTTCCGCCCACTACTTCCTCGGCGGCCGTTTTCAGCTACAAACTCCTTCTGCCATCCCATCAAGCTCAAGTCAACTAAGTTGGGATTAGTCACAACAATCACATTCCCACCATCTCCACCATCCCCACCATCCGGCCCACCAAAAGGAACATACTTCTCCTTCCGAAAGCTGACACACCCATCCCCACCACATCCACCCCCAACCATAATTTCTCTCTTATATATCATAAGTTAATAATCTAATATACACTTTATTATATTAATAGATAAGTACTAATTATTATAAGCGATATTGTTGCGAAATGAGTAAAGAGTGAGAAAGATCAGAGTTCAGAGGGCAGTGGGGGCAGGATAAGCAACAATTTATCCACAAATTATTAGTGCTTCTGCACAGTTTGGTATGCCGCTCTATAACCTTTCTGTGAATTAAGTTGCTCTTTAATTTCCGCAATTTGGTTAGAAAGGGTAGGATTAATGCTCAATTCGTTAGCTATTTTTTCGTAGCCATGAAGAATTGTGGCATGATTTCTGCCACCTAATTCTTTGCCGATTTCAGTTAGAGTGCAGTTGTATCCTTCACGCATGAGATAGATAGCCACATGTCGTGCCAGAGTGGTTTTTCTATCTCTTTTCTTGTTAATTAGCTCTTCTGCCGAAATGCTGAAATAGTCCGCTACCGTCCGCAAGAGCAACTTTATGTCTTGTTTACAGGTCATGCTTGTTAATAACTTGTTGATTGTTTCGGGAGTGATCTTGGTTCCACTTAATTTAGCCTGGGCAGTGAGATATACAAGGGCACCTTCAAGCTGGCGGACATTCTCGCATACTTTCTCCGCGACAATATGCAGCACCCCTTCGAGTTCTGAGGTCATTATTGTGTCTGCTTTAACCCGTAAGATATTCAGGCGTGTTTCAAAGTCGGGTGGTTGTAAGTCAACAACAAGCCCCCCTTCAAGGCGTGATTTCACCTTGTTGCTAAGTGGACGCATGTCTTGGGGAGAACAGTCAGCGGTGATGACAATTTGGCGGTTATTACTGTAGAGCTCGTTGAAGGTGTGGAAGAAACATTGTAAGGTTTGTTTCTTGTTGATCAGGAAATGAACATCGTCGAATAGAAAGATATGGATATTTCTGAATTTGCTGCGGAACTTGTCAACTTGGTTTTCTCTCACAGCTAATACAAATTCATTGGCGAATTGTTCCGCGGTAATATAAGCCGCTTGCAGCCCATTGTTTGTCGTTAGATGCCCGATAGCATGTAGTAAGTGAGTCTTACCTTGCCCGGTGGTGCTGTGAATGAAAAGAGGGTTATAACTACTTCCTGGATTTTCAGATACTTCTACAGCGGCAGCATAAGCTAAACGGTTAGAATCGCTGACAACAAAGCTATCAAAGGTATACCTTGGATTAAATCTATACTGCGTGGCTTTGCTGCTTGTCCCGCCATCGGTTTGAGTAGCCAAAGGGCTAGCTGATAGTTGTTCACGATTGTGGATCTCAAACCGGACGTCGATATCCTTACCTATAATATCAACTAAGGTCTTCCTTACCAGAGGATAAAGGCGCTTGGATAGCCATTCGGCGACAAAAACGTTAGGGACACCGACGACAAATATATTATCGTGGCAGCTTAGCCCCTGGCTATCGCTAAGCCAGGTTGTATAATTTGCCTTGCTAACCTGAATTTGCAGCTTGCCGAGGGCACTCTGCCAAATTTCTTTTGCTGGTTCCAATATATCCCCATTCCCAACAATACTCAGCCACAAAGATAGCTTAAAGGAGTATTAAGGAGCGGTTAAGAATTTAAGAGCTTACTAGTTACTAGTTATAGAATATCAAGTTTTCTCCAACCTTCGCTAGGCAATGTTTGACATAATTAAAAAATTAATTAAAAATAGGTTTGCGATGAAAGCGCGCACCGTTTTTATGGGCACTCCGCAGTTTGCTGTGACTATATTGGAGTCCTTGCTCCGGAGTTCTTACCAGGTGCTTGCTGTGTATACTCAGCCCGATAAGCCGGCTGGCAGGGGGCGCCCAGTTGTTTTTCCTCCGGTGAAAAAGCTAGCACTGGAGCGGCAAATACCAATTGTGCAGCCCGAGACTTTTGAATCAAGCGAGGTGGTGGAGAAGTTGTCCAGCTTTCAGCCCGAGCTCGTAATTGTAGCAGCCTTCGGTTTTATTCTTCCCCCAGAAGTGCTTTCCTTGCCCAAATTTGCCTGTCTTAATGTTCATCCTTCATTATTGCCGCGGCACCGAGGTCCGTCGCCGGTCGCTCATACCATTCTCTGTGGAGATGAACTTACCGGGGTCACCGTAATGTTAATGGACGCTGGATTGGATACCGGGCCGATTTTAGCTCAGAAAAAAGTGGGGATTTCCTTTATGGATACCACCGGCTCGCTTAGCTCCAAGCTAGCTGATGTTGGAGCCAGACTTTTGCTGGAGGCCTTGCCTAAATGGCTGGGGGGCGAACTCAAACCGCAAGCTCAAGATGAGTCGCAGGCTACTTATAGTAAGTTGATAACCAGTAAGGATGGCGAGATTGATTGGCATCTTCCTGCGCTCGAGCTCTGGCAGATGGTAAGGGCGTACAATCCCTGGCCAAGCTGCTATACCTGGTGTCAGGGTAAACGGCTGAAAATCCATAAGGCTCTTCCTCTTGGCGATGGGGGAGAGGGGGATATAGGGGAAGTAATTGCCCTGGCGGAGCAACCGGGGGTTGGGGTGGTAACTAAGCAAGGTATTTTAGGGCTTTGCCAGGTTCAGTTAGAAGGAAAACGCGAAATGCCGGCAAATGATTTTGTCCGCGGGAAAAGAGATTTTATTGGTTGCGTTCTGGGGCAAAAGTAGCTTCTCTTGCCAGTGTTATTCTGCGAACATTTCTACAAAATCTCAAAGGAATTATTTGAGATTGCCACGCACCTTTGAAATGGCTGCTTAGTCGAAACCGAGCCAGGTAGTGGCGTTTTTAATGGGCTCCCGCCCACTTTCCACTTTGTTCGCAGGGAAATCCCAGTCAGGGTAGCCAATAGCGATGGCTATTACTATCCGCTGGGACTCAGGTATGTGGACGTATTTTCTTAACACCTCGGGATACATCGTTCCCTGGTCTTCGATGCAGGTCCCCAGGCCGAAGTGCAGCGCGGTAAGACAGATAGTCTGTATCACAGCGCCAATGTCGAGCAGTGGTCCACTTTCGCCCAGACAGCGATCGGTGGACAAGATGATTGCCGCCGGCGCATCGAAGTAACGGAATCCTCGCTCCAGCCATTTTGCCCTTTTCTCCCTGTCTTCCCTGGGTATGTCCATAAGCTGGAAAAGCTGCTTGGCGAGGTTTACCTGGCGTTGGCGGTAAATGCTCTCCCTCGGCCAGCCCGCAACCACGTGCTCGGGGTTGGGCGGTGCTCCAGAGTTGAGCAGCGCAACGTTGCTCTGTCTTACACTTTCCAAAACGTCACCGGTGAGCACGATGAACTCCCAGGGTTGGGTGTTCATAGCGGACGGGGCATGGCTCGCCAATTCCAGTATTTGCTCTAAAACCTCTTTGGGCACAGGGTCAGGTTTGTAGCCCCTGATACTCTTACGCTTTTTCACGGCTTCGATGACATCCATAAATTGGCTCCTTTTCCGTGACATTAATAATTATGGGGCAGCAGTTAGGGGTTCTGATTCGTAAATCCTTTCCTCCGCCAGCTCTGCTGGGGTGAGAGGAACGTCGGCTTCAATATCTCTGCCCTCGATTCCTTTAGCCAGGATTTCCTTATAGTATTCATGCTGGATTATTAAGTTCATGATTTCGTTGCTACCGGTCCAGATCATGATAAGTCTGGCTTCCCGGAGTGCCCGTTCCACAGGGTAGACGTGAGTATACCCAATGCCGCCGAGAATCTGCATGGCATCATTTACCACTTCCCAATGTGTCTGGGTAGCCAGTTTCTTCACCTCTGACACCAGTCTCCTTTGATAAGCAGGAGTACCTACTCCATCATCGATGGTCTTGGCCACGGCGTATGCCAGAGCGCTGACAGCATCGAGCTTGGTGACGCAGTCGGCTATCTTGAAGCTCACTCCTTCAAAATTCCTTATGGTCTGGCCGAAGGCCTTCCGTTTGTTGGCATACCGGGCGGCCACTTCCAGAATAGCTCTGGAGCCACCCACTCCGCCACCGAGAAGCCTTTCCGGCACCATCAATTTATAGAATATCTTTGCCCCTTCGTTCTCTTTCCCCAGCAGATTCTCCTCCGGCACCGGCACATCGCGGAAGACCAATCTACCTGTGCCTGTACCGCGGCAGCCCATCAAGCCGTAGACATGCTTTACCTCCACGCCCATATCCCTCTCGACGATGAAGGCGCTGAGCGAGTCGCGGCCGGCTCCGGGGTTGGTGACAGCGAATACCAGGAAGAAGTCGGCGCCTTCAGAGCCGACGACAAAGCGTTTCTGTCCGGTAAGGTAATAGTAATTTCCTTTCTTTCGAGCCACGGTAGTGGCACCGAAGAAATCAGAGCCGCCTCTTGGCTCGGTGAGTGCCTCGCCAGCCCATTGTGTGCCGGCGATTAATGGTTTGAGGTACTTCTTCTTTTGGGCCTCGGTCCCAAACACGTTTAAGCCTTCTCCAACAATGGAGGTAACTGAGACGAGACAGGCAAAAGGCACCCCGAGCTTATTGACCTCTCCTACTGTGATGAGTTCATCCACCCATTTCAGGTCTCTGCCGCCATATTTCTTGGGGAACCTGATGCCTAGCAAGTTTCTCCTGCCGGCTTCTCTGACAAATTCGTAGGGGAACTCGATTTTATCGGCGTCCATGTCCAGTATAAGCTGCCGTGGTATGCTCTTGACCAGGTCCTGAACCTCTTGTCTGAATTTTTTGCGCTCTTCAGTTAAAAATACCTCTAACATTGCTTCCTCCTTTTTAGCTTTAATAGGCGGTGTTATGATCCCTGACTAACCGACACAGGGATAGTTTAGTTTTTCCAGAATCCTGACCAATAGTATAGCACGTGTCAAATTATCTAAAAAAGGGTAGTGTTTGACGATGGAGGTGAAAGTTATTATAATTCAGTCCGCCCTTAGGTCAAGAAAAGCCATGGGTGAGACTTCAACAGCAGTTATCGAGACTACCTCAGGCAAAATCGAAGGTATTTTCAGGAAGGGTCTATACATTTTCCGTGGCATACCTTATGCGGCACCGCCAGTAGGTGAGCGTCGATGGTTGCCGCCTAGGCCTCCCGAATCCTGGGGCGGAGTTAGACCGGCGAAAGAGTTTGCCCCCACTGCCCCACAGGCACCTATGGACATACAGTTTCTGGAACCACCGGAGAAACAGCCACAAAGCGAAGACTGTCTTTATCTCAATATCTGGACTCCCGGGCTGGATGGCGCTAAGCGCCCGGTTATGGTCTGGGTCCATGGCGGCTTCTTCACCACCGGTGCCGGCTCGTGGGTGATCTACAATGGGCGGACTCTGTCTACACGCGGTGATGTGGTGGTAGTGACTATTAATTATCGGCTGGGCATATTGGGTTTCCTTAATCTAAATGAAGTCACAAAAGGCAAGATACCAGCTACAGGAAATGAGGGACTGCTTGACCAGGTCTTGGCGCTGGAGTGGGTGCGGGATAACATCTCGCGCTTCGGCGGGGATCCGGATAATGTGACCATCTTCGCCGAGTCCGCTGGGGCCATGGGCGTGGGGGTGTTACTGGCAATGCCTAAGGCGCGCGGGCTCTTTCACAGAGCTATCCTCCAAAGTGGGGCAGCTCATCATGTGAACTCACTAGAGCGTGCTGAGAAACTGGGGACTATCTTTCTCGACATTCTAGGTATAAAGCCGACCGAGGTTAATAAATTGCGGTCGCTTACCGAGCAGCAGCTCCTCAATGCTCAGGTGGAAGTTATGGCTAGAGCGCAGGGTCCGAAATTGGCTATGGGTGGCTTGCCTATCAAGCCTGTGGTTGATGGCGATGTGATTCCAGAGTTGCCGATCCACGCTATCGCTGGCGGCTCGGCAGACAATGTGGCAGTCCTGATCGGCACCACCCTGGATGAATGGAAGCTCTTTGCCGTTTTGGATAGAAATCTTCCCAACTTGAACGAGGCTGGCTTGCTGCGGCGTTGCCAGCGTCTCATTCCGGGTGGGGATGTGACCGGGCTAATAGAAGTCTACCGCCAGGCTCGTAGACAGCGTAACCTTTCGGTCACCCCTGCTGAATTGTTTATTGCTATCCAATCGGACAGGGTTTTCCGCATGCCGGCGATTCGGCTAGCCGAGGCACATTATCGCCGTCAACAGCCGACTTACATGTATCTGTTCAACTGGGTTTCACCGCTAATGAACGGAATTCTTGGTGCTTGTCATGCACTGGATCTGGGGTTTGTGTTCGGGACTCTGGATGACAATTTCACCGGTTCTGACGAAGAAGCCCAGGCTCTGTCGAGGAAAATCCAAGACGCTTGGGCGAGTTTTGCCCGTCATGGGGACACTAGTTGCCAGAGCATAGGTAAATGGGAACTCTACGATGGACAGCGGAAGACAATGGTTCTGGGCAAGCAATGCCTGCTGGTAGAAGCTCCCTATGATGAAGAGCGGCGTGCCTGGGAACCCTTCACCGATTCTGTCCTCGGCGCCTTTTAAAGCTGGCGAGGATTGAGCCTGTTGTAGAATAAGGAAAGACTAGATTACGCTTTCTCGCCACACCAGAGCACCAACAGGGCAAACGGCAACGCACTCGCTACAGTCCTGACAACGGGACTTACCCATAGGCTCATCTCCAAAAGTGGTGACTACCCTCCGGAAGCCACGGTAAGCGAAACCAATGGTTCCTTTGCCCAGTTTTTCCTGGCATACCCAAACACATCTGCCGCAGAGCACACATTTGTTAGGGTCGTAAATGAACAAGGGACTGCTCGAGTCTATGGGTAGCTCAGGCAAGATTTTTCTGAACCTTTTTGTTTTGAGCTTCACGCTGAAATGCTTGGCTAGTTTTTGAAGTTCGCAAGAACCATTTTTTAGGCAATGGGCGCAATCCACAGGATGGCTAGCCAGGAGCAGTTCCAGAGCGGTGCGGGCTAGTCTCAGTGCCTTTGCTCCTTTGGTATTAACCACCATTCCTTCTGCTACAGGAGTAGTGCAGGCTGTAATTGGGTTATCCTTACCTTCAACCTCCACAAAGCAGAGACGGCAAGAAGCGAAAGGTTCACTCTTTTCCCGAATGGCGCAAAGGTTGGGGATGTAGATGCCGTTATCCAGAGCTGCCCACAAGACCTTTTCACCTGGGGCAGCTCCTATTTTCTTACCATCAATCGTCAGAGAGACGTTTTTAACTTTTACCAGTACCCTCCCCCTTATTCTCTCCTTGAGGGAGAGAATATCTTAGGGCAGGAGTCACCTTCCCAGCCCGGTATATCGTCCTTTAGAACAGCCCCTGTACGTTGCCAGTCTTGGTATCAACATCTATCCTTCTAAAGGCTGGATCGGAGCTGGTGCCTGGCATCAGGCTGATTGTCCCAGCGCACGGACAAAGGAATTTCGCCCCGGAATAAACCAACACATCGCGGATAGGCAAGCTCCATCCTTTAGGGGTTCCCTTAATGGCCGGGTCATGTGTCAAGCTCAGATGGGTCTTTACCATCATGGTGGCGTACTCATCATATTTCTTGTCTGCTTCAAATACCTTTGCCTTGGCTTCGGCTTCAGGTGCCCAGGACACGCCATCGGCTCCATAGACCACTTTGGCAATCTTGTCCACCCGCTCTCGCAGCTTCATTTCCATAGGGTAAAGGAATTTGAAATTGTTCTTCTCCTTGCAGGCTTCCATGGCAGCATCAGCAAGCTCCAGTGCTCCATCGCCACCCTTGAGCCAGTGTTCGCTGAAAGCGCAACGTGCCCCGGCTGCCTCGGCTGCCTTGCGCACCATGGCGATCTCAGCCTTAGTATCCGTATGGAAGGAGTTGATGCACACCACCGGGTTAATGCCTGCCGTTTTAATAGTATTGATATGGTGCACGAGATTGGCAAGCCCCTTCTCCAGGGTCTTCAAGTCTTCTTTGGTGTAAGCGTCAGGTAGTGGTAGTCCGGCTACAACCTTGGGTCCGCCGCCATGCATCTTTAATGCCCTGATGGTAGCAACCAGTATTGATACGTGTGGTTTGAGGCCACTGTAGCGGCATTTGACATTCCAGAACTTCTCAAAGCCAATGTCAGCAGCAAAGCCGCTTTCAGTGACAACGTAGTCTGCCATCTTGAGGGCAATACGATCGGCGATGATGGAGTTTTGGCCCACAGCAATATTGGCGAAGGGGCCAGCATGCACAAGGCAGGGCTGATACTCCGCGGTGCCGCACAAAGTAGGGTTAATAGCATTGCGCATAAAGGCGGTCATAGCACCACCAACTTCAAGGTCACCAGTGGTAACCGGGTTGCCCTTTTTATCGTAGGCGACGGTGATCTCGTTCATCCTCTTACGCAGGTCTGCTAAGTCATTGACTATGGCGAGCATAGCCATGATCTCAGAGCTTACCGCAATACCGAACTTGGACTGCATCAGAAAGCCGTCCATCTTGCCACCGATGCCAATAATAATATTCCTCAGGCTCTGGGCACAGAAGTCCATAATCCAG
>Ga0315277_10009922_pt1 | contig 12125 bp, 9 predicted proteins | sample YL17G05_15_MG_FD_203695 | JGI IMG/M metagenome (GOLD analysis project Ga0315277, IMG submission 203695) | Sediment microbial communities from Yellowstone Lake, YNP, Wyoming, USA - YL17G05_15 | ecosystem: Environmental > Aquatic > Freshwater > Lake > Sediment | place: USA: Wyoming | collected... | reverse complement strand
GTGGTTGGGGCTTTGCCCCAACCACCACATATACGGATTCCTCTCAGGAACCAAGGCTTTTCCATCACGCTCCCAGGGAGGCTGCTTGACGCCCGCAAAGGCCGGGTGGTAAGATGCAGTCCCTACCCTTGGTGTACGCTAGAGAAACCGATGTACCTGAGTGGCAGCAAGTGGCACATGACCAAGACGCGGCGCAAGCGGGCGCGACCGCTGCGCGCCTTTGTGCTCGTGCTGGTCATCGGCGTCCTCCTGTACCTCCAGCAGTTTGTCATTCCCACCATCCCGCCTCTGCTTGTTCCCACTCCGACGCCCACACGCAGCCCGGCCTCGTATGTTCTGGAGGCCGAGAGTCAGTTTGCCTCCGGGAGGCTCGACCAGGCGGAGCAAGCCTACCTTCAGGCCATCGCCGTCGACCCGCAGAATGCCGCCTACTACATCGCCCTGGCCAGAGTACTGGTATTCGCCGGCAGACCGGAGGAGGCCGAGGTCAATGCCCGCAACGCTCTCTTGATTGACCCGAACTCCGCCGTGGCGCACGCCGTCCTGGGCTGGGCGTTGGATTTCACCGGGGACCTGCTGGACGCGCAGCGCTCGGTGGAAAGGGCGCTGGAGATCGACTCCAACCTTGCCCTGGCCCACGCCTTCTACGCCGAGATCCTGGCCGACTTCGACCTGTACGACGAGGCAGGTGCGGAGGCGCGCCGGGCACTGGAGCTGGATCCAAGCCTTCTCGAGGGCCAGAGGGCCATGGGCTATGTGCTTGAGAAGGTCGGCCGGTATGCGGACGCCATCGGCTACTACCAGGCGGCCCTGGCCCTCAATCCGAACCTGCCGCTCCTGCACATCTCACTCGGCAACATGTACCAGGCTCAGGGGGAGGTGGACCTGGCAGTCGAGAGCTACCTGAGAGCGAACTCGCTGGCCCCGACCGATCCAGATCCGCTCAGCCTGCTGGCTCAGACCTACGCCCGGGTGGGGGAATACGGCAAGGCCAGCCAGTGGGCCGGTGAGGCGGTTCGGCAGGATCCATCCAATCCGTACCTGCACGGCAATCTCGGGCGGATGTACTACCACAACAACGAGAACGACCTCGCCGTCCCGGAATTGGCATTCGCCGTCCGCGGCGGTGCGACCGAGGATGGAGTTCAGGTCACCGGCCTGCCTCTCGATCCGGGAGATGCCCGGGCCGTCGAGTTCTACTACACCTATGGGCTGGCTCTGGCCAAGATCGACCAGTGCGCGGACGCGATCCCAATCTTCGAGGCTTTGATCCGGGGGATCCCCGACGATGAGACCGCCCAGGTAAATGCCATCGAAGGCCTCGTCCTCTGCGGTGTGGTCGAGCCGACGCCCACCCCCAGACCCGAAACCACCCCCGCGCCGTGATGCGAGCGCCTGACCGATGAGGCTGACCGGTGATCGCCTGCGCCTGAGCCGGGATGGACGCCCGTCGAATCCCTGGCGGCTCGTCGCCCTCGGCGTCCTGATCACAATGGGCGTTCTCCTCATCTGGCTGCACGAGACCGGGCGCGTCCAGCCGCTCTTCCTCCCCACGTACACCCCCACGCGCACGGCGCTTTCCTACGCCGAGGAGGGGAAGACGTACTTCTCTGCCGGGGATCTGAGGGGAGCGATCGAAGCCTACCAGAACGCCGTCCAAATCGATCCGGGCGATGCCCGTTTGTGGGCCGAGCTTGCCCGCATCCAGACCTACTCCAGCGCATTGCTGACGACAGCCGACCAGCGCCGGGAGCGCTTGACCGAGGCCCGGGCCGCGGCCGACCGCGCCATCGAGATCGATCCCGAAGACAGCTTCGCCCATGCGATCCGGACGCTGGTCTACGACTGGTCGGCCTCGGCGGAGGAATCGATCGAGGGGCAAAGCCAGCGCGAGGAGTTTCTCAACACCGCCCAGACCGCGGCCGCTCGGGCCTTGCAGCTCGATCCGGGCAATGGCCTCGCCCTGGCCTTTTACGCCGAGGTCCAGTTGGACCAGCAGGTATTCGACCAGGCGATCCTCCTGGCCACCCAGGCCGTCGCCCAGGCCGATGATCAGGATCCCTTCAGCATGGACATTCACCGGGTGTATGCGACCGTGCTGGAGAGCGACGCGCAGTACCGCCTGGCGATCGAGGAGTACCTGAGGGCCGCCGAGATCGCCCCCAACTTCACCTACCTCTACCTCCTCATCGGCGCCAACTACCGCCAGCTGCGGGACATCGAGCGCGCCCTGGAGTACTTCGAGCGGGCCGCCCGGATCAACGAGCAGATCCGCGTTCTCGACCCGACGCCTTATCTGGCGATCGGAAAGACCTATTTGCAGCAAGGCGAGTTCTTTATTGCGGCCATCAACATCGAGCACGCGCTGGCAATCGATCGCCAGAATCCGGACATCTACGGCCGGTTGGGGATCGTCTTCTTCAAGGCCCGGAACTACGAGTCGGCCGTCGTGGCCTTGCAGTGCGCCGTCGATGGCTGTTCTCAAGAGGTGAGCCGGACGCTCCTGTGCCAGTACGTCTTCGACTGCGACTCGGCGACCGATCAGGGCCAGGAGTACGGGGTTGAGGTGAGCGGGCTGAGTCTGGGAGATGACAGCCTGGAGTACTACTACACCTACGGATCGGTCCTGGTGTACTTCCGGGACACGGCCGAGTTCCCCAACGCGTGTACCGACGCCGAGCGAGTGTTCCAGCAGCTTCTGGCGACCTACCCTGAAGACGACACCGTGTCTGTCATTGTCTCCGACAACCGGTCGCTGTGCGCCGGGGGAGGGCCGCCTGCGTCCCCAATTCCCAGCCCGACCGCGACCCCCTGACTAGGTTCGCATACATGTGAGGCCATCGGAGCCGCCACAGGGGCCGCTGCAGGCTGCCTTGAGCCCCTTCGACCCTCCACCCCTCTTGGACTCCTTCCCCTTCTCCGCGTTCTGGCTTGGGATGAAGCGCGCGCCGCACCACGGAGAGGGTCCCTCGGCTGCGCCCCGCGCACATGGTCCCGAGCTCTTGTCGGGAGCGCCCCTGTGGGGTCGGGGGGGTTCGCGCGGGCAGGGGGCCGTCTCGCCCCGGCTGCCCGCCGGTTCTCGCGGCCCGAACGGGGTGAGACGTGATGCACCTTGTGCCGTCCGAGCGTGGCGGGCCTCGCCCGCTCTCCTGACATACCCAGAACTGGAAGCGGGGGCCTGTTGTTCCAGGTCGGGATTCCTTGTATGATAGCCACATCCCCTGCGAGGTCGAGACCTCGCAGCGGACCCGGCCTGGCCGCGAGCTGGGGCCGCCCCTGCCTCTGCCTCCCGGGTCTGGCCGCGGACCGCCAACTGGAGCCCTCCCCATGAAATGCATCCGCTGCGACAAGCAGGCCGAGGCGGTCTGCCGCTTCTGCGGACGAGCGGTCTGCAGCAGCCACCTACAAACCTTGAACTACATCGTCACGGTGTACCCCAGCGCCAGCAAACAGGTCACCAAGGCCCTGGTGGTGGCCGACGCGGTCTTCTGCGGCCTGTGCAAGCCTCAGCCGGAGCCCCTGGAAACCCCCTACCTCGACTGAGCCGAGAAAGCGGCCATGGTGGAAGGCGACGCCGAGACCCGTGCCACGCCGGTGGCTCATCTGATCCTGCTCGGAACGGAGGGTGAGCCGCAGCGGTGGCCGATTCGAGAAGGCAGCCTGACTCTGGGTCGGGCCAAGGACTGCCACATCTCGATCGCCGACACGCGCCTGTCGCGTCGCCACACCGAGCTACGCTGCGAGGGCCGTCGCGTGATCATCACCGATCTCGGCAGCATCAACGGCACATACGTCAACGGCGTCCGAATCCAGCAGCCGCAGGAACTGCGCCATGGCGATCTCGTGCGAGTCGGCCCGTTTGAGCTCCGCTATGAGATGCTCATACCTCCGGAACTTGAGATCCCCGAGCGGTCAACAATCGTGATGGAAGAACCCTCCCGCTTGCCGCGACTGGAGGTCTCCAGCGGATCGCAGCGCGGCCTCGTCATCGACCTGACCCGAGAACGGATGGTGGTCGGCCGCTCCGGCCGGGGCCAGCAGTGGGACATCGTCCTCCTCGACCGGGCGGTCTCCCGACCCCACGCCGAGATCCTCAGGCAAGGCGAGGGCTTCGTTCTCAAAGACCTTGGGAGCGCGAACGCGACCCTGGTCAACGGCGTCGCATTGACCGGGCCTCACGAACTGATCGACGGCGATGCGATCACGTTCGGTGAAGCTGTCCTGATCTTCCGGGCCGGCGCGGCATGAGCGTCACCAGGAACGTCTGGGCCGCGCTGCCCTCCAAGGCGCCCGCAGGGGGGATATGGCGCAGAGCCCTCCCCGCCCCGGTGCGTCCGCTGGCCCCCGGCGAGCCCAACGTGTGGTCGATCCTGGGAAACCGGCCGGGCGGCATGTGGCACGATCTGGCCGGTGAGACACTCCTCGTCCGCGCCCAGGATCGGCGGGACCTCTGGCGGGAGATCAACGAAGAGACCCTGATCTTGCGGCCGCGGCGCGACCTGTGGCTCGAGCTCCAGGCCGTCCGGCCGACCCAGCCTGCGGACCTCGGCCTGTGGGCACAAACCAGCGACAAGACCCTTCGGGTCGCCCCGCCGCAGGTCACCCTGTGGAGCGGCGCGGCGCAGGGAGAGAGCTTCACCCAGCAGCGGCCGATGCGGCGGATGGGCTGGGCGCTCAAGAAACTTCAGACGGCAGGCGGCGAGGAGTACTTCGTTCTGAAGAATATGCGCACGGGAACCTACCTGCGCCTGACCGCGGCCCAGGTGTTCCTGTGGAACCTGATGGATGGTGAGCACAGCGTTCAGGACCTGGCTGTCGCGTACTTCGTTCAGTACAAGGCTTTGGCGATCGAGGGACTCCTGACACTCCTCGGGCAACTGGAGGCCAGGGGCTTCCTGGCGGCCTCCCACACGAACCTGTACTCGGCCACGGCCGGGATGATCCGCCGTGGCCGGATCGGGCCGCGCCTGTACCGGCTGTGGCAGGCATTGACCTCAGCGACGATCTCGATCCGCGGCCTGGATCGCTGGTTTGCCGCTCTCTACCGGATCGGCGGGTTTCTGGTGTTCACGCGCCCGGCCCAGGTGATCATCCTGTCTACGACCGTGGCTGGGCTTGTAGCCTATGCGGTTCTCGCCCTGGGCGGGAAGTACTCCATCCTGACCGGTGGCGGCCAGCACGCTTCCCTCGGACTGTTCGGACTGTATGTGGCGCAGATGGCGGCACTGTTCGCCCATGAGGCGTCGCACGCATTGACGTGCAAGCACTACAAACGGGAAGTGCGCCGGGCCGGGTTCCTACTGTACCTGGGCATGCCGTCCTTCTTCGTCGACACAACCGACATCTGGATGGAGCCGCGGCGGCCACGCCTGCTGGTGTCGTGGGCCGGTCCCTACTCCGGGTTCTTCCTGGCCTCGTTGGCCAGCCTGCTCGCCCTCGTGACCCCGGATCAGTTCATCGCCGGTCTGCTCTTCCAGTTTGCCAGCGCCTGCAACCTGGTGTCGTTCTTCAACCTCAACCCGCTGCTGCAGTTGGATGGGTACTACATCCTGATGGACTGGCTGGAGATGCCGCTGTTGCGGGCGAGGGCGATCCACTTCGTGCAGTTGGGGCTGTGGCGCAAGCTGCGCCGGCGCGAACCCTTCGGCAAAGAGGAGCGCATCTTCACGGTGTTCGGCAGCCTGGCGCTCGTGTGGACCGTATCCGCCTTGTGGTCAACGCTGCGGTTCTTCGGCGGGACTATCCTGCGCTTCTTCCAGAGCACACTGGGTGCGACCGCCGGGGTCGTGGTCGGCGGCGGCTTGGTGGCGCTGCTGGCCGCATTGCTGTTCTGGCCGCTGGTCGGCAACCTGCTGACCGCCCGCAGGCGCCGCGTCGTTGCGGCGTGATGCAGGGCGGGTGTGAACAACGCACTGCGCCGCGACCTCATGGTCACGGCTGGAATCATCCGCAGGAGGAGCAGGTCGTAGATCCTCTCATTCGCGCTGCCAAGATGGAGGGAAGGCCATGTCCCAGAAAGCAGTCCTGGAAATCGTCAACAAGGCCCTGGTGGACAGGGGTTTCCGCAAGCGTCTGTTCTCCGACCCGAATGCCGCTCTGGCCGGCTACAACCTGACGCAGGGCGAAGTCGAAGCCATCCGCCTGAGTCTGGAGGCGGGCGAGGGCGCCGGTCCGGCGGGCGATCTTGACCCGCGCATCTCGAGGGCCCGTTTGCCGCTGGATATCCTGACTGGTCTTTTCGCCTCGGCGGGGCTCGATCCCGCAGGCCAGGATGCCAACAGCACCTCAGGGCATGTCTCGGATCAGTCAGCCCCAGCGCCGAAGCCCGGATCGGAACGGCTCCCGAACACAGCTGAGAGAGACATCGGTGAGCAACCGGAGAGTGGAGTCTACGGGGCGATGAAGGCTATGCTCGATCAAACCAATGAGGAGCGCGCGGACCGCCGCGCAGGGCTGCATGGCCCTCATGGTGACGGAGGGAAGAGTGGCGAGGCGGCAATTGGCGGCAAGGCGCGTGAGGTCTCCGAGGATCGCGAGGCCGCGGAGGACCAATTCGGCGCGGCCATCATCGCCGGAGCGGGTAGCGCCGTGGCTAGTGCATCCGTGGCGTCGAACGCTGGGCAAGGACCGGCACCCGAACACGCTGCAGGCGTGCCCCCCGGCGCCGAAAGTCAGAACGCAGTCGGCGCCATGCCTGAACCCATCCCTCACCCAGCTGACGCAGGTCGCGTCGGCGCCATGCCCGAACCGATCCCTCACCCAGCGGACGGCGCCGGTGCAATCGGCACCATGCCCGAGCCAATCTCTCACCCAGCTGACGCCGGTGCAGTCGGCGCCATGCCCGAACCGATCCCTCACCCAGCTGACGCAGGTCGCGTCGGTGCCATGCCCGAACCGATCCCTCACCCAACAGATCCGGGCATTGTCGGCGCGATGCCCGAACCCATCCCTCACCCAGCTGACGCAGGTCGCGTCGGCGCCATGCCCGAGCCAATCCCTCACCCAACTGACGCAGGTCGCGTCGGCGCCATGCCCGAGCCAATCCCTCACCCAGCTGACGCAGGTCGCGTCGGCGCCATGCCCGAGCCAATCCCTCACCCAGCTGACGCAGGTCGCGTCGGCGCCATGCCCGAACCGATCCCTCACCCGGAGCGTGGCCCTGACGAGATCAGCGCCATGCCTGAGCCAATCCCCTACACCGCCCAGGGCTCCGGGGACGTCGCTACCCTGCCAACACCTATCCCTCACGAAGCCCGGGGCCCCGGGGACGTCGCTACCCTGCCAATACCCATCCCTCACGAAGCCCAGGGCCCCGGGGACGTCGCTACCCTGCCAATACCCATCCCTCACGAAGCCCGGGGCCCCGAACAGGTCTCGGCTACTCCGATCACGCTTCCGGGGGCGGAGCACGCGCAGACCGCTGGTGCCGGAGCTGTTGGCGACCTTCCGATGCCGATCCCCCATGAGGCTCATGGTCCCCAGCACACCGGCGCCATGCCTGAGCCAATCCCCTACACCGCCCGGGGCCCCGGGGACGTCGCTACCCTGCCAATACCCATCCCTCACGAAGCCCAGGGCCCCGGGGACGTCGCTACCCTGCCACTACCCATCCCTCACGAAGCCCAGGGCCCGCAGGACATCGGCGCCATGCCCGAGCCGATCCCTCATACCGGTCAGGAAGCCGTCGCGGGGGTTGTGCGCGGCGGAGATGGGCTGGCTTCCTCGCCCGTGCCGCAGCCGGTGCCGCAACCAGCCCAGGCTGGAGTCGGAGACGCGGACTCGCCGGGTGGATTCGCAGAGACGATCTCGATCAACACCCCGAGCCCCGGCCCCGTGGCCAGGCGTGTCAGCGCGGGCCAGGTAGAGAATCTTCCCGGCCCGATGCCCCAGCCCGCCTCGATCCAGGCAGATTTGCATCTGGCGACGGGCGATGAACCCTACGGGGGGGATGAGATCGGACCAGTACCCCAACCGGCGAGGCAAACACCAGAAGACCCGGATGAAGAGGAGCCGGTTCAGATGTAGCTTCCGTCACAGCCTGGGCAGGCCGGCCCCACAGACCAAGACCACGTTCCAGGGAGTCCCACATGTCGCAGAAGTCGGTCAGCCAGATCATCGGACGGGCCTTGTCCGACCGCGCCTTCCGCCGCCTGCTGCAGGCCAATCCGGCCAAAGCCCTAGCCGGATATGACCTGACGGCGGACGAAGTGGAACTGGTCCGCAGTAGCCTGCAGACCGGCAGGACCTCCGGCCCAGCTGGCGATCTGGAACCGCGTGTCTCCCGCGCCCGCTTGCCGCTGGACGCGTTGTCGGGACTGATGGACTCGATCGCTCCCGATTCGCAAGATGTCGATCTCTCCGGCTCGAACCTGGCCGCGGAGGATGCAGCCGCAACCTCAGCCTTCGCCCCGCCAGCACCTCCACACGAAGCGCAGGTCATCGTCGGGGGCGATGAAGGAGCCACGGTCATTGACGCGCTCAGGGCGATGGTCGAGGGTGTCACCCAGGAGCGTCGCGGCGAAGGCCAGGCGCTTGCAGGCTCGCGAGATTCAGATGTCCAGGCTGCCTTGGCGGCCGCGTTTGCCAGGTCCCGGGCGACATCCGCTGGCGGAGGAGAGGCGGCGCCAGATCAAGCAGGCGGCCTGCCCGCCGACGCTGAGTCCATGCCCTCCGGCGATCTCCGGGCGGTGCTGGGCGATGAGGCCGTTCCGCTTCAGACCGACGCGGCCGCCGCGGGGCTGGACAACCTTCCATCGGAAGGAGACCAACCCCTGGGCGGCGTCGGTGACGGCCTCCCCGGTCATGGCGCGCCGGACGGCGGCCTGGGCGGGTTTGGTCACGGCGGCGAGTCCCCTGGAGAAGGACCCTTGGGAGGGGTCGAGGCTCCTTGGTCCGGCGGCCTGCCCTCCGGTCATGGCTAGGGCCTCCCCGGCGGTACCGGCCTGGGGCATGGCTCAGGCTTGGGCGGCACGTCGTCGACGCAGGGCGGCACCTCCTCCGGCGGAGGGTCGTCTTCGGGGGTCGGGGGCATGCCGCATGAGTTCGGCCCGGAGCACGAGTCCGGCGGCGGCCAGTCCGCGGAAGGCGTCCAGCAGGATTTCATGGACTTCTGCAAGGATGCCTATGACAGCGGCGACCGGCCTGAGGGTCGCAATGTCTCGGGCTGGGTCGCCGAAAAGGCAGCCGAGTTCTTCGGCAATCGGCTTGACATGGGCGACTCGGAGAACGCCGCGCTGGTGGGAATCTTGGAGCAGATGGCCGGAATGGACACCGGCGAGAACGCTCCCGGGATCGGCGTCGAGCGGATCACGGGGGACGGCACCGGGGCCGGCGACGATGGCCTGTTCGGTGACGAATCGGAAGGGGAGGGCGTCGGAGATCTGTTCGGGGACGAGGACGATGGAGGAGAGGATCAAGACGATGACTCAGGCGGTGACGACGACGGGGACGACGACGGGGACGACGACACCGGGGGCGATGACGACAGCGGGGACGACGACGGTGGCGATGACGACGACGATGGGGATGATGACGACGGGGGTGATGACGACGGCGGGGATGATGACGACGGGGGTGATGACGACGGCGGCGACGAGGATGGCGGCGAGGAAGGCTACGGCGCTGAAGGCGGCGAGGACGATACCGGGCATCGCCCATCCATGCCCATCGGCGCAGGGACAGCTTCGGCCAGCGGCGCGGGCGCGGGCGGTCAGGAAGAGCCGGATGACAGCGGGCGGGCCCCCGTCATCCTTGGAGGCGGCGCCGGCTCCGGTGGAGGGGAGCCGGGCGGCGATCGGGACGACTCAGGTCATCTTGCGCCGATCCTGGGCGGCGCGGTCCCCGAGCGCGTGATCCCGCCGGGCATGGTCCCGCTCTACGACCCGGCGGAGTCGCAAGCCGACGCCCCCGAGGTGGCATCGCCCGAGGCGGCCGATGCGGCGGGCGATGCGCCTATCGCCGGGGCAGACAACCTGCGCCTATCAACGGACCGGGGCGGCGAACTGGCGGATGATTCGGAGACCGAGGCAGAAGGCTAGATCCGATCGGAGAGGTAGTCCAGCATGGCCACACTCACCGGCACGACCCTCGGCAAGTACCAGATCCTCGAACGTCTGGGCCGCGGCGGAATGGCGGACGTCTACGAAGCCTACCACGCGCGGCTAGGCCGCCATGTCGCAATCAAAGTCCTGCACCCGCACCTCATCGAAGGGCAGGACTTCCTGGCCCGCTTCGAGCGTGAAGCTAAGGCGGTGGCGTCCCTCAAGCATCCGCACATCGTCCAGGTCTTCGATTTCGACTTCCAGGACGATCTGCACTACATCGTCATGGAACTTGTCGACGGCGGCAGCCTGCGCGGCCGGCTCGAGGATCTGGCCCGCGCCGGCGCTCGGATGCCGCAGAAGGACACGCTTCGGATCCTTGCTGACGTCGCCTCGGCGATCGACTACGCTCACGGCCGGGGCATGCTCCATCGCGACGTCAAACCCGCGAATGTTCTCCTCGACCACGATGGGGATGCCTGCCTTTCCGACTTCGGCATCGCCCGCATCCTGTCCGAAACCCAGTTCACCACCACCGGGGCCCTGATCGGCACCCCGCATTACATGTCCCCCGAACAGGGCAAGGGCCTGCCGCTGACCAAGGCGACCGATCTCTACTCGCTGGGCGTCGTGCTGTACGAGATGCTCACCGGCCGCGCGCCGTATGATTCGGACACGCCCCTGGGGGTCATTTACAAACACATCTTCGAACCGCTGCCCAGCCCTCGCCTCGCCTGCCCCGATCTGCCTCTCGCCGTGGAAGACGTTCTGGTCAAAGCGCTGGCCAAGGAGCCGGGCGACCGATTTGCATCCGCTGGTCAGATGTTCCAGGCTCTGGAGCATGCTCTGGCACCGACCGACGGCGCGGCGATCGCACAGCCGACGCCGCCACGCCTCCAGCCCGAGAGACGCGCCGGCGGGCCCGCCGCGAGCGCGACTTCCCAGGCTGCCCCGTCCACCGCCCCTCAGGCGGCGGCCGCCCCGGTACAGCCTACGATCTCGTCGCTGCCGACGATGGCGATGGAGAATCAGCCCGCCCCGTCATCGACGCCAGCTGCGGCTCCGGAACCGTCAGGCGGTCTTCCCCCAGTCCCGCCCAAGGCGCGACGCCTCCGCCTGAAGCCCATCCTGTTGGGGGTGGCGGCGGTGGCCGTGATCGGCGTCGCATTGGCCCTCCTTCTGCCGGGCCTTTCACCCGGAGGGGCGCCTCCGTCGGCGACATCCCCCTCCCCTGTCCAGCCAGCCCACCCCGAGCCGTGCAGCTCGGTCAACATGTGCTCGGCGCTGGCCCAATCGGCTCTCGAGGACCAGCGCTACGAGGAGGCGCTCGAGCTCTACCTCCGGGCGCTGGCGCGTGTCCCGCTAGAGCAAAGACCCACGTATGCCTACCTTCGGTGCCAGATGGCCGAGGTCAATCTGGCTCTGGGGCAAACGGACGTCGCGCGGATGAACCTGGAAGCATGCATCGATTGGACCGGGGGTGATCCCAGCAAGGCTGAGCTCCGCGCCCTGGCCGAGGATGAGATACGGGCCATCTCCGGAAACCCGACTGCACCACCTGCCACCGACCCCTATGCTGACCACGTGGCCTTCTTCACGCCTGGCGGTCAGGCCCAGGATTGCGCCGACCCGGCCGCCGCCCTCGGCCCGCCCGATTTCGACGTCAACCAGCCAAGCACGTTCCTGTGCCTGGGCTTGAGAGGCGCCGTGGAGCTCGAATTCGTCGACAACATCGTCGTCGATGGCCCGGGGGCTGACCTGAGGGTCTACGGTGATCCTGAGATGAACGATACCTGGCGCATCCTGGTCAGCGTGAACGGGACCAACTGGATCGACTTCGGACCCCAGCCCGAGGTCGTGGAACTGGACCTGGCAACCGTCGGGCGGGACTGGATCCGGTACATCCGTTTCGAGAGTGGTGACACCCGGGCACCAGAGCTCGATGCGGTCGAAGCCATCCACTCAGAGCCTGCCGGATAGGCTGGAGGCAAACCGCTACAGCGCCTGCCGTCCCTACTCGTGATTCAGGGTCAGGGCATGGGCCCTTTGCCGGATCCATCCCAACCCTTGACATCCCTCTCAATT
>Ga0315277_10009921_pt1 | contig 12125 bp, 12 predicted proteins | sample YL17G05_15_MG_FD_203695 | JGI IMG/M metagenome (GOLD analysis project Ga0315277, IMG submission 203695) | Sediment microbial communities from Yellowstone Lake, YNP, Wyoming, USA - YL17G05_15 | ecosystem: Environmental > Aquatic > Freshwater > Lake > Sediment | place: USA: Wyoming | collected... | reverse complement strand
TTTTCTTGAACATGGGCAGACCTTCGTAATGGGGATGTGAGTTGCCCTGATTATATTAAAGAATCAACTTTTCGAGGAGGGTGCAAATTGGATAGATTTTGTCCAGTCGTTTTTGCAGTGGACTCATATATGGAACGTCTTTATCGTAGCTATGATATTATCTTGATCACAAGATGATGGTTGTCGAATATCTGCCTAAATAGCAATGATATGGCATTTGCAGCCGATAAGCAGTGATACTGCGATTGTCAACTAAACACTAAGTTTGGCGGTACGTTGAAAATGATTTAGAATATCGTTTTGCCATGTATAAGTAAGTTGAAAGAGAATTTTTTGAAACGGTGAGCATAAAATGGAAATAACTACAGATATATATCTTGGGGACAGCAAGGAGCAGTTAAAACTGCTTCCAGACAATTCGGTTGACCTTGTCGTAACATCACCGCCTTACGCAGACCAGCGAAAAAATACATACGGTGGTATTCGCCACGACAAGTACGTCGTGTGGTTTTTGCCTATTTCCGAACAGCTATTACGTGTCCTCAAGCCAACAGGAACGTTTGTCTTAAACATCAAGGAAAAAGTAGTTGAAGGGGAGCGCAGTACCTATGTAATGGAGCTTATTTTAGAAATGCGCAAGCAGGGATGGTTGTGGACAGAAGAATTTATTTGGCATAAGAAAAATTGTTATCCGGGTAAATGGCCTAACCGTTTTCGTGATTCCTGGGAAAGACTGCTGCAATTCAATAAAAACCGAAAATTCAATATGTATCAGGAAGAAGTAATGGTTCCGATGGGCGACTGGGCAAATTCAAGACTAAAAAACCTTTCTGACACTGATAAAACCCGTGACAACTCAAAAGTAGGAAGCGGATTTGGCAAAAACATTTCAAACTGGCTTAACAGAGATAGAGCCTACCCGACAAACGTTTTGCATTTAGCAACCGAATGTAACAATAAAAACCACAGCGCAGCCTTTCCGGAAGAATTGCCTAATACCATAGTTGTAGTAACAGGATAAAGCAATGAGCTACGAAAGAAAAATGCTTGAAGATTTAAAAATGCCAACTCGAAGAGAAATTGAGCAGGCATTATTAAAATCATTATTTAATCATAATGGAGTAATCAAAGAGTTTGGTGCTGGTGAAAAAATCGTTGAAGAAATTGCAAATGATTTTGGTTTGAACGAAGAACAACGAACAGCGTGTCTTGAAACTATTTATAAAAAAGAAAACAGAGTAAAATATTCTTACCTTTGGCATCGTTTATTATTTCGTGCTGCCGACTCTTTGGCAAAAGAAAAGTTAGTTTCCCGCCCTTCTCAAACAATTCTGCTTACAAATAAAAAAGAATGGATGCTTACAGAAGATGGTTATAACCGGATACTTGAAATATTGCACATTCCTTTAACTCAAAAGGAAATTTTGCCAATAAAGTCTTATGAAGTTCAAAAGATAGTAAAGAAAATTTGCAAGCAAAAAAGACCGGAAAACTATAATCCTTTTGAAAATAATAAAAAAAATGTAAAAATTACCCGAGAAGCTAAACTCCGCAATCGTGCCTTCAGACAAGCAATTAAAGAAGCATACGATTTTAAATGTGCAGTTTGCGGTATGAAAATTTACTCCCCACATACTTTGCAATGGGAAGTGGAAGCAGCACACATTGTTCCTCACAGATCAAATGGAAAAGACGATATTTTGAACGGATTAGCGTTATGTCGTTTACATCATTGGGCGTTTGATGTCGGTTGGTTTACTTTGGAAGATAATTTCCAAATTCTTGCCTCAAGAAAAATTCAAGATCTATCTGCTGACTTTGGTAAGATGGGAAATTATGATTTTATGGGGCAATTATCAAAAGAGAACCTGATAATTTCTTTACCCGAGGAACAAGATATTCATCCACACCCTAATGCTATTAAATGGCATAGAGAAAATATTTTTTACCGCTGATTTTGGAGGAGTATGAAAGATAAAAACGACATTGTTTATTCATTAAACATCGAAGACATTCAAACAATTGCTATTCAGGAAATGGATAGAGAATTAACTGATGATGAAATCGAAAAGGTAAAGGATTTGATCGGTGAAAAAATCAATTGGTATGATGCAATACTCAACTCAATAATTGAAAATATTGATTTGAGTGATGTTAAATTAAGCTAAACCTAAACGACGTACTTCAGTACGTTGAATAAAATATCGGGACATTTCATCAAAAGCGTATTCAGAGCCTCGACGGATTAAAGTTGTCGCAGGTTCTCAAACGAAAAAATCCGTATCTGTTCAAAGCAAAATTTGTATTGACTGCTGAAAGGATCGTAAAAGGCTTGGTGGACGCACATATCTCATCGAACGAAGAAACTATTTTCGGTGATTGGCTGGAAGGACTAGCTATTTTTATAAACGATAAGGTTTACGGTGGACGTAAATCAGGCATTACAGGCATTGACCTTGAATTTGACAGAAACGGAACAAGAAACATTGTAACAATCAAATCGGGACCAAATTGGGGTAACAGTTCACAAATTTCGAAAATGATAAAAGACTTCAAGACTGCTAAAAAGACGCTGAGAACCAGTAACTCACAATTGAATATAGTTGCTGTAAACGGTTGTTGTTACGGCAGAGACAACAAACCAGACAAGGGAGACTATTTCAAATATTGCGGTCAAAGCTTTTGGGAGTTTATATCAGGCGACAGCGACCTGTTTACAGAAATCATCGAACCGCTTGGGTATAAAGCCAAAGAAAAGAATGATGACTTTGTAGTATCGTATTCGCAAATGATTAACAAATTCACCAAAGAATTTTCAAATATATTCTGCAAAGACAATGGAGAAATTGACTGGGACAAATTGGTTCGATTTAACTCTGCGACAGCCGAGCCAAAGAAATAGAAAAGAACGCCCAGCAAGACGCTGCACCTGACCGCATTTCCGCTGAGCTCCAAAGCGGCAGATGAGCTTTGCCGTTGGGCGGCCACCTCACAGGCCAACATAGCCAGAACAAGAATCTGCGACCATGAACAACCACAACAAACGCGCAGGCCAATCTACTCGTGATATGGCCGATAAGAGATACAAGTCAAGAGTCTGGTTCGTCCTGCTCATGGCAGGAGCCGTTCTCCTGATACTGGTGTTGGTTTTTAACTCAAAGGCTTTGGGCATTGGTGTACTCGGGATTTTGGGATTGGGATTCCTCGCTCGGTTCACAATGGACTATATGGAAGGCAAAGCCAAAAGGATGAGGAGGGAAGAGCGCAGAGCAGTTCGCGGTGCTAAGGCAGAAGAAAAGATAGGTGCGATTCTTGAAAGTCTTGGCGAAGATTACTTGGTTAGCCACGACATTGAATCACCCTTTGGCAATATAGACCACATTGTTATCAGCAAGCAAAGCAACGTTTTTCTGATTGAAACGAAAGCGCACGGCGGCAGAGTTTCTATAGTCAATGGGCGCTTACTGGTAAACGGACATGAACCAGAAAAGGATTTCATCGCTCAAGCCCTGAAAAACACCTATTGGCTCAGGGACGAAATCCGTGGTGTTATCAATGTTGATATATGGATTACGCCCGTCGTGGTCTTTACAAACGCCTTCGTTGAACGGACTGCGCCTATCAAAGGGGTGACGATTATCAACAAGAAGTATCTCTTGAACCTCTTGCAAAGGCCGAGCATGAAAGCACATAATTTGGCAGTTTGGGAAAGCAGAGAAAAATTACAGGAAGTGCTGTATGCCCAAAGCAGAGTCTCCTCGTAAGTTGTGGGCCGCCCAACACGCGCTTGCATCTGACGGCTTCGGGTGGTTTTCCCAAAAAATTACTCATGTTAATGGATTGATTATTGTGACACCTGCCTTGCAATATCGACCCCCCCGTCTCGACATGGATAGTGAAATGGTGTACGGCTGTCCGCTGCCATGACCCCTACGCAACTGGTGCCGGATGACATCCAACTGACCCCCATATATGGGGGTTGATGGCTTGACATGCTGGCTGGGTTGTGCTACTATCATAACAATCACCTGTCCTGCGTGAACAGGTTTCTTTTCATGATAAGGAGCTGCTTATGGAGCACAAGAAATTTGGGTTGACCCTTTTCTCAGCCTTGGTCCTGATATCCATGCTGTTAACAGGCTGCAAGCAATCCTATTCCCAGGTATCCGGGAAAACACCGACCGCTCTGCCCACCAACCTGTTCGTATCTCCGTTGCCCACTTCGAAGGACTTCGTAGGTGATCTTTTCACGCAGACGGCGCTTGCCCTCAAGACACCGGGATTATCGATAACGACAACCGGTACACCAGGAACCCTCGCAGTCGTACCAACGAGCACCTTGCCGACCACTCCGGGCACCCCATCTACGAGAACCACACGGACCCTCAATCCCCCACCAACAATTACCGGCACCATCATTATCGGCACCACCACGGTTGGGCGCCCAGCGACTTATGTCCTGCAGCAGGGTGAATTTCCCTATTGCATCGCCCGTCGCTTCAATGTGAATCCGAATGATCTGCTCTCTCAAAATGGTTTAAAGAGTGGACAGGTCGTGTATGTTGGGTTTAAACTCACGATCCCGCAAACAGGTTCTTTCCCTGGGGCACGGGCTTTACACAAACATCCGGATTCATACACGGTCAGCACTGCCAGTGAGACGATCTTTGGGATCGCTTGTTATTATGGTGATGTTGACCCCATGGCGATCGCACAGCTGAATACCGTACCTGCCCCTTATAAACTAAGGGCGGGTCAGGTCCTGCAGATCCCCTAGCTCACATATTTGCACTGAACACCCAAGTGGAGGCGTGCCCCCCTTGGGTGTTTAATTTCCAGGAGACCAGTATGTCCTTTGATCTGATCGGATCCGAGACCCTGTTCCAAGGCAAGGCTTTCACCATCCGCCGCGACCACCTGCACCTTCCGGATGGCCGCACGGCAAAATTCGATATTGTCGAACATCACGGCTCGGTGGTACTGCTCCCCATCGACGCTGACAGCAACCTGCTTTTCGTCCGGCAGTATCGCCACGCCGCCGGAAAGGACCTGATCGAACTCCCCGCCGGTACCCTGGATGAAGGGGAGGCACCTGACATATGTGCCCGGCGTGAGATCCGCGAAGAGACCGGAATGTCTGCCGGGCAACTGGAAGAGATTGGCAGGTTTTATCTGGCTCCCGGTTACTCAACCGAGTTTATGGTCGTCTATCTGGCAACTGATCTCCATCATGATCCCCTCGAAGCCGATGCGGATGAGTTCCTGCAGGTGCAAGCCATACCATTGTTGCAAGCGATCGCATTAGCGGAAAATGGAGGAATACCGGATGCCAAATCCCTCGCCGCCCTTTTCCTGGCTCGATCACACCTTGAGAAATTCGTTTGAAAACAGGTTGCCTGAAAGTCACACCCTAAAGTCACCTAATCTTGTCCGAAATATGACAAGTCACAGGTTATTATAGGTAATATATTACTTTCAAAACATCTCAAGGGGGAATAAACTTGCGTGGGGCATACAGCCTGGCATCAGCGAAGAGACTGAGTTATGCTTAAATCCATAGAAAAATATCAGATCAGCCATGATCTGTGCTTCCTAAAGGAGTCAAACAGAAATGAAACGACAAATAGTAACCATTGATGGGAACGAGGCGACAACCTCTGTTGCATACCGGCTAAGTGAGGTAATTGCAATATATCCTATCACACCATCTTCACCGATGGGTGAGTTCGCGGATGAATGGTCCGCAAAAAAGGTCCCCAATCTCTGGGGCACAGTCCCTTCGGTGATCGAGATGCAATCTGAGGGGGGTGCGGCTGGTGCCGTTCATGGTGCTCTTCAGACCGGTGCTTTGACTACGACCTTCACAGCTTCACAGGGTTTGCTCCTGATGATCCCAAATATGTACAAGATCGCAGGTGAGCTTACCTCCACAGTCTTCCATGTAGCTGCGCGTTCCATCGCTGCACAAGCGCTTTCGATCTTTGGAGATCATTCGGACGCGATGGCTGTCCGCCAGACCGGTTGGGCAATGCTTGCCTCAGGGTCTGTGCAGGAAACCCACGATTTTTCCCTGATCGCTACAGCAGCTACGTTGAGAACACGTGTTCCTTTCCTGCATTTCTTCGATGGCTTCCGCACTTCGCATGAAGTCTCCAAGATCGAATATTTATCCGATGAAGACCTGCGGGTGATGGTCGATGAAGACCTGATTCTTGCTCACCGCGCCCGTGCCCTCTCGCCGGATCACCCGGTAATCCGCGGTACGGCTCAAAACCCGGATGTCTATTTCCAGGCGCGCGAGACAGTGAACCCGTATTACCAGGTCTGTCCGGGTATTGTCCAGGAGGTCATGGACAAATTTCACAAATTGACAGGTCGCCAATATCATCTTTTTGATTACAGCGGGCACCCCGAGGCTGAGCGTATCATCATTATCATGGGATCGGGAGGAGAAACCGTCGAGGCGACAGTCAAGTACCTGACTGAACGAGGTGAAAAGGTCGGCGTGATCCGCGTCCGCCTGTATCGCCCGTTCTCCATCGATCATTTAGTTGCAGCCTTGCCTAAGACTGTGAAAACAATCGCTACTCTCGACCGCACGAAGGAACCCGGCGCAGCCGGAGAGCCGCTTTACCTCGATGTTGTCAACGCCCTTGTTGAGAGCGGGCACCATGCGAAGGTTATCGGCGGACGTTACGGGCTGTCCTCAAAGGAGTTCTCACCCGCCATGGTCAAAGGCGTGTTCGATGAACTGGGGAAACCCCAGCCCAAAAACCACTTCACGATAGGTATTCGGGATGACGTATCGAATACCAGCCTTGATTTTGACCCGGCATTCTCTGTTGAACACCCGGAGACGGTTCGCTGTGTCTTCTTCGGCCTCGGCTCGGATGGAACGGTTGGAGCAAACAAGAACTCGATCAAGATCATCGGCGAAGAGACAAATAACTACGCCCAGGGTTACTTCGTATATGATTCGAAGAAAGCGGGGCAGATGACCATCTCGCATCTGCGCTTTGGTCCCAAGTCGATTCAGGCACCATATCTGGTTACACCCAACACTGCCACCTTCGTTGCCTGTCACCAGTTCACCTTCCTTGAACGATACGATATGCTCAAGTATGCCGCACCGGAAGCTGTCTTTCTCCTAAACAGTCTCGTTTCAGTAGATGATGTGTGGGATTCACTGCCGCGCCAGGACCAGGAATCCATAATTTCCAAGAAATTAAAATTCTATGTGATCAACGCTTATGATGTTGCTGAGAAGGCGGGCATGGGTAACAGGATAAACACCGTCATGCAGACCTGCTTTTTTGCTATTAGCGGGGTACTCCCGCGCGAAGCAGCCATCATTGAGATCAAACGCGCCATTGAGAAGACCTATGGCAAACGCGGTGAAGCGGTAGTCCAGAAAAACTATCTGGCAGTAGACCAAACACTTGCCAACCTGCATGAGGTGAAATACCCCTCTATTGTCTCCAGCAAGATTAACCGTCGTGAGCCTGTCCCGGCAGAAGCCCCCGATTTTGTCCATGATGTGCTCGGTCCGATGATCGCATATGAAGGAGATAATATTCCAGTCAGCGCCCTTCCGGTGGATGGTACCTACCCTACGGCAACTACCAAATGGGAGAAACGGAACCTGGCTTTGGATATTCCCGTATGGGAACCCGATCTTTGTATCCAGTGCGGTAAATGTATATTTGTTTGCCCACATGCCGTTATCCGCCATAAGGTCTATGAATCAGCAACACTGAAAAATGCTCCCTCAACCTTCAAATCCATGCCCTCCAAATTCAAGGAGTTTTCTGAAGGCATGAGTTATACAGTCCAAATATCTCCGGAAGATTGTACAGGGTGTACATTGTGTGTTGTTGCTTGTCCTGTAAAGGACAAGAGCCAAGTCGGTCGTAAGGCACTTAATATGGCCCCTCAACCACCACTGCGTGAATCTGAAAGCCTGAATTGGGATTTCTTCCTTTCCCTGCCGGATGTGGACCGTGCACTGGTCAATCCCGGCACCATTAAAAACTCACAACTTCTACAACCTCTGTTTGAATTCTCTGGTGCCTGCGCCGGCTGTGGTGAAACACCCTACGTAAAATTGGTCTCACAACTGTTTGGTGATCGTGCACTCATCGCAAATGCGACCGGTTGCTCTTCGATCTATGGAGGTAATCTGCCTACCACTCCCTATGCTGTAAATATCGATGGTCGTGGTCCGGCCTGGTCCAACTCACTTTTCGAGGATAATGCTGAGTTTGGTCTGGGGATGCGTCTGACACTGGATAAGCACGCAGAATATGCACGTGAACTGCTGCCACAATTCGAAAAAGAGCTCGGCAAGGACCTGGTTGAGGGTTTGCTTAACGCCGATCAAACCACCGAAACCGATATAAAAGAGCAGCGTGAACGTGTATCCAAAATAAAAGAGAAATTGGGCAAGAGCATTGATCCACGAACCAAAGACCTGGTCAGCCTTATTGACAGCCTTGTCAAGAAAAGTGTCTGGATTATCGGTGGTGACGGTTGGGCATACGACATCGGCTACGGTGGCCTTGACCACGTCATGGCTACAGGTCGGGATGTGAATATTCTCGTTCTGGATACAGAGGTCTATTCCAATACAGGTGGTCAGGCATCCAAATCTACGCCGCGGGCGGCAGTCGCCAAGTTCGCCATGAGTGGCAAAGGTTTACCTAAAAAAGACCTGGGTCTGATAGCCATGGTATATGGTTACATTTATGTGGCTCGGGTAGCAATGGGCGCCAATGATGCTCATACTCTCAAGGTGTTTCTTGAAGCCGAATCTTATAATGGTCCTTCTCTGATTATCGCATATAGTCACTGTATCAGTCATGGTTATGATATGAGCAGGGGGCTGGAACAACAAAAATTGGCTGTCAATTCTGGTTTGTGGCCTTTATTCCGGTATGATCCGCGTTTAAGCTTCGAAGGAAAGAATCCTTTCGTTTTAGATTCTAAAGAGCCATCTATACCCGTCAAGGAATATGCCTATAACGAAACCCGCTATCGTATGTTGGTACAAGCTGACGAGCACCACGCTGAGGAGCTAATGAAACTCGCCCAGCGAGATGCTGAGGCACGCTGGCGGTACTATTCCCAGTTGGCAGCTATTCAATATGACGAACGCAAAGGGAACGAGAAATAGGAGGCTAATATGCCTGACCTCATCACTTCTTATTTAGGTTTGAAACTCAAGAACCCACTAGTTGCCTCCGCCTCTCCCCTTTCAAAAAAAGTGGAACATGTCCGAGCTATGGAAGAGGCTGGCATTGCAGCGGTAGTGATGTACTCCCTGTTCGAAGAACAGATCATTCACGATAGCCTTGAACTGGATCACTACCTGACCCGCGGCTCTGAATCCTTTGCCGAAGCGTTGACCTATCTACCCGATACAGGTACATACAGCATGGGTCCAGATAGATACTTGAATCACCTAAGCCAGGTAAAGCAAGCGGTCAATATCCCAATTATCGGCAGTCTGAACGGTATCTCAAAAGGTGGCTGGGTTCGCTACGCACGCAATATCCAGGATGCGGGTGCAGACGCGTTGGAATTAAACGTCTATTATCTTGCGGCCGATCCAAACCTGACCAGCCAGGAACTTGAGAATACATACGTTGATCTTGTGGCAGAAGTCAAGTCCGAAATTACAATACCTCTAGCTGTAAAGCTCAGCCCATTTCTGACTGCAATTCCCAATTTCGCTCAACGTCTGGCTGAGGCTGGTGCTGATGGTCTGGTTCTATTCAACCGCTTCTATCAACCAGATTTTAATCTTGACGAGCTGGAGCTTGTCCACACTCTTGAATTAAGTACCTCCATGGAACTGCGCTTACCATTGCGCTGGATCGCCCTGCTCTACGGGCGCGTGAAAACTGATCTGGCTTTGACAAGCGGTGTCCACACTCATGAGGATGTATTAAAAGCAATGATGGCGGGTGCCAGAGTTGTCATGCTTGCCTCTGAAATACTCCACAATGGCATCGAATGTATTCCAAAAATCTTGACCAAAATTGAAGAGTGGATGCAAGCACACGAGTATGAATCAATCAAACAGATGCAGGGCAGTATGAGCCAGCAGGCTATCGCTGAACCAGCTGCCTTCGAGCGTGCAAACTATATGAAGGTACTCAATTCTTTCAGGGATTTACCGTAAGTAGAAAGTAGATAGACATCAGAATGCCCCCGAGTGGGGGGCATTTATATTAAAAATAAAATCAAAACTGATGGCTAAGACTCTTCTTGCGGGGGGGCGTTTTTCTTCGCTCGATAGACAATTCGTCCACGGGTAAGATCGTATGGGGACATCTCAACTTGCACATGATCTCCCAGCAAGATGCGAATATAATACTTCCGCATCTTTCCTGAAAGATAAGCCAGCACTTCATGACCGTTTTCCAGCCTTACCTTAAATTGGGTACTGGGTAGAGCCTCTATAACAGTGCCATCTACTTTAATTTTTCCTTCTTCTTTTCCCATACAAGCCTCCGTTCTCTTTGTTCATCAAAGCTGGGAAAATACACCTGTGACGAAAGATTATTCAGCCTCTCGTAATCGTCGCTTGAAACGGCGGATAGCTTTCTTCTTCTCCATACGGCGTAACTCGCTCTTTGATATGAACCAGCGTTTCCGTCGAACTGTGCTCAAGATACCACTCTTGATCACTTTCTTTCTGAAACGCTTAAGCAGCATATCCTGTGATTCGTTCGAGCGTAATACCACAGCTGTCAACTCACTCACCTCCTTCCAATATGACCCAAAATTATAATTGACCATCTAATAAAACTCGGCTGTGTAATTGCAGCCGAGGACGAGATTCCAAGAATAATACCCGATAAATAATTACCCAAATCGTTTGGTTCACACTCCTCGACTGGTGTGTTAAGAGGGACGATTATGATCCCTGCAACCTACTTTATGCGAGATATTATACTATAGCTCGAGTTGGATGAGAAGCACAGAGAAAAAGAGAAAAATAAAGAAAATGTCCTTGGCAATGACCTACTCTCCCGGGGGGTCGCCCCCCAAGTACCATCGGCGCTGACGGGCTTAACTGCCGGGTTCGAGATGTTACCGGGTGTATCCCCGCCGCTCCAATCACCAAGGACGTTTTCATAAATGAGTCCTGAAAAGTAACTGACGATTTCCGAAAAGTATCAAGTTCTCCGCACCACGGGATCAGCCCTCGACCATTAGTACGGCTTAGCTTAACGCATTACTGCGCTTACACATGCCGCCTATATAACAGGTAGTCTACCTGCGGTCTTACTCCTATAAAAGGATATCAGGGATCTAATCTTGAGGCAAGTTTCCCACTTAGATGCTTTCAGCGGTTATCTTTGCCGGACGTAGCTACCCAGCGATGCCGTTGGCACGACAACTGGCACACCAGAGGTCCGTCCACCCCGGTCCTCTCGTACTAGGGGCAGATCCTCTCAAATCCCTTACGCCCACAGCGGATAGAGACCGACCTGTCTCACGACGGTCTGAACCCAGCTCGCGTACCGCTTTAACGGGCGAACAGCCCGACCCTTGGGACCTTGTACAGCCCCAGGATGCGATGAGCCGACATCGAGGTGCCGAGCGAAGTCGTCGATGTGAACTCTTGGACTTCACCAGCCTGTTATCCCCGGGGTAGCTTTTATCCGGTAAGCCACGGCCCTTCCACTCGGTACCGTGGGATCACTAAGCCCGTCTTTCGACTCTGCTCGACGCGTTGGTCTTGCAGTCAAGCTCCCTTATGCCTTTACACTCTTAGGTTGGTTTCCATTCAACCTGAGGGAACCTTTGGGCGCCTCCGTTACCTTTTAGGAGGCGACCGCCCCAGTCAAACTGCCCACCTGGCACGGTCCCCCACCCGGATTACGGTATGGGGTTAGGGTCTAGGTATAGTCAGGGTGGTATTTCACTGATGGCTCCACCGAGGCTAGCGCCCCAGCTTCAAAGCCTCCCACCTATGCTACACAAACCATACCCAAACGCAATGCCAAGATGCAGTAAAGCTCCACGGGGTCTTTTTGTCCTGCTGCGGGTAGGCCGCATCTTCACAGCCATTTCAATTTCACCGGGTCCCTCGTTGAGACAGTGCTCTAGTTGTT
>Ga0315277_10009919_pt1 | contig 12127 bp, 8 predicted proteins | sample YL17G05_15_MG_FD_203695 | JGI IMG/M metagenome (GOLD analysis project Ga0315277, IMG submission 203695) | Sediment microbial communities from Yellowstone Lake, YNP, Wyoming, USA - YL17G05_15 | ecosystem: Environmental > Aquatic > Freshwater > Lake > Sediment | place: USA: Wyoming | collected... | reverse complement strand
TTCTCTTTTCACTTCTTGGAATCTTGACGGGCATGTACTTGTCCCCTGGAGCGGGGCCTCAACTGTTCGCCTCTTGCAGGTTCTTCTCGCGAGCCACAGCATACGAGGGAATGGGTTTCGTGTCAATTATGTGTTCCTGAGATTTCCGAGCAGTTGGCCGAGCAGTCAGGTCTCCGATTGATGAGAAAGCCCGGCCTCCAGTCCTTAACAACTGAACAACCGGGCTTCAACTAGACTAAATGATCGAACAGCGGCGAATTATCTCACGAGGACGAGCTTCTTGATGATAGTCTTCCGGCTTTGACTCAATTCTATGAAATAGACACCGGAAGAGACCGAGCGCCCGCCAGAATCTCTTCCATCCCAGTAGAGCCTGGACACACCAGCCGGGATACTATCCATCTGAAGCGTGCGCAAGAGCCTCCCCGAACAGTTGAAGATTCTCAACGTTGCATTACCCGGAACGGGGACTTGAGTATTGAAAAAGACACTCGGCCCCGATGGGTTACTGAAACTGACCGCCAGCGGGACTGCATGGGCTTCGGCCTGTTCGATGCCTACCGGCATTTGGACCATGAAAGCCACGCCGCCGTTACGGGCGCGGCTCCACCGCGAGGATCGGCCCTTGGAGTCTATTGCTGACACTCTCCAATAGTAGCAACCTGGAGTAAGGCTATCTACCCCCGCACCAACAAAATACGTACCCGCTGAATCGGGTTGACCCAGGAAGAAGTCGAAGACTCCGGTAGGAGCCAGGTTACTCTCGTAATCTACGACAACGTCATTCAAGCCATAATCCGGAGTACGCGATATCTGAATTCTATATGCGGTCGTAACCAACGGGTCAGGATCCTGGAGTCGGAAAATGAATGGATCGTGGACTTGCTGAATATCCTCACCCGAAATCAAGTCTTGGGACCCCACGATGTCAGGTGGGTCAAGACTCTGCGTGGCAAGAGCAGCTCTAACGGTAGCAAGCGTGGCGTATATCACGGCTCCACGGTCAGAGGAATAGAGAAAGTTGTCCACATGGGCGAAGTGCTGCTCGATCATCACTCTCTCTTTCCCTACACCAGAAACGTCGTGGCTGAGAAGTACTCCAACGCGTACGGAGTTAAAGGGGGCACCGGAATAGTCGCTGTCAAAGTACGGTATTTGATTGTCCCCGTCGCCCGTAGTGTGAAGATTGTCGGGCATCTCCAAGAGAGGTAGATCCGTATCTCCCGGCTGGCAGTCTGCGGTATTCTTATCCTCCCAGCACGGATGGTAGGGCTGAGAGGTAACACTAAGATTCCACAGATTAGGAAGGTTACCTGTGAACGGCAGAATGCAGCCTGATGCGTCAACGAGAAATCCCTCATCGGAAAGAGCTCTGAGATTTTCCTCGTCTGCAAACCACCCGCCGGCCCTGAATGAGGAAGGCCTACCGAGCCCTCGCTGTTGAAATAATCCGATGGCAAAGTCTAGAAGGGCAAGGCTTTGCTCGTAGTTATAGTTGGCAAAAGGAACGTCGTATCCGTCGTTACGATTGGTCCAATGCGGAGACGTAATTGGTGTTAACCCCGCGCTGTCCACATAGGCGTTGAACATATGCAGGTGGAGTCCGATCTCGTCCCCCTTGGTTTGCGCTCTCTGCAAAACCCACTGCGTCATCTGAACTTTTGCCCACTCAGCCATTCCGGGGCTTACGTAGACGTACGGATTGAAAAGCTGAGACATCGGCGTGCCATGCTCGTCAGCCAGAAGAGCCAGGCTGTCCAGATAAGGAACCCGGGCTACATAGCCGCCTTCCCAGTCAATTGTCCAGACGTGATAGAAAGGATACGAAATGTAGAAAACGTTTGGGTTTGAAAGGTATTGCTGTGCTGTGTCAGCAATGGTTGCGACAAAATGAAAAGTTCCGGTTGGCAAATTCGAAATGTCAATCTGCCCCTGCCAGCTCGTTGAGCTAGTTTTTGAAAGTGGACCAGTCAGACTTGCCTCTTGAATCTCGTAGCTAGCTTGCGCATCTGGCATACCCTCAGCCATAGGGAAATTGACACTCACCCCGAGGTAGGGATCAGCGGGCGTGCTACCATCGCTCTTCAAACGCCATTTTTTCTCAAAGGAGACCGTTGGCGTCTCCAAGATCATCTCTTCAGAGGCGGCAGAAACGCTAGGTTCGTTGGTCGTGTATTTCCTCACCTTGAAATCGTCAAAATGTACTGCTGTATTGCCAAAGCTCATGGCAAAGATCGTGCCTGAAGCCAGAGTCGTATCCTCCACGTAACAACCATAGCTAATACCTTCAAAATACAAATTGAGCTTCTTCCCATCCAACGCGAATTGAAGAGTGTGCCAACTGTCGCCCAGGCTGGCACGTGTAGTGCCTGAAACCAGAGTCGAGAGCGCTGACCAGCTTGAGAACTTGAGGATTTTGGAATAGTTGGCGTAGCTCCAAGCAGCATAGTTGGCTCCGGTTGAGGTGTTGAGCCGAGCGCCAAAAGGCCAATACTGAGCGTGTTCTCCACTCTTGGTTCTCATCTTGACTTCGACGAGAACGTTGTCGTAGTTCTTATTCAAAACGTAAGCATACTTGTAGAAGCTGCCGGAGACTGAATCATGACTTAGAACTTTGCCTGTCGTCCCATCGGTCTGGGTATCATTTTCGATGTTCCAGGTCCCCGATTGAATTTTCCAGACCTGCTCATCCCCATTTTTTATTATGTCAGTTGTTCCAGGTACGGATGTGTCGTATTGCCCCGGATTGTAGTTGGAGAAATCGTCGAAGAACTCATAAATATTCTCTCTATCGGCTGGTGGAGCGATAGCTTCCCGGTTGCCGTAGTAAACAGAGTAATTCTCGTCAATGCCATATCCAGCAATATCAGCCTGGGTTCTGAACCAGACTTGGGTATTGATTCCCATACCATTCCAGTTTGACTCATTAATTCTGTCTAACTCCGTGTAGCCCAAGCCATTCCAATAGACTATTCTGACGTCATTACCATTGGCCAGGGACCGACCTGTTTCAGCCAGGGCAGAATGGTCCAGCGACAGGCAGACTGAGTAGCCAGAAGGCAAAGCAGAGGAACTGTTGCTGGTAATGGTGAGCTGCTTTCGATAAACATACGAGCTGTCCCACCAGGCGACACCATTCGCGTAGGCTTCCGTCGTTTGAAGGACAAGGGAGGTTGTCAGGAGGAGAGCACAGAACAAGAGAGCCCAGGAAACAAGAGGATAGAATAGTCTCGTCAATTCCGAGAATGGGAATGCGCGCACGGCACGCTCACGTGAAGGTCGCATCTAGAACCTCCGAGGATCAGATAGTATCACGTGCGCCAAGCACCTCTTCACCCATTGGGGTGGTGGGCTTGTTTCGCATGGCTACAGGCCAAAAAAAAGTATAAAACATCACCCTCGCCGCTGGATCCGAATTTTTTCCATCGGCGTCGTGACTCTACTGATTCCTAATCCTATCTGCCGTCAGCAAATACCAACCCCAGACCAAGATAATAATATCACAAGGCCGGCAACAAATCAAGCCTAAAATCAACACAACATGGAAGGGTCGCGCTGTCAGAAAATCGATCCGGTACAAAGGGCTTGACGCTGCCGTCAATGAACTCCGGCTTTTCCTCTTCCCCTGACCTTTTCCTCTTCCAAGAAAAGCCGGACTTGCTCGACGAGGGCATCGACAATGTCCTTCTCTCTGACCTTGCCGACTATGGTTCCTCTTCGAAAAAGGAGACCGACGTGTTTCCCCCCGGCTACACCCACGTCGGCGTCTCGGGCCTCACCCGGGCCGTTAACGGCACAGCCCATGACGGCGATCCTCACAATGTTCTTGACGCCCCTTACCCTTTTCTCTACTTGTGTCGCGATTCTCTCAATGTCTATTTCGCATCTGCCGCAGGTCGGGCAACATGTCACGGTAGGACCGACCTCTCTCAGGCCAAGACATTTCAGGATATTCAAGGCAACCTCGACCTCCCTCACGGGATCGGCCGCAAGAGAAACCCTCACCGTGTCGCCAATGCCTTCTGAGAGGAGAATCGCGATTCCTGCTGCCGAAATGACCGAACCCTTGAGCAAGGTGCCGGATTCTGTCATGCCGATGTGAATCGGATACTTGACAATAGAGGCCAGCTTCCTGTTTGCCAGTACCGTGGCGGCAACATCCGTGGACTTGACCGACACGACGATGTTACCAAACCCCAGATCTTCCAGTATACGAATGTGACCCATTGCGCTTTGCACCATCGCTTCATCGACTCCGTGACGGCCATAGCGGACGACAAGCTTCCTCGGAAGTGAACCAGCATTCACGCCTATTCTAATGGATGCTTTCTTGGACCGGGCGGAACGGACTACGTCCTCAACCCGTTTTCGTTCCCGGATGTTTCCAGGATTGAGTCTTATACCGGCCACTCCTTCGTCAAGCGAGATGAGCGCCAGTCTGTGGTCAAAGTGGATGTCTGCGACTATCGGTATTTTGGAGCGCGACACAATCTTACCGAGAGCCTTGGCGGCCTTTTTGTCAGGTACCGCCACCCTTACAAGCTCGCAACCCGCCCTTTCAAGCGCACGAATCTGCCTGACCGTAGCGTCGACGTCACTCGTGTCCGTCTTGGTCATCGATTCAACGGCAATAGGGACGGCGCCGCCGACACGCAAGCTACCGATTCTCACGGACAATGACTTCCTGCGCAACGAGAATGCTCTCCCCGAGAAAGGGTCACCCGACGCGGACGTATCCGAGGCATCCGAGACAGGTTTCTCCGGGTAGTGTACAACTCTCTTTTTCTTCACGGCACCTTTCCCGTTAGTTTTTTGCAAGGACTCTCACGTCTCCCTGTCTTCTGGTTATCCCCTTCTTGTCGAAATACTCTAGAAGCGGAACGGCGAATTTTCTGGTCACATTTATCAAGTCCTTGAATTCCGCAACCTGCATCCTCCCGTTCTTCGAGAGAAATTCCTTGAGCAGCCTCTCCGCTTCTTGAATCGTCGACGAATGGAAGAAAAGTTCTGCCGTAACCTTGATCACTTTTCCATCTTCGATGAGAATCTGCAGCACGTCACCGGCTTTCTGTTGCTTGTCTGGAGGCGCAAGTTGCTTCAAAGAAGGCACGTTGAACCCGGCTTCTAGAAGCACCCGTTCGATCTGTCCCTTGAGTTTCGTCTCCTCGTCAGAAAGGCTGAAATCGGAGGAGTCCATTCTGACCTTGTCTTCCTTGATAAAGAGCTTTTTCTCCTTAGTGAGGGCATCAAGAACCATCGGAAAGACCTCCGCCGAGATCTTTCCGAATCTATTCCTGAGCTCTCCCTTTGTCATTCCCCACCTGGATCTGTAGCGTTCTTGATAGTCTCTGAGACATTTAGCCACGTCCTCCTTGAGCACACGGAGAGAATCATCGTGAATGAAGACGCTCCCCGTCTTGTGAATCTTTCCCTTCTCGCACAGCGTTCGCAGAGCCTCCTCGACGTGCGAGGTTGCGACACCCACGTGGCCCCGGAGATCTGGGATCTCGACTCCTTTCTCTTTCGAGACTCTGATTGCATGCTCTACTCTTTCCAGAGGAGACCCGTGTTCAATCAGAGCGAGCGCATCAACCGCTTCTGTGTCACCCCTCTTGTGCTTCGAACTGTGAGAAACCAAAATACTGCCTCCGCCGATCGTCATCTGTGGAGAGTAAGAACGAATCACAAATCTGTCTCCTTCGACCGTCAGGACGGGAGATTCGAGTCTCAATTGCGCACGGCAACTCTCTCCGGGTCTGAGTTCTTCTCTATCCAGAAAATAGATTCTTCCGATGACCTCGCTCGCGCCCAAGTGAAACCTGAGTCTGTTTCTTGACTTGAGAGATCTGGAAACGTCCTTGAGAAGATCGAATCTGACGTCAACCATCGACGAAGGACTCGCGGCCCCCGGCGTGAGAAGCCAGTCTCCGCGTGCCAGCTCTTCCCGAGAGATCGGGTGCAGAGCGAGCGCCACTCTTTGACCGGCGAGGACCTCCGGCACGTCTTCTCCAAAAACCTGGACGTTTCTGACTCTGACTTTTTTGCCCTGAGGGACTATTTCAAGATTGTCACCGGTCTTGACGCGCCCGCTCCAAAGAGTCCCCGTTACCACGGTTCCAAACCCCTCCACAGTAAAGACCCTATCAATCGGCATACGAACAAAATCGTCTCGTGAAACTTCGGAAATCTCGGCTGCCGCGATATCGAGAGCCCTTACGACATCCTCCTTGCCCTCTCCGGTGGTAGAAGAGACCGGAACAATCGGGGCGTTCTCCAGCGCCGTTCCAGCGACAAGCGATCTCACGTCCGAACGCACCATCTCTACCCAAGCAGCCTCCACCAGGTCGATCTTTGTGAGAGCGATAACGCCACCGTGAACGCGAAGGATGTTGACTATGTTGAGATGCTCCAAAGTCTGGGGCATCACACCTTCGTCAGCAGCCACGATGAAAAGAACTATATCGATGCCGCCAGCGCCAGCCAGCATGTTTCTTACAAAACGTTCGTGCCCCGGTACGTCCACTATCCCTGCTTCTACGCCAGAAGGAAGAGAGAGATGCGCAAAGCCAAGATCGATGGAGATACCTCTTTCCTTCTCTTCTTTTAGCCGGTCGGTATCTATGCCTGTTAGAAGCTTTACGAGGGCGGTCTTACCGTGGTCGATATGACCCGCAGTTCCTATGACCACACTTCTTCTGGGCATCGGTGTTACTCCAGACAGAGACCTTCAAGCATCTTCGCGCCAGATCTTCGCACCCAAACCAGAGAGCTTCTTCTCGATCGCCTCGTAGCCTCTATCTATGTGATAGATCCTGGATATCTCGGTTCTTCCTTCCGCCACAAGTCCGGCAAGTATGAGGGCGGCGCTGGCCCTGAGGTCGGTTGCCATGACCTGTGCGCCGCTCAGCTTCCGTGCTCCCTTTATGGTAGCTACGTTTCCTTCAACCTCTATCGCGGCATTCATCCGCCTCAGTTCAGGCACGTGAGTGAAACGATCCTTGTAGATGCTGTCTACAAAGACACTGGTTCCGCGCGCTACACACATGAGCGCCATCATCTGGGCTTGCATATCGGTGGGGAATCCAGGGTACGGTGCCGTCGTTATCGACAGGCATTCAGGCCTCCGGCCTGCAGACACGACAAGTTCTGAAGCGTCGTGCATCACTGAGGCGCCGCACTCGGTGAGCTTCGAAATCACAGAGGTACAGTGAGCCGGATCGCATTTCTCGATACGCACGGTACCTCTTGTTATCGCTGCCGCGACCATGTACGTTCCGGCCTCTATCCTGTCGGGAACAATTGTCGCCCGAGCGGGTTTCAACGATTTGACTCCCTCTATCTCGACTACCTTTGTCCCCGCCCCCGAGATCGCCGCGCCCATCTTGTTGAGGAAAAGAGCCAGCGCTTCTATTTCGGGCTCGCACGCTGCATTATGGAGGATCGTCCTGCCCTTTGCGAGACACGCGGCCATCATGGCATTGCCGGTCGCGCCCACGCTGGAAGTCTCAAAGTGAATTTCCTTTCCCCTCAGTTGCTTCGCCTCAGCAACGATGTAGCCGTGCTCTATGCTTATGTGCGCACCAAGTTCCTGCATTGCCTTTATGTGAAGATCCACGGGTCTAGGACCCCAGGCACATCCTCCCGGCAAGGAGACACGGGCTTTCTTGAAGCGCGCGAGCAACGGGCCAAGAACATAGATGGAGGCGCGCATCGTCTTAACGAGTTCGTAAGGCGCCTCGTAGGAGTCGCATTCACTCGAATCGATCGTAAGCGTCCTGTCCCTGAAAGAGACCTTTGTCCCAAGTGTCTCCAGCATTTCTTTCATCGTGGTCACGTCTTTGAGCGAGGGCACGTTTGTGAGGACGCTCGTTCCAGGAGCCAGAATCGTGGCAGCCATGATGGGCAGGGTCGCGTTCTTCGAGCCGGCTATTTCTACTTTTCCTCTGAGTCTGTTGCCTCCAATGACGACTATTCTCTGCATCTCTATTTCTCCGCGGAGGGGCCTTGAATTAAATCAACGGATTGGTGTCATTTCTCGCGATGTTAGCACAACACTTCTGGGGCTGCAATTACGGGCTTTGTCTACGCTTTCCTCGTGACAAGCACTCTTTCTATGCCAGCCAAGTCCCTGACTGTTTGTATTCCCGTGAGACCCGCTGAAGTGCCGATTTCTCTCGCGGCCTCCGCCTGGCCGGCACCGATCTCAAGCAAGAGCCACCCTCCGGTCTTGAGCAATGCGGCACCATCGCGAAGGATTGCACGTATGCAGCGAAGCCCGTCGGGTCCGCCATCAAGAGCCTCAAGCGGCTCGTACTTGCTGACCTCGGGGGCGAGGGAGGGAATTTGAGAGGTGGGGACGTAAGGAGGGTTTGAGACAACGATGTCCACACCACCAGGGAGGAGCTCTGGTTTGACCGCAGACAGTAGATCTCCAATATGAAAAGAGAGCCTGTCGAGCACGCCGTGTCTGGCAGCGTTGTTTCTAGCGACCTCGATTGCAAGGGGGGAGATGTCCGTGGCGTGAACCTGCGCTTCAGGCTTACTGACTGCCAGTGCTATTGCGATTACCCCGTTTCCGGTTCCGACGTCCAGAATGACGGGTGAAGCAAGCCCGGACAAGAGCCCCCTGGCCTCAGTCACCAGAATCTCCGTCTCCGGTCTCGGAATGAAAACTCCAGGTTCTACAGAAAACGCCAGATCAAGAAACTCAATTGCGCCCATTATGTACTGAAGGGGGAAGCGCGACGCCCTTATTTCGAGAAGCTCGTTCGCCTTTGCGTGTTCGGCATCCGTGAGCTGGGCATTCATCTCTAGAAATAGCCTTTGCCTCTCGACACCAAGCGCCGTGCTGAGAAGAAGCTCGGCTTCCAATCTTGGACTATCGATGCCAATTGCCTGAAGGGTTCGTGTTGCGCTGGACAGAAATTCAGATATTAGCAAGCTTCCGTGGCCTCGAACGTGATCTTAGAGACGTGCAGCAAGGGATGACGGGTTCCAGGGTTTCTCTAGACAAGCTGTATCAGTTCCTGAGTTGCACAGTTGGCAAGAGTTTGTACTTGGCCGCCCTCAGAGTTTCCACGAGTTCATCCAGGTGACCGTCCAACATGTCACCCAGCCTGTAAAGCGTGAGCCCTATCCTGTGGTCGGTCACCCGTCCCTGAGGAAAATTGTAAGTGCGTATCTTTGCACTGCGGTCTCCAGACGAGACCTGGGCTCGTCTGGATCGTGCAATCTCAAGCTCCTGCTCCTGTTGTTTCATCGCAAGAAGTCTGGCTCTCAATACCTTCAACGCTTTCGCCTTGTTCTTGAGCTGAGATCTCTCGTCCTGGCACTGAACCACAACACCCGTCGGCACGTGTCTTATTCTCACGGCCGAGTCGGCGGTATTGACGCTCTGTCCGCCCGGCCCAGAGGAACGAAAGACGTCGACCTCAAGTTCCTTGGGGTCTATCTGCACTTCCACCTCCTCGGCTTCAGGCAATATGGCCACTGTCACGGCCGAGGTATGAATACGCCCGCTCGCCTCCGTTGCGGGCACGCGCTGGACTCTGTGGACGCCGCTTTCGTATCTTAAGTGGCTGAAGGCGCCCTTGCCCTCCACGAGAAATATTATTTCTTTGAAACCCCCTACGCCCGTGGGGCTGCTGTCCATTATTTCAATCTTCCAACCCTGTGATTCTGCATACTTCATGTACATTCGGGAGAGGTCCGCCGCAAAAAGGGCGGCTTCTTCTCCCCCGGTACCGGCCCTTATTTCAACAATCACGTTGCGTTCGTCGTTGGGATCTTTCGGAACAAGAAGTGCTCTAAGCTCTTTTTCGAGGACTCCGAGCTTTGCACGAAGCTCTTCCGCCTCTCCCTTTGCGATCGCGACAAGCTCCTGGTCCTTCGAGCTCTGTATGATTTGCTCGTCGTCCGCAATGTTCTGAGCCACGGCACTGTACTCGCTCCACTTTTTTACGATTGACTCCAGCCCGCCCCGTTCCTTTGCAGCTTCCCTGAGTCTGTTGGAATCGGCAAGCACTGCCGGGTCAGCAAGCTTCTGCGTCAGGTCATCGTATCTGGCTTTTATCTTCTGAATGTCTTCGAAGATGGTCATCAAATAACCTCTCGAAGCGCTCTCAGAGCTACTTCAACTTGGTCGGGTGCAGGTTCTCTCGTTGTCATCCGTTGAAGCCAAAGCCCGGGTTTGATCAGAACTGAAGCAAATGAATTGCTTGCGTACTTTCCAGAGAGCTTTGTAAACTCAAAGGCCACGCCTGCTATGATCGGCACGAGAAGGAAGCGCACCGCTCTTTCGGTCCAGTTCTCCGGTCTGCCTAGCGCGATGAACACTACAAGACTCACAACCACTACCATTAGAAGAAAGCTGGTTCCGCATCTAGGGTGGAGAGTGCTGTGCTTTATCGCATTCTCCACGGTCAGCTCTTCACCAGCCTCGAAGGCATATATGGTCTTGTGTTCTGCTCCGTGGTATTGATAGAGTTTTCTCATTTCCCCCCAGAGCCCAACCAACCCGATATAGAGAACAAACACGACAAGTCTTACTGCACCGTCGACAATATTGAACCAGAAGCCACTCTTTACTCCTACTCTTTCGGCAACAAAAAGCGGGAGGTAGAAGAAAAGGAGAAACCCTAGCACAAGAGCAATAAGGACGGTCCCGGCGAGACCGGCGGTCGTCATAGCGTTTGCCTTCTTCTCCTTAGGTTCGTCTTTCGCCTTCGTTCCTTCCTCTCGCAAAGCTTCCTCGGCCGAATACGTGAGCGCACTAATCCCGAGAGACAGGGTTTCAATCAGCACTATGGCTCCCCTAATTACAGGAAGCCCCAGAGCCTTTTTTCTTTTAGAAATGGAAACAAAACCCGTCTTTCTGACCGTTATCTCTCCGTCGGGTCGACGCACCGCCGTTGCCACGACGGTCGGCGAACGCATCATCACGCCCTCTATGACCGCCTGGCCGCCAACGGCTATTTTCTCATGCCCTAGAATCGTGGAGAGAAAGGACGGCAGGGACGATAGAACGGACTTTCTTTCAGGCCAGCGAGATCTCGGACTAACCAGTCTTGCTGCTTTCCCCTGACTTAGTACCTCGGGCATATTTTTTCCTGAATCTCTCAACCCTACCAGCAGTGTCAACAAGCTTCTGCTTGCCTGTGAAGAACGGATGGCAGTTCGAACAGATTTCTATACGGAGGTCCTTTACCGTTGAGCGAGTCTCTATGACATTCCCACAGACACAGACTATCTTCGTATCATGATACGGCGGGTGTATTCCCTTTTTCATTCGCAATCTCCCTAGTGAAACTTCCTTTTCCCAGATCCAGATGGTCAGGGCTGCGATAACTGTCTTTCTATCTTGAAGCTAAGTGTTCATGGATTCAAGGAATTTCTTGTTTGTTTTTGTCTGACCCATTTTATCCACGAGGAATTCCATGGCTTCAACGGAATTAAGCTCGGTGAGGAATTTCCTCAATATCCAGACCTTGTTGAGTTCCTCCGGCGACAGCAGCAACTCTTCATGTCTGGTGCCAGATTTATTGATGTCCAGGGCGGGGAATATTCTTTTGTCGCTCAGACGCCTGTCAAGCACGAGTTCCATGTTGCCCGTGCCCTTGAACTCTTCGAAGATGACCTCGTCCATACGGCTTCCGGTTTCGACGAGAGCCGTGGCGATAATCGTGAGGCTTCCTCCGTCTTCTATGTTGCGCGCGGCGCCAAAGAATCTCTTGGGTTTCTGTAGAGCGTTGGCATCCACTCCGCCCGACAGGATCTTTCCACTGTGAGGAACCACGGTATTGTGGGCTCTGGCCAACCTCGTTATGCTGTCCAGGAGAATGACAACGTCTCTCTTGTGTTCAACAAGACGCTTCGCCTTTTCAAGAACCATCTCGGCAACCTGAACGTGACGTTCCGCCGGCTCGTCAAACGTGGAACTGACGACTTCACCCTTTACCGAACGTTCCATGTCGGTGACTTCCTCGGGTCGCTCATCTATTAGCAGGACGATTAGAACAATCTCAGGATGGTTCTCGGTTATGCTATTGGCGAGCTTTTGAAGAAGGATCGTCTTTCCGGCCCTGGGCGGGGAGACAATGAGACCTCTCTGACCCTTACCTATCGGTGC
>Ga0315277_10009918_pt1 | contig 12127 bp, 9 predicted proteins | sample YL17G05_15_MG_FD_203695 | JGI IMG/M metagenome (GOLD analysis project Ga0315277, IMG submission 203695) | Sediment microbial communities from Yellowstone Lake, YNP, Wyoming, USA - YL17G05_15 | ecosystem: Environmental > Aquatic > Freshwater > Lake > Sediment | place: USA: Wyoming | collected... | reverse complement strand
AAAATTGGAAGCACAGCGTGTACATATTAGGTTATGACGTACGTCATACTTAAGCCTTGGTATCCTGGTCTTGACCGGTTCACCAACATGAAACTATGATAGCACACAAAAACTGAGTGCACTGATCTTCAGCTAAGAACCTCTTTTTGTGCCAATTCTTCGTTGGAGAGCAGTTCACTGAGAGAATGTGGGTCTCTTGACATATCCTGTGCAATCAGGTTAATATGTATGGTATGTTTATTTGTCTATCTTGTTTGAAGGTGTGTGTTGCTGTGCCTCAGCGTGTTATGTGTCAAGGATGTGGTCACGTTTTATACGAAGGAGCTGAACTCAAACCACCTGACGAAATCATACACGAACACGACGGAAAATGCCCGAAATGCAGCAAAAAACTCTCGCTCATACCTGCAAACGTAGACGTAAAACCCATGAAATAGCATCAACAAAGAAGGGAATAGTTTGACGGAGAAGCCCCACAGGACTCAGCTCTATCAAGCGTACAAACAAACAGCAAAACTAACAGATTTCGCAGGCTTCGAAATGCCCCTCTACTACAAGGGAACGATTCCTGAACACTTAGCTGTGCGCAACAATGTAGGCGTTTTTGACATCTCTCACATGGGTCGAGTCATAATCACAGGCGCTGACGCGGAACGCTTCCTGAATTATGTCATAACCAACGACGTCTCCAAGCTTTCACCTGACAGCGCACTGTATTCTGTCATGTGCACCCCGAAGGGCGGCATAATCGACGACTTCGTCGTCTACTGCATGGAAAACGAAAGGTTCCTCATGGTCTACAACGCCAGCAACCGCCAGAAAGACTACAACTGGCTAACCAGCAACGCAAAAGCGTTCAACGTGAAAGTCGAAGACATATCCGACAACGTAGCCATGCTCGCAGTGCAAGGACCGAACGCTGCGAAAACCCTGCAGAAGATCAGCACAGAAGACCTAGCAAAGATTGAACGCTTCAAATGTGGACGAACAGAACTTGCGGACACAGACGCTTACCTAGCTCGAACAGGCTACACGGGTGAAGATGGCTTCGAAGTGTTCATCTGGGGCTCGCCGTTGACTAGCCCGCAGAACGCAGTAGACCTGTGGAACGCTATCCTTGAAGCCGGCAAACCCCACGGAATAGAACCCTGCGGAGTAGGCGCAAGAGACACACTAAGACTTGAAGCAGGCTTATGCCTGTACGGCAACGACATCGACGAAACCACAACCCCTCTAGAAGCCGGACTGAGCTTCGTGGTCAAACTCCAAAAAGAAAACTTCATAGGAAAAAACATACTGCAGAAACAGAAAACCGAAGGAATAAAACGAAAACGCATCGGCATAACCATGATCGAAAACGGCATACCCCGAGCCGGCTTCGAACTTTTCAACGAGAAAAACGAGCGAATAGGACACCTAACCAGCGGAACATTCTCACCGCTACTAAAAATCGGCGCAGGAATGGGCTACGTTGAAACCTCCCAAGCCATAGAAGGAAGCATCATAAACGTAAAGATACGTGACAAACATGCGAAAGCGAAGATAACGCCGTTTCCGTTGTACGACGCTGAAAAGTATGGTTACAAGAGAAAAATCCCATAACTTTCCGCTCTTTTTAAAGAATCCACCACGCTGTGCCGATCCTGCAAACCATTAATATACCGCAACGATAATTAAACACCTCTATAATTTCAGTAGGAGAGATGAAACTCAGATGAAGCTTCCGAAGAGCCTCTCAAAAGAAGGCATCATAAACGGCTTGAAAAATTTTGGAAAGCTGAGGATCAAAACAAGCCACAGTTCGATACTGACTTTTTCAGCCGTGTTGCTCATCCTGTTCATCGCCTTCATAATACGCATACTACCACTCCGCTGGGAAATACAGACCAACGCAATCCACCTCTCAGAGTTTGACCCCTACTACCAGTACAGCCTCACCAACTACATGGTAAAAAACGGCATACTCTCACCATACTGGCCCAACCAGTGGGTTGACACTCAACGCTGGTACCCAGGCGGCATCAACATGGGCGACTCCCTATCCTCACTGCCCATAACGGCAGCGATATTCTATGACATAGTTACAGCTTTAGGAATCAACATCAATCTGATGGCTTTCTGCGCGTTCATCCCAGTAATAATGGGAACACTATCTGTACTGATCATCTACTTCCTCGGCAAGGACATCGGCGGAAAAACCGTCGGAATGCTTGCAGCTCTTTTCTTAGCGTTAAGCGCGTCTTTAATCCAGAGAACTTCCTTGGGCTTCTTTGACACCGAGACGGTGGGAGTGTTCTCTCTTCTGTTGTTCAGCTTTCTGTTCCTCAGAGCCATTGAAGAAGAAAGACCAATAGGCTCATCACTGAAGTACTCGCTCGGTTCTGCAGCAGCATTAGCCTACTTCATAATGGGATGGGGTGCAGCCTACTACCTCATAGGCTTAGTTGTGCTCTTCGTCTTCGTCTTGCTGCTGTTGAAGCGGTACACGCGCCGTCTTTTCATGGTGTACAGCCTCACGTTGGGCCTAAGCCTGCTGTTATCCATAGTTAACCCAGTCATTTCAACAAGATACTTGACAAGCTTCGCAGTTCTACCAGTCGCAGGCATGTTCGTCCTGCTCTGTTTGAACGAGATCACGCGCAACCTGACCTCAGCAAGAGGAAAGGTAATGTTCGTGGTGGTATTCTTGATCGCTTTGGTGGGAAGTTTCACTGCGTTCTGGAGTTTGGGCTACATGCAAAGCATAGCCGGAAAATTCCTCTCAGTGCTGGACCCATTCCTCAGAGCGAGTAATCCGCTCGTGGAATCTGTTGCTGAGCACAGAATTTCCTCTTGGGGTTCCATATACTACGGTCTCGGTATAGGAATACTCTTTTTTGCGGTCGGTTTGTTCTTCATAGCAAGAAACTTGACAAACAAGAACCTATTCCTGCTGATCTTCGGTCTGACGACTCTCTACTTCGCTTCTTCAATGGTGCGTTTGCTCGTCATCTTGGATCCAGCTTTCAGTCTTCTGGCATCTGTCGGAATAGTTGGCGTGCTGAAGCCCTTCATGACTCTGCTAAGGGAGCCACCGAAGATAACTGTGAAAAAGAAGCTGGGACTTGAACACGTCGGGAAAGAGTTCAGCGGAATCGCAATCTTCCTGATATTCATCATTTTGGTAACAAACTTGGCTATTTCGCCACAAACCGGAGGCCCACCCAAAGTGTACAGGCAAGCCTTTGCCCCAGTGACAATTACCGCAGGCAGCCTTCCAATAGCGCCCAACAAGCCTGTAAGAGAATGGTTCGACGCTTTGAAATACTTGAATGACATGCAGGACTCGCATATAGTAGTATCCGCTTGGTGGGACTACGGATACTGGCTAACTATCCTAGGCAACGTCACATCTCTCGCAGACAACGCCACAATAAACGCCACGCAAATCGAGAACATCGGCTTCACATTTATGGCTAACGAGACCTACTCCATGAAAATGCTAGCCGCCTACAACGTGAAATACATCCTCGTATTCACAACAATCAGAGCTGACAATGGAGAATGGATTGGCTATGGAGACGAAGGAAAATGGATGTGGATGGCAAAGATCTCAGGAAGTGCGCAACAACGATTCATAGACACTGGCATGATCGACCCAGAATCATCATGGGTAAACGAAACGAAATTCGGTCAATTTGACAATCAAACAAACAAATGGGGATGGAATGATTTTGGAAAGAACACCACAATCTACAAGCTGATGAGTTATGGGAAACACCAATGGATAGAAGCTCATCTATCAGGAACCAACGATGCAGACTTTGTTGGCGCTCCTACGTACTTCAAGGAAGCCTTCTTCGCAGGAAAAAACCTGATACCAGACGACGCAAGCAGTAACTATGGCGGTCTTGTCCCGCTCGTGTGCCTATACGAGATCGACTGGCAAAAGTACTACACTGATTATCCGCCACCTTAAAGGAGAGAGGCTTTGTTTCCGAAAGTCCCAGATCAGCACAAACCAAACAAGCCTCCAATCCCAAACGGTCTGGGCGCATTCTACGTCTTAATCAGCGTAACCTATCTTTTTCTCGTATACTTCTTCGATATCGTCAAAATCTCGAGCGCCTCTACTGTGCCTTTGATCTCTGCACCGCTAACCTTGGCTGTCTGCATTCTGTTCGGCGGTTTTATGGGTCTCTTGGACGATTGGATTGACATTAAGTGGCGGTACAAGGCGTTTATGCCTTTGATAGCTGCTTTGCCTCTTATTTCCTTCGCTTACAGTTATGGACTGCGAACCTCTATATCGATCCCTCTTATCGGAACCATAAACTTCGGTACATACTACTATTTCCTGATCATTCCATTGCTTGTAACCATAGTCACCAATACGGTTAATCAGCTTGGAGGCCTAAACGGCTTAGAAACAGTATGTCCCGCAATAGTTCTAATCGGACTGATGATAATCTCGGGTCCATATGCGCTTCTGTTGTATGGTCCATTAACTGTGTGGCTTGTTCTTGCTTCTTTGAACGTCAAAGGGGCGATCTTCGTTGGAAACACGGGATCATTCGCCATAGGGATGACGCTAGCGGCGTTTGCGATAATCACCGATCTGAAATCTGACATGGTGGTTTCCATTTTGCCGTACGTTTTCAACTCGTCACTGATCCTGTTGACACTATTCTTTTCCAAGAAAAAAGCACACGTAACCTTTGACGGCAAAAAACTCTCGTCGGATCACATAAAAAGTTTGGAGACTCTTATCACTTATCACCGTCCTTTAACCGAAAAACGAGTTGTTGCGCTGATCTCTGTTCTGTTTGTTGTTTCAACTTTTGCTGCCTTGGCTATTCAGTGGCTGACCTTCTAGTCGCCAAGCACGTGTGTGTAGCGTCGTGTTACACGCAAAAGGCAAAAACAATTTTAAGTCGAGGCTTAATTACGGAGGCTAGACAACTAACTAGTCGTATGACTTGTTGATGTGAGGAATCAACCATTTGCCCAGCTTTGCAAGTTCCTAGCGTTTCAGTAAAAATAGACATAACTACTTTGATTGGTTCAAGACTAAGCGTCAAAGGTAGTGCTGAGGCTGTCAACTTCAACGTCAAAGCCAAACTAGACGAACGAGAACGCAAAAGCCAAACAGTAATCCTGGGCTTCGGTCTACTCCTAACCACCAAACCCAGCATCGTAAAATTCGAGATCGAAGGAACAGCGACGCTGAACGGCAAAGACGAAGACATCCGCAAAATGCTTGAGGTTGACCCTGAAACAAAAGTGCCTCGCGTTCTACCTCGAGTCTATCAGCATGCGTTCACCGCCATGTACCTTCTTTCAACAATCCTGAACACACCTTCTCCTCCACAGGACTTGCTAAACTCCCAAAACCCGCCCAGCCCCATGGAAGACGTGAGCATAGATATGCGAACAGACACTGGAGAAACCGCAAAGGCTGCGACCCTTCAACCTGAAACCAAAACAGAAGAAAAAGGCGAAACTGTCGTAACCAGTAAGTAGGCTTTTTCTTATTCTTAGTGCAGTCCACATGTTTAAGTAGTGGACTACTGGAATGTCAAATGGGATGAAGCAGTGGCTAACGACCTGTGGCTGTTGCCGGTTCTCGCTCTTCTTACAATAGTCATATAGGCGTTCATCTCCGGGTTTGTCGACTCAGCAGGTAGTTTGACGCCTTTTGGATGTTCTGCGTTCTTTTCTCTTCTGTGTCCAGCGATGCTCTTTTTCTTTTTGCTGGTTCAAGCTTGGAGTGATAGTGTAAGCATTGAGACTAACCCTTGGGTGTTTGATGTTCCTGACATGAATTTCAGAGACAACCCAATGGTCTCTACTTGGCTTTATTGTAGAGATAGACAAAGGTGGGCGAGATGGATGATTGGTTTCAGTTTGCCGTTCATATTCTTGTTAAGCAGTTGCTTGCTTCTACTGCTTTCCAGATTGCATCCCGTCTCAATTGAAACGTATCTGATAGGTTTCGCCATCGGAATAGTCTTCACCACTCTTTCTGCTTTCACACTCTATCAAACCTACTGGAAAGGCTGGACTCCAGACAGTTCAGAACAAAATGATGTTGCTGAAGCCTTACCACAACCTCAAGACTGAGACTCGGCTCTTTCGTCACGAACAGAACTTTCGCTTCTTTTCAGCAACCTTTAATACCTTACGCTCATGAGCATAGGCTGTCTGGCGGGTGAGTGGGCCTCCACCCGTTCCGCCACAATAAACCCCGGGAGTAGGAGGTGAAAGAGTGAAATTCGACAGTAAGAGCACAGTGTTAACAGCTGTCTTTGCGGCTTTGTATGTGATAATAAACGTTGTTCAAATGGTTTCTGTTGGTAATCCAACAGTTTACGGTCCAGTTCAGTTGCGTGTCGCTGATTGCCTGATTGCGCTCGGTGCCCTGTTGGGTTGGCCAGTGGTTGGCGGAGTGACTCTAGGCTGTTTCTTGACCAATGCCTACTACTTTCTTGGAGTTCAAGATGTGATACTTGGTCCAATTGCTAACTTGATAGCTGCTACCATAGTTTTCCTTTTGAGAAAACGTCGTTTCATGGCTTGCGTTGCTGGCGCTTTGCCTGTTGGCTTTATCGTGGGTGGCTATCTTTCAATATTCTTTCCATTTCTTTCACCGCCAGAAGCCCTCAATGCTTTGCCCGCAATTGCTGCCATGATTGTGAGCATAACCCTGAGCAGCTTGATTGCTATTGCATGGATAGGTTACCTGCTTCTTGTGGTACTTAGTCGACCAAGCGTTCTGGAACCATTGAAATCACACGGATTGAAAACTGTGACTTGAGTCAACATCGCCTAGCAGGTCGACCTTATTTTTCATCCAAGTAGCAAAAGCCTGCATCCACTTTTCTCTGTATTTCTTCAGCCCAGTTCTCGACGCCTGATGCCTTGATTTTCCTCAATGCTTTCGAGGTCCAGTCGCGCTGCTTCAGCTTATCACATTTTTCCATGTCAGCGCAATCCACACACGTCGTGTATGCTTTCTCTTTGCAACATTTCCGAATTGCACAGCCAGGATCTCCACCTCCACTGACACATCTTGGACATTCTCCAAACAGCTTGATCATGGCATCGTTGACTTTTTCGAATTCCTTGTAGTATTGGAATGCGGGTTCCCATTTTGCCAGTTCTGGCATAATTTTGTCAAAGCCATAAGCACCTATGACTAGGCGAAGATTTTCTACTGCTTGTTTTACTCTTCCTTGGTAGATTCCACAAGCGCCGCAGTACAGACCGCAGTATCCTACTAGACTCTTGGGTTTTTTGCTCAAACTCGAACACCTTTAACACAACGTTAGCTTATTCTTCACTCAAGCTTTGTTTATAAAATCTTTACATGAATCTTTCAAGTTTTGTTAGTCCTATTATTTCTTCAAAGTCCAATCCCAATGCGTCCAAGACTTGGTCGAATGTGGAGTGCAGATAGGCTATGTATTTATCCACATCGATCTCGTTTTTCGTTGCCAACTCCACCGGTCTTACATGCGGTTCCTTGGTGACTTTCACGAAGCTTATGAGGTCACCCGCTTTGAGGTCAGCACCGTTGTCCTTCAGCATTCTTGCCGCTTTCACATGTTGAGGTGTTGTCTTCGTATAGCTGTCTAACCCGTCGCCAAGCGTCACGTTGAAAGCCAAATCGCTCATGCTTTCCCATTCTCGCCTCTTCAGCCGAATGTAGCAATCGCGAACTATTTCCCTGATATCTTTCTTGGCATTTTGAAAGTCCGCGGGGTTCTTCACCATTGCCAAACGCTGCTTCATTGTTTCGAAGGCCTTTTTGATGAACATTGGAATGTGCCGTTTTTTGCCCGTTAGCCCTTTAACGTCAACAGTTCCATCCCCGAGAACGCCCAAGTAGTTTTTTTTCCGTGAGCTGAACACGGCGTACCTGTAGACTTTGTCCACGTCCAAGCCCATCTTCAGTTCGTGTTCTGTCCAGTGAGCAAGTTCTTCGATCTGCTGTTTTGAGGGGTTTTTTAGGAAGAGGCTGTCTGTGTCGCCGTAGAGCACTTGGATCTGAAGCTGCTCGGCTTTCTTGAGTATTTGGGTGATGGAGTGTCTTCCGATGGCTGCGGTTGCTTCTGCTACTGGTGGGCAGTAGAGGTCAAAGCTGTCGGCTCCGAACACTCCGTAGCTTGCGTTTAAAATGACTTTCAGGGCTCCTTGGGTGATGTTGTACCAGCTTCTGAGGTCCGTGGACAGTGTTTTGTCTTTTGATTTGGGCTTGTACCATTGAACTCGCAGGTCTCTTAGCGAGCCTATCAAGAGGCTCTCTAAGGCTCGTTTCTTGGTGCAGACCCAGCTGGTTGTGTCTGGAACCAAGTTGGTTCGGCATTCCGGATGTGGACATAGGATAGACTGGTAGCCGAGGTTCCACACTTTTATTATGGAGGGATATAGGCTCGGGAAATCCATGACTGCAACGTTAAAGTGCACACCTGGCGTGGGTTCAACGACTATAGCCCCTTTGTATTTTTTGCCCTTGATGATGGCTCTGGTAGATGTTTTCCCCTTCGTGACGAGAATGTCTTGAGGATTTGGGATGAGCATGTTTCTCTTGCGGTGCTCGCGGTACAGAAAGTTCCTTATCCAACGGGAGACGCCTTGGCGGCTCACATCATCCATAGGCATGCTGCTGACCCTGGCCAACACCAGAATGAGTTTCATGACCAATTCATCTTCGAAGTCTGTAAGTTTGAAAGTAATCTCTGCGTCTCTGAAACAGTATTTAGCAAGCTCTGTGTAAGTCAATTCACCGAGAGCTTTGCCGAACTTGATTTTTTCTGTTCCGATGAGAGCTTTGCCGACTTCGTCAAGCGTCACATCTCTGTAACGGTTGTTGAAGGCGTAGATCTGGATTGAGCGGTTGAAGAAGAACTTGTACAGGTCGATGTGCACGCCGTAGCTCAATAGGCAAGTTCGTTTTCCCACTTCTATTGGAATTTCGCTTCGCTTGAACCCTAGATGATCTAATGCCCTATGGGTGAGGTAACGTAAATCGAAGTCGTCACCGTTGAAAGTCAATACGAACGGATACTCCCACAGAGCGCCGAAGATGGCCCTTATCAGCTTGTCTTCCTCATCGAAATACTCAATCTCTACGTCCGCTGGCAAGTGCTCTGTTCCTTCACGCATTCCTTCCCTTTTCAGAAGCAAGACTCTATTTTGTCCATCAGAGCTGCAGAGTGAGGCGCAGACCACTTGGTAGGCAGCTTCTTGAGGGTCAGGCACTCTAGTGGGGATGGGCGCGAGAACCTCTATGTCCAAGGCTACACGATGAAACTTTGGCGCTGGGTACTCCAGCAGTCTGGCCCATTCTTCAATGAACTCCAGTTCCTCAGCGTCGGCTTCCCTGAAACTCTCACGTATCGCCTCGCCTACTCTCTTTTCAATTTCTTCCAGATTCTTTGGAACAAGATCGCCGTTCTTGACTTCGTAGATCATTCCAGGCAGAAGGTTCCTGTCGTAAATGTAAGATTCATAGTATTTAATTTTTGATTCCCAGACTTTGATTTCTTCTGGTTTAATTGGAACACCTGCTACTTTCGGGAAATCCTCAGGTATTATGTCTCTTATGCATCCTGTTGGGCGGCCACCGATAGCCAGCGGGTCCTTGGTCACGATTTTCGTCACTCTAACGTTCTTGTCCAGCAGGGGATCGAGTTTTTCCACTATTTCAAAGCGGTCGAAGCCTTCGTGATGGGTTACGCGACTGATTTTTTCAAGCTCGTATTGTGAGAGGTTCGTCAGGCAGTAGGGCTGGTGTCCACTGTTGTCATGCCAGAAGTAGATGTGACCCGAAACTGGCTCGTAGAGTTTGATCACAGCTTTTTTTGTTCGACCATCGTAGGTGGCTGAAACAAAATACGAGGTTGGCAAGTTTTCAGGAGCCAACGGCGGAAAGACCGGTTTTTGCCCTTCTCTCTTTACCGCTTCTGTGGCAGGTATGGCTCCTGCTTTCTCTTTTGGAATTTTCGCTTCCGTCTTGGAAAAATCCATCAGGTGTTTTTGCGCCATTCAGCCTTTAACCCAACTAGCCTTATTGAGTGGATAGGTTAAAATCTCTTGCTAGAAGCCCACTGAGGGCCGTGGAGATGCCCAGCCCCTTTATTCGTACAGGTCGCTTGAAGGCTCTTCTCTTCTGAAATGTGTGGAACTGAGGCTATCAGAGGATACCTATCCCACCTTACATATAGACTGAACCATGTGTTGAAGCGTTGCGATGACCGTTTTTCTGGGTTAGATTCAGTTAAGAATTGAATTTGTTACATTACACGCTGATAGAAAAAAGATAGAATTGGAGCTGATTATGGTTTGTCTTCTTGTTTGATGTTGTGGACAAGTTCTTGAACCGTCAGCAGTCCTATGTTTCCTAGTCCATGTTTTCTGACGGCTATTTTCTTTAACTCGGTTTCGTTTTTGCCGCAGATTGCCATGTATGGGATTTTTTGTGTCTCTGCTTGTCTGATCTTGTAGCTGATGGTCGATGTGCTGTTGTCCAGTTCTGACCTTACTCCCTGAGCCAGTAGCTCTCTGTGAACCTCTTCAGCGTACCGCACGAAAACAGTGCTTACAGGTAACACAGCAACCTGTGTTGGTGCCAGCCAAACTGGAAAGTTTCCGCGGCAATGCTCTGTCAAGATAGCGAAGAACCTTTCTATAGCTCCGAGTAAGGCTCTGTGGATCATTACGATTTCGTGTTCCTTTCCATCTGCTCCTACATAGGTGATGTTGAAACGTTTGGACAGGTTGAAGTCAAACTGTATTGTAGTGCATTGCCATTCCCTGCCAGCAGCATCGACTATGTTGAGGTCAATTTTCGGTCCGTAGAAAACCGCTTCACCTAGCATTTCGTTGTACGTGGTTTTCTTCTTCTTTAGTGCGTTGGCCAGGGCGTTTTGAGCATGATGCCATTCTTGTTCTGAGCCCATGTACTTTTCAGGTTGCTGTGGGTCTCTGGTCGAAAGGTTCACTCGATATTCGGTGAAACCGAATTTCTCCAGCACGCGTTCAGTGAAGTCGAGCAAGCTGAGTATTTCGTTTTCGACTTGTTCAGCCGTGCAGAAGATGTGTGCGTCGTCTTGTGTGAACCCTCTCACGCGCAACAGTCCATGCAGTGTGCCCGAGCGTTCATAGCGATACACTGTTCCCCACTCAGCGTATCTTATGGGCAATTCTTTGTAGCTTCTGGGTCTAGCCTTGAAAATCTGAACGTGGAAAGGACAATTCATCGGCTTAACAACGTAGCCTTCTCCGTCTTTGCTGAAAACATACATGTTCTCCCTGTAATAATCCAAGTGCCCTGAAATCCTCCACAGTTCCTCTCTTGCAATGTGCGGCGTACAAACCAGCTGATATCCGTTCTTCAAGTGCTCTTCTTCCCAGAAGTCTCTGATCAAGTTGCGAACCGTTGTCCCTTTTGGATGCCATAGAACCAAGCCAGCGCCCACGTCCTCGCTTATGGAGAACAAACCCAAATGCTGACCCAAGATCCGATGATCTGCGTCCGAAAGCTCTCTTTCCTTATTCTCTAAAACATTCTTGTCCACGGGATTTACAGAGTGTCCTCTACGCTTCAAAACTCGTCTAGAGTTGTGTTTCTAAATACCCCATTCGTAACACCAGAGCTACTAATTAACGCACCAGCCTATTTATCCGTTATTCTGCAGAAAGGGGAAACGTCTTTAACTCTTAGCCGCACCACTGTTGATGTTGCTATAATTGTCATGATGGATGAGTGAATGAATATTGCTAAAGGACGCTTGGACGCTTGCCATTGAAACCCTGAGCTGGATGGAGATGCAGAGACTGAGCGAACGCTTAGCCTTGGCAAGAACTGTCAAGCAGTTAGGCATCGGAGACTCTGACGCTGTGCGGCTTGCCCACCTGCTCGTGTGCGAAACGGTCAGACGGAAAAACTTCATAGACAAATTCATCAACCAAACCATAAAACCCAACACGATCGACGAATACGACTTGGGCACCCAAGCCTTCTTGCGGCTCTACGTTTACCAGACCAGAATGGCGAAAAACTGGGGAAAATCTGACATCGCAGAAGCGGAGAACGTAGCCAAACTAGGCCGTTCGATTCTAGGCTGGAAAAACCTGCAAAAAA
>Ga0315277_10009916_pt1 | contig 12128 bp, 10 predicted proteins | sample YL17G05_15_MG_FD_203695 | JGI IMG/M metagenome (GOLD analysis project Ga0315277, IMG submission 203695) | Sediment microbial communities from Yellowstone Lake, YNP, Wyoming, USA - YL17G05_15 | ecosystem: Environmental > Aquatic > Freshwater > Lake > Sediment | place: USA: Wyoming | collected... | reverse complement strand
ACCCGCAAGATTCCGCTTGACCCGCCACTCCGCTGGTAGTAGCCTCCCCGTCACCGTCGCGTTTCCCGTGGTCGCTGTCCCTGGCTCGGCCGTCTCTGCGGTCATATGCTCCCTGTGGTCCGCCGCTGCCGGCCGCGCCCGTTTCCAACTTCCTGTCTTGCACTGTGCCAAAGCCGGAGCGTCCTCCTGAACCTCGACGCGATCCAGTACCTGGGTGTGCTCCGACTGGATCTCACACAGTGCCACGTCGACTTCCTCTCGGTGGGCGGCCACAAGTGGTTGCTGGCCCCGATCGGGACGGGGATCTTCTACTGCCGGAAGGCATCCATGGAGTTCCTCCACCCCGCCAACGTGGGGTACCACAGCGCGGATAAGTCGGAGGACCACCTGGACTACGACCTCACGTTCCGGCCGAACGCCGGCCGATTCGAGGAGGCCCTGGTGAACTTCCCGGGCATCTGGGGGCTGGAGGCCGCGGTCAACCTGCAGCTCGAGCTGGGCCCGAAGAACGTCGAGCGGCACATTCTCGACCTGAACGCGGTGGCGAAGCGGGGGCTGGAAGCCAAGGGCTACGAGATCGTCAGCCCCCCAGGGTCAGCACGAAGTCTCGGGCAACCTGTCGTTCCGGCATCCGCGGCGCTCCTCCGAGGAGCTCGCCGAGCGGCTGCAGGCCCGGGCCATCAACCTCTCGATCCGGGCGGGACACCTTCGAATCTCGCCGTCGGTCTACAACAATGAGGAGGAGATCGGGCGTCTCCTCGCGGCACTGCCGTAAGCGCCGGTGAGACGGCCTGATCGACACGGGAGGGAACGCCGATGAAACGACGCTGGATGCTGTTCGCGCAAGTCGGTCTCGTCCTGGGCCTCGCGCTCCTGGTGGGCCCTCCGGGGGAGGCGGCCCAGGAACCCGTGCGCGGCGGGGCGCTGCGCTACGGGACGGTGACGGAGGTCCCGGGCATCGACCCGCACGTGTATGTGGGGACGGCGGGCAAGCTGATCACGGAGGCGGTGTACAACAGTCTCCTCGGCTTCAACCAAAAGGGGGAACTGGTGCCCACCCTGGCGGAGAGCTGGGAGAATCCAGATCCGCTGACCTTTGTGTTCAAGCTGCGTCGAGGCGTGAAGTTTCACAAGGGGCAGTCGTTTACCGCTCGTGACGTCAAGTTCTCGCTCGAGCGCATCCTCGACCCGGCGACCGGGGCGACCCTCCGCTCCAATCTTCTGGGGATCCAGATCGAGACCCCGGATGACTACACCATCCGCATCCGGCTGAAGGAGCCCGATGCCACGCTGGCGGTCGTTATGGGTATGGCCGAGAGTGCGATCCTGTCCGAAGAGTGGATGAAAACCAATCCGAACGTCAAGGTGGAAGCGAACGGGACAGGACCGTTCATCCTGGCCGAGCATGACCCCAAGGTGCGCATCCTCCTGAAGCGGAACCCGACGTTCTTCGAGCGGGGCCTGCCCTACCTCGACCAGGCGGAGATTCGGATGATCAGCAACGACGGGGCCCGCGTGAACGCCCTCCGCTCCCGAGCCGTGGACATGATCGATTTCGTGCCCTGGAAGGACATCGACACCCTCCAGAAAGAGCGGGGCCTCGAGGTCCAGGCCGCGGGCGGGGCGTTCATGAACCTCTGGTTCAACACCAGCAAGAAGCCCTTCGACAACCCACGAGTCCGCCGGGCCGTGGCCTTCGCCATCGACCGCGAGGCCGTCTCGACGGCGGCCTTCTTCGGCCACGGGACGCCGCTCTACGGCCCCCCGACGGCACCGGACTCGTGGTGGTACAACGCGGACTTTGCCCACGCCTTCCCCTATAACAAGGAGAAAGCCCGGCAGCTCCTGGCCGAGGCGGGGTATCCCAACGGCTTCAAGGTCGAGCTCGCGGTCTACCAGGGGCTCGCCATCTACACCCAGACCGCTCAGATCGTGCAGGCCAATCTCAAGGAGGTCGGCATCGATGCCGACATCAAGCTGCTGGAGTGGGCCACCCTCGTGGATCGGAAGAGCAAGGGAGCCTACGACTTCCTCATCTGGGGGGTCAACATCAAGATGCCGGACCCCGACGGCTACGCGTACTATTTCGGGTCTGACTCGACCTACTGGGCCAAGCCGGTCGGCTTCCGCGACCCGAAGATGGAGGAACTCCTGAAGGCGGGCCGTACCGCGCTCGACCGGGCGATGCGCAAGGGCATCTACCGTGACCTCGAGGCGAGGATCCTGGAGCTGTCGCCCTGGGTGTTCATCAACTGGCGCGACCAGGCCGAGGCCTATGTGAGCGCCGTGAAGGGGTTCGTCCAACTGGGCGGAGCCCTGAGCGAGGACGCCCCCGGCATCGCCCTCAAGACCCTCTGGCTCGCGCGCTGACTGCGCTCCCAGGCAGACGCTGAAGACTCGAGGGGCCCGGCGGAGTGGCCAGACATGTCAACCCCGATCCGGGCCCCGACTCCGTTATGCGGTCCCGGTCCTGCTCCGAGACCACCTGCGGTGTGGTCTGAACCGGGCCGTAATAGCTTTGAGCCACGGGTGTCAATTCCGACGTATTAGAGGGGGTTCAACAGTGGTAGACAGGCCAGCGCCGAGCTGTATCCCTCGTACTGGACTTAGCAGGCTGGAAGTGAACTTGGACCAGGTTTCGAGCAACTATCAGCGCCTAGTGTGTGCGGTACAACCGACTATCGTGATGGCTGTCCTCAAGGACAATGCCTATGGGCATGGGCTGGTCCGAATAGCGAAACACCTGCATCGTGAAGGGTGTCGACACTTTGGCGTGGCTACCCTGCATGAGGCGCTGACAGTTCAACAAGCAGGAATCAATGATTCATATATTCTCATTCTCCGGGCCTTGACGGCAACAGAACTTCCGGTGGCAATGGCTCATGATTTCCGCATCATGATCGCTGATTTGGCGCAACTACGCCTCGCGAGTCAAATCGGAGAACGTCACTCTAAAAGCGCACGAGTCCATCTCAAGATTGACACAGGCTTGGGTCGCCTTGGTTTTCTGCCAGATGACGTACCTGCACTAGCTGACGCCCTCCAGAATGTTAACTGGGTGGAAGTGGAAGGAGTGGCCTCCCATTTTGCGGTTTCCGCCTCTCGCCACGAGTTTCACGGGATTCAACTCACCCGGTTCAGGGCCGCAGTGGAACAGCTCCAGCGTGTGAAGCCCAAGTTCATACGCCATATCGCGGCAAGTTCAGTGACCACTGGCATGCCGGAAGCCTGGCTCGACATGGTCCGGATCAGCAGCCTGCTCTATGGTCTCAGCAATGCCGAATACGTCCCATGGGGACTGGATACCGTCCTCACTTGGGTGGCCCCGTTACTGCAGATAAAAACCGTGCCTCCCGGCTGGAATGTTGGCTATGGTTTGCGCTATGCAGCTCAGGACTGGCTCAGGATCGGTGTCATCGGCGTTGGGGCCGGAGACAGCTTTCCGTACGCGCTGCGAGAGAAGGCCACTGTGCTGGTGCGGGGTCGCCGCTGCCGGGTACTCGGCATGGCGCTCGACCAATCGATGATTGACCTCACCAACGTGCCCGAAGCAGCCGTTGGAGACGAAGCGGTCATCATTGGAACGTCCGGGGACGACTACATTCGGCCCGAAGAACTGGCCCGCATCGCGGGAACCTCCTATGGCGAGATCCTTTCGAGGATTCCACCCCGGATACCCCGGTTCTACTTTGAGCGGGGGCAGCTGAGTTTTGTCGACACGATGGAGGATGGATCTGCCTATCGGGAGGAGAGGGTACGGTGAGTTACCGGTTAGGCATCGATGTGGGTGGCACGTTTACCGACCTCTACCTGTTGAATGAAAGTAACTACCAGGTCGAAACACTGAAGGTTGCGTCCTCGCCCGACGATCCATCTAGAGCGATCGTTGGCGGTGTGACGACGCTCCTTGAGAGACACAGCATCCGCCCCGAGGAAGTGGCGTACCTTTCGCATGGTACGACCGTGGCGACGAACACTATCCTCCAGCAAGTCGGGGCCAAGGTGGGTTTAGTCACGACCTCTGGCTTCCGGGACCTGCTGGAAATCGGTCGCCAAAAGCGGCCCAGCGTCTATGACCTGTTTGCGGACAAGCCGCCAGTTCTGGTACCCCGTTACCTTCGTCAGGAAGTCATCGAACGTGTCGGACACGATGGATCGGTGCTCTTAACCCTGGACGCCCAGTCTCTGGAGAGCGCCGTCAAGGCTGTGCTAGACGAGGGGATCGAGGCGCTGGCAGTCTGTTTTCTTCACGCCTATGCGAACCCAGAACATGAACGGCAGGCCAAGGCTCTTGCCAAGAAACGGGGACCGAGTCTCTACGTGTGTGCCTCACACGAATTGACGGCGGAGTTTCGCGAATACGAACGATTCCTGACAACGGTGCTCAATGCATATGTGGGCCCGATTCTCAGCGGGTACCTGCTCCATCTCCGCGAGAACCTGCATCAGCTCGGGCTCCGCATCGACCCTTACATCATCCAATCGAACGGGGGATTGATGTCGGTCACCTCGGCGGTGCTCAATCCGATCCGTACGGCTCTATCGGGACCGTCAGCAGGCGTGGTTGGCGCGGCCTACGTGGCCACGCTTGCCGGATCCCCGAATATCATCACCCTTGACATGGGCGGAACCAGCACCGATGTGTCGCTGCTCCGTGATACGAAACCCAGGATGCAGTCGGCCCAGCAGATGGCCGGGTACCCGGTTCGGGTTCCTACCGTCGCCATCCACACGATCGGTGCCGGGGGCGGAAGTATTGCCTGGATCGACGATGCTCTCGGTTTTCACGTCGGACCGCGCAGTGCAGGAGCAGTCCCAGGGCCGGCGGTCTACGGTTTGGGAGGCGACCGTCCGACGGTCACGGATGCCAACGTCGTCCTGGGCAGACTGAACCAGGAAGCACTCCTCGGGGGCGCGATGCCCATCCGCAAAGAGCTTGCGGCAGATTCGATACGGACCCTGGCAGATCGTCTTAACATGACGCTGGAACAGGCGGCGGCAGGAGTCATCCGCATTGTGGTCTCGAACATGGTTCGTGCCGTGCGGGTCATCTCGGTCGAGAAGGGTGAGGATCCCCGGGATTTCGCATTGATGGCGTTCGGCGGTGCCGGACCTCTTCACGCGACTGCTGTGGCAAAGCAATTGGGAATCCGCCAGGTCATCGTCCCACCGGCCCCTGGGCTGTTGTGTGCGCTCGGGGCGCTTCTTGCGGTGCCGAGGATGGAATACTCAAAGACCCGTGTCTTTCCGGTCACAGAGGACTATGGTGGGTTGGCGGAAGTATTTCAAGGGCTGGCGGGACAGGCAAGGGCCTGGCTCAAACGGGAGTCAGTACCTAGGGAGGCATGGCGTCTCGAGTACTCGGTGGACATGCGGTACGTGGGGCAGAACCACGAGCTTACCCTGCCACTCCCCGAAGGCAGAATCGATCGCGAGACGGTCCTCGGCACCGTTGAGGGCTTCCATCAGGAACACAACAAGCAATTCGGCTACTCCTCGCCCGGGAATCCGGTTCAGATTGTGACCTGCCGAGTCGTCGCCAGAGGCGTGGAAACACAGCTCCATCCGACGTGGAGACCGGTTGAGGAAGGTCCGATAGCGGCGCCGCGGGCGTTGCGACCCGTGTACTTCGAGAGCACGGGCGAGTGGGTGCAGTGCCCGGTCTACTTGCGCGATGACCTCGTACCCGGCGCCGTGGTTAAGGGGCCGGCCATCATCGAACAGACAGACTCGACGACGGTGCTTTATCACGATGACTCCACGACGATGGACGGTTACGGCACCCTCATCGTCGATGTCGGTTTGCCCTAGTGGAGGTGCGTATCCATGCGTTCTCAGCTCGTTGACCCAATCACTCTAGAAGTAGTAGGTAATGCCCTGATGGCCTGCGCCGAGCAAGTCGGGGCAAGCCTCATTCGGAGCGCGTTTTCGAGCAACATCAAAGAGCGGGCAGATGCTTCCGTGGCCATCTTCGACGGTAAGGGCCAGTTGATCGTCCAAGCTGAGCACATTCCGATCCACCTCGGGTCCATGCTGGGCATCGTTGAGAACATCATGAAGCGGTTTGGGCCCGATGAGATTCACCCGGGAGACGTCTTTCTCGCGAATGATCCTTACAACGGCGGCGGCACGCACCTACCCGACATCACCGTCGCCCGACCCGTTTTCGTAGAAGGTCAGCTCGTCGCATTCGTGGCCAACATCGCCCATCACTCCGACGTCGGGGGCATGGTGCCCGGCTCGAATTCTGGAGACACTCAGAGCATCTTTCAGGAAGGGCTTAGGATTCCGCCTGTTAAGGTCATGAACCGGGGCGTCATGGACCAAGACATCCTGGACATTATCTTCCTGAACTCTCGGCTGCCACGGGAACGATCCGGTGACCTCAAGGCGCAGATTTCGGCCACTGGCATTGGATGGGACCGCATCGAGAAGCTCTACCAGAAATATGGCATGGAGCAGATGGCTGCGGTCCTCGACGAGCTCCTGGCATACGCTGAGCGGCGCATTCGGGGGCATATCCGCAATATCAAACCTGGGTTCTACACGTTCGAGGATTATCTCGATGACGACGGGTTTATCTTGGAACCCATCCCCATCCGGGTCACCATCCATGTTGAGCAGGACGCTCTCTACCTCGATTTCGCCGGCACGGGACGGGAGGCCACGGGTGCGTTGAACGTAGTGGAGACGGCTCTAAAGGCGACGATCTACTACGCAGTCAAGGCGCTGCTTGATCCCGGGGTGCCTTCCAACGCAGGTTTCCAGCGAGCCATCATCGTGTCGGCGCCCCCGAAGACCATTGTCAACGCTGTCCCCCCGGCACCGGTCAGTGCGCGCACCGAAACATGCCAACGCATCGTTGACGTGATCTTTGGCGCCATGGCAGAGGCCCTTCCCGATCGGGTACTCGCGGGATGCAACAGCACGCTGAACGGCATCAACATCTCGGGAACGGACCCCCGAACAGGCGAGTTCTACGTCTACCCGGAGACGATCGGCGGTGGCATGGGCGCGAGACCCAACAGAGATGGGTTAGACGGGGTTCATGTCCACGTTACCAACAGCTCCAATTTGCCGGTCGAGGCCCTCGAGACCGAGTACCCCCTGAGGGTGGAGCGATATGAGTTGATCCAGGATTCAGGCGGGTGCGGGCGTTACCGAGGCGGGATGGGCATCCGAAGAGACATACGAGTGATCGGACACGAGGCTGAGCTATCCACCCACGCCGATAGGCAGAAACATGCGCCCTGGGGGCTTCAGGGAGGCACCGCAGCTACCTCCGGAAAGCTAATTGTGAACCTCGGGCGGGAGGACGAAAGAATCTTTCAGACCGGGAAAACCTCCGGGATTCGCCTGAAGCCCGGTGACGTACTGACTGTGATGACGCCAGGAGGAGGTGGGTTCGGCGATCCCGCGATGCGAGCACGCGACGATGTGGAAAGCGATCTCCGGAATGGTGTTATCTCCCGGGAGAAGGCAGTCGCCTTTTACCACGATGTCATTGGGTCCAACTCGGGGTCCTAGTGCGTAGGACAGCGGTGGGGTGCTCTGCACTTTGCTCAGTCAGAAAGAGGGAGTATTCGATGCAGATTGCCCAGAACGTCTTAGAGATCATCGGCAACACACCCATGGTTCGTCTGAATAAGGTCACGAGCGACGTCAAGGCAGAGGTCGTGGTCAAGCTCGAGTACCTTAACCCGAGTGGCAGCATCAAGGATCGCATTGCCAGCCGGATGATCGAAGATGCCGAGTGCACGGGTGCGCTGCGACCCGGAATGGTTATCGTTGAGGCGAGCACTGGCAACACCGCTACATCCCTGGCGCTCGTGGGAGCAGTCAAGGGTTATCCGGTCCATCTCTATGTGCCAAATGTGGCCGCGAGCGAGGAGCGTCTGCGCATCCTGAAGAGCTATGGCGCAGAGGTTACCCCAGTTGAGATTAGCGAATCCCTGGCCACCGGCGGCGGACTCCACGGAAGTGTCGTCGAAAAGATTCCACGCCAGAAGTGTCTGCAAGAAGAGACGGACAGGCCGGGGGAGGTCTGGTGGGCGCGCCAGTTCAGCAATCCGTCGAATGCCATTGCGCACGCCGAGACGACAGGACGCGAGATTATCGAGCAGACCGACGGCAGAATTGATGCTTTTGTGGCGGCCATTGGAACCTGTGGCACTTTGATCGGCGTAGCTCAGGCTTTGCGGGCTCACAACCCCGACATCCAGATCATCGCCGTGGAGCCGAGACGCTCGCCCGTCGTTGAGAATGGCAAGCTCAATATCCCAATTATCGAGGGGATTACCGGCGGGCTGCTGGCGCAAATGGTCAACGAAAGGGTCATGAACCAGGTCATCCGAGTGGACCAGGATGAGGCTATTGAAATGGCGCACCGCCTAGCGGAGGAGGAAGGCCTCTTCTGCGGCCTTTCTTCAGGGGCAAACGTTGTTGCTGCGTTGAAAATTGCGAAGGAACTCAACGCGGGACAGCGCGTTGCCACTGTGCTCGTGGACAGCCGCGACCGTTACTTGTTTCGAGAACAACTTACGACGTGACGACGCTCAAGTTGTAGAGGAGGCCGTCACTCCGCACGAAGGGTTGTGGAGAATCGGCGCAAGCGCCACAAGCAAGGCGAGGGCTCTGGGGAAGTGATGGGGGCCGGCGCCCCAGGCTTTCCGCCTGCCGGGACAAACTCTAGCGGCCTGGCGATAGCGAATAGTGGAGTCTGGTCGAGACGCGCGCAGGCGGACCTATCGAGGAGCAGTAGATCGTATGTTACGCCAGACATTCGCATGCTACTGCGCAAGGCAAGTAGCATACGAGAGGCAGTCGACATCCCTAGTCAAGTGGAATACGTAGCAGGGGTCAACCTCCTTGTTGTCGATTCTACGGGTGGCGCTACCATTGAGGTAGCGGGTGATGAAGTCGTTGCGAATTACCCAGGCTAGCATTCCCCCGGAGCGTCCAGTCGCTGCATACTGACTCACAACCTTATGTTACGTTATGTCGCCTTCCGCATCTGGGCGTCACTCCTGACCCTGGCGATCGTCGGCACGTTGGTCTTCAGCATCATCCACCTCCTGCCGGGGGACCCCGTCCTGATCCTCCTGGGGGAGCAGGGGGCGAGCAGTCCGGAGGTCGTGGCGAAGATCCGGAGGCAGCTGCGGCTTGACCTGCCCCTCGGCAGCCAGTACTACGAGTGGGTGCGAGGCGTCGCGCGCCTGGACTTCGGCGTCTCCCTCCAGAACGGGGTCCCGGTCCTCCAGGAACTCCGGGCGCGGATCCCCCGCAGCCTCGAACTGATCCTCGCCAGCCTCGTCATCGCCGCGGCGCTCGGCCTCCCGCTGGGTGTCCTGGGGGCCAGGTATTCCAACAGGAGCCTCGGGTGGCTCTCCTCCCTCGCGGCGGTCTTCAGCCTGTCGATGCCCTCCTTCGTGACCGGCGTCATCTTGGTGGTCACGTTCAGCCTCAAATTCCAGCTCTTCCCGTCCTCCGGCTACGTCGCGCCGTCGGAGGACCTGGTCGGTCATCTCCTCTATGCGATCCTCCCCTCGCTCACCCTGGGGATCGGATTTGTCGGGGTCGTGATCCGGATGACGCGCGGTGGCCTCTTGGACGTCCTCGGCAAGGGCTACGTGCGGACGGCGCGCGCCAAGGGGCTGCCGGAGCGCCGCGTGCTCTACCGGCATGCCCTCACCAATGCATTGATCCCAGTCATCACGCTCATCGGCGTGCGTGCCGGGAACCTGTTGGGCGGGATGGTGATCGTGGAGAGCCTGTTCAACTGGCCGGGGCTGAGCACCCTGCTCGTCCGGAGCTGCTACGACCGAGACTATCCCATGATGCAGGGGACGCTCCTGGCGATCTTCGCCCTGTTCATCGTGATCAGCCTGGCGATCGACCTGTGCCACGCAACGGTGGATCCTAGGCTCCGTGAGGGGTAAGGGACAGCACGATGCGGCGCTGGATCCTCCGCCAACATCGACTCCTCCTAGCGGGACCCCTCCTTCTGGTCTTCCTGCTGGCGGCCGTTTTCAGCGGGGGACTGGCCCCGGCGGATCCGCTCAAGATCGATGCCCGGAATATCCTGCAGTCGCCCTCCGCGCAGCACCTCCTGGGGACCGACCAACTCGGCCGGGACATCTTGAGTCGCCTCATGTATGGGTCGCGCATCTCCCTGAGCGTGGCAGGGGCGGCCGTCGGGATCGCCACGCTGATCGGGGTCGCACTCGGTCTGCTGGCCGGTTACCTGGGGCGGTGGGTCGAAGGGCTCCTCATGCGGTTCATCGACGCCTTCCTCTGTATCCCGGAGATCTTCGTCGCGATCGTGGTGATGGCCTTTTTCGGCTCCGGGTTCGGGATGCTCGTGTTGACCATCGGGACCCTGTACTTCCCGCAGTTCGCCCGAGTGGTGTGCAGCGTGGCGGCGGCCGTCCGGCGCCGGGAATTCGTCGAGGCGTCCACTGCCCTGGGGGCGCCCGGCCTCCGAATCGTCTGCCGGGAGATCCTGCCGAACATCGCCTCCGTCATCATCGTGCAGCTCACCTTCACCATGTCTTTCGCCATGCTTCTGGAGGCAGGGCTCAGTTTTCTGGGACTGGGCATCATGCCGCCGCAACCCTCGTGGGGGCAAATGGTCGGGGATCTGAAAGACTACGTCCATATCAATCCCCTCCCGGTACTGTTCCCGTCCCTCACCCTGTTCGTGGCGATCTTCGCGATCAACACGATCGGCGACTGGCTGCAAGACTGGCTGAATCCCGAGATCGCCGGGTGAGTAGCCTGTCGTCTCCGACCGACCAGAGAACACATCGCTCGGCTCTCCCTTGTTCGGCATGATCTGCGTGATGGCCTGATCTGATCGGGTGCAGGAGGTACCACAAATCTTTGCTCCCAGTGCCCAGATTTGCCCTAGCCGTTCCACAAAGGTGTTGATAACCGTCTGCGATTCGCTGCTAACAGATCGAATTGCTTGGCGGAAAAGGAGCCGTTAATCAGGGAAAAATCTTCTGCAGCGCCACCATCGCACGAAAATACCGTAACATGCGGTAATGCCTGGGCAGCCCTATCGCAGCGCCCAGCCTCCGAGCGCCACCCGACCAGCCGGATGGCGTGGCGACTGGCCCGCCCCGCGAGTGGTCCTACGAACCGTTCTTTGACGACCTCCCCGTCGCTGATCCTGTGATTGCGTGACCGGAGGGCTTAGGGGCTGGTCTGTCCCGCCCGGCGTCCCAGATCCCAAGGGTTGCACGATTTCGTTGACCCGCCACTCCGCTGGTGGTAGCGTCCCCGTCAACCTCGGGTTCCGGCTGGGTTGTGTCCCTGGCTCGGCCGTCTCTGCGGTCATATGCTCCCTGTGGTCCGCCGCTGCCGGCCGCGCCCATTTCCAACTTCCTATCGGCTGAAACAGGCAGAAGAACAGGCCAGGAAGTACTACAGATTGAAATAACCGTCTGTTCTGCGTGAAGTCCCATAAGTAATAGTTGATTGCCATCCCGGAGAAAAACTTACAGTTCAGAGGCCAGGCTAAAAAGACTTTCTTTGCTGCCCATCTGTGTTTTAAAAAATAGGGCAGCAAGTATTTATGCTTATAGGGCCACACAACTTTACAACTTGACATCAGTACGATTTAGTGATAAATGTTTATTAGAAAGAAAGTGCGTTTATGTGGGAAGGAGGTGCCCAATATCTAAGGCAGACTTATGGCAGCATTAGTCATATGCTGACATGAGGGATACGGGGAAAAGGATGGGAGGGGGTGTTGGCATGCATCTCCCTTTTGTGTTAACCGAAGTTCATGAAGGAGGCGGAAATGAAAAAGGGGATTGTAGTGGCGGTTCTGGCAGTTCTTCTTCTCACCCAGCCGGTCTTGGCATGCACTTGGGATCCGATCGTAAGTAAGTGTCACCCGGCAATGGGCGAAGTCGTCGTGTACAAGCACGGTTCGTGCAACGGTTCCGAATATTTCTCGTTCAATGGCAATAACCAAATGGAATATAGCTCTGTTTTAGGTTACACATGGCCAGGAGGCGGCAGCCTGAACGACAGTATCTCCTGTTACGTTATTGGACACAAGACCACGTTCTACTACTATCAACATATAAATTACGGCGGGAAGAGCGTAAAGGATGAAA
>Ga0315277_10009915_pt1 | contig 12129 bp, 9 predicted proteins | sample YL17G05_15_MG_FD_203695 | JGI IMG/M metagenome (GOLD analysis project Ga0315277, IMG submission 203695) | Sediment microbial communities from Yellowstone Lake, YNP, Wyoming, USA - YL17G05_15 | ecosystem: Environmental > Aquatic > Freshwater > Lake > Sediment | place: USA: Wyoming | collected... | reverse complement strand
AGAGGTTGCTGATGCGTCCCTCCGCCGCCTGCTGGAACAACGCGCCCGGTGTGCGGAGGAGTGTGACGTCCACGTCCGACCGCGTGAGCAACAGCGCCACCAATCCGCAACCCAGTGCCAGCAGGATCGCGCAGTAGCCCACCAGCCGGGGCGTGATGCGCAGCTTTTCGCCGCGCTCGATGCCGTTCAGCGACGCGTAACGGATGAGCCCGCGCGGACGACCCACCTTGTCCATGACGGCATCGCAGGCGTCAATGCACGCCGTGCAATGCACGCACTCCATCTGCGTCCCGTCGCGGATGTCAATGCCCGTCGGACACACCGCAACGCACTGGCGGCACTCGATGCAGTCGCCCTGCCCCTCAGCCCGACGCTGCTCCAATGTCTGATGGCGGCGCAGCTTCCCACGCCTTTCCCCGCGCTTGTGATCGTAGGCCACGACGATCGAGTTCTCGTCTAACAGCACCGATTGGAAGCGTCCGTACGGGCAGATGAAGGTACAGGCCTGCTCCCGAAAGCGGGCGAAGATCGCATAGAACACCAGCGCGAACAGGAGCATGAAGCCGAGGCCCTGCAAGTGCTGGCGCGGATCGTCGGTGACGAGGCGCAGCAATTGTTCGTCACCGATGATGTAGGCGAGCAGCGTGTTTCCGATGACGAACGAGAGCGCGAGAAAGATGCCGTGCTTCGTGAGCTTCTTGGCGAACTTGCCTCCGGTCCACGGCGCTTTGGCCAGCGCGCGCTGAGTGTGCGCGTCGCCTTCGATGGCGTATTCGATGCGCCGGAAAACCATTTCCATCATGACCGTCTGCGGGCACGCCCAGCCGCACCACAACCGGCCAAACGCTGCGGTGAACACCGCGATGCCGGTGAGGAAGAGCAGCAACCCGAAGGCGAGGATGGCGCCGTCCTGCGGCCAGAACATCTGGCCGAGGATGGAAAACTTGCGCTCGACGACGTTCATCAGAAGGAGCGGGTTGCCGTTGATGTGGATGAATGGCCCCGCGAACATCACGGCGATAAGGACGTAACTCAACCAGCGGCGCGCGCCTGTGAATCGGCCTTTCGGCTGCCGCGGATACAGCCAGAGGCGACGCCCCTCCACGTCTGCGGTGGACAGGTGATCGCGGAAATCCTGCCAGTCAACATGCTTAATGGCGCTGCTGGGCGGAAGCTTGGCATTCTCAGGCGTTGTAGCCATCGCGGGCAGTGTAATTGAGGAATGCAGTCCGGCAATACCTGAGCGCGTGTTGACGCAATTGATCGGAGCGCGGACAGCCATGTCCGCGAGTCTGAATGCGGTGTAATCAAATCGGCGTCCCGGCGTATGCTCGCGCCATGAACATCACCGACTTTCTCTTTGACGCACTTCTCAAGTGTCCGACCAAATGCCATCTCCGCACGCTGGGCGAAGCGGGTTCGGGCAACGAATACGCTGAATGGGTTTGCACACACGGCCGATCTTACGAATGCGCGGCTGCTCAGCGATTGGAGGAAGCCGTGCCGGAAATCGAGCGCGTTGTTTCACCATCTGCCGCTGACGGCTTCAAGACTGCGAGGTGGCGGCTGGCGACTGGGATCGTGGTCCAAACACCATCCAGGAGCGCGGACAGCCATGTCCGCGAGTGCGAGCCCCAAGCCGGGCCGATGGATGGACAAAACGGTCTGCGCGCCGAGCAAATGCTGGAATCTCGCCTCCACGCTATCGAGCGCATTCCGCCAGAAGGCCGCGGCAAGCCAGCGCAGTTCATCCCGATTCGTTTCATCTGGCGAAACAAACTCACCAAAGACGACAAGCTGCTGCTGGCGTTCGATGCCTTCGTGCTCTCTGGGATGCTGGGACGCGAGGTCAGCATCGGTAAAATCATCCACGGCGACAATCACACGACGCTCAAGGTGAAGACCACCGCCTTTTCCGGCGAAGTGCGCAAGCGCCTCGCGAAAATCACCGCGCTGCTCGCCAGCCCAGCGCCGCCCGATCTCGTCCTGAACCGGCACTGCGCCGAGTGCGAGTTCCAGGCCCGCTGCCGAAAGACCGCCATCGAGAAGGACGACCTCAGCCTGCTCGCCGGCATGAACGCGAAGGAACGCCAGAAACTCCGCAGCAAAGGCATCTTCACCGTCACGCAACTCTCCTACACGTTTCGCCCGCGCCGCCGGCCCAAGCGGCTGCGCGACAAACGCGAGAAATATCACCACGCGCTCAAGGCGCTGGCGATTCGGGAACAGAAAATCCACATCGTTGGCAGCCCGGAACTCAAGCTCGAAGGCACGCCCGTCTATCTGGATGTCGAGGGCCTGCCCGACCGCGATTTCTACTACCTCATCAGGCACACCGCATGAACCTCGTAGCCGACGTGAGGAGGCTCAAACTAATTCCGACGAAAGAAGTCAGAGCCTCCTTCCGTCGGCTGCTACAGTCCAGTGGTTCAATGCGCGAACATTGTTGGGGAATTCTCACACCGGTCCCCGCGATTCATCACACTTGTCCCGCCGTAGCTTCAAGCGAAGGTGGATGATAAATCGCGCCAGGATCCTCCACTCGTAATTTGCGACCATGCCAGGGAAGATTGCCGCCGCCGCTTAAGAGTTATCAATACCAAGAACTGTAGACCCCTCCTATGTGTTTCGTGCTCAACAATGTCTTCAGCGCGCCGGTGGTGGCTTAGCTCCCCACGCGATAATGTAATTGCCGCGTCCCGTCAGCGGCTCCTCCGGCAGCAGGACACTTCCTCGAATCAGATTGAGCAACTCCCCGGCGGTGACTTCTCCTCTGGCCGACCGGTCTTTCCCGCTGTTCATCGTTAGGTAGCCCCGGCGAGCCTTGAGAACGATCCGTTCCAGGTATCGGTCCTGGAGTTGCCGCGGCAGCTCCGAAAACGCATAGTTACTGATGACGAGGTCCAACGGCTCGCCGGCAGCAAGAGAACGATTCAAAGTCAGGGGGATATAGCGGGTCCGCAGGAGGAAATGCTCCAAATAGCGGCAGATCAACATCAGCACCGGATCGAGATCGTAGATGCGATATTCCGCAGTCGCCCACAGCTTGTCGATCACGAGGCATTGGCCTCCATATCCGGCACCGATTTCCGCTACCGAGAACCCATCCAGACTCCCGAAGAGGTTCTTCAGGTCGCTGCAAACTTTCAAGTAACGCAGAGTCGTAGGGGACGCTGCTCCTACGACGGGAAATTCGAAAGTGTAAGGATTCCCTATGGCGTCATTCTCCCGCACCTTAGCCCAAATGCCCGGATCAAGCAGGGCGGGATTGTCCCGGCGGATGACCTGCAGATACTGGCCTCCCTGCTCCTCTTTCACGTGTTCGAGGATCTTCCGGTAAGCATGCGACCGCTTGAAGTTCTTGAACACGCGAAATGACAGCGCCGCACGCTTGCAGAATTCCGGGTAATAGCCGTTGTCTGACGAGGATCGGACCCAGGACGGCGACGTGGAGATGCTCGGCATGAACACCCGTGTCATGCGATACGAGAGGGACCGGACCATCTGCTCGAACGTAAGCGCCGTCTTTGAAGTGATACTCATGGCAAAAAACTGAAAGGAATTTGGTTTTTTGCCGCGCGCCCGGTTATTGACGCTGCGCGGGCGATTGCCTCGTTGAAATGTTCCCGGCGCTGTTCCGGCGTGAGCTTGTTCGCCAGCTCGCGCGCCTTGGCGACCAGACGGCTGCCGGGCGTTTCTTCCGGGTAGTCGAACTCCTTTGACGCGGCGCGTTGCGGCAGTTTCATAACGAGCAAAAACTCCCAATTTCCGCAGGCAATGTCAATAAACATCTTGCATTCGCGGCAGTCGAATTTCCCGTTTTCAGCAGGCCTTGCCGATGGCGAACTAAAAGGGTTTTCGGCTTTTCAGTCAGAGCCTCCTGACGTCGGCTGCTACAATTGATTTCCTCCGTTCGGGTGAGAAGGACATTCACGCCTTCGCGGAAAGCCGGCGAGGGCGCAGGCGGCGGACGCAAACCAGCCAGTCGCCCCAAATACTGACCAACGCCTCCCCGGACGGCTCAGCCATCTCGTAATGCACGCTTGGAGCGCGGACAGCCATGTCCGCCCGTGCGGCCTGCCGCCACCAATGGAGTGGAGGTGGAAAGACGGTCTGCCCAATTGAAAGCTTCGTTCCGCGCCCGCCTCCCGCCGTGGCACTCGCGGACAAGGCTGTCCGCGCTCCTGCCCACGCTGCTATCATGGCACATCCGGCTTCGGTGGTGTCTTCAGGCGGTGGTATTCGTCGCGGAAGCGGGCGCTGCTGAAGGGCCATTGTTCCGGCGCTTTCACCAAACCCGCTTTCACCGGATTCGATTCGAGGTAGCGGACCACCTTCCGGCAATGCGTTTCATCGCGGATGTAGCGATCCCAATAATCGTCCTGCCACAGCTTGCCGCGTCGCCTCAGAACGCGGTTGATGCGCCGGGCCGTGAAACCTTTCCAGTCCTTGACGAGTTGCGCCTGTGGCTTCTGCCAAATCTCAACCAGCAGGTGAACATGGTTGGGCATCACGACCCAAGCGAGCAGACGATAATCTTTGCCGTCGGAATGAAGCCAGTTCTCCTCCACGATGGCTGCGGCACGCGGATCGCGAAGCAGGCAAGTGCCGCGTCCCCGGTCGAGATATTCTTCAATCTTGGTGCGGCGTTTGAGTTCATTGTCAATCTCAAACAGGGCAGCCCATTCGTGCCGACGGCTGGCGGGCATGGCGTCATTCAGGCGGTAATTCAGCATTTGGATCACGCCCGGCATGTCGAAATGCGGCAGGTAGCCGCGTGAGTGCCAGCCACGAAAATCGAGTTTGTCGGCCTCGGGATCAGGCGACGTGTGCCACTGTCGCTTGTCGCGGATCGTCTCGAAGACGTTGCGGCGATTTGACGGCATAGGAGCGCGGACAGCCTTGTCCGCGTGTGAAGCGAAAGCAAGTGGGGATGTTGAAGATACGAGAACCAACCGAACCGGGCCGGAAAGGCCGCCCTCCAAGACGCCTTGCCAGCGCTAGGCGGCTTGGCGTTGACCAATTCAGTTTGAGCTCTACACGCAGACATGGCTGTCCGCGCTCCTGCCTCATTCGTACTTGGACGGCCCGGTTTCTTTCGGGGCCTGGTCTTCGCGCGGCTTGCCGGGCGTGTCGAGCTTCGCCCCGCGGAGCGTGTAGATGTAGCTGGCTGCGGCGTACATTTCCCTGGGCTTGAGCACGGTCTTCCAGGTGATCATGCCCTTCTCCGGCACGCCGTTGTAAATCGTGCGCAGGTTGTCTTTGAACTCCGGCCCGTGAATCCAGTAGTCGTCCGTCAGGTTCGGCCCCACCAGCCCGCCGCCATCGGCGCGATGGCAGGGAGCGCAGAGTTTGGCAAAAAGCTCCTTGCCATCGGCGAGAACTGCGGGGTCCTTCGACGGCGTGAGAGTCGTCATTTCCGCCTCGAACTTGGCCAGCGCGGCGCCTTTGATCTGGTCGCCAACCTTCATCTCGGCCCGGTATTCGGCGAGCATCTGGCCGTCTTTCGCAAGGTCGCCTCTGGCGAGCACATGGTAGTGCACCAGGTAAATCACCGCGAACACGATGGAGCCGTTGAACAGCCACACCCACCAGCGCGGGAGCTTGTTGTCGAGCTCGCCAATGCCGTCGTACTCGTGGTCGAGCAGCAGAGGGTCTTTGGCGTCAGTCATAACGGTCTCCCGGGTAAGCAGATTCGTCGGACTCGGTTTCCAGCGGCAGCGCGGCGGCGGAATCCAGGTCGGCCTTCTTGAGCCGGAAAACCCAGACCAGCACGCTTGCGAACACCGCGAAGAACAGGCAAAGCGAGACAATGCCGTAATTCGCGACGCCGCCGATGTGATGGAGGACATTTTGGATCATAAAGCTACTTCGCTGCCACCGGGGCCGGCGCGGCGACCGGGGCTTTCTTGATGTCTGTCCCGAGCCGTTGCAGGTAGGCAATCAGGGCGATGATTTCGCGGTCGGGTTCGGCCGTCACCATCCCGACTTTCAGGTTCGTCACCACGGTTTTCGCTTGCGCCTGCAACTCCGTCTCCGCCTTGTCTTCATAGCCCGCGGGATACGGCACGCCAACCTTGCGGAGTGCGCCGAGGCGGGCCTTGAGCGGTGAGGTATCGAGCTTTTGCGTCAATAGCCACGGGTAGCGCGGCATGATCGAACGGGGCGAAACGAGCCGCGGATTGTCCATGTGGTTGTAATGCCACGCGTCCGGATACTTGCCGCCGACACGGTGCAAATCCGGTCCGGTACGCTTCGAGCCCCAGGTGAACGGATGGTCATAAACGAACTCGCCGGCTTTCGAGTATTCGCCGTAGCGCTCGGTTTCGGATCGGAACGGACGCACCATTTGCGAATGGCAGCCGAGGCAGCCTTCGCGGATGTAAATGTCGCGGCCCAACACTTCCAGTGGCGTGTACGGTTTCACGCTGGCAATCGTCGGCACATTCGACTTGATGAGATACAGCGGGACGATCTCGACCAAGCCGCCGACCAGGATCGCCAGCGCGGCCAATACGGTGAACGTGACGGGCACGCCCTCGAGCCAGCGGTGCGACCAGCGCTTTTCGCCGGAAGTGGCGTGTGCAAGCGCCGGCGCCTGGGCTTCCTGCTCCGGCACGAACTTGCCGCTTTTGGCCGTCTGGTAGAGGTTCACCCACATCAGCACGATGCCGATGATGTAGAGCAGGCCGCCCACCGCGCGGAGTTGATAGAGTGGGATGATGCGGATGACGGTTTCGAGGAAGTTGCCGTACTGCAGGAAGCCCTCGCTCGTGAACTGCTTCCACATCAGACCCTGCGTGACGCCGCTCACGTACATCGGCACGACGTAAAACATCATGCCGAGCAGCGCGATCCAGAAATGGTAATTTGCCAGCTTGGTGGACCAGAGCTTCGTGTTATAGAGGCGCGGGAACAGCCAGTAAAGCACGCTGAACGTGAGGAACCCGTTCCAACCTAGCGCGCCGGTGTGAACGTGCGCGATCGTCCAGTCGGTGTAGTGCGACAGCGCGTTCACGCTCTTGATTGCCAGCGTCGGGCCTTCGAGCGTCGCCATGCCGTAAGCCGTGACGGCCACGACCATGAACTTGAGCATAGGATCCTGCCGAACCTTGTCCCACGCGCCGCGAAGCGTCAGCAGGCCGTTCAACATGCCGCCCCAGCTTGGTGCCACGAGCATCACGCTGAACACCATGCCAAGCGATTGCGCCCAGTCCGGCAGCGCGGTGTACAGCAGGTGATGCGGACCGGCCCAGATATAAATGAAGATCAGCCCCCAAAAGTGAATGATCGAAAGCCGGTAGCTGAACACCGGTCGTTCCGCCGCCTTCGGCAGGAAGTAATACATCAGACCGAGGTACGGCGTGGTCAGGAAGAATGCGACGGCGTTGTGGCCATACCACCATTGCACGAGCGCATCTTGAACGCCGGCATACATCGAATAGCTCTTGAAGAGACCCGCCGGCATCTCCATCGAGTTGACGATATGCAGCACCGCAACCGTGACCGCCGTGGCGATGTAAAACCAGATCGCCACATACATGTGCTTCTCGCGCCGTTTGAAGATTGTGCCGAACAGATTGACCGTGAACACGACCCAGATGGCTGCGATGGCGATGTCAATCGGCCACTCCAGTTCCGCGTATTCCTTGCTCGTCGTGATGCCGAGCGGCAGCGTCAGCGCCGCCGCCACGATGATCGCGTTCCACCCCCAGAAGTTGATCCAGCTCAGCGCGTCGCTGAACATGCGCGCCTTGCACAGCCGTTGGAGCGAATAATAGATGCCCGTGAACATGCCGTTGCCTACGAAGGCGAAGATGACCGCGTTGGTGTGCAGCGGACGCAGCCGGCCAAAGGTTGTGAACGGCAGGTTCAAGTTCAGGTCCGGGTAAAACAACTGGCAGGCCACCAGCAGACCGGCGGCGGTGCCTACCAGTGCCCAGAGGGCCGTAGCGATCGCGAAGGCGCGGACGATTCGATTGTCGTATTTGAAGGTTTCGACGTTCATGCTCAAAAACCGCTGGGATCAATTGCCCCGCGTCAAAGGCTGGGCCCGATGCGTGTCTTCGTCCGCCAGAATCCTCATGGAAGGCGTCTCGGTGTCTTCGTACTGACCAGACCTCACGGCCCAGACGAATGCACCGAGAAATGCCAGGGCGACCCCGAGGCTCACCAAAATCAAAATCAAAATGACACTCATGCTCCCGTCAATTTGGGGCTCGGTGCCCGCCGCAACCTCTGCGGCGTCCAGCCGGAGCCAGCGCGGAAGATGCAAAACCGCCGTCGGCATTTCCAGTCAAAATCCTATCTAGTCCTCTCGCGCCGACCCACGCGTTCATCTCAGATGATCTCTTTCTGCCAAGAGCCCGATTCGTCTTGCCGCCCAAGTCGCCGCGCCACAGGCGAACACCACCACTGTCACTGAACTCAACGGCATCAGGATTGCGCTCACCAGCGGCGAAAAAAGTCCGCGCGCCGCGAGCGTGATGCCGATGATGTTGTACGCGATCGAAAGCCCGAAGCTGGCATACACCACGCCGACCGAGAGCCGCGCGAACCGCAACAACATTGGCAATCGGGGCACCATGCTCGCCTCCAGAATCACATCGCTCGCCGGTGAAAACGCGCCTACCTTTTCGACCACTGCCACGCCCACGTCGCTTTGCCGCAGTGCGCCCGCGTCGTTCAAACCGTCACCCACCATCATCACCGTCTTGCCGCCCTGCTGGAGATCGCGGATGAAATCCAGCTTGCCCAGCGGGCTTTCGTTGAAACGCAGCTTCGCGTGGTCGCCGAACAACGCCCGGAAGGTCTCGCGCTCGCGCTCGTTGTCCCCGCTCAACAGTGCCAGTTCGTGCCGCGCCGAAAGCTCGCCAATCAAATCCTCCGTCTGCGGTCGCAGCGCGTTGCCAACCTTGAAACACCCGCGGTAAACACCGCCCACCGCTAGATGCGCCTTGGAGCTTCCGCCCCCCGCCGTTTCCGGCACGCATACGCCCCGCGTTTTCAACCACGCCGCCGAACCCAGCCCAACCTCGCGACCCGCCACGCGTCCCTCAATACCGTGCCCCGCAATTTCGTTGTAGTGACTCACACTCGCACCGGCCGATTCTCCCCCAGGCGGCATGCGATCCTCCCTCGCCCCATCGGATGGGGAGAGGGCCGGGGTGAGGGGTTGGCGGAGTGTCTCCGCGATCTGCCGCGCCAGCGGATGCGTCGAGTGCCGCGACAGCGCTTCGATCCACAACGCTTCCTCTGCGTCGAGCGGCTCGCCCACGAAGCTTACACCGCCGCGACTCGGCGCGGTCAAGGTTCCCGTCTTGTCGAACACGATCGTGTCCACGCGGGCCAGCGTTTCGAGGACTTGCGGGTTCTTGAGGAAGATGTTTCGCCGGGCCAGCAACCGTTGCGCGGTGCCCAGCGCGAACGGGGCCGCCAGCGCCAGCGCGCACGGACACGCCACGATCAGCACTGCCGCGAACGTCTTCCACGTCAACGCCGGATCGTGCACCGCCCAATACATCGCCGTCGCCACCGCCACCACCGCCACCGCGACCGTGAACCTTTTTCCCTGTCGATTCGTCAGCGTGTTCAGCGACTCGCTGCGCTCTTTCGCAAACGCGGCGTGGCTCCACAGCGACGTCAGGTAGCTTTGCGAAACCGGCTTCGCAATTTCGACCTCGATGGCCGCGCCCGTTTGTTGTCCACCGGCGTAAAGATAATCGCCCGCCTTGCGCGTCACCGGCTCGGATTCGCCGGTAACGAAGCTGTAGTCCACGATCCCCTGCCCGCTCACCAACCGCGCGTCCGCCGGGATCAATTCACGGTGCCGTAGGCGTAGCCGGTCACCCACGCGCAATCGAGCCAGCGCCACGGTTTCCTCCACCAAATCGGCAGGGCGCGATGTCCCCAGCGCGCCGCGGTCGGCGGGCTGCGGAGAGCCCGCCCTACCTGGTTCCTTCAACCGCACCACTGACAGCGGGAAGAACGATTTGTAGTCGCGATCAAACGAGAGCCGGTCGTAGGTCTTCTGTTGGAACAACCGTCCGCAGAGCAGGAAGAAGATCAGCCCGCACAACGAATCACAGTAGCCCGTGCCGGTGCCGCGCAGGATTTCGCACGCGCTCTGCGTGAACAACGCCACCAGCCCGACGGCGATCGGCAGTTCGATCGTCAACATCCGCTGCCGCACACACAACCATGCCGAGCGCCAGTAGTACGACGCGCAATACGTCGCCACCGGCAGCGACAATGCCAGCGACACTACGCCGAAAAACAGCCGCATTCCCGGGCTGCTCCCGCCTTCGAGGCCGAGATACGACGGGAAGCTCAGCATCATCACGTTCCCAAAGGCGAAGCCCGCGATGCCAATCTGCAGCCACAGCCCGCGCGGTACCGGCGACGCCTTCCGCTCGCCAAGGTCCGCCAGGTTGAACACCGGCTCGTAGCCTAGCGAACTCAGCAGCGCGACCAACCCGCTGAGCTTGAGCTTGGCCGGGTCGAACACGATGGCCACTTCGCGCTTGGGAAAGTTCACTCGCGACTCGCCGATGGCCGGATGCAGGCGGAAAAGATTTTCAAGCAACCACACGCACGCGACGCAGTGAATCGCCGGCACGCGGAAAGTCACGTGGCTCGTCTTGCCGTCGGAGAAATCCAGCAACTGCTCGACCACCACCGGGTCGTCGAGATGCTGGAACTGGTCCTCGCGCGCGGCGGCCCGGACGCGGATGCCCGCCTGCTTGCCGAGATCGTAGAAATGCCCCAGCCCGCCTTCCGAGAGCAGTTCAAACACCGTCAGGCAGCCCTGACAGCAAAACGCCTTCTCCTCACGCCGGATCGCCACCCCGCCGCACGGCGTGCCGCAGTGGAAGCAAAGCACGTCGCCCGCCTCCGACGGTTTCGGGGCGACCGCGGGCGCGTTGCCGGGGAACGGTCGGCTGTGCAGTGCTGGTGGCAATGGTTCCGGCCTGCATCTTCAGCTACCCGCCGCACGCGTGCAAGAACTAGCACATGGGCAAACGCGTCCAACTGCCTGGCCCCACCAAGTGTCAAAAGGTGTGACCCCTTCATGGCAGCGCGATCGCGGAATGGTCGGTCCTCACTGCTGACACTAGCGAAGGTTCTTCAGGCATCTCGAACACCGGCTCTTGGTGGGCCGGTTGGGGAAATGCCAAGAGCCCCACGACCTCTTCACGAAGCCCTGTGCTTGTGTCCACTCTCGCGCTTGTCACGATGCGCACGATAGCGTTCGAGAGATTCCTCGACCTGGTGAGCCCAATGCGCAATCGAGGGGATGTCCAACATCCAACCCGGTGCACCACTGCGCCGCTCCACAAGTGCTTGCCACAAAGCGCTAACGCAGTCGGCCCGCGCCGTCTGAATTGCCTGATGAGTCGAGACAATTCTTGGACAGCCGTCATTCCACAAATCCCTCAGTTGCCCCACGGAGTCCCAGGAGGTTTCCGACAGTGCCTTGTGCGCATCACGCTTTAATTTGGGGTAGGTCTCAGCGAGAAACGCGTCCAACCACCGAAGCCGCATCCGCTCGGCCGCCACTGACTTGAAGAAAATGAACATGTCCTTGTTTATCGTGTAAGTGCCGAGCAGAAGCGCAAGCAGGCAGATGGTTTTCAGTACGTACGATGCGATCTGGATGTCTGCAACACCCCATCGCTTCCAGATTGTCAAAGCTCTCGCCCACCCTATTCCGTGCGAAGACAACGAGGCGAGCAGTACCACGAGTGTTCCGATCGTGTAGAGTCCCAGCGCGAGCTTGCTCAGCAATGGCCATAACAATTCCTCCCTTGTCAGGTATGGCTTGAGCTCGTCGATTTTTCGGTTCCGTACGTAAAACGAAAATGTGAGCAGACCAAAGAATGCCGTGAGTTCAAAAGCAAGCACCGTCAGCTCAGTTCGCCCCCACGCGGCAGTCAAGCCGATCGTCAAAGGTAGCAAAAACAGATTCCAGGCTACGGCGACAGAAAATGCGATGAAAACGACTAGGAGTCTGTCGGACTTTTTTCGAGGAGAGTTTTCTGTGAATTGAACGCCGACGTGGCAGGCGTCGTCCATGTTGCCATCATGGCTCACCGATTCCAGAACACCGACCGCAACACCCCGCTGCTG
>Ga0315277_10009914_pt1 | contig 12131 bp, 10 predicted proteins | sample YL17G05_15_MG_FD_203695 | JGI IMG/M metagenome (GOLD analysis project Ga0315277, IMG submission 203695) | Sediment microbial communities from Yellowstone Lake, YNP, Wyoming, USA - YL17G05_15 | ecosystem: Environmental > Aquatic > Freshwater > Lake > Sediment | place: USA: Wyoming | collected... | reverse complement strand
CGTCTAGGGGATTGTGCGCCTTGCATTTCGGACAAACCCATTCTGTTTCATACATCTTTACGTTACGCATGATGCAAGCAGGACAAAACAGCGAGTCGCACGAGAAACAGTAAAAACTGTTTTCAACATCGGCAGGTACTTTCCGGCAAATGAAGCATACCTTCGCGGGACTCACGGATGATCATCCTTCCTTGACTGATAACGGAGGTACGGCAGTAGAAGTTAAATAATTTTTCACGTATACTTCCCTTTTAGCGCTTGATTCCGTCCTAATAATGGTTAGTTATAAGTCACTCCGCGAGATTCGATGGTTGATGACGATGGATGCGTTGCAATACTCACACGGACGTGGCCTGTTCACCGACTTCTACCAGCTGACCATGGCGCAAGGATTTTTCGAGCTTGGAATGCACTACAAGGTCGGCACGTTCAATTTATTCTTTAGGAACAATCCTTTCGGTGGTGGATATGCTATCGCAGCAGGTATCGGTCCCGCCCTCGATTATGTTGAGCGATTAAGCTTCAGCGGGGAAGATATCGATTATTTGAAGGAGCAAGGTCTCTTCTCGGACGCTTTCCTGGATTACTTGCGAGGCTTCAGGTTCTCCGGCTCCATCCAAGGTATGCTTGAAGGCACCGTCGTGTTCCCGCACGAGCCGATCTTGCAAATCGAGGCGCCGATGATCGAGGCGCAGCTCATCGAAACTGGGCTCCTCAATATCGTGAATTATTCGACTCTTATTGCCACGAAGACTTCAAGAATCTGTATAGCAGCACGGCAATCGAGCGTTGTCGATTTTGGCCTTCGCCGAGCACAAGGTGACGGTGCGTACCTTGGAACACGGGCCTCCATCGTTGGCGGGGCGTCGGGTACTTCGTTCGTAGACGCAGCGCGATTGCTGGAGGTGCCAGCTATCGGAACACACGCCCACTCGTGGGTCCAGGTTTTCCCCTCGGAGCTCGATGCGTTCCGCGCCTATGCCAAGGTCTTCCCGTCAAAGTGCTTGCTGCTGGTCGACACCTATAATGTGCTCGGGTCAGGCGTACCGAACGCGATCACGGTGGCCAAAGAGTTGAAGGCTGTTGGAAAAGATCTCGTAGGTGTGCGTATCGATTCTGGTGACCTGGCATATCTCGCAGTCGAAACCTACCGCGCGTTCAAAAACGCTGGCTTCCCCGGCATCACGATCGTTCTCTCCAACGATCTCGATGAGACACTCATCGAGAGCATCACGCGGCAGATCGAGGCACCGCTCGGTGCCGTTACCAAGGCCGAGATCCAGCTCAGGCGGGATGTGGTCGCGCACCTCACATACGGCGTTGGAACGAAGCTCATCACTGGCGGAGAACAAGCAGCACTCGGTGGCGTCTATAAACTCGTTGCCGTCGATGGTGAGCCTTGCATCAAGGTGAGCGAAAACGTGACGAAAACCATCGATCCAGGGATCAAGGAAGTCTACCGCTTCATGGATAAAACGGCGGTGGCTTTCCTTGCCGATGTAATTGCCTTGCGCAGCGAGCCCAAGCCTGTGCCTGGTGATCGAATCCACCATCCGGTGGAAGCGGGCACGAAATTCACGATCGATGCGGGCGCTACTTGCGAGGCCATTCTCAAGCCTTTATTCCACGAAGGGCGACGAGTCGCAGGAAAGGATGGCACAAGCATCAAAATGGGCAAGGTAAGATGCAAGGAGCAACTTGCCAGGCTGCACCCGACGAGCCAGCGATTGCTCAATCCGCAAGTGTACAAGGTAGGACTGTCGAACCAACTATTCTCGCTGAAGCAAGAGCTTATCGCACGCTATACTTAAACCGGGAACATATCCAACACCCGTCTATTTTATACATTAACTTTTATTTTTTTGAAGGAAAGCTCAAGTTCGTGGGATGCTGTTTTCTCGAATGACAAGAAAGGCGATGCAACGCACATGGTTCGCAAACAAAAGTTGTGGATCACCACGTTCGAGTTCGGTCCGGAAAAGCTTGGTGGCCTCGGCGAGGTGCCGACGAATCAAGTAAAACAGTTGCAAGACGATGTCGACATAACGGTGCTCATGCCAGCCCATGGATTGATACACGGGGCCACCGCGAAGAAAGTCCAAACTAGGAGCATCGGATATGACCTCGATTTCACGCAGCGGTTCAAGGGTATGGTCGATGACCCGAAGAACAACATTTTGGATGGATATCCCGATGAAGCTCCCGTCAAGATCATTCCATACGTGCTGAATCTTCCAGGAACAAGAGCCAGGGTGATCGCCTTTTCTGGCGAGGATGGCTTGACGCGAAAGATCCTTGACGATCCCGTCATCTATAGCATGACATGCTTGAAGTGCAAGATCGCGGTTTTTTCGCGGGCGTTACGGGAATTCGTGGATCACGAGGCTGCGCTCGACAATGTGCCCGATTGCATGCACGTGCACGACTATCACGCGGTCCCAGGAATACTAGGTAGCCGCCAGGTTCTCCTAAATCGCGGGCTCGATGCCGCGACCATCTTCACCGTACATCTACTCACTGGGCCAAAAGTGACCATGGATTACTTGGCCTGCTGCGGGGTCTCGGATGCAACGATACCGTTCACGATCAAAGGCGCGCGCGTGGATTCAAGGGTCTCGGATCTCGTTCAACTTGCCAAGAACAGGCTCGAGTTCATAGCAGCGTACATGGCTGACGTGGTCACCAGCGTATCCAAGACATATCTCATCGAGAACGTGATCCCGAATTGCGGGGCCGATTTGCTCGATGGCAAGACGGACTTCATCCACAACGGCTGCGACTGGAACTTCGACGAGATCTCGAAATCGGTTCAAGAAGCCTCGCGATCCGAGCTCACCACCTTTCTCGGCAAAAAAATCGACAAGCAGGCCAGCCGCGCGGACTTGCGCCGCTTCCTGACCACGTGGAAGCTCGGTCATCTGCCTCCTAGCGAACCTGCCATCGACGACCCCGAACTGCTGAAGGTCGTGAAAAAATTCGATGGCGTGGATCCGTACATCGAGAACAGCAAAGTAAAAAACTTCCCGGCGGATGCAAAACTGTGCTTGATTACCGGCCGCGCATCGAAGCAAAAGGGGATCGAGATCGTGTTCGACGCGATTCCCAGCATCCTCAAGGAATACCCCACCATCAACTTCTTGTTCAGTTGCTTACCAACCCAGGGCGAAAAAGCACTCATCGCTGATTATTGCCAGCGAGCGACGAACGATGTTATCAAGAACCACGTGCGGTTCATCTGGGGTAAAGCCGATTCCATCTTCCGGATGGCACATCTCGTGGCGGATATTTACCTGGCGCCGTCCCGTTGGGAGCCATTCGGCATCATGGTCTTGGAATCGAATGCTGTCGGCTTGCCCGTGATAGGTGCAGGCGTTGGTGGCATCAAGGAAACGATCGTGGATGTTGCTAGCAACCCTGAAGAGGGAACGGGCATGGTGATAGAAAAGGAGAGCCCAAGCGCGCTCGCGACTGCCGTGCTTGATATGGTCCATGCAATCGATGCCAGCGAAGCCAAGGATCGAGCCCGGTTGGCTGCAATCGCGGCATCCATCAAGGGCGAGAGATTCCGCAATGCCGTGATCAAGAATCCCGGGATCTACGAGGCCATGCGCGTGAACGCACGCAAGCGAGTAGAACAATCGTTCCGCTGGAAAATCGTCGCGAAAAAGGAGCTCGAGTTGATGAGCCGGGCAAACCGCCAGCGAGAACTGAGAGAAGGAAGGTAATATCGTCAACCGACGATGTTTTTTCAATCTTCACGAGGTTTGCCTTGTGGCTTGCGCGGGGGGCCGCGATTGTCCCGGTTATCCCTGCGCGGGTATCCACCACTGCCACCGCCGCGACCATCGCCACGCCTATCATCCCGGCTTCCACCTTGATCCCGGCGCGGGGGGTACGATTTCTGGTAACCGCGATTCTGTGGCCGGCCACCTTGCTGGTCGCGTCGTTGATCACGCTGTTGACCAGAGCTCGGATTAAACCTGGGCCTCTGGAACCCGGGCTTCTGTGGCAGCCGCGCAGCGAAAGTGGGCTTGTCGATCTTGAGAAAGATGACGTTGTCCCCGCGAAGGATGATGTTCCCGATGGCTTCCTCCTTCTTGGCAACTTCCGGTTTCACGATCACGTTCTCAGGTTGCTCCGCTGCATTTTCCGACTTCTTGATGAGCACCTCGATTACATCATCGTCGTCCAAGGCATCCTCGGTCTCCTCGGGAACAAGAATAATCTCGTTCTTCACGTTTTCCAAGTACATGTTCAAATGCTCATCGAACCCGGCCAATACACCGATATAGCGTTGATTTCGCTTGATTTGTATCGTCACGGCACGGTTCAAGTTCAAGTTCAGAAGATCCAGCGGTCTCATGAAGCACACCATAAGAAAAGGGAACAAATCGCTTGTGTTAGCAAGATATAGTCCGCATGCAAATTAAAACCTTCCCGGCAATAAGGGGAAAGGTTCAATAGAAAAAGCTCACGGGCAATCAACGCATTCTTCCCGGCATAAAATAACAACGAGGGAGCATCGAATTTCTAACATGTCTTCTATTTCTCCCCTTGAGATTCCACGTATTTCTCGAGCGTGTCTAATGTTACTCGCCCGGTCGTGCACGTGAAATAACTCGGTTTCCAGTGATGACGACTTCTTTTATATGTTAAATTTTTATAGCTTGTGATGAAAAATAAGAATAGGAGAAAAACGATCCTAGCATCCTCCTACTGAAGTAAACGGCAGAAAAACACAGCCAGGCGATGAACACGACCGAATTAACAGAAGAAGAGGCCCAGAATCTAGCGCAATACCTAGGACAGATTATTTCGCACACGGAATTGGAAGCACTCGCCCTCGTGAGCAGACAAGGTGATCGGCTAGCGTTCTCTGCCGTTCCGGGAACCAATTTGCATCCTGACATGCTTTGTTCCATGGCTGCCGTCTTGCTCCAGTCTGGAACGCAATCCATCGAGAAGATCGGATACCATCAGCTGCTCGAGCTGGTTCTGCGGGGCGGGAACGCGTTCCTCGTGCTCTCGGATGCCGGCCGATTCTTCCTGGTCGGCGCGAGTAACAAATTAAGCGACATGGGGAAGATCGTCTCTGTCTTCCGGTATTATGCAAAGGAAATCTCCAAGACCTACCCCGCTATTGCGTGATTCCTTTTTTTCAATGAACTCTTTTTTAAAAAGAAGTAAGAAGGTGCTCCTCGTTTCACGTGAAGAGCGAGTTGACCGACTTGCTCGGTGGTGGTGGCGGCGTGTATTCCTCGCCCTGGCTGCGCTTTACCTGCTCGGCGAGTTCCTTCAACTTGGCTTGCAGAAAATCGTCCTGGTCGATCAGCTCCTTCACGTCGATGTCGATATACTTATATATCAATTTCAACGCGTCGATCAATGCGGCAGCGCTGCGTGTGCCGGGCAACATTTCCTTCACGGGCGCTATCAGCGAAAACCCGTCGAGAGAGCGTTCCAGCGTCTCGTTGAGGATCAACGCTTCCAGCCCGAAGATCATGCCCTTGGGTAACGGTTCGATCCCCTTGATTTTCTTGAGCTTGTCCAGCATCGATGGCTCCGCGGCGAAAAAAACGTCATATTTATCGAAATCATCAACCGGGAACCCAACAAGGGTCACGATGGTCTTGATGTTGAGTTCTTCCGCGAAATCCATAAGCACGTGGGCAATGTCGTGGAGTGCCGAGGGATCCTTCGTTAATGGAAGCTCGGTAGTTGCCACGAAAATTCGCGACTGCTTTTCGACCCCTTTCGAGTCCTTCACGTCCGCATAGATGCGAAACGGGTGCTTCAACTCGCCGTCCATGAATACGCTAACAGGTGGGAAATTGCTCGAGTACAAGTACGCTATCTCGCTCAAGTTCAGTTTTTGAATTATGTGGCTAGCTGCGATGGTGCCAACAAGGCCAGCATTGGCGATGCCGACGATCATGATGGCGTCCTTTGAAATTCCGTGCGTCGAAGCGCAACATTTCTTTATCTTCGTTCCTTGATCCATGGTGAATCACTAACAACCTCTTGGACTTGAGAATTACTTAATTATTCTCGCGTGTGAATATAAGACATGATACACATCAGTTTTTTGGGAATGCGTCTATGGCGAAAAAAAAGTTGCTGGCGAAAGATATCGAGATCAAGGCACCAGTGACCATTTCAATGGGCATGACAGTTCCAGAAGCTGCCAAGCAGATGCTTAAATTTAACTCGTCGTATCTCATCGTCGTAGATGGCGCGTTCAAACCTGTCGGCATCGTGACCGAGAAAGATTTTATGAACATCATCGCTCAGGACAAGGCGTGCAATGAAATGCCGATCGAGGAAGTCATGAGCAAGCCCCTGATTTCGACGACGTGTGACTCGCCGCTGGAGGATTGCGTCGACATCTTGAAGCGTAACGGTATCAAGCACCTGCCAGTGACGAAGGTGGATGGTAAACTTCATGGTGTTGTAACGTGGAAGGAATTGTACATGAAAGACGCATCGGTCGTTGTCGAAACACATCCCGAAGCCCTTTACGTTATCAGCAAGAAAAACGGGTTGCTATTGTTCGAGTATTCATTCCCCGGAGCCAAGAAAGGAGAGATCAGCGGTGACTTGTTCTCCGGAGCCGTCGCTTCCTTCAACATGATGTTTAACGAAGTGCTGCACTCAAACGGCGAGCTCCGGTTCATCGAAATTGAAAATTACGCGATTCTGGCAGAGTACGGCAACTTCACCATCTCGATCGTCGTCCAGGACCAGGAAAGCATCGATTCGCGAAAGCGGCTAAAGTTGTTCGAGAAGGAGTTCGAAACACGATTTTTTCAATATCTAGAACAATATTCCGATAAACGATCCACGAACGTGTTCGATGGGGCAAAGGAAATAGTTGAGGAATTATTTTCCACAAAGATTTCACGGTAAAAAATCAGAGCCAATCCCGCAAGCTGAACCCGTCTTGAAGGATTTCGGTTTCGAATGCGGAAACATCGATTTTTTCGAGGATCATCTTGCGGAGGTCGAGCTGCTGCTCCAGATCACCGATCAAGATCGCACCCACCATCTGGTGTTTCTTCAAGAGAATTTTCTTGTACACGCCGAGGGTCATGTCCACCTTGTAATACGAGTAGATGTCCTTCCACTCGTCGGGATCGATCGTGAATTCGTTAACCCGGCCAAGCGACACCATTTCCGTGCTGAACCCGTAAAATGATACCGAGGGCACGGTCCCTTCGTAGATCTTCAACTTCCCGTCCGGCTTGACGATGTTGTGGGCGCAGATCCTCGCTTGCTCGATGGCAGCGGGATTGATGCCGTAGATGAACGCGTTGTATTCGCAGCAATCACCGACTGCATACACGTTTTTTATGTTCGTTTGCAAGTATTCGTTGACGACGATGCCGTCGATGATCTCCATCTGGGTATTGCGCAAGAAATCCACGTTCGGCTTGATCCCGCACGCGAAGATGACCATGTCGCCCTTGTGGATCGTCTTGTCCGCGAGCCGGCAACCCTCGATGGTCTTGTCGCCGACAAGCTCCGTGACCTCGGTCTTCACGAGAATTTTTACCCCTGCCCTCTCGAGCAAGTTGAGAAACACGGTCGCGCCTTGCTTGTCCAGGTACACGGGTGCAGCCATGGGCTCGATTTCGATCACGCTCGTGTCCCGGGAATTCGGCCCGCTGCGAAAAGCGTTGGCGAGCTCGAGTCCAAGCAACCCGCTACCCAATATCGTGATGCGTTCGACTTGTTTCAAGTGTTCCCTGATACCATCGCAATCCTCGATGGTGCGTAGCACGTGCCAGCCGGACTTGTCCTTCCCGGGCACGTCCGGGATCACGGGCCTGCTACCGCTAGCGATGACGAGACAATCATATGTATATTCCGTGTTTTTCTTGGCGTCGCCTTCCAGCATTTCGACCGTGATCGAATTCTTGTTCGTGTTGACCGTCTTGACGGTTGAATTCAAGTGGAGCTTGATGCCGCGTTGCGTGTACCAGTTTTCGTCGTAAACGAATAGCTCATCCAAGGACACGTTCCCGACCACGTAATCCACGAGGCGCACCCGCGAGTAGTAGGTGTATTTCTCCTCGGAAAAGATGTTGATCTCGATACTCTCGTCCATATTCACGAGATTTGCTGCCACGGTAACACCGGCGAGCCCGTTTCCAATTATAATGACTTTCATGCCTTGTTTCCTTCCGAGACGGGTGGTGTAAAGCATATCAAGCACGCGAGGAACGCGTGCCGGTTAAATACCGTTGAAACCGGCATCAAGAAGGTCCCGGCGGGGATTTCGCGCCGGGACATGCATGTCCCGCGTTGCTCTCACGGACATTTGGAGTATGAGCTAATGTAGAAACTTCTATTTAATTCTTGGCGTTAAACGCATCCCTTAGATCCACGACTGCGTTTTCTTGGGGGTGGGCGGCGTTGAACCGTTCGATTGCAACTGCACGGCGATTTTCTTGCCGAGCGCCTTGAGAAACTTGTCGAGTTTTGCCATGGGAATTTCAACACCAGCCGCGGGCGCGTGGCCGCCCCCGGGACTGTCCACGTCGATTTCTTTTAGAACGTCCCGGATCGCCGTGCCGAGGTTCAATCCCTTGTCAACCAGATCTTGCACCGACCGCGCGGAGACCTTTACCGTCTCGGGATCATCCTTGAGTGTGGCCCAGCCAATCAAGGGCATTTCGATAGAAACGTGCCGGGATGTTAATAGCATGGACAAGAGCGTGCCGATCATAGCATCGTCGATATAAGCAGCGCCCTCGAGTACTTGAAGATTATCACGCTTCTTGATGGCCCCGGTCGTTTGCACCCAGTCCATGTAATTGGCGATCCGCTTGCGGTACTCGGTAATGGCATGCTGGCCCTCGGCAAAGATCTCCTTCCTATCGCCCATGGCAATGGCCAAACCAATACCGCCGTACCCCAACCGGCCGCAAGAATTGAGCACGGACGCGAATTCACGCAAATCTTTCAAGTTCGTGGACAGGTCTTCGTTTTCAAGCACGTAAATGTTCCCGATCAAGTTCTTGATCATGGTCGAGCTCATGCCGTGCTTGAGCGACCATTCGATGATGGCAGATACGAGCGTGGATTTCTCTTCCTTCGTCAAGTCAGAGACCGTTCGGGGCTTTTCGGAGTTGGCTTGCTTGGCCGGGATCCTCAATCTTTGAACGAAATTCATGCACGCGGTCTCGTCCCCGGACAAGCCGGGCAGGAAAGGATCCGTCGTGAAGCTCAAGGCGAGGTGTATCGGCCTGCTGTACCGGCCAAATACCTTGAGATCGATGGCTTCCGACACGAGCTTCAAGTTCTTGGCGTCATCGACGATGATCCGGTTCATACCCGTGAGCGACGTCTTGTCACCCTTGTCCTGGATGTCGCCGAGCGCGCCCGTGATCGCCATCGGGGCCAAGACAGCGTTGGCCGGGTCCATGGCCTTCGCGAACATGTATGCCACGCCAGCACCGGAAATTTCCAGCGACCCGTTGATGCCAAAAAGCCACGGGTTCACGTGCAACATGTCCGACAAGATTGCCTTGTCCTTCACGTCCTCGATCTCGTGGTGGTCGAGGATGAGCACGCGGTCCCGTTTCACGTTTTTCCCGAGAAAGTCAAGCTGGCCGCTGCCGAAATCTGTGAACACGAAAAACTTTTCAGGCTCGCTATCGTCTTGCGGGGGAGCATCGCCAGGTTGCTTCTTCGCGGTGACGATGTCGCCGATGTACTTGGCAGATATCTGCTTGACGACCCGCGCTTGGAACGGGACACCTTGGCGCTTCAATGCCAATGCCATGATCGCTCCCGCCGAGATACCGTCCGCGTCATGATGGGTGATGATGAATACCGTAGCTTTCTCGTGTTCCAGTTTCTTGAGAAACTGGTCTTTGACCGACGAGATATATGCCAGGAAACCATCATAATCGGGCGTGGGCGTGCGAACCACCAGTTGTTGCTCGTGCATTCACGAAGAATCGAACGTCGGAGCGCGTGGGGGTATGCCTTCATGAAGTTGCCGCGAATAAACCCCCACTACCTCCGATGCTAGATTGATAGTGCGTTCAAGGCAAATAATCTTTTGCATAGCGGGTTTCGAGCCTTATTTCTGCACCCGGGTGCATCGTTTCCGAAGCATCGAGGCGCGAAATCTTTTAACCACACGCGACCAAACATCAACAATTCACGAGGTAAACATCATGAGTTTTATACCAAGCATCAACACGCTCGCGCTTTCGATTTTTTTCGATTTAAAGACTGATGCGAAAAATCTCGGGGTAAAGGTGGAAAAATTACCGAATGGTTCGACCGTGATCGACGCGACCGCGGGAAACTATCTTGTCGGAGCAAAGGTCGGCGAGATCTGCATGGGTGGGCTCGGCAAGGTTAAGCTCACCAGCATGCTCGTCGGCGACGTGTACCTGCCCGCGGTGAACGTGTACACGGGCAACCCAGTCATCGCGTGTATGGGCTCGCAGTACGCGGGATGGCAGGTCAAGCTCAAGGACGAGAAGGGCGGCAAGAGCTGGAAGTCGATGTCGTCGGGACCAGCAAGGGCCAAGGCCAGGGTCGAAAAGGAGCTGTACGACCGGATAAATTACGAGGACGCCGCTCAATGCGCGGTCACCGTGTTCGAGACGGGCACGGCCCCTACGGTCGAAGTCATGGACTACGTGGCAAAGAAATGCAACGTGGATCCCAAGGACACGCATGCTATCTGGGCACCGACCAAATCATTCGTCGGGTCCGTCCAGGTATCCGCTCGTGTCGTGGAAACGGCCATCCACAAGATCTTCGAGGTGAGCCTTCAGAAAGGGTTCAAGATCGAGGACAAGATCCGCGCCGGCCAAGGCATCGCACCCATCGCACCGCTTGCCAAGGATGATCTCAAGGCCATGGGCCGCACGAACGATGCGATCCTTGCCGGTGGAAACGTGAACTTGACCGTCGACGTGCCCAAGGAGGACGAGGACAAGCTGTGGGACGTCATGGCCAGCGTGCCGTCGTCGACCGCCAAGGGTTACGGCGAGCCGTTCTACAACGCCTTCAAGGCGGTCGAGTTTGACTTCTACAAGATCGATCCCGGCATCTTTGCTCCTGCCCTCGTCGTCGTGAACAACGTGCAGACCGGCAAGGCCAAGATTTTCGGCAAGCTCGATGCAAGCCTGCTAAAGAAATCGTTTTTCGATTGAATGGAGTAAAAAATCTCTCCTTTTTTTCAAAATATCGCCGCGCAAATCACGATGGCGAGCGACATCAAGCCAAGCCCGATGAAGACCGACATGGGCAATCCGGGCAAGATCTTGTTTTTCTTGACCAGCTCGAAGGAAATCCAGACCCCGATGAGCACGCCGACCACGGTCGCGGCAAATGGGATCAAGTAGAGAAACATGTTGCCCGTCGCTGCGACCAGCGCCGGGCCGCCCCAATCCGTGCTGATGAGCGTGATGGACGTGAGCATGCTGTAGAATGCCAGGTCGCCGATGCCGATGTCGATGGTCATATCCTTTACGTCGATGGGTCCCGAAAAGGGCACGGCGTTGTCTGGATCCATCTTCGTCATCATCTCCTTGATGGGACCTTTCCGGACGGAATAGATATCGTAGAGCGAGAAGCCGATCAAGATAAGAATAGCCGTCCATGTGGGGATGACGATAGGTAAATAGGAACCAATGAGGATTCCTTCAATAACAACGACGATGTTATGAATTCGTAAAGAATTATTGTATTTCTTTGACGCGAATAAATAAACGAGAAACAAGGAAATACCGAAAGAAATAATTAACCATGGCATCGACCAACCATTGTACCATGCTTCGGAGCGTGGATCGATAGGATCGTCTACCGGAAACGCAGGCAAACTAAGAATGACGAACGCATTATAGATATAGAGATAGAGAATGAAGGTCCCGAGGATCAGAAATGCGACTATCATGACCCTTTCGAGGGCATTAATCCCTTTCTTTCGAACAATAAGGATGAGTACGAATGCAGAACCAGCACCGATTCCAATGAAAACCAGTGCATTCACCAAAACGGCACCGAATCCAAGGTCTTCGTCAAATCCGTATTGTGGCATAGCACTACCTGAAAAATACAAGAAAGAAGATAGCAAGCCGGCAAACACGATGCACGCGATGACG
>Ga0315277_10009912_pt1 | contig 12132 bp, 7 predicted proteins | sample YL17G05_15_MG_FD_203695 | JGI IMG/M metagenome (GOLD analysis project Ga0315277, IMG submission 203695) | Sediment microbial communities from Yellowstone Lake, YNP, Wyoming, USA - YL17G05_15 | ecosystem: Environmental > Aquatic > Freshwater > Lake > Sediment | place: USA: Wyoming | collected... | reverse complement strand
TTGCCCTGGACATCAACAACAACCAAACAGCAATTCTGTATATCGAGCATTCCTTTACTCCCGTCAGGTGGGTGCGGGCGGTCAAGACGTTACGTTAAGATTGGCAATCCATTATTTGCCGGCAATAACTGTAATCGTCAGGTTCACCTTTGCCCCGGCAACGGCGGGCTGGGTAGTTGATTCTTTAATCGTTTTTGGCCAGCCGGTCAAGACGGGTTTTGGAATTCCCGGTATGATTACAAAAGCGGAGGTTGTGTCATTAATGGCGGTCAGGACCTCTTTGCCGGGCAAAAGGTCAGCCATATTGTTCAGTGCGGCAAAATCCTTCGCCACTTCGATAGATTTATCGAAACTATCCTGGCCGGCAATCTCGCCAATCTGCTGGGGGGTGACTGCATTAACGACTACGGGGCGGCCAAACTCTTTGGTCTGAATAAGCATTGTTGCCGAATCGAGCCGAGCCCATATATTTTCTAGGTCGGCCATCAGTACACTTAGACCTTTCCGGCTACAAACAAGGACGTATTCGCTTGAGTCCGGCTCTCGCGCCAGCGTGATGCAATTCAAAAGGTCATTTTCCGCGATTGCTTTGTTGATGGAGGCATCCACCTCAATGAAGGAGTTTGTCTTCAACTCAAGTCGGCCATTAAATTCTGCTGCCAATGCTGGCAGTGTGGGCTTAACCATCTCAACCGGTCCGGGCGAGGTGCGAGTAGCAACAAGGGGGGTTTGGGGGGGCGCCGAAGGGGTTACGATAGAATAAATTACTGAGGCCAGGACAGCCATCAGGCCGACCATTGCGGCGACAGCCAAAACTTTGCGGACGAACAAGTGTCGCCGACCCTGACGCTCTTCCAACGGCGATGGCTGCTCATAGGGCAACGCCTTCTTTTCGAGGGACGCCTTTATATTCTCCAGCATTCCTGCCGGAGCATCTGCGAAAGGCAAAGAAGCCAGCAACATTTTACACTTTTGCAACTGCCGCAGACGCTGCCCAACCTGCGGGTCGTGCGCTATCAGGCGCTGAACCTCGGTTTGCTGTCGGGGGGAAAACTCTCCATCAATGAAGCTATTTAGCAATTCGTCTATTTTTGGATTTACGTTCATCGCACACAGTCTCCAAAATCTGTCTTAGATTGCCTCTGGCCCTGCTCAATCGGCTCTTGACCGTGCCCAGCTCGATGCCGAGCACCCTTGCAATATGAGCATAATCCATACCTTCGATGTCGCGTAAGACAATTACGGCTCTGTGGACATCATCGAGTCCCATCAAAGCTTTTAGAGCTATTCGGCATAATTCTTTGTTTTGAGCAATTGCTGCCGGGTCAGGTGAGCTATCATCGCTCAAAAATTCCTGCAACAGTTGTTGTCCGGCATCGCCGTTATGGTCATCATCCGGGGCGTTCAGCGATTTGGTCTGGAGCCGGACGGCTTTCTGGCAGTGATTCAAGGTCAGATTGACGGCTATGCGAAAAAGCCAGGTATAAAAGCTGCTTCTGGCCTCGAATCTATCAATGTTTTCTATTACTTTGACAAAGGTTTCCTGGGTAAGTTCCGCAGCATCATCGGGATTTGCACAGATTTTCAGGATAACGTTATAGATGCGGTTCTGATACTTAAGAATAAGGCGTTCCATTGCCGCGGAACGGCCAAGGCGGCACTGCTCAATGAGCAGGGCATCGTCAATGTTGATATTGGCAGTTTCTGTCACGCCTTTTTCCCTCAGGCAAAAGGCCCTATAAAAACAGGCAAAAACGCAGCTAATACCGGTTATAGTAGAAAAATGCCCAACCGAATACCCGCTTTCAAACCCACCTCGCTGGAATGACTAAGCGGAATAACCGGCAAGTCCATACCATAACCACCATCACCCAGCAAATATAATTGCAGATAAAGTCCTTTTGGTCAATCTAATAATGGAAGGGCAAACCCCGCCTGGAAGACGAATGAACGGTTAGATGGCAGAAAGGGAATATCCGATATCGAATATCGAACAAGGAATGTGGAAGTTACACCAGTCGCAGGATAACTTACTCACGGGGCGTGGTGTGGATAAAAGAAAATTGAAAACGCAAAGCGGAAAATGCTGACCATCCACTCAACTACGCCGGACAGGATTGGAACCTCTTTCCGGCGTTCGTTTGTAAAGATTGCCTGGTAAGCGATATAAGAAACAACCGGGGCCTATGCCGATTCACTCGGCATAGGCCCCGAACTAATGCAGAAATACCGGCTAATCAGATTAACCGGTCTATTCAACTCTGTTTACGGCCACAATATCTCCTCAAGCCACTTATCGGCCAGAATAGCATAATCTCTGAAGTCAACAGTACCATCGTTATTAATATCAATCCTGGGCTTGCCCGCAAGGTACTGAATCTCAGCCAATGATAAGGCACGGCTGTAAACACGAAGCTCGTCAATGAGACCGCTGAAGTAAGAGTTCTGCCAGCGCCCCATACGGAACGGAACGGTGTCAACCGTATTCAACGCCACCGTCTGAGTTCCGACGAGGACACCATCAGCATACGCTCTGCTCTCGTTCCCGGCGGTATTGCCGTCATATACAAGGGCCATATAAACCCAGGTATTCAACGATGGATACTCAAAGTCAAAATCATAGGTTGGGTAGCCAAAACGCTGTGCTCGCCAGATGTTGGTAGTGGCCATCGTCCTCAAGGAGAAATTCTGCCCATTGACGTAGTCACCCATATCGAAGATACCACCATCATTGAAGGCGCGTGTATAGACCCAGGCGGCAACCGTCTTGGGTTTGCCATCACCGATGCCGAGGCCGGAGGCATTAACCTGTGTCTCAATATAGTCATCTATACCATCCAGGCTAACTGCCTGGCCGACCTTACCAGCCGCATAAGCCGGTGCACCGTCACCATGGCGGCCCTTGCCGGAGCTGTCCTGCAAATTACCCTCGAACATGTAATATGCCTCCAGACCAGAATTGAGCGAGGATGGCAGCGTAACCAGCCAGTTGTCCGCCAATATGTCAAGGTCTGTGTAGTCGGGAAAGCAGTCGTTGTTTAAATCGCCTTTTACACGGTCAGGCATACATCTGGGCGGGTAAAGCCGGATGTCGTCAACGTATATGGTTCCTGTACCACCAGCTTGTGGAGCACCTTTGTTGCCGATACCTATAGTTATCTTCTTGATAGCTGCCAAGTTCACGTCGTTCACATCGGCGAACTCGTTCAGGGCGATATCCCACGGCTGCCAGGTGGTTGTCAGAACTGTATTGGGGTCGGGGTTGGTTACCGTTGCCGAGTTATTGCCTGAATCCTGCAAGGTCACATACAGCGGTGCAGCAACGTTGCTCTTTATACCGATGTCCTTAGACGTCCACGATGGTGTCACAGGAACGTAAACATTATCTACAATGTTGTATAAGCCGACATTGGAGAATACGGCTGTGCAGGTTGCCGAAGCGTTATGGGAGGTCAATGATAAACCTATACAGACCGGGTCGGGCATTGGGAGAGTTATAAAGCCGAGCGGCGTCCAACTACCCGGAGCGCCGGTAGGCGAATAACCGGCTTCGAAGTCGTTACCCTGACGCGTCAGCGATACCCAGTACGGAGGGTTAAAGCCGGGGTTGTTGCTGTTAGTGCTGGGACCACCAGCGACAGCACGATTCTGGAACGCAATGCCGTTGGCGGAGCTGGGCGTAAGACATGCCATCACGTGCATGGAGTTAGCGTCTGCCGAATCACGAATCATTACGCCGGCCTTTGCCCACTCATTAGTGTTAGTTATGCTCTCGACCTTTACTGCAATCGCATAGTCGCCGGACACCTGCATATAAGTGTAGTGAAACTCATCGTGGAACCGCGATGGCCTTCTCACGTCCGGCACATCACCTATGTCCGTGCCGGAAGCGGTCATTGTGCAGGTGCCTGGAGGAAACTCTACAAAGGTGCCAGCAGGCACTGACGGATATCCTCTAAGCCACAATGTCAGCGCCTTAACGCCGTAAGCAGTCCAATCCTGCGGGGTATCGAACGTGCGGTCAACCTCTGAATAATAAGGTAACTTTGTGTTGTTGTAATCAACTGGCAGCGACTGCCTGCCTTCGTGAACGACGGTTACCTCAGCATAATTGGGGTCGCGGTAACCCGCCTTTGAGCCGGTCCCGTTGCCTGGTGGATTGTAGCCCAGGCCATCTAACCACGTTTTATATATTATGTTGGGGTCGGAGTTGGTGTAGCTTTCAAAATCATCCACGACAAGGCACGGCACCGTGGTAAAGCTCCAGATACGACCTGTAACAGTGGGAGAGCCGATTTCGTCAACCTGCCACTGATAGGTCTTGCCTAATTCGAGAGTGCCGGGGTCATAAGTTTTGCCGGCAGGCGAAGGCGTAACTTTGTGCATAGCTCCCTGTTTACCGAGCCACAGGTCGCGTGAAGTGGCAAAAGCCGCTTCTTTCCAGCTCAGGTCGGCATTCAGGGAGACGCCGGTAGCGCCATCGGCAGGGCTCGGATTAACCGCTGCCGGCCCGTTGGAGATAGATGAGATGTCGTCAAAGGTAACATGGTAGCCCGGCGGCGTGGCGCCTTCTTCGTCATGCATTGCAAAGATGCCGCTGACGCCAGACGTAAAGACCAGGACATCATTAAATGGCGTTTGTGGATTATCCGGGTTCTCCCACGAGTCTTGTGCATTGGTGTCAACCATTGTCGGCAATCTCGCTACCAGTGGGCCGCCTTTGTATTCGTAGAGACTACCGGTAACATACACGGGGCCCGAGCCGACCACATCGAGTTCCGCATAGTAGCTTCTGGCGTGGTTAGTGCCTGGCACCGCCATCTCGAAGTCTGTCTTCGACACGTTCTTGTTGAAGGTGATCTTCTGGACTTCTATTTTAAAGTTTGTCGGGCCATCCTGCCAGTTTATGAGCATCACATAAGCCTTAGTAGCAACCAATCCGGGAGCGCCGGTTACTTGCCCATTGTCAATGAAATATTCAACTCTTGCACCCAAACCGTGAATATTGTTAGAAGCATCACCAGTAACATTGACTACCGCCCCGACACGGACATCAGTGAAGACATCGGTTGACTTACCCATGGCCATGCCGAATGCCGAGCCATAAAGGTAATTAGGCGGGTCGAACATTGAGGTCTCATCCAGACTGAGGTAGTAATTGCCGGGGGGGCCGGGCAGAATTGTGTGGGTGTAAGTTTTGGTCACATCCGGGTAGCAAAAGTACTGCCAAGTAGCAAGGTCATAGTTGCCGCCTGCGAAGGTTTCCGCCCAGTTGGCCTCAGCTATCCCACACGTTACCACAAACAGTACGACAAAAGCACAAATGGATACTAACTTTTTCTTGGACATAAATTCCTCCTTTCAAGGAACAAAAACATTTAACACTGACGCGCACTGACTTGCCTGGCGCGGACTTAAATTGAGTCGTCCATCGTCTCTCGTCCCTCGTGCATATACCCTTACCTCAAATGTGTCCAATGAGTGTCAATCACCTCTATTCGGGATTCCGGTTTAACATTTTTACAAACACCTTCCCACCTTCTAATTAAGATTGATTATATCAAAACTCTCTGTAAAGTGCAATAATCTGAGAATCTTTTTCTACAAATTTTTTCTATAGATTTTACAGATTTCACTGCAAAATCACCAAAAAAACTCAGGAATTTGCTCTCCAAAACCGCTTTTGGCCCACGATTTTTACATACCACAACCATCTCCGCATCTGATGAAAACTGGGCTTTTCAGCGATTTTTGGCATTACCCTGCTCCCGCAGATAGGGCAATCAAGCCCATCTGTCCTGCGATTTTTTATGTTCTCTTAAATCCTCTCGGATGATTTTGGATTTGTTTTTCTTTGCATATTCAAGTAGCTTATAATACCGAAATGAGTAGTTTATTGTGATGATTGCCAAAGCCGATACCGTTCCGGGTGGAGCTAATATGAGAGAACCCGACCTCACAGCGTTTGGTTCTAAAGAGGTAGAATACTGCCATATTTTGTAAGGAGAGTAATATGCCGGATAAAACGGAAAGTCACAGAGAAAAAAAGTTCCACAGACCCTCAGGGAAAAATGACAACTTAATTACCAGACGCAATTTCATCGGAACCATTGCCACAATGGGTGCTGTGGCTTTGAGCGCAGCCGGCGCGAACAAGCAAAAGGACAAGGACACAAAAATGCCGGTCTGGACAGGTGATTTAGAAAGCTCTGCAAAGCAAGCACCCTCCGCCCGCGGGGCCTCAAAATCCAACGGTCTGAATATGATTGTAATAATTGCCGATACCTGGAGGGCAGACCACCTCGGCTGTTATGGAAGCACACGCGTAAAGACCCCTTATCTTGATAAGCTTGCAGAAGAAGGTGTAAGATTCACAGATGTAACCACAGAAGGACTGCCGACCATTCCCTGCCGAAGGGTATATCACACGGGCAAAAGCGTCCTTCCCGAATCGAAGTGGCAGCCGCTTGCTGATAACGATGTCACCTTTGCCGAGATTCTCAAAAAACACGGCGTTACAACCGGTTTTATTGTTGACACTTATCATTATTTCAAGCCGAGCTATAATTTCCATCGAGGTTTCGATTCCTGGCATTGGGTTCGCGGTCAGGAAACAGACCTCTGGAAAAGTGGGCCGAAGGAAAAATTCGACCCCAAAAAGCATATGCCTGCTCATCTGTGGAACGAACGTTATGATGCAAACATGCGTCAATACCTGATGAACACGCAGGACAGAAAAGACGCGGAAGATTACTTCTGTGCCCGGTCCTGTAAGGCAGCTATGGATTGGCTTGAGCAGAACCTAAACAGCAAGCCATTTATGCTGTGGATAGATATGTTCGACCCTCATGAGCCGTGGGATGCACCTGTACGATTCCAGAAAATGTATCGCGACCAATATCCGTATGAGAGATATTTATTCGGTTATGGAGTCAGAAACAGCGACATTCATCCTGACGACCTGCCTGTTATCAGAGACCTTTATGCAGCAGAGGTAACATTCAGCGACTACTGTATCGGCCGTCTTTTGAAGAGGGTTGAACAACTGGGTCTTATGAACGATACAGTTATTGCCTTCTCGACAGACCACGGCACCCATCTCGGCGAGCAGAGCTGCGTGCAGAAGACCCCCGGTCTTCTTAACGGCTGTGTTACTCATATACCGTTGATTATAAGACATCCGGACAAGAAGTTTGCTAAAAAACGTGTTGACGGACTGGTCAGTGCCGTCGATTTTATGCCCACATTCCTTGCATTGCTCGGAATCAATGATTATGAAAATGTGGATGGGAAGAACATCTGGAGACTGGTAAGCGGCAAGGTCCCATCTCTCCATGACGATGTTTACACGGTGTTCAACACATTCGGGGCAATCCATAATTTAGATTGGCACTATTTCCAGCACATAAGAGGCAACGACAAGGGCAAAGGACCTTGTTTATATGACTTAAAAAACGACCCAAATCAAACCAGGAATGTTGTAAAGGATTTCCCAGAAGCTGCGAAAGATTTGAGAAAGAAATTGCAGAGTCACCTTAAAATTGAGATACCGCCGTTAGAGTTGTAATTTCTTTGGTCATTGCAGGTGGGAGACTCAGCTTATGTTTCTAATGTTGACAATGCCGCGACATCGGCTTTAATAACCTACAGTTGATAATGAGAAACAGATAATGTGGTAGTGTAACGGCGTCCGCGTCAAAGGAGAAAAAACTATGAGGCACGCAATACGAAAGCTTTGTATTACTGTCAGTTTTACGGCACTGCTGCTTTTTGTTATAGGTGCGGCTGCTCCGAAGTCGGCCCAAGCTCAGGACCTATCAGAATTTGAAAAGCGGATGACCAAATTTACACTGGCCAACGGCCTCAAATTTCTTGTGCTGGAGCGGCACGAGGTGCCGGTAGTCTCATTCCACACATACGCTGATGTTGGCTCTGTTGATGAGGTTAAGGGAATCACAGGTCTGGCACATTTGTTTGAGCATATGGCGTTCAAAGGGACCAAGACCATCGGCACGAAGGACTATAAGGCGGAAGCCCAGGCGATGGCGAAGATGGATGAGCTGTTCGAGGCGATGAAGGTGGAGCGCCGCAAGGGCGACCAGGCAGACAAAGCCCGGCTGGAGCAGCTCGAGAAGCAGTTCAAAGAGGCGGAGCAGGAAGCCCAGAAGTGTATGGTGCACGATGAATATGAAGAAATCCTTACGCGGGTAGGAGCAGTGGGTTTTAATGCTTACACCAGTAATGATGCAACCCAGTATATTGTCAGCCTTCCATCGAATAAGGCCCAGCTATGGGCGTTACTGGAGTCGGACCGCTTCCTAAACCCGGTGCTTCGAGAATTCTACAAGGAAAGGGACGTTGTAACGGAGGAGCGCCGTATGTCAGAAAATGCTCCTCTATTTCGCTTGTGGGAGGAGTTTGAGGCCATCGCATACAAAGCGCATCCTTACGGAGAACCTGTGATAGGTCATATGAGCGATATAAAGACAATGACCTGCCCCGAAGCCGAGGCCTTTTTCAAAAAATACTATTGCCCGAGCAATCTAACCGTTGCGATAGTCGGTGATGTTAACCCGCAAGAAATAAAAAAGCTGGCAGAGAAATATTTCAGTCATATCCCCAGCGGTCTCAAGCCCGAACCGGTAGAGACAGAAGAGCCGCCTCAACGCGGGGAACGCAGGGTTGTTGTTGAAGACCCTGCGCAGCCAGAGGTTATGATTGGCTATCATCAGCCGAATGTTAATCATCCCGATAGTGCTGTGTTCGAGGTCATCGCTGATATTATGGGCACTGAGCGGACATCGCGATTATACAAAAGCTTGGTAAAGGAGAAAAAAATCGCCGTCTCTACCTACGCCGTGCAGGCCTGGAATAAATATCCGGGTTTGTTTATCTTTTCGGTTACTCCTGCCAGAGGTCATACTAACCAGGAATGTGAGCAGGCCGTCTATGCTGAAATCGAAAAAATAAAAACAGAACCCGTTGCACCTGAGGAGCTGAAAAAGGCAAAGACACGCAGCCGTGCAAATCTTATTCGGCAGCTTGATTCAAATATGGGTCTTGCTTCACAGCTAACATTTTACCAAGTCGTAACCGGTGACTGGCGAAATCTTTTTAAGCAACTCGATAAAATCGATAAGGTTACAGTAGAGGATATCCGACGCGTTGCGAAAGAGTGTTTTACGACCAAAAATCGAACAGTAGGCGTCATTGAAACAGTCGATAGTAGATAGTAACTAACGACTGAGAGAATAGGAGTTGCAAAATGAGAGCTAACAGATTGTTAACTGCAGTAATTTTTCGCTTGTTCGTTCTGGGGTTGTGCGTGGTGGTAGCCGGCTGTGCTGGCGAACAGACCGCGCGTTACAGCCAGCTGAAATACCCTAAGATTGGCGATGTCAAAATCCCCAAGGTTGAGCGGGTCACTCTGGCCAACGGGATGCAACTATTTTTGCTGGAGGACCATGAATTACCCCTGGTCAATGCCTCAGCAATGGTCAGGGTCGGCTCTGTCTATGAGCCGGCCGACAAAATTGGCCTGGCTTCTATTACCGGCACCGTAATGAGGACGGGCGGCACCACCAGCAAAACAGGCGACCAGATCGATGAGGAGTTGGAGCAGATTGCGGCTTCCGTAGAGACGGGGATAGAGTTAAATTCGGGTGAGGCGTCAATGTCGGTTTTGAAGGAGGATGTTGACAAGGGTCTGGCGATCCTGGCCGATGTGCTTATGAACCCGGCATTCCGTGAGGACAAGATTGAACTGGCGAAGATTCAGCATCGCAGCTCCATTGCCCGCCGCAACGACAATATGAGGGTCATTGCAAACCGTGAATATGTGAAGGTCATTTACGGTCCGGAAAGCGTATATGCCCGGCATACCGAGTACGCGACGATTGACAATATCACACGAGACGACCTTGTTGCTTTCCACAAAAGGTTCTATCATCCTAACAATGTGATGCTGGCTATTTGGGGCGACTTCGATACAAAGCAGATGGTTGCAAAGATAGGCGAGGCCTTCAAGGGCTGGGAAAAAGTTGATGTGGAAGTGCCGAAGGCGCCGCAGATGCAGTATGACTTCAGGTCAACGGTGAATCTCGTTCGCAAAGATGACATCAACCAGTCGGCTATCTTCCTCGGCCACATAGGGGGGATGATGAACGACCCCGATTACTATGCATTGACGATGATGAATGCGGTTCTCGGCGAGGGATTCACCAGCCGGCTGTTCAAGAACGTGCGGTCACGCAAAGGGCTGGCCTATTCGGTGTTCGGGGTTTACTCCGCCGGCTACGACCATCCGGGGGTGTTCTACGTGGGCTGCCAGACCAAATCGGAAAGCACAGTCTATGCAATACGTGCTATGGTTGAAGAAGTGAAAAAAATGACGGAGAGCGAGGTCACCGATGAAGAGCTGGCACTGGCGAAAGACAGTTACCTCAATTCGTTCGTGTTCAATTTCGACAGCAAAGGCCAAATCATAAACCGCCTTATGACATACGAATACTTCGGATACCCAGCCGACTTTCTGGAGAAGACCAAAGAGAACATCGAAAAAGTGACCAAAAAAGATGTTCTGCGGGTTGCGCAGAAACACCTCAAACCTGACAAGATGCAAGTCCTGGCTGTTGGCCGGCCACAGGATTTCGGCGAACCTCTGTCAGTGTTAGGGGCGGTGCGTGAGATTGACATCACCATTGCGCCGCCGAAAGAGAAATAGCCTGTATTAGTTTCTATAACAGCAATGGGGCGCTACCACGGGAATTGTTTCAGGGCAGTCCCTTTTGCCACAAAATACACAGGGCGCTCTGTCAGTATTATGCTGTCAACTTTCAACTCGTTGCCCTGTAAATCCACTACTCGCCAGGGTTTTCCAGCCAGAGACAATTCTGCTGGTTTTGCACCTTCCTGTGCCCAAGCGACGATTACCGTTCGCCCATCGGTCTCAAATCCGTATGCTTTTACCGTTTCAGGGGATTTGAGCCGACCGAGGGACCTTACAGGCGGCGACAGCAAACCGGCCATTGCCGACTGGGTGACTAACATCTTCCGGGGTGCTCCTGCCCATTCGAAGAAAATACCAGAAAGGCCCTCATCATTTATGCTGCCAGGGGTACCAGAGTGATAGACGATTTTCTCCACCCCATAAGCTAACAATAGCGTGTTGAACTTGACCTGCCACTCGGCGGCTTCGATTTCGGAGTCAACCGGAGTAAGCCAATCATTATACGGCTCAAAAGGTTTGTCATCGTCCGCATAGTATGCTCCTTCGGTAAACCAGATAGGTTTGTCCGCTCCGGCAGAACGCATCCGCTCACGCAACTGACGCAAGGGTTCTTCGTATTCATCAGGCGCCGTCAAGCCGGGGTAGATGTGCAGGTTCAGGGCATCTACCCATCGCAAGCCGTTGGCATCTATAAACTCTTTCGTGTAGGCGGCGGCACCGTCTGCGATACCTCCAATGACAAACGCATTAGCATCAACTTCCTTCACCGCCTGGTAGGCTGCCTGCAGTAACCGCACGTAGTCCTCCACCTTGTATCCTTTGTCCCGAGGCAGGGCGTAGGAAGTATAAATAGGTTCGTTTAATATCTCCCACACGTGGAGACGTTGCCTGTAGTGCTGCACCGTCGTGCGCACATAAGCAGCAAACTCCCCCAGGTCACGCGGCATATAGGCGATACGCTCCCTGCTGGCCGGGTAGTCCTCCGTTACTTTTACTTCTGGACCGGCGATTGATGACCAGTTGGCGGAAGGAAAAGGCAGCAGCGGCAGCACGTTCAGCCCTCGTTCCAAGACGCGGCTGATTTGATAATCGGATTGTGTGAACTCGAACTTTCCCTTTTGCTGCTCTATGTCATGCCACTTCAGTGACCAATCACGGAACCAACAGAGTCCGATTTGTTTGCTCAGGTCTAACAAGTGAGGCCAGGGATAAGCGTGGTTCATCCCGAATAAGCTGTCTGACTTTGTATATGGCTCGATGATGGCAAATCGCATCGACTGAATAGGTACTACTTCCGCACCCTCGGCCCGGAGGCGCAGCCGATAGAAACCCTTCTGCCGCACGCCGGTGCTAATGGGCACAATCACTATCTTGGCCGGTGGAATATCAACCGTGACAGAGGT
>Ga0315277_10009911_pt1 | contig 12132 bp, 7 predicted proteins | sample YL17G05_15_MG_FD_203695 | JGI IMG/M metagenome (GOLD analysis project Ga0315277, IMG submission 203695) | Sediment microbial communities from Yellowstone Lake, YNP, Wyoming, USA - YL17G05_15 | ecosystem: Environmental > Aquatic > Freshwater > Lake > Sediment | place: USA: Wyoming | collected... | reverse complement strand
TCTGCCCGCCCTCGACCAGCGCATCGTACGTGCTGTAGCCGCGCTCCTGCCGGAGCATGATCACGAACTCCAGCAGGACGATGGCGTTCGTCACCACGATGCCTACCAGCATCAGGATGCCGATCAGGGAACTGATACTGAGCGCCGAGCCGGTGACCACGAGCGCCACGATCGCGCCAATCAGCGCCAGCGGCAGGCTGAAGAGGATGACGAACGGGGTGAGCAGGCTGCCGAAAAGCAGCGCCATCACCGCGTAGACCAGCACGATCGCGACGACGATCGCGACCAGCATCTTGGAGAAACCCTCGTTGATGTCGGCGGCAACGCCGCCGGCCTTCACCGTAATCCCGTCCGGCAACTTGAGCTTGTCGGCGGCGCTCTGCGCATCGCTGGAGACCTTGCCGGTGTTGGAGCTGGTGATGTCGCCGGTAATTGTCGCCGCCGGCCTGCCGTCGACGCGCGTGATGGTCGTCTGCTTGGTCACCGGCACGATGTTAGCTACGGAGTCAAGCCGTACACCCCGGGCGATCTGCACCGCGCCCAGCGCCTCCGCGCTCGTGAGGTCGCTGGCGGACACCACCAGCCGCACGCCGAGCGCGCCCTGGCCGAGGTCGGCGGTAGTGATGGTGCGATTGGACGACAGGTTGGCCAGACTGTTGGAGACCTGCTGTGCCGTCAGCCCGGCGGCCGCTGCCTTCGCCGGGTCAACCCGTACTTCGAGCGTGGGCTCAACGGCGGCGAGGTCGCTGCGGACGTTGGCGGTGTTGGGCACGGCCGCGATCGCCGCCCGCACCTGCTCCACCGCCCCGGACAGGCCGCTTGCCGCCGCATCACTGTCGGCCGAGACGGTCTCCACGATGCTGGACGAGCCGTGCCCGTAGCCGCCGCCGGAAGCGGAAACGGAGACGTTGTCGCTGTTGGGGATGTCCCGCGCGATCAGGCCACGGAGTTCACTGGCGACGGCGTTCTTGTCCGGCCCGCCCTTCGCCAGCTCCACCGTGATGGTGGCCGTGCTGGCGCTCTTGCCCGTTACGATGTTCGAGACGACACCCAGGTCATTGGAGATGCCGCTGATCACGGTCTGGAAGCGGTCGACGCCGAAGTTCGGCAGCAGCTTCTCGACGGCGATGGCCTGCTGGAGGACGGAGGCCTGGGTCTGGCCGGGGCGGGCGTTGACCGTCACCGTGACGGCCTTTGTGCTCGAATCGGGCAGGAACTGCACTGGCAGCCGCGGGAGGAGCGCCACGCTGCCGACGAGCAGCCCGCCGGCAATGCCGAGGGTGATCCAGCGGTGCCCGAGCGCCCAGCGCAGTACAGGCGTGTACACCTTCGCTAGGCGCGTGTCGCCGGGGCCTGCCTTCTCACGCACCTTCACCCGGCCGGCGATGGTGAAGCGGGTGAGCGCCGGGATGACGGTCACGGCCACAGCCAGCGAAGCCAGCAGCGCGAATACCACGGCCAGCGCGAACGACAGGAAGAGCTGGCCGATGATCCCGCCCACCAGCCCGAGCGGCAGGAATACGGCGCAGGTTGTGGCGGTGGCGCCGGTGATGGCGATGCTCACCTCGCGGGCGCCGTTGATGATGGCCGGGAAGGATCTCTCCCCCTGCGCCATGTGCCGGTAGATGTTTTCGAGGACCACGATGGAGTCGTCGATCACGCGGCCGATAGCGATGGTGAGGCCGCCTAACGTCATGATGTTGACCGAGTAGCCCATGCGGTCGAGCAGTACCACGGCCACGATCACCGACAGCGGGATCGAGACGGCTGTCACCAGCGTCGTGCGCCAGTTGGCCAGGAAGAGAAAGACGATGATGACCGCGAGTACACCGCCGAGGAGGCCATCCCGGAGTACGCCGTTTATCGAGTTCGTGATCGAGGTGGACTGGTCGGAGAAGACGGTGATCGAGGCGCCCTGGGGCAGCGTTGGCTTGATCTTGTCCAGCTCCGCGGTGACCGCATGAGCGACCTGAACCGTGTTGGCGTCCTTCTCCTTGACGACCTGGATGCTGACGGCCGGCTGGCCGTCCGTGCGGCTCGCGCCGGTCGAGGCGGCCGGCGCCTCCGCCACTGTGGCGATGTCGCTGAGGCGCACAACGCTGGCGGACGAGCCGGCGGCCGGCGCAGTGCGGATGCCGATGTTGCGGATATCGTCCAGGCTCTTGTAGACGGCGACGGTCTGAAGCGGCAGAACGCTGTCGCCGGTGGCGAGCTGGCCGGAGGGGAGGATGACGTTGTTGGCTTGCAGCGCCTGCGCCACTTGATCGTAGGTGAGCCCGCTATCGAGCAGCTTCTGACGATCGAGCGTGACCACGACCTCGGTGAGCGCCCCGCCGTTGACGGAGACGGAGGCGACACCGTCCAGCTTGGTCAGGTTGGGCACGACCTGGGACTGAGCCAGCGCATACAGCTCCGCCTGGCTCAGATCGCCCTGCAAGCTGAATACAACGATGGGGATCATCGAGACGTCGAACTTGAGGATCGACGTCGAGACATTCGTCCCGAGCTGCGCGCCGGCGATCGCCTGCCTGAGCGCCGCCTCCGCCCCATCGAGGTCCGTACCGTAGTCGAAACTGAGCATGGTCACGCCCAGGCCCGAAACCGCAGTAGAGGAGGTCTTCTTCAACCCTGGGAGGCCGGCTACAGCGGACTCGATCGGTGTGGTGACGGTCTGGACAATGTCCTGGGGCTGGCCACCGGGGCTCCGGGCGACCACAGTAAGCACAGGAAAAGCGATGTCCGGGAGCAATTCCTCCCTGACACGGGTGAACGTAAAGCCGCCGAAGCCGACCACGAGCACGACGGCGACGAGCACCAGCAATGCATTGCGGAACGAGTACTCAGTCAGCCACGAGACAACACGGCGCATGATGGTCCTCCAGATGGGTGTCTAGTTATTAGAACCGGAATTCCGGTTCTTGTCAAGGCCGCCGCACTGGTGTATTCTGCTTGTGGAATGGACCTCGACATCGTCCGCCCGTCGGAACGCGCAGATGCCCGCGCCAATCGCGCCCGTCTGGTCGAAGCGGCGCGCGCGGTCTTTAGTGAGCGGGGGCTCGCCGCCGAGATGAAGGAGATCGCGGAACGCGCTGGCGTCGGCGTCGGTACGATCTACCGCAACTTCCCCAGCAAAGAGGACCTGGTCCTTGCAATCATGAGGGACGCCCTTGCTGCTGCCATCGCAGAGGCGCGTGTGGCTGAGGCGATGGATGACCCAATCGATGGACTGCGCGCGCTGCTCGCGAGCGCATTCGCAATGATTGAGCGCCACGGCTGGCTGGTCGAGGCGATGCTCGGCGGCCAGTTCCTGCCCAAGCCTCAGATGAAGGCCGAACTAGAACACCACGAGTACTCGAGGCGGTTCGAGCGCATGCTCCAGCACGGCGTAGACCAGAAGCGCCTGCGCGCCGACCTCGACGTCCCGGTGGCGGCCGCGATGCTTGCGGGCACGACGACGCCATGGAGTTACCGCCACCTCCTCGCCGGGCGCACGCCGGAGCAAGCCGCGGACGCGGTCATGAGGTCGTTCCTGCGCGGAGCCGCTCCTGCATGATATGATCAACCCTGCCGGCCCGAGGGCTGGCCACCGGCGAGGCGCCGTTGAGCACTGAGAAGCGCAGCGACAGCCCGGCTCAGGCCGGGAAGGACGGCTCTCACAGGCCGGTGCCTGCCCCTGCGTTCGGCCTGGGCGCGCGGCGGATGGCTACCCTCCGCGCCCTGGCTGCCGCCGTCATCCCCCGCGATGGCCCCTTCCCCCTAGGTGCTGACGACGTCGACGCCGCTGGTCGGCTGGCCGACTACCTCTCGCGCTTCCCCGCCCGCTTGCGGCGGGCGCTACTCCTCCTGGTCACGGCCTGGGAGTACCTGCCCGTCCTCTCGCGCTACCGCCGTCCCTTCAGCCGTCTCACGCAGTCCGAGAGGGAATCCTTCCTGCGAGAAAGCGAAGGTAGCCGACTGCCACCGCGACGCCTGGCTGCCCTCTGGCTCAGGACCCTCTGTCTGATGGCGTTCACCAGTGACCCGCGAGTCTCGCAAGCCGTGGGCATCACCTCCGCCACAGGCGGATGTCTGGACGAGGCGCCGCCGGCGGATGGGCCTCGCCTGGAGCCCATAGCCTACCCGGAGATCCGCGGCAGGGTGGAGATTCAGGCCGACGTCTGCATCGTCGGCTCCGGGGCAGGCGGCGCCGTGGTGGCCCGCGAGCTGGCCGAAGGCGGCCTCTCGGTGGTCGTGGTGGAGGAGGGAGCGTACTTCACGCGCGCAGACTTCCAGGGCCCGCCCTTCGAGCGGATGCTGCGGCTCTACCGTGACGGCGGCCTGACGGGAGCGGTGGGGCGCAGCATCGTGCCCATCCCCCTGGGGAAGGCGGTCGGCGGGACGACGGTGGTCAACTCGGGGACCTGCTTCCGGCCGCCAGCTCGCGTCCTCCGCGAATGGAGCTCGCGCTGGGGCATCGAGGGCATCGACCCGACAAGCATGGAGCCCGTCCTGCAACGGGTGGAGGAGACCCTTTCCGTCCGGCCCGTCCCTGACCACCTCCTCGGCGGCAATGCCCGCGTCTTTGAGCGCGGCGTGCGCGCCCTCGGCTACCACGGGGCGCCCATCCAGCGCAACATCGACGGCTGCCGCGGCTGCGGCGTCTGCGCCTACGGTTGCCCCAGCGACGCCAAGCAGGCCATGCATCTCTCCTACCTGCCGAGGGCTGAAGCCGCCGGCGCCCGCATCTACGCCCGCTGCCGGGTGGACCGCATAGCGGTGGAGGGCGACCGTGTCCTGGCGGTTGAGGCCGACATCCTGGAACGCGAGACAGAGCGGGTGCGGGGCCGGCTGCACGTGCGCCCGAAGCTGGTCGTGCTGGCGGCGGGCGCCATTCACACGCCGCTCCTGCTCATGGCCAACGGCCTGGCTGGCGGCAGCGGGCAGGTGGGCCGCAACCTGAGCATTCACCCCGCCGTCAGCGTCTCCGCCCTCTTCGACGAAGAAGTGTACGGCTGGCGGGGCACCATGCAGTCCTACTACATGGACGACTTTGCGGAGGGGGACGGTCTCCTCTTCGAGGTGACCTCCCTCCTGCCGGGCCTGGCGCTGGCGACGCTGCCGGGCACGGGGCCTGCCGTGAAGGAGAACCTGGCTCGATACAAGCACCTGGCCTCGGTGGGCCTCTTTGTCTCCGACACCTCCCGGGGCAGGGTGCTGCGTATGGCCGGCGGTCGAGGCGAGCCCCTGGTCGTCTACAACCTGAACCGTCAGGACGCCGCCCGCCTGTTGCGCGGCATCGCCATCGCCGCCGAGGTGTTCCTGGAGGCAGGGGCGAAGGCCGTCTTCCCGGGCCTGCGCGGCGCCGGCGCCGTTGCTAGCCGGCGAGACCTGGAGCAGCTAAGGCGGGGCCCGCCTCTGGCGGGGGGGCCGGCTGCCCTTGCGCCGACGGGCTTCCACCCCATGGGCACCTGTCGTATGGGCTCGGACCCCGCCTCGACGGTGGTGGACCAGTACGGGCGTCTCCACGGGCTGCGCAACCTCTTCGTGGCCGATGCCAGCGTTTTCCCCTCCTGTCTCGGTGTGAACCCACAGGTGACCATCATGGCCGTGGCCACCCGCACCGCCTTCCATGTCCTGGAGAAGCCCGACCGTTACCTGGCCTAGAGCCACCTTTCCTTTACAGGCACCTGGCGGGGGCGCTAGAATCTGCTTGCCGCCGGCTGCCGCGCCGGCGAACAAGGGCCCGTAGCTCAGCGGCAGAGCGATCGGCTCATAACCGATTGGTCGGAGGTTCGAATCCTCCCGGGCCCACCAACGGCTTCAAGAAGGCCCTCCAGCGCCCCTCCGGACGAGGAGGGCCATTGCGCGTAGAAGGACCGGGCGGCTGATAGGCCGGGACGCCCCGGGGCAAATCCTTGAGGGCTGGTCCGCAGTGGGCGGCCCCTGTCGACACGAAAGGAGTGGCAGGAGATGGCAGCGCAAGGCGTCACTATCCAGCCCGGCTGGCGACTGCGCGGGGTGTGGTATGAGGCGTGCGCTGCGGAGGGGCACTGCCCGCTTTACTTCGGGCGCGACATGGCGAGCCCCTGCCGCAACTTCGCGGTGTACGACATCAAGGAGGGGCAGATCAACGGCGTCGATATGGCGGGCATCCGAATCATCAGCGTGGCGGACATCCTATCCACCCGCGCCGCCGAGCTGTTCACTTCGGGCACCGCGGCGGCCGTCTACGTGAGCGACAACGCGACGGCGGAGCAGCGGCCCATCCTCGAGGCGTTCGTGGCGATCGGCCTGCCTCTGCCGGTGCGGGAGCTGCGGGGGGTGAAGTTCGTGCCGATCAGCATCGCGCTGGACGGGCCGAGCTATCACATCACGATGCCGTTCGGCGAGCTGAAGGGGTCCTTGACCATGGGTCGGGACGGCGTGAACCCGCAGCGCATCGAGAACTCGCCGGTGGTGTTCCTCAGCGAGCTGCGCATCGCCAACACGGAGCTGTGGAGATACAACGATCTGGGGAGGAACTGGGAGTATCGAGCTCGCAGCGGCACCGTAGGCGACCTCGCCTGGCCGCCGTAGGGCTTAGCGGAACTCCTCTGCCTCGTGTTCGGGCTGCCTGCGCCGCCGGCGACTCGGAGTCAGAGTCGTAACCGGCTCTTGTTCTCGGCCTGCACGCGCACGCGGGTTCCATCTCCTGGGGCTCTTTCCTGTTAAGATTGGCTGCTGAATGGCCAGCAACGCCTTGTTGATCAGCCGGAGGCGCGAGAATGGACCTGAGAATCGTCGAGGCCCGTCCGGAACACGTGCCTTTCATTGCCTGGGTCATGTTGACTGCCCACCGGTCGCATCTAGAGCGGGGCCTCTGGGACTTCATGATTGAAGGCTCGGACGCCGAGCGCCTGCGCTTCTTGGAAGCCCTCGCCAGGACGTCCAAGCCGCACTGGTCCCACTACTCGATCTTCCTCGTTGCGGAGGTCGACGGCCAGCCCGCGTCGGCCCTCTGCGGGTACTTCGAGGCGGAGCACGGGATGTCAGCGTTCCTGGACGCGGTTCCAGAGGCGAATCAGGCAGTGGGTAGGACGGAGGAGGATGTTGCCGCTGGCTGGCAGCGCGGCGGTTCTATCATTAAGGTCGTACCGGAGCACGTCGAGGGGGCCTGGATCGTGGAGAACGTGGCCACGCTGCCAGAGTTCCGCCGCAGAGGACTGACGGACCGGCTCCTGGCGGAGATTCTAGACAAAGGTCGAAGGCGAGGCGCCACCATCGGGGACGTGGGTGTCCTGATCGGAAACGATCCGGCGCAGCGAGCATATGAGAAGGCAGGGTTTGCGGTCATTGGGGAGAAGCGCCACCCAGAATTCGAAGCCGTCTACAAGTGCCCGGGCATCAGGTCGCTGAGGCAGGCTCTGTAGAGCGTCTAGCAGGGTGCTGAGGAACTTACTCCGCGCCCTTCGACAGGCTCAGGGCGACCGGTGTTTGAATTCCGCTCGCGGTGAGCTTGTCGAACCGCGGCGGCATTCATGGCTTTTTCAGCACCCTGCTGACTCAGCGAGCGGCACGGTTTCTTCCTCCCGCCGCCGGTGTTGGGGTATATTCGGGGAAGACGAGGTCGCCATGCGGCAACAGCAACCAGGAGAAGCCCTGCTCGAAGCGATTCGCCGGGTGGTGGCCTCGCATCAGCCGCGACGCATCCAGCCGGAGGGCCGACCTGAGGCGGCGGTCCTCCTCCTCATCTATGAGGTCCACGGCGAACCTCACGTCCTCTTCACCCTCCGCACCGACCTGGTCGAGACGCACAAGGGCCAGATCTCCTTCCCCGGCGGCGCCGCCGACCCCGAAGACGACGACCTGCGCCTCACCGCCCTCCGCGAGACCTGCGAAGAGGTGGGCGTACAGCCTGAGGACGTAGAAGTTGTGGGGCAACTGGACGACTCGCCGTCGATCAGCGGGTTTATGGTTACGCCCTACGTGGGCTTCATCCGCGGGCCCGTACCCTATCCCTTCCGGCCCAACCGTCACGAGGTGGCGGAGCTCATCGAGGTGCCGCTCTCTCACCTGATGGACAGGGCCAACTTCACGGAGGAGATGCGCCAGATAGACGGCCGCGACCTGGTCATGTACTCGTATCTCTTCAGAGGGCACGTTATCTGGGGGCTGACGGCGCGCATCCTCAAGCGGTTCCTCGATCTGCTGGCGCCCGCCCTGGTGGAGCCTCCACGCTAGCCCGATGCGTCTCTTCCTCATCCGTCACGGCGAGTCAGAAGGTAACACCGAGCTGCGGCTCCAGGGCCAGGGCGAATACCCCCTGACGGAGCGCGGCCTCGAGCAGAGCCGCCTCCTGGCCGAGCGGCTGCGACCCCTCTCGCCGGCCGCCCTCTACAGCAGCCCGATCCGCCGCGCCCGTCTGACGGCGGACGCTATCGGCGAGGCCACGGGCCTGGCGGTGACCGAGCTTCCCGGCGTCAAGGAGTACGACTTCGGCGAGCTCTCGGGCCTGACCTTTCGCGAGCTGATGGAGAAGCACCCGGAGATCGTCGAGCAGTACCTCCAGGGGCCCGACTACCCCTCCTTCCCCGGCGCCGAGGACCGCGATGCCTTCCGGCGGCGCGTCTGCGAGGCCCTCTGGGGCGTGGTCGAGCGACACCCCGGCGCCTCGGTGGCCGTTGTCGCCCACGCCGGGCCCATCGGCGCGTTCTGCCTTGAGGTGCTGGGGCTGCCCGACCGTCGCCCCCTGCCGCTGAGGATCCACAACGGCTCGATCACGGTGGTGGAGGTCCACGACGGCTCCCCGTCCGGGCGCGACCCACGCCCGCGGGCCACCCTCGCCACCTTCAACGACACCTGCCACCTAGAAAGAACGTAGGGGGAGGGAACGTAGGGACGGAGCTTCAGCTCCGTCCGTTCCCGTCCCAGCCCCGCCCCTGAGATGACCCACCCAGCCCACCCGGTTTCCTTCGTGTCGGGGGGGTGGCCGCCCCCTCAAGCTCTCCTGGGGTAAACCGTAGCCGAGGCTTTCCAGCCTCGGCGCATCGTATGTGGCCAGGCTAGACGGCCTGGCCTACGGATCTGGACAGAGCTAAAGCTCTGTCCCTACGGGCCACGGGCGGGATATGGTGCTAGATGCCGTCGGCGTTGCAGAAGTGGAGAGTCTCTCGAGGCAAGAGCTGTTCCAGGGCTGAGAGCGCCTCCTTCGACGGCGGGCCGGCGGCGGGGGCCAGGACGTCTCGCACGTCCTGCTGCCCCAGGAGCAGCGTCACCGCTTCCCCCGGCGCGACCGACACCACCTCGCCGGCGGGCCGCGCGGCCACCTGCACGCCGTTCCGGGCGATGCGCAGGTACGTCCGCTCGCCGTCCTCCTCGAAGGCCAGGGAGACCAGCGGACCCTTCATCGCGTCCAGCCGCTCGCCGAGGAGGGGCGCCAGGCGTCGAAGCAGGTCCGGCAGGTTCATCACCCGCATCATGAAGGGGAAGCGCACCTCCGTCGTCATGCCCGCCGAGGGCAGTTCGGCGAAGGCGTCCGCCAGGGGGTGCCCCTCGGGCAGCGAGGCCTGGATGCCCTTCAGCCCCTGGCTCACGGCGTAGCGGCCCAGGGCGCCGAGCAGGGGCGTCAGGCACACCTCGGCCCCCGCGCGGCAGTGGGCGTCCAGCACCATCAGGGTGCTCGCCCACCTCTCGCTGCGGCTGCGCACGAAGGCGGCGATACCGCGCCGGCCGTCCATCGCCACCAGGAGGCCGCCGGTGTCGTCCATCCACGACATGTGGTCGGTCCAGTAGCGGAGGCTGCGGGCCACGGCGCCGGTGCGACCCCGCGTGGCCCGGGCGTGAATGCGGGCCACCGCCGTCAGGTCCGAGGGGGCGAAGGGCCGGATGGTGAGCCCCTGCCTCTCGGGCAGGCGGGCCGCCTCCGCCGCCGGCGCGCCGTGCGACGGCTGGCGGACGATGCGCCAGCCCAGCCTCTCGTAGAAGGCCGCCGCCACCTCGGAGCCGAGGAACGACAGGTGGTAGCCCTCGCGGCGGAGGAGGGCCAGGGTATCGCGCAGGAGGGCGGTGGCCAGGCCGCGACGCCGGTAGTCGGGGTGGGTGGCCACGGAGCCGATGCCGGCGGCGCGCAGTCGAGCGCCGCGCAGCCACATCCGGCGGTCGAAGACGCGCAGGTAGCCCACCACGGCGCCGTCGACCTCGACGACGCGGGCGTGGCGCCAGCGGAAGGTGGAGTCGCGCTCGGTCTCGCGGCGGAAGGCGTCAGGGCGCGTGTTGGGGAAGCAGAGCGACAGCAACTCGTAGACGACGGGCATGTCGGCGGGCCGCGCGGGACGGATAAGAGGAGTCACGGCGCGATTGTAGCACGCCGCACGGTGGGAGCCGAAGCACGTGCGTTGACCTAGGGACCGAGCTCTGACTCCACCGGTGGCTGGTCCGGCAGGGGGTCCTGACAGGTGCTGCCGTCACGACCGAACACGAACTGGAGGTCCTTGACGTCGATGTCGGAGTCGGCGGCGTTGGGCTCCAGGTCGAAGAACTTGTCGTACAGCACCAGCCCGAAGCTGGACCCGTACCGGAAGGCTATGCCCTGCTCGTCCAGCACGTCCACGTTGCAGTCGAGGTTCACGTCACCTTCCAGCATGCGGATCGTGATGGTGGCGTCACCGCACACCGGCACCAGGCCGCCATCAACCATGCCCGGCAACGGCTCGCCGTAGGTGTCCGACCACTCGCAGTTCTCGTCCAGCAAGGTCCGGACGATGCCGTTGTCCTTGGTGGGGCGCATCCGCAAGTAGAGGTCACTCTTCGGGAACACGTTGATGCTGGCCAGGGTAACCGGACCCGCCGAGACGGGGCCGCCATTCGGGTCGCCCGTGGAGACGCAGCCGAACATGATCCAGTTCTCGGTGACGATGGTCACGTCACAGATCGGGACCAACTTGCCGGTGCTCCCGAGGAACGGCCCGTTCACGACATCCAGGTCAAAGATCTTCTCGTCGAACTTGACCTGGAACTCGTAGGCGCCCATGCCCTCGGGGATGGTGTCACCGTCGTTCGGGCTATCGACGTCCGTGACGTCCGTGGCATTCTCGTCGATCCGTAGCCAGCCAATGCCGGCCTTGGGGTCGGCGCAGGGACCAACGTCATAGTGCCCGTTGGCGTCGAGGCAGTTGGGGTGCCTCATGATCCAAAGGTTGGCCACGGCAGGCTCCTTCACCTGGGCCGGACCACCCACGCAGTACACAACGAAGCTGCCGGTGGAGGTAACGACGACGTTGCCCTTCTCCGGGAACTTCAGGTCCAGGCCCACGGTGGCGCCGGCCGCGTTGGGGTCGGTGCACTTCACGTCAAGGTCGCGGGAGATCACGTACAGACCCGCTGGCACGGCGTCCCAGTTCTTGGTGAACGTCAGCACGCTGTTGTCGTCCGTGAACCACGGCGGCGTGACAATGCCGGGGTACGGCGGCCCGCGCCACAGCAAGGAGACACCGTCACCCAAAGCGCTAGACGCCGTCCAGGTGTGGTCGCTGATGGGGAGGAACCCCGTCTCCAGGACCTCGATCTGCTCGCTTACGTTGACCGTCGTGCTCTGGCCGACCGTCAGGACCACCGACTCCGGAGCCGCGAAGACGCCCTTGTCCAGGCCGAGGAACGACGGTGTGACGGTCGAGGACTCGTTGGTGTCGTTGCAGTGGGTGTCGACGGCATTGTTGTTGGCATCGCCCGAGTAGTGGGCGATCCAGCGGTAGTCGCCGACGGCGCTGGTCGCGTAGTCGCCCGAGGTGTAGTCGCCCGCACCCGTCACGGTCTTGGCCGGAGGAACCGACGTCGGGGTGGTGCAGGTGGTGTCACCCGGAGCGAACGCGTCGAAGGTGATGCTGCCGCCCAGGGTGCCGTAGCCACCGCTCAGGTGGGCGACGTCGTGGATGTTATCGCCGACGGTCACCGGCCCGGAGGCGGTGGTGGTCAGCGTCGGCGTGGCCTTATCCACCGTCACCGCCTCGGCCGAGCAGATGCTGCTGGCCGGGTTGTTGTTGAGGTCCCCAGCGTAGGCCGCCGTCCAGTGCCAGACCCCTACCGCGTTGGTGACGAAGCCTGGGCTGGTGGCGTAGGGGGCGGTAGCGTCCGCATCCGTGTAGACGGCCGCGCCGGAGCAGGTCGGGTCAGACGGCG
>Ga0315277_10009910_pt1 | contig 12134 bp, 6 predicted proteins | sample YL17G05_15_MG_FD_203695 | JGI IMG/M metagenome (GOLD analysis project Ga0315277, IMG submission 203695) | Sediment microbial communities from Yellowstone Lake, YNP, Wyoming, USA - YL17G05_15 | ecosystem: Environmental > Aquatic > Freshwater > Lake > Sediment | place: USA: Wyoming | collected... | reverse complement strand
TCGAGTTGTTCTCCGTCGCCACCTCCGACAGCGTCTGCAGGTAGCGCAGTTGCAGCGCGATCGGCTGCGTCGCGATGATCTTCGCCGCATCCGTCAGCCGCTGCGCCGCCTGGAACTCGCCCTCCGCGTTGATGATCTTCGCGCGCCGCTCCCGCTCCACCTCCGCCTGCCGCGCCATCGCTCGCTTCATCGTGTCCGGCAGAATCACGTCCCGCACCTCCACCAGCGTCACCTTGATCCCCCACGGCTCCGTCTGCTCGTCGATGATCTCCTGCAGCCGGTGGTTGATCCGGTCCCGCTCCGCCAGCAGCTCGTCCAGCTCCGACTGCCCGATCACGCTCCGCAGCGTCGTCTGCGACAGCAGGTACGTCGCCTTGTTGAAGTTCCTCACCTTCACCACCGCGTCCGCCGGCGCCAGCACCCGGTAGTAGATCACCGCGTCCACCGTCACCGGCACGTTATCCCTCGTCATCATCTCCTGGCGCTGCACGTCGATCGTCTCGATCCGCGTGCTGATCCGCTCCATCCGGTCCACCACCGGGATCAGCAGGATCAGCCCAGGCCCCTTCACCGGGATCAGCCGCCCCAGCCGGAAGACCACCGCCCGCTCGTACTCCCGCAGAATCCGGATGGCGGCCGCCAGCACGATGATGACGAACACCACCACCGCAATCGTAATCGGAAGCCCATATCCGCCTTGACCTACCATGCTGCGCTCCTTTCGCTCTCCTCGCCCGCCTCAGAGGCCCTCAGACTCCCGTGCCCTCGGGGGCCGCCCCCCGCGCCCGCCGCACCAGCAGCGTCAGCCCCTCCTGCCCCACCACCTCCACCGCTTCCCCTTGCCCGATCTCCCCCTCCACCGCCCGCGCCCTCCACCGCTCCCCCTCCACGAACACCTCTCCCCCCGGGCTCAGCGCCGACAGCGCCCGCCCCCGCTGCGTCAGCAGGTCCTCCTCACCCGTCCCTACCCTCCGCATGTGCGCCCGCACCGCCGCCCCGATCACGAAGGCGAAGAACAGCAGTATCAGCGCCGCCATCACGGCGACCACCTGCCACGACACGCGCACCCACGGCGGCGCAGTCGGCCCGGTGAGCATCAGGGCGCCGAGCACGAACGAGATCACTCCGCCTACCGTCAGAATCCCGTGAGAAGCCACCTTCACCTCCGCCAGGAACAGCAGCATCGAGAACACGATTAGCCCCACCGCCGCGTAGTTCACCGGCAGCACGGCCATCGAGTATAGCGCCAGCAGCAAGCACAGCCCCCCGATCACCCCCGGCAGGATCGCCCCCGGGTTCTGCAGCTCGAACATGATCCCCATCCCCGCCAGCACCAGCAGCACCAGCAGCAGATTCGGGTTCCCCAGCACGTGCAGGAACTTCTCCTTCGCGCTCGGGGGAAGCTCGACGACCTGCGCCCCCGCCGTCTCCAGCCTCACCTTCCGCTTGCTCGGTAGCGACACCTCCCGCCCGTCCACCTGCTTCAGCAGGTCCCGCACGTCCTCCGCCACCACGTCTATCACGCCCTGCCTCAGCGCGTCCCTCGCCGACAGCGTCGCGCTCTCCCGCACCGCCTTCTCCGCCCAGTCCGCGTTCCGGCCCCGCTCCTCCGCGATCACCCGCGCCTGCTGCGCAAACGCGTTCACCACCTTCTGGCTCACCGCCCCCTGCCCCCCCGTCGCCTTCTCCCCCTTCTTCCCTCCCTGTTCCTCCTCCGGCTGCGGAATCGAGATCAGCTCCACCGGATGCGCCGCCCCGATCGTCGTCGCCGGGTGCATCGCCGCGATGTTCGCCGCCAGCGTCACGAACGTCCCCGCCGACATCGCGAACGCCCCCCCGGGGGACACGTAGACGATCGTCGGCACCGGCGCGTTCAGCAGCGCCTTGCTCATCCGCATCATGGCCTCGCCCAGCCCCCCGGGCGTGTTCAGCACGATCAGCAGGCACTCCGCCCCCTGGTCCCGCGCCTGGCCGATCGCCCGGTCCAAGTACTCCGCCGAGGGAACGTCAATCGCCCCCTCCAGCTCGATCATCGCCACCGGACCAGCCGCGCGCGCGGGCGCGCGCCCCCCCGCTGCCGCCGCCAGCCCCGCAGCCAACAGCCCGATGCACAGCAGCGCCAACCGCGCCCTCATCGCACGCTCCCCTAACGCCCCCCGCCCCAGAGACTGATCTCGCCGATCCACCATCACTCCCCTCAGAACTCCGACCGTTTCGGCCGCATCCACGTCGTCGCCTGCCAGCAGGGCAGGCCCTGCTCTGCATTCCCGAACTCGCCCGGCAGCTCCCGCCCCGACATCCCTCGCAGACCCCGCCCCAGCAGCAGCACTGCCAGAAACAGCGGGATCGCCGCCCACGGAGCCTGCTCTCGGAACAGGTTCTCCGCCTTCGCATACGCGAACCACAGGCCCCCGCCCCCGGCCGCCAGCAGCGCCCGCCACATCTGCTTCGTCCGCCGCCGCGCCCGCAGCGGCCCCTCCCTCTTCTGCTCCCCCCGCTCCACGCAGTCCAGGCACTGCTGCGCCACCCCCGCCCACTCCGCCGACCCGCTCTGCCGCAGGAAGTTCAGCTCGATTCGCGCATCCTCCCACTTCTCCTGCATCCGCAGGCTGCACGCCAGGAAGGACCGCGCCCCCAGCCGCTCCTTGTTGCCGCCCGCCTGCCGCCGGAAGTGCTCCGCCGCCCCCGCGTAGTCCCTCAGGTGATAGCGCGCCACTCCCAGCGGCATCTCCGCCCGGAAGTCCCCGGGCCACAGGTCCGCCGCCTCCGCCAGCGCCCGCGCCGCCTCCTGGTTGGCGCGCGTCAGCAAGCTCGCCACCCCCAGGTGCCACCATGCCGCCCCGTGCGACGGGTCCGCCTTCACCGCCGCCCGGAACGCGCCCCGTGCCCCCTTCGCCCTCCCGATCACCACGTACGCCCGCCCCAGCTTCAGCAGCGAGTCCGACTCCTGCCCATACTCCCCCACGTTCCGCCGGTGCTCCGCCGTCTCCATCAGGTCCACGTCCGCGAACGAGGCCACCAGCTCCGTGTACGGGTCGATCAGCGCCTGTGGAGCCTTCTCCCGCGCCTCCTTCACCTGCCCCCAGTAGTGCTCCACCCGCGCGTCGAGCATAGACATCGGCCGCTCCCGCAGCAGACCCAGCTCCCGCAGCTCCTGCCGCTGCTCCCAGGCCTTCTGCCGGTCCACCGGCGGCTCGACCTTCCTCTCCGGCTCCTCCCCCCACCTCGCCTGCCGCCTCTCCCACGCCCGGCTCCGGTCCGCCGGGGGCAGCTCATCGTGCGCCCGGCCCCTCTCGGGCGCAGCAGCCACCTCCGCCGCCTCGACCGCCTCCCGCCCCCGCGCCGCCTCCCACGCTCCCGTCTCCTCTCGCGCCCGCGCCACCGCCCCGGCGGGCTCCCGCGCCCGCGCCGCCTCCCACGCTCCCGTTTGCTCCTGCGCCCCCGTCGCCTCCCCGGAGCCGCGCTCCCCGGGGCCTGGCCTTCCCCACAGATCCCCGAACAGCTCCCGCAGCCGCTCCAGGTCGCCAGCCTGGGGGCGCCGCCCTCGCGTCGGCGGCTCCGGGCGGGCCCACAGGTCCGTCACCAGCACCTCGCCCATCCCGGCCGGCACCGGCTCTGTCAGAAGCGAGCGCACCAGCGAGTAGTCCGGCGGCGGAGCCGCCGGCTCCTCGAACGAGAACGGCTCCTCCGCCGGTGGCGCGGGAGTGACGTCCCACGGCTTGGAGCCGCGCTCCTCTGCCGGCAGGGGCGAAGGCGTCTCCTCTGGCGCGTCTTGCGGCCTCATCCCTATCTGCGTCAACCTGCTCCTCGGAGCTGCGCTCCTCGCTGCACTGCGCGCTCCAGCGCCCCCACCACCTCCCGGTCATACTTCTCGCCCGCGTGAGCTGTCAGCTCCGCCAGCGCCTCCGCCTCAGACCGCGCCCCCCGGTAGGGTCGGTCGGCGGTCATCGCCGCCATCACATCCGCCACCCCCACCACCCGGGCCGACAGCGGGATCTCCTCACCCATCAACCCCTCCGGGTAGCCGCTCCCGTCCAGCCGCTCATGATGATACCGCACCGCGGGCTTCACTGACCAGGGGAATTCCAGCGCATCCAGTATCTGCGCGCCCACCAGCGGATGCGTCCGGATGATCTCCGTCTCCAGCGCCGTCAGCGGCCCCGGCTTCAGCAGGATCATATCGCTGATGCTCACCCTCCCGATATCGTGCAGCCGCGCCGCCACGCGGATCCCCCTCGCCACCTCCTCCGAGCACCCCATCTCCCCCGCGATCGCCACCGCCAGCCGCGCCACCCGGTCCGCGTGCCCCCGCGCATACCGGTCCCGCGCCTCCACCGCCCGCATCAGCGCCCGCACCACCGCATACATCGCCTGCGGGTCCGGCCCCATCGCCCCGCTCCCCGGAGCCGCGCTCCTCGCCGCGGCTCCCGGCTGCGCCGGCTCCTCGGCCGGCAGATAGTCCTCCAGTCGCAGTCGCCGGTCCCTCCTCCGCTCCTCCAGGAAATGCCTCGCCAGCGCGCCCGCGGGCGCCGCCCCGGAGCCGCGCTCCTTGGAGCCGCGCTCCCCGGCACCTGCAATCGCCACCGTCAGCCCCTCCACCTCGGGGCACTGCCCCTCGGGACACTGTCCCTCGGGCACCCCGCGAACCTCGGAGCCACGCTCCTCGGAGTCGCGCTCCTCGGAGCCGCGCTCCTTATCCAGCGCTGCCAGCGCCGCCTCCCGGTTCCCCTCCCCCAGCCGCTCCCACAGCACCGAGAACACCGGCTCCAGCTGCTCGAACGCCCGCGTCCGCACATACCACCGCTCCCCCTCGCTCAGCCCCTCCTCCCCCGTTGCTTCGGTAGCTTGCTGCCGAAGCCCCTCCGCCTTCCGCTCGCACACCTCATACGCCACCACCTGCAGGTAATACGGCCACCCCCCGGCCAGCTCCAGGATCAACTCCCGCTCCGCCGACAGGTCGAACTCCGCCTCCTCCGCCAGCCCCGACACCTGCTTCCACGCCGCCTCCGGCTCCAGCGGCCGCAGCCGCACCACCGAGAACAGGTCCGCAAACGGCGACCCCACCTCCCGGCCCGCGATCTCCATCTCGTCCAGCCGCCGCTCCGTCGCCGTCACGAAGCACACCCCCGGCCGCGACCCAATGTGTCGCAGCGCCGAGAAGAAGTTCAGATCGAACGCCGGGTTCTTCGCCGCCAGCTCCACCTCGTCCAGCAGGAAGATCAGCCGCTCCCCGGCCACCTCGATCTGGTCCAGCACCTCCCTCAGCTCCAGGAAGCTCAGCCCCTGCCGCGGCGCAATCCGCGGCCACAGCAGCGTGATCTTGGAACACTGTTCCTTCCCCACCGACTGGCGCGCCAGCTCCTGCATCATGTGATGGAAGAACTGCTCCGCGCTCAGCCTCCCCAGCCCCTCGAAGCTCAGGTACGTCGCGATGTTCTGCGCCGGCGACAGCCCCTGCCCGAGGGTGTTCGGTCGCGCCAGGTGCAGCAGCAGCGACGTCTTCCCCGACTTCACCGGCCCCACGATCGAGCAGTTCTGCGTCCCCGCCAGCAGCCGCACCACCTCCCGCGTCTCCCGCGGGCGCCCGAAGTAGAACCTCGGCTCCCTGATCGGGCCTCGGTTGTAGAATGGGTTGTTCATCTCAGGCTGCCCCTGCTCAGCCTGCCCCTCCCCGGTCCCCCCTCAGGCTGCGCCTGCCTCTTGAGCCACTCGGACAGCAGGCCGATCTGCAGTTGGAGCCGCGCTCCCCGGTGCCGGCCCCCTTGAAGCACTGCTTCCTGCTCCTCCACCAGCTCGGATCCCTTCAGGCCCTTCACCGCCCGCTCCACGTGTCCCCGGCCCAGCCCCGTCCTCGCCCCCAGCTCCTCCCTCGTCAACCCCGACTCCTCTTCCGCCAGCGCCCGCAGCACCAGCCGGCCCTGCGAGCCCGCGCCCTCCCACAGATACCGCAGGTGGATCTCCCCCTGCTCCACCACCTCCTCCGCCGCTGCCTCCACCAGGCCCACGCGCACCGCCGCCTCCCCGCGCTCCACACACCGCTCCACCAGTCGGTACCCCAGCAGTTGCAGAAAGTACGGATGCCGGCCGGTCAGCTGCACCGCCCGCGCCACCGCCGCCTCTTCGCACATGATTCCTAGTCTTCCCATCGGCGCCCGGATCACCTCTTCCGCCACCTCCCGCCCCAGGCACCCCACCCGGCGATAGGCCGCCAGGTTCAGCAGAAACGACCAGTGCTCTCCCGCCAGCTCCTCCAGCCTGTTCGTCCCCGAGAGCACCAGGCTCACATTCCCTCCGTGCTGGATCAGGTGTCTCAGTTGGGAGAACACGTCCGCCTCCAGCACCCCCGTCCGCACCTTGTGCTCCAGGTCGTCGAACTCGTCCAGCAGCAGCACCACCCGCTGCCCATAGCTCGCCGCCGCCTCCTGCACCATCTCCGCTCCCGCCGCGCGCGACGGAGCACTGCTCCACGGGTCAGCCCGCCGCCCCTGCTCTCCCGCTCCGGCCAGCCGCGCCCGGTCCGCCAGCTCCCGGAACAGCGCGTTCGTATCGGCCACCAGCAGCCCCTGGACATCGACGAACGCCGGAAGATATGGCCCCGACAGCCGCGCCTCCAGCCGCTTCAGCAGGCTCGTCTTCCCCGTGCGCCGCGGCCCCACCAGCACCGCCACCGCTCCCTCTCTGCCGCTCCCCAGCGCCCGCTCCACGAACTCCATCTCCGCGCCCCGGCCGAAGAACATCTCGCTCTCCGGCCCCAGCGGCTTGCCCACCACGTACGGGTTCGCAACCGCCCTGAGCTCTCCCGGCGCCACCGCGTCGAGAGCGGCCTCGACATCCTTGACCCCCGCCCCGCTCGCGTCGCGGTACCGCAGCCGCCCCCGCAGCGCCACCCGCCCCGGCCTCGTCGGGGGCAGCGCCACGGCCACCCGCGCCCGCTCTCCCGCCGCCAGCGACCGCGGTCGTCCTTCGCCGCCCCCGCCGTCCATCTCGACCGTCACCTCGTGCGCCGCGCCCGGCCCCGCGTTCTCCACCTCCACCAATGCCGTCGGCTTCTCCCCGGCTATCAGCCGCTCCGGCGCGAACCCCGCGCGGACATCGGCCGGCCCCTCGGCCCCTGCCGCCTCCCCCAACAGCCGCCCCCATCTCGCCGCCAGCTCCCTCACCGGCGCCCAGGCCGTGCCCTCCTCTCGCCAGCCCCCCGGGTCCAGCGCGGCCCGGGCCGCGCTCCGGCACCGCTCCCGCCCCGCCGCCGACGGGGCCCGCAGCGCGCGCCCGACCTGCCGCGCCGCCGAGACGAGAGCCTTCGCCTCCCCAGGCGGCGAGACAGTGCGACCGATGTCTTCGAGGCTGGCCGCCTCCGCGCACCCCGCCGCCCACGCGCACTCCCTCGCCAGGTCCTCCCGCCCCAGTTCCGCCAGCGCCAGCGCCGCGTCGCGCAGCCCCCCGCCGAGCTCCTCACCGCCCTCGGCCGCGCGTGCCAGCCCCCTGGCCAGGTCGGCCACAGCCGCCGCTCGCGCCGCCCGCGCCACCCTCCACAAGACCCGGGCCCTGCGCTCGCCCTCCGGCCACCGGCCTAGCAGCTCGACCGCCCTCTCCGGCTCCTCGTCGAGCGCCCCTGCCAGCCCCTCCGTCGCCGCCGCTTCCGTCACTGGGTCATCGCCCAGTCTCAGTATCCGCTCGCGCGCCGCCGCGCTCGCCGGCGAGAACGCGTGCCGGCACAGCGTTCGCGCCGCCGCCCTCGCCACGTCCCCGTGCCGTTCCTGCGCCAGCCCCAGCAGCAGGTCCACCTCCCCGCCGGTCTCCGGCCGCAGCGCCCCCGCGCCCGCCGCCCGCACCGTCGGCTCCCCATCACCACAGGCCTCCCGCGCCGCCCCGGGGTCCGCCGCCCCCAGGGCCCCGGCCGCCGCGGCCCGCACCGTGGCCGCGCGGTCCCCACACAGCTGCTTCAGCGTCCCCTCTGCTCCCGCCGCCCCCGCCGCGCCGATCCCCTCCGCCACCGCCGCCCGCACCAGCGCCGACCTGTCCGCGGCCAGGCGTCCCAGGAGGCCCTCGCCCCACAGCGGCCGCGTCGCTGCCAGCGCCCCGGCCGCGGCCGCCCGCACGACATCACTCCCGTCTCGCGTCAGCCGCATCAGCTCTCCCCGCGCGGCCGCGCTCCCCGGAGCTGTGCTCCCCGGAGCCGCCCACCGTGCCAGAGGTCTAGCCACCAGCGCGCGGACTGTTGGGTCTGCGTCGCGGGCGCACTGGCGCGCCAGCCCCGCCCCACCTCCATGCGGCGCCGCCCCGAGCGCCGCCGCCACCGCCTGCCGCCCCGCCGTCCCCCTCTCCGCCGCCCGCGCCAGCAGGCGCGCCGCCTCCTTGCTCCCCCCGCTGGCCAGCTCCGCCGCCCCCGCCGCCGCGGCCGCCAGCGCCCGCTCATCTCCCCCCTCCAGCAGCCCCTCCAGGTGCGCGATCGCCCCCCGCCTGCACCCGGCCCCTCGCGCCCTGCCCAGTCCGGCCGCCGCGGCGAACCTGACCGCAGCTTGCGGGTCACGCAGCGCCTGGCCCAATGCCTCCACCGCCTCCGTCGCCCCACCCGCCGCGGCCTCCGCCAGCCCCGCCATCGCCGTCAGCCGCGCCGCCGCGTCTGCCCCTCTGGCCGCTTCCAGCAGCTCCGACAGCAGCCGCCCCCCGCACCGGCCCAGCGCCCCGGCCGCCACCTGGCTCGCCGGCTCCGCGCCCTCCCGGAAGATGGCCAGCACGGCCTCCGGGTCGGCTCGCGCCAGCTCGCACAGTGCCGGAAGCGCATCGTCGGGCCTCAGCGAGAGCCTGGAGTGGATGGTGTCGAGAAGCAGCCGGCGCGCCCAACCGTCGCAGGCTGCGCGCCGCCCCAGCGCCTCCCACGCCGCCGGCGCTGCTTCTCCCTCGCCGCCCCCTATCGCCCGGCGCAGCGCCTCGGGGCCGCGCTCCGTGGGGCCGCGCTCCTCGGAGCCGTGCTCCTCTGGCGGAGCCTTCCCTCGGAGCCGCGCTCCTTTCGGTCGCATGCGGGCCATCCGTCCCCCTGGGTGAGGTCCTCGATGCGGGGCAGCACTGCTGCGGGGCAGCACTGCTGCCAGCAGGCCCTCTGCCAGCCGCGCCCCTTGGAACAAGCGACCTAGGGCTATGATTCTGTGCAAGCGCCTGTTCTCCCTGCGCCTCCCTCGCGCCCCAGATTTGCCGGTGTTTCGGGACCTTGCTCCCGAAACCGCACCACTGCTTCCAGTTTCTGTTGCTGCCGGCCCCCGATTGTGGTAGAATCCTCCTTGGCTGTTGTCTGGCGGAGCGCGCACCGCGCCTGCGGGTCGCGGAGAAACCGCAACGCGGCCGCGCCGCACAGTTGTGATGGGAGTTGCGGAAATGCGCGGCAGATGCTTGGTCCTTGGAGCAGTGCTCCTTGCCCTGCTGCTCCTGCTGGGCGTGGCCCAGGCGGCATGGACAGGTCCCTTCACCGAGGTCCCCAGCGGGCACTGGGCCTACCCCGCCTGCCAGCGCCTGGCCAGACTTGGCGTCCTCCCGGCCGAGCGCGAGTCCACCTTCTCGGCCGACCCCAGGCTCACCCGCTTCGAGTTCGGCATGGCCATCCTCGCCCCCCTCACTGAGCTCGATCGAGCCGTCGCCGCCATGCCCCCGGACGCCCCCTCGGCGGACTTCCTTCGCGCCATCGCCCGCGCCCTTGCCCTCGACCCCCGGCTCTCCGAGGGCGAGATCGTCGCCGCCGCCTCCGACCTTCGTCGCCTGAGCGCCGAGTTCGCCGACGTCCTCCGCGCCCTCAACTTCGACCCCGACCGCGCCGCCCGCGCCCTCCAGGCCGTGACCGTTGACCGCGTCCGCCAGTGGCGCCTAGAGGTCCTCTCCGGCCCTGCCGGCGGGATGGCTCTTGCCCCCTCCCCGCCCGACCCCGCGGATGGCCTGCGCATGCCTCTGGGCCCGGGCACCGTCGCCCTCACCTACGACCGCAACTTCCCGCCCCCTGCGCTCCTCGACCAGCTCGCCGCCTCCGCCGCCAGAGGAAGCGATGCCGCCCCTGATGTGGCCGGCGCCGAGCCGGCCCTTCGCGACCCCGTCGTCTCCCGCCTGCGGACTGCATACGAGTACGGCCTCGGCTCCGCTCTCACCCTCAGCCTCGCCTACGAGCAGATCGGCCGTCGCGGCCAGGGCCTCGAGCCCCTCGACCGCGCCTCCCTCGCCTCCCTCGGTGTCGGCTACCGCCTCAGCCCCTCCACCTCGGTCACCCTCTCCTACTCCCTCCTCGAGTACTCCAGCCGCCTCTTCGACCTCCCGCCCCTCCGCGACCGCGTGGCCGAGACAGCCGTTTCCATCGGATTCTAGCCGTATGAGGCCTGTCTCTCACCTCCTTCCCCTGCTGGGGCTCGCCCTGGTGATACCTTCGCGCCTCCCCGCAGCCCCGCCGCCTCCGGCCCCACCGGCCCCCTCGGCCATGGAGATCGAGGCCGACTCGGTCGAGCTCGACCTCAACCGCGAGGCCACCAGGGCCCAGGGCCACGCCCGCCTCGCCTACGGCCCCCTCGAGCTTCACGCCGACGAGGTCACGGCCGACCGCCAGACCGGCGAGATCTCCGCCGCCGGCGGCCTCGCCCTCGTCCACAGCGGCCGGACCCTCCAGGGGGACGACCTCCACTACAACCTTCGCACCGAGCAGGGCTCCCTCGCCAACGCCACCGTCGCCGAGCAGGGCCTCATCATCCGCGGCCAGCGCATTGACCTCTCCCCCCAGGAGGTCGTCGCGCACGACGCTTTCTTCACCACCTGTGACCGCCCCGACGCCCACTTCAGCCTCTCCGCCGACACCATCACCCTCACCGCCCAGCAGACCCAGCCCGGGGGCCAGCCGCAGTCCGGCCGGCTCACCCTCGACCGCGGCCGCGTCACCTACCGCGGCCGCCGCCTCTTCACCCTCCCCCGCTACTCCGTCCAGGTCGGCCAGATCGGTGAGCCCAGTTCCTCTCCCTTCCCCGCCAGCGGCTTCGACCGCGAGGACGGTCCCTACGCCCAGATCTCCTACACCCTCGGCCGCACCGGCGACCCCACCGTCGGCAGCTTTTCCTATCGCTACACCAGCTTCCGCGGCATCCGCGGCCACCTCAAGCTCTCCCGCCAGACCGGGCCTCTCGACCTCGCCGTCGGCTACGTCCGCCGCGAGACCGCCACCGACCGCGAGCTCCAGCCCGAGGACCTCACCAACACCCTCTCCAGCATCATGGTCAACCGCGAGCCCGAGTTCACCGCCCGCCTCGCCGACGTCCCCCTCACCCCCTTCCTCAACTTCCGCGGCGAGGCCATCTGGGGCGCCTACTCCGAGAGCGAGGAGTTCGAAGCCGACACCCGCGCCAAGGCCGACCGCACCTCCCTCAGCGGACTGCTCTCCTCCACGCCCTACTACCTCTCACCCGGTCTGGCCCTCAGCCATGCCATCGGCCTGCGCCGCTCCTCCTACTCCTCCGGCGACCAGCTCACCATCCGCTACTTCCGCCACACCCTCAGCCTTGCCCCCGGCCGCGACACCAGCCTCGCCCTCTCCTACAGCACCCGCCGCGGCTCCGGCGCCACCCCCTTCCTCTTCGACACCATCGGCGCGGGCCGCGAGCTCTTCGCCGACCTCCGCCTCCGCCTCACCCCCCGCTGGAAGCTCCGCCTCGTTGACGTCTACGACCTCGACCTCCGCGACACGCGCGACATGATCCTCTCCCTCACCAGAACCGTTCACTGCCTCGACTACACCATCGGCTGGCGCAAGTCCCGCGGCTCCTTCTTCATCGGCATCAACCTCGCGCCCCTGGCCCAGCACGAGCCCGCCCACACCAGCGCGGAAGAGGGCGGCCATGACTGAGCGCGACCGCCGCCGCCAGATCGTCGAGTTCCTCCGCCTCGGCCGCACCAACGACGCCGCCAGCACCCTCGCCGCCTCCCGCGAGACCTACCCCGGAGACGGCGCCCTCCATCACGTCATCGGCATGGCCTTCGCCTCCACCGGCACCCTCAGCCAGGCCCTCGAGCAGCTCGAGTCCGCCGCCCGCCTCGACCCCCACTCCGCCCAGGTCCTCACCGACCTCGCCCAGGTCCGCCTCGCCCGCGGCGACGCCCTCCACGCCGTCGAGGCC
>Ga0315277_10009909_pt1 | contig 12134 bp, 9 predicted proteins | sample YL17G05_15_MG_FD_203695 | JGI IMG/M metagenome (GOLD analysis project Ga0315277, IMG submission 203695) | Sediment microbial communities from Yellowstone Lake, YNP, Wyoming, USA - YL17G05_15 | ecosystem: Environmental > Aquatic > Freshwater > Lake > Sediment | place: USA: Wyoming | collected... | reverse complement strand
CCTATCTGTACGGGAGCTCGATTGAAAATGTTACTGCCAGCCAAGTATTTTTTCACCAAGACGTAAATCCTCTTCATAATTCGCACCGCTGAGGAAAATTTCCGGTTTGAGATTTATCATGACCCCTCCGTCTGAAAATTCCGTGATATTGAGGTTTGTTTTTGCCTTCAATTCGGTCAACGCGATCTTGTGGGCGATCTTGGGACCATAAATATTAATCTCGGTCAAGTCTCGCGGACCATGTTTCAGAATATTATCAGCCGTCGGGATAAGACGGTATCTTGATTGCTCGATTTCCATCCAGTATGTAAATCCGAAGATTGGCCGCAACGTTTCATAGAGGATTTGAACGACTTTAGTAGTCAGTGAATACAACGCCGTATTGATTTCCTCTTCACTGTTGTGGTACCAATGAACGTTCACACTTGTCAGTGAATCGTTGAAACCCCCCCATTCCTTGAGATATCTAAATCCGTAATCAATCTTTTTTACATCAACACACTCACTTTCATTATCCTGGTTGGGGAAGAATTCTATGATGAATTCCCTCCATGCTTGATCGCTGCCTTGGCATCCCGGGCAGATCGAAAATGATTTCTTTTCGTCTAGGAATTTGGCGATGATATCCGCAACAAGATAGTCTCTCTCATCCATTTTGAAGAATTCTAAGAGGGCATCGATAACCTTTGCATCCCTCGGTTTTCTGTCGACATATAGATTCAAAACGAAAGGTACCTGCATTTTCTCCTCCTCGATTCCAAATCACCCAGAGTGCAGATCTCAGAATGGATTGTTCAGATAAAATATTTTCGGCCTTCGTTTGATAAACATATGCCGATTAGAATAAACCTTATCTCCCGATGAGGGGATGACAGAGGGAGGATGTGGCAATATTCCGAAACCAATACTCATTATATTGCCGATTGGATTGACATTACTGATTCTTGGTCTTCTAATTATGATAGGTTGGCTAGGCGATTTCCATACTGCTAGTGGAGATGTCTATACTGCTCAAAATGGCATCATTGGTCTTCTGATAATGGTGTTTGGTTTTCTGTCTATGCTTTTCTATCTGAAGTTGCACAGGAGCAGCTAATCAATCAAGAAGGTTCAGAAAAAGCATTATCTCCTGGCGAGGGAATGACAAGGCGTGGGAATAAACGAACTGAATTGCAGGAAGAAATTGAATGCGGCGGAATTTCATGATGAAAGATTTCGCGAAGAAATTCAGAGAGAATCATTGACGATTGCAGGTTATTATCTTTCTGCCCTTCTCGCAGCATTACACTCAATTCCGGATCACGCTCTTGAAGACATCAATCGAGAATTGTCTCTAGGTGTTCCTTTGGATACAAGCAAATTCCGCAAGAAGATCAAGAATCGGATAGGAAGGAGAGATTCGAATGCATTGTTACGTCATTACTGGGAGGTCTGGCAATCCATGTATCATGGATTCAGTTTGGAGGAAAGACATGAAGATGTGCATAGGAAAAGTGTTGAATTGACAGAACTCTTAATTGAAGCGGAGAATGAGAATGAGGAGGATTACGGAACATCGAATTTGTTTATAGCAGATGGACGGTTCTCCATTGATACATCAAATCAAGATATTATGCAAGAAGTCGAAGGATATTTTGAATGGATAGAGCCGCTTGTGGAATTTACTGAGAGATTCATTCCAATGGCAAAAGAAGGCAAGGATGAAGCGATTGAGCTTGAACCTTTCTTTAAGGATGATAATGATAAATGGAAATTCGATTTGATCAGAGAAGTGGTTCAAAAAAAGGAGAATCAAGAAAAAGGCTTATCTCCTGGCGAGATGTAATCGATAGGAGCATCTCATGCTGACCATGAGAAGCGGTGAAACAATGGATCCGATTGTACGTCTGGGCCTGGACTTTTACCTCCAGCAACAGTGTCTGTTCGTCCGCTTTGCTTATGAGGATCTTGTTAGAGAATTGCATGAGGAGGGGCGCCAGAGGAATACAGATAGGATTTGGTACTCTGTTTACGCATTTCTAACAGCATCCGCGAACATCTCTAAGGTTCTTAATCCCATTAGAGGAGACGAATCGAGAGGAGTCGAATTACGAGCGGCGTATGATATAGGCAAAGGTGCAACGTTGATGGACAGGAGTATGAGGGACGTTCTCGAACATTACGACGAGTACTTTGAGAAGTATATTCGAAAACACCCCGATCGCGGGTTCCCGTCCTTCTCCATATATTCTGGATGTAGACCAGGCGATACAACGAACCGGCTAATGGCTCTTGATGCATCTCATCTCGTCGTGAGTTTTCTTGATAAATCATGCAGATTAGAGGATATTCGGGCCACGGTTGAAAATCTGCTACCGAGAGTCGAAATTGATATTAGGTCCCTCATGTCAAAACGCGTTTCCTCAGACTGAAACCCGGACGATCGATACCCTACCATTTTAGCAATGGTCTGCAGGAATCGGAAAAAGGCTTATCTCCTGACTTTCGGTTCATTGATTGAGAGTGGGTGGCTCGACTTTCTTTTCCTTGCGTGTTTTTATGAAAATTAAGGTCACGATGATGACCGAGGTCATTACGGTAATAGCTGTTACCAATATTGGAATGACCAAATCGCTGGACGTGGCGATTGGCGGGATTATCTGCGGATAATAGTCCTTCGCTCCCGCACTTCCCCAGATGGTGTATGGTTTGTCGACGATTCCATCCTTATCTGCGTCCGGCGACATCCAATCGTTCCATCTGTTCCCGTATCCGTGCGGAGATCCGGAGGAGTTCCAAAAGTTGTTCGTTCCTCCGTCAAATGCCTGGATGTGGGAGGCGTAGAACGTTTCATTCGCACCGTTATTCCCGATGAAGGTATTGTTCCATATCGTAATGCTCGATCCGGACTGAATCCATAATCCGTAGGCGGAATTATTACGCATCTGGTTCCCAGAAAGCGAACAGTTGCTGGATGATTCGAAATATATGCCCCCTCGACCATTATTGCTGCAGTTGTTGCCGCTGACCACGCTGTTGTTCGATTCGTAGAGATATATGCCATCTACTCCATTATCAGAGCAATTATTGTCGCTCAGAGTGTTGCCGCTTGAATACGCAATACATATGCCCTCCGAATTGTCTGGGCAGTTGTTGTTGATCAATGTATTGTTGTTTGATGATCCTAGAAATATTCCAGCATAATAGCCCAAACAGGTGTTGTTATTGATTGTGGCATTACTGACGCCATTCAGATATATGCCGTAATGATGAGACCCACCGTGATGGATGTAACAATCCCTGATAGTGAAATAGGCAGTAGTGCCCGTTACAATGATCCCATATATTTGGAATACTGAAATATCCCATCCCTCGATGATGTACGGATCCGAAGATGTCCCACGCCCCCAGACCACGCCACTTGCGTTGGTAAAGCCTGAGTCGCCATTGATGCTGATGTCAGGGTGATATGCGTACGAGAGAATGTGGGCCCCTTTGGAATCCCGGCCTGGCGCACTAAAAATCGACAGCGATGATAGCAGCATCAATCCGAGAAGGAAAAATGCTAACATTTTCCTTCGATGCATCCGATCACCCATCGGCGAATGGATTACCAGGAATATAAAAGGGAAGGGGGTTTCCGGGGTGTGGGGGCTCACCTAATCCGATGCTCCCTTCTTCCCCTTGCGCTTTCTCAAAATGATGAATGATGTGAGGACGATCGCTGCTATGGCGATAGCGGCTATTACCAAGATTGGGATGAGCATGTTGCTGGGCGCAGAAATGGGAATGTACGGTGGATCAGATATGCGTGGTGCAGTTAGAGGATAGCAGTCCTTAGCTTTCGGGAGTCCATTGATATTGTACGGTGAGTCCACTCTCCCATAGGGGGCGACGCTATCCGGCGTTGTCCAATCCTTCCAGAAGTTCCCATATCCATTAGTACTGTTCCACGAGTTGTTCTTCCCTCCATCAAAGGCTTGAACATGAGAGGCGTTGTATGAGTCTGTCGCGCCGTTGTTCCCGATGAAGGTATTGTTCCAGATGAGATTCCTGGACCCTTGTGGAATTTCTACACCATAATACGTATTATTGAAAATCCAGTTCCGGGTTACCGAATTACCTCCATAGACATCGAGGTTGCCAATAGAATCAATGACTATGCCATCGTTATCGTTCGAGCTGCAGGTGTTGTTGATTAAGGAGTTGTTGCTGGATAAAAAGAGAAGTATGCCATCATGATTATTCGAGCAACTATTGCCGCTCAGAGTGTTGTTGTCGGATGGGAGGAGCAAGTTTACTAAATAATCTGAGCGAAGCCATATTCCCCCGTGATGGTTTGATTTGCATCCGTTGTCACTTAGGATGTTGTTGCTAGACTTCCAGAGATCTATGCCAAAATCATTGTCCGAACAGCTATTGTTACTGATTTCATTGTCGCTTGATGACTCGAGTTCTATGCCAAAGAGATTGTCCATACAACTGTTATTGCTCAGGGTATTGCTGCTTGAAGAATAGAGATATATGCCAGCTCTGTTGGAATTGCAACTATTGTTAACGATTGAATTATTACTTGAAAAACCGAACTCTATGCCATTATTATTGTTCGAGCAGGTGTTCTCTATCAAAATATTGCGGGTAGCGCCCATTTCGAGAAAGATCCCTCGAGAACTGTTCGAGCAGGTGTTGCCGTTCAGAGTATTGAGGCTCGATCCAAAGATACATATGCCGTCCAGACTGTTCGAGATGCATGTGTTATTGCTTAGAGAACTCTCCCACGATCCGAAGAAATTAATGCCAATAAAATTGCCTGAACAGTTGTTGTCGCTGATTGTAACATAGCCCGATCCGTCGAGATATATTCCATGTTCCTCATTGTTCGAGCAGGTGTTCTTGTCTATCGTGATATTGCTCGATATGCCTAGATGTATGCCATCTTTATTATTCGAACAATTGTTGTCGCTGATAACGATGTTCCTCGATTCGTCGAGACGTATGCCATTCCTATTTTCTGAAAAGTTGTTCCTGGCCAGTGTGCCATTGATGCAGTTCACGAGCATGACTCCACAACCATAATCGGAAGAGCCGCCGTGGATGTAGCAATCCATGACTGTGAAATGCGCACTCGTGTTCTCGATACGGATTCCTTGTGCAATCGATGCATTAATGTCCCAGCCATATATGATGTACGGATCCAAGGCGGTTCCGCTTCCATTGGTTATCCCCGTTGAAGCATTTGAGCTGAGGAATCCCGCGTCCCCTATTATTTTGATTGGGACATGGGATGCGTAGGCAAGTGTATGGGTTTTTATATGATTCTGAGCGGTCGAATCTAAAATCGACAGTGCTGACAGCAGCAATATGCCGAGAAGAATCAACGAAATCGATTTCCTCTGATCCGTAAACTCACCCAACGGTGAAAGGGAGAGTAGGGATATAAAATCAAGGGGAGTTGAATCCTTCTCGTCACTGCTCGTGCTCCCATTTGTTTGGAAGCCCCTGCGATCATATTGGAAAAACCTTATCTCCCGATGAGGGGATGACTGGAGGAGGAAAATGGCGGAGAAAGATAGAACCTTGAGAAGCTCCAGAGATCATTTTGACGGCAAGATTCTCATCTTCCTAATAACGTCGGCCATTGTCGTAAGCCTCATCACATCCATGCTCATCTCACCTCCTCCAGCATCGAATGTACCTGCTCATATCTCATATGTGACTCATGCATCAATTTCCATTAATGGAAACTTGGAATTCCTTGGCCCGAACTCGACTACTGGGGTTTCAAGGGGAAGTGGTTCCGCTTCCGACCCTTATGTAATCGAGGGATGGGAGATTAATGCCTCTGCGGCTGATGGGATAATCATTGGAAACACAAGCGCATATCTCGTCATTCATGGAGTCTACATCCATGAAGGAAACCATGCGGGTCATTGCGGCATCGTAATTGATAATTCCACTAATATTCATCTAAGCAATAACACCTGCATAGGCAATTACTACGGGATCAGTCTTCTCTCATCGGACAACAATACGATCATCAACAATACCTGCTCGTCGAACGATTTGGACGGGATCAGTCTTCTCTCATCGGACAACAATACGATAACCGGCAACAATTGCTCATTGAGCGTAGGAAGTTGTGGAATCCTGACCTACTTCTCCAATAACACTCTGATAATTGATAACGACTGCTGGAACAATTTTGGCAACGGTATCGGTTCCGGATGGGGCGACAATAGCACGATTGTCAACAACATCTGTTTGGACAACAATGATGGGATCAGTGCGTTTACAGCGACGAATTTCAAGTTGACCAATAACACCTGCGGGCGTGGTGACAGCGGGATTTCCTGTTACTACATTTCTAATGGAACCACGCTATCCAACAACACCTGCTTTGATAACAATAACATGGGGATCTACATCGCCGTATCGAATGACTCCGAGCTTATCGACAATGCCTGCACGTCGAACATCTATGATGGTATTGTCATTTCAACGTCTAACAATATAACGCTTTTCAGGAACAACTGCTCTTCCAACGAACGAAATAGAGGGATTTTCATTTCACAATCTGACGGTAACACCATTAGAGAAAACATCATCATGTCGAATGCAGACGCAGGAATCTCCCTTGAAACCACTAGCGGAAACATGATAGTCAGCAACATTATCAGGAGCAATGTCGCCTATGGGCTTTATATCAGCTCCGATTGTTCTTCCAACTTCATCTGGAATAATGTCTTTGATCATAACAACGGCGCTGGAAGTTCATTCGACGGATCTCACTTCCAGGCATATGACGATGGGACGAATAACAAATGGGACATTGCCGTTCGTGGAAACCACTGGAACGATTGGGCGGTTCTGGACAATACCGCTCCATGGGGGGTCGTCGATGTATCATACAGCGTAGCGGGAGGTGCCTGGTCGAATGACCACTATCCTCTCATGGTGATTCCGAACAAGACCCCATCAATTGGTTTTGTCGCGTTTAATTCTGGGGCAAACTATACGAACTCAACTTCCGTGTCCTTAACTACATCTGCGGGGAGCGGCTTTCATGGATTAGTTCATGTTCGCCTCAGCGTCGACAATGTAACGTGGGGTGGTTGGGAACCATATTGGACATCTAAGACATGGACGCTCCCTTCCGAAGACGGTCCAAAGATGATCTATGCCCAATTCAAGGACAATACTGGCAATCCATTCCTTTCATCAGAGTATACAATTGTTCTCGATATGACTGCCCCATTGCTAGATTTCGTACAGACGAATGGAACCACATTACAAACCTCATCGCCACTTATTGAATGGACAATGTCAGATGCCATGAGTGGAATCGCAGGGGTTCAGATTAGCGTCGACGGGATCGCGTTCGAATCGCTGAATAAAACCACGACGTCGTTTGATGCCTCGGCGCTTCTATCAGGCACACATAACCTGACAGTGCGCGTCATCGATAATGCTGGTAACTTGCAGGAGGGATTCATCAGCTTCAATGTCGCGGCAGTGGACACCTTTGCTGGTGATTCGCTACTGATATTAGTGATCGTTCTCATAGCGGCAGCTGCTGGTACATGGCTTATTATCATAATGAGTAGGCGAAAGAAGAAAGAATCCGTGAGAAAGAACGATGATACGAGCTCGACTGCATTGCCTGACCGAATCCCCGGCCCGCTCTATCCAGTCGAAGAGCAATCGGAAAGAGCACTATCGTCAGTTACGCAGACACAAGCTCAACGACCATCAATTGCTGTGCAGAGAAGAAAAATTCCCCGGAAGGTGGTTGCGCAGATCTTTATCATTGTCGCTGTATCTGCGACATTGACGATATGCGGCTTTCTTCTTTATCAGACAAGACTGAGCATTCAAGTATGGAACGATGCAGGTTCCTATGACATCGCTGTCGGGATATATGTCGATCAAGGACGAGTAGCCCTTCAAGTCATCAAGCCTGGTCAATCGTTCAGTTTGTCAATGATAATCGGTACTGGTAAGCATTTAGTCGGTATAGATTTTGCTCAGTGGTTCACTTCCAATCTCGATGGGGTCATAGGTGAGTCTTGGAATGCTTACGTCGGATTAGGTGCAACGACTTCTATCAACGTCCATTATCCACACGGTCCTTCATAATTCGGAAAAAGTCTTATCTCCCGACTTTCGATTCATTGATTGAGAGTGGGTGGCTCGACTTTCTTTTCCTTGTGTTTTTTCAAGACAATGAATGATGCGAATATTACCGCAATTGTGATGATCACGGCTATCGCCAAAATTGGGATTAACAAATCGTTGGATGAAGGAACGTATGGTGAGTCGAGGATGCGGGGGGCCGTCAAAGGATAGTAGTCCTTGGCGCTGGCATTTCCATCGATTTTGTAGGGCGAATCCACTCTTCCGTAAGGGGTGTTATTGTCCGGCGAAGTCCAGTCACACCAGTAATTTCCGTACCCGTTCGCGCTGTTCCACTGATTGCTCGTTCCGTGGTCGTCGGCTTGGATATGTGAGGGATCATATAAATTGGCCGCTCCGTTGTTGTCGATAAATGTGTTATTCCAGATCATGTTGTCCGATCCGAACCCGATTTTTATGCCATATCTGGTGCTATTGAGAATTGAATTGTCGTATACCATGTTCCTCGAATTGTCGTTCGTGGTGGAATAGAATTCGATGCCGATGTCATTCTTCGAGCAATTGTTGTTGCACAGAATGTTGTCGGTCGAAGCGTAGACACACGCTATACCGTTAAAATTGTTGGAATTGCATGTGTTGCCGTCCACAGTGTTGTCGGTCGATGAAGAGAGAAAGATGCCGTTCCCCTGGTCGGAGCAGTTGTTATGGTGGATGCTATTGTTGCTTGATGAAAAGAGAAGTATGCCGCTCCCAATGTTCGAATTGCAAGTGTTGTTCCTTACGGCATTTCCGGCTGACGATTCGAGCCATATGCCTCCCCCGTTTTCCGAGCAATTGTTGTTGTCTATGATGTTATGGTCCGATTGATCGAGATGTATGCCATTACTTTCATCGCCGTAGCAATTGTTGTTGTATATGCTATTGTTGTCTGATGAAAGGAGAAGTATGCTAAGTCCGCTGCAAGAGCTGCAATTGTTGTCGTTTACGCTAATGTTATTCGACATTTCGAGATTAATGGCATAACAATTCTTGAAGCAGCTGTTATCCTCGATAGTGCCATTACTACAATTCTGAAGATATATGCCTTTGAAAGGATACGCTCCCCAATTGATGAAGCAATTTCTTATTACGAAGTGGACATCGGAATTCTTGATATCGATGCCGTTCTTATAGGTAGAGCTAATCTCCCAGCCCTCGATGATGAAGGGATCTGTCACCGTCCCGCTCCCGTAGCTGATGCCGGTCGAAGCGTTCGGACCGACAAATCCCGCGTTGCCTTCGATACGAATTGGATTGTGAGTAATGTATGCGGAAATCACCGCGTTCTCCGTCGGATCCTCCGGAGAGAGAATCGCAATCGGGTTAATCACCGAGAATAATGCCATGAGCATCAAAGCTGCCAATGCTATCGAAATGAATGCGACCCATCCTTTCATCGAACCCACCTTGCTCCAATCCCGTATCTGATTCCGAATTATTAAGGCGTCATATGAAAAAACTAGATTTCCTGCTTTGCGGATGATTTGGCGAGAGGAAAACCGACAGCATTACTATCAACGGCCAATGCTACCTTTCTTAATAATGACGATATAAACCACAATGCTTCCAATGATGATTGCGATTATCAAACCAGTGATGATGATCCATGGTGTTCCATATCCGTTGTCCACCCAGACAGTCTTGACGTGCTCAGAATTCCCTGCAATATCTGTTGAATAGAAATCGACGGAGTGATTTCCTTCAATTGCGAAATTCATCGGTCCCATGTAGTCCTTCCAAGTCCCGTTGTCTATGCGGTAGAGTGTACTGTTGACGCTGCTAGTCACATCATACGCATTGATCGTGAGCGTAGAATCTGTCTTGTTTAAACTGGAAATCGGAGACTCTTGATCTATTCTAACGATGACCCTCCCGTCCTTGCTGTTTCCCATAGGATCAGCCGCGCTGAATTCAAAAGTGTAGTTCCCATCCTGTGCAATCACGATGGGGGTCACATACTGGTGCCACTCGATTTCGTTTATGCAGTACCTGATGAATTTGATACCAGAATCGGTGTCCGAAGCCGTGAGAGAAATCGTGACATTCGATAGATACCAACTGTTGTTTCCAGGAGTCCCGGCGATATGGAGGGAGGCTTCGGGAGAGGTGTTTTCGATTTCCCTGGGGGATGCGGTGAGAGGCGACATGTCTTGCGGTCCTCCAGAAATATTGTACGGGAGATCCACAATTCCAAAGGGCGCAATATTGTCGGGAGACAGCCAATCGCTCCAATAGTTCCCATGGCCTCTGGAGTTGTCCCAGTTGTTGTTGACCCCACTATCGAATGCCTGGTCTCCATCATTCTGATAGAATGTGTTGTTCCACACTCTATTTCCAATCGAACCCGGATATTCAATAATCAACCCATGCGCTTTGTTCCTCAGGAGGGTGTTGTTGGTCATGATGTTGTTGCTTGAAGAGGCCACATCGATGCCCTTTGAATTATAGTTGCAGATATTGTCGGAGAGAATATTTCCGTCCGACCAGCTGTAAACTGCTATGCCAGAATTCCTATTGTGGGAACAACTGTTATTGAGAATGATGTTGCCTAATGAGCTATCAAGTGTAATTCCATGTTCATCATACCAGCACGTATTCTCCAGAATGGAATTGTTATTCGAGCTCCCAAGGGATATTCCGCTGAGAATCGTATCCGTCACTGTGCAATTGATGATTGTATTGAAATTGGCGAAAATCAATCGGATCCCGCCGTACATCTCAAAGGTCTTGTCGACCGTACAATTTCTTACCGCATTAATTGCGGATTCCTCGAGGACAATCCCGCCTTTTTGATTATTGGTGCACGAATCGCCGCTCATATTGTTGTATGCAGATTTCAATATGAAAATTCCGTAAAAGTAGTTCCAATCGCAGACATTGTCGGTGATGTTGTTATAGTTGGATTGAGTGAGATGAATCCCCTCTGAGGAGTGATAATTGCAGGTATTCCCGACAATGGAGTTTCGATCGGAACTGCCAAGAAATATTCCAATTCCAGTGTTGAGTCCGGAATTGTTGGTGCACTCATTATTCGTTATCTCGTTGTAATGTGATTGAATGAGCAATATGCCGAACTGTCCGTTAGATCTGCACACATTGCCAGTGATGGTGCTGTTGTGTGAGTAATAAACACCGATCCCATTTAGATTATTTTCGCACAGGTTGCCCTCCAATTTTCCATTTGTGACATTCGAGAGATGCACGCCTTCTTTATCTGATGCATTATTCATAACGCAATTTCTTATTATGAATGGGAGAGTCGTATTTGTTATGGATATTGCATTTTGTGAGCTATTTGCGTGGATCTTCCATCCCTCTATGATGTAAGGATCAATAATCGTCCCATCGCCCCATGTGACGCCGGTTGCATTCGTGAAGTCAGCATCACCCAGAATGACTATGGGTGCATGCGACACGTATGCCACTTCCTTTGCAGGAAGTCCCGAGCCTTGGGAATTGCTGTTAAACGGGATGATGATCATTGAGAAAAGGGAGATGACCAGTAATATTATTGCAATTTTCTCAGTTCTATCGCGCCCTGACATAATCGATCCTCCGAAGCGTCGAACTCAGAACCTAAATCATCCAATGGATAATCAATATTTTGTTCATTGTCCCCATCGCCCGTTCGATGGACAAAAACACTCCAGAAGTGTTGGTAACGATACAAATATTAATTTGATGACAGAAACCAGCGGATGTTAGTGAATCACATCCAAATAGCCTGAGTCATGCTCTCATCCTTCTGGGAGCTAAAAACTTGATTCAAACTACATGTAATCGCTACCACTTTTAAACGCAACTGGCTTGATTGGATGTGGTCAGAATCTTCGTATTCGTTGACGAAAGCGGAAACCCATTCGAAAATGAAATTGCCTTCTCAACGGCTGCTGTATGGTGCGTCGTCGAAAAGCCTGAAGGGAGAGAGAAACCTCTGAAGCCGACAGTAGATTCCATGAGGCAATACCTCAGGGACTACGGCA
>Ga0315277_10009908_pt1 | contig 12134 bp, 12 predicted proteins | sample YL17G05_15_MG_FD_203695 | JGI IMG/M metagenome (GOLD analysis project Ga0315277, IMG submission 203695) | Sediment microbial communities from Yellowstone Lake, YNP, Wyoming, USA - YL17G05_15 | ecosystem: Environmental > Aquatic > Freshwater > Lake > Sediment | place: USA: Wyoming | collected... | reverse complement strand
CGCGACATAGTGATTGACCCGGTGCTCTGGGGGCTGGAGCGCCGGGGGACGCCGTATACGGGGGTCCTCTACTGCGGGCTGATGCTAACATCTGCCGGACCGAAGGTGCTTGAGATCAACGCGCGGTTTGGCGACCCGGAAGCCCAGGCTGTATTGCCGCTTCTCGAGGTGGACCTGCTGGAACTCATCATCGAAAGTATCAAGGGAGATCCGGCGAGTCTTCCGGCGGCGCCGCATGGCAGTGCCGTATGTGTGGTCCTGGCCTCGGGTGGATACCCAGGCTCGTACAAGAAAGGGCTTTGCATCGAGGGCATGGCCGACGCGCGCGGGATCTCAGGCGTGGAAGTATTCCACGCAGGGACTACGCTTCAGGGGAAACACCTTGTCACAAACGGCGGGCGTGTCCTCGGAGTCACCGCATGGGCCCCGGATTTGAAGGCTGCCGTGAACACAGTATATAAGGCCGTCTCGAAGGTGAATTTCGAAGGCGTACACTACCGGAAAGACATCGCGCGAAAGAGCGGTGTCCTGGACTAGACGGAGAGAGCAGGAAAGACACCGACGCGGCGCAAGGTTGAACGGGCAGGAAGACTGCGGAAGGGGACCAGGGTGGAGAAGCAACCCGGTGTAGAGAAGCAACCCGGTGTAGAGAAGCAATCCGGTGTGGAGAAGCAATCCGGCGTGGAGAGGCAGGCTGAGGCCGGGAGCCGCGCACGGAGCGGTCTCAGGACAGGCAGGCTTGCCCGGCTGGCTGTGCTGGCGGGGCTCTACGCTGCGTTGACGATACTCCCGCCGTTCTCTTCCATCAGCTATGGCCCAGTGCAGGTCAGGGTCTCCGAAGGGCTCACGGTCCTGCCGTTCCTGTCTGCGGACTACGCATGGGGCCTGTTTGTGGGCTGTATCGTGGCGAACCTCGGGAGCCCATTCCTTGTGTATGACCTGACACTCGGCGCTCTCGCGACGTTGGTCGCGGCGTTCCTCACCTCACGGGCGAAAACGCCTGCTCTTGCCCCGCTCCCGCCGGTTGTCGTCAACGCCCTGGTCGTATCGTGGTACGTTTCCAGGCTCTCGAACCTTCCGTACGCTCCGACAGCACTGTACATCGCGCTCGGCGAAGTTGCGGCCTGTTATGGCCTGGGATACCCACTGCTCGCGTATCTATTGAGAAACCAGAAGCTGCGGGAGTTCCTGTCCTGACCCGGCAGGACGTTCTCACGAGGCGCTACTTGATGAACCTGCTAGCCACAAACATCACTACCGCAAGAACGACAAACAAGACAATCGCATTAAGCGACCTCTTCGTCTCGTCCTGTTGCATGAAGGAGGACCTCCTCTCCCCGCCGCAGGCGGCCCACATCTGAGCGCCCGGCTGCCTAACCACTCACCAGTGACGGCCGCTCAAACCTCAGTATACCCTTTACTTGCTCCAAGGGGAGCGCCGGGACTGTCCGGCCATCCTGGCCCGTTGTCGTTTTTGCCTGGCACAGACAGTTGTAGATTGCCTCTTCGGTTGCCTCAATGGTTGCGGTGAACAGGTCTCCGGCCAGGGCTCGAGGCATTGCTTCCGTTACGGCGCGGTCGGTGGACTCGCCCCGGCGAACACGGTTTGCCGTTGAAAAAGCGATCGCGATATCGCCGGAGCTATGATGACCTACGGAGCCCGTCCGTATCACCGCCAGTGCGGCGCGCTTGGCGACGCGCCTGAGTTCATAGCTGAGAACAGGGGCATCGGTCGCGATCACCATGATGATTGACCCGTCGCCGGCCCGGTCCCTCGCCTCGTCATGAGCTGGAAGATCGCCCGCCAGCCTCGATCCCACACGCACACCGCCGATCACCAGCTCATCGCGCCGGCCGAAATTGCAGAGCGTGAGCGCTCCCACGGTATATGCGGTACCGGGCACGAGCCTCGACGCTGTGCCGATGCCGCCTTTGAAGCCGTAGCAGGTCATGCCGCGCCCCGCCCCAATGCAACCCTCTCCGGGCAACCCCTGGCCGGCAGCAGCGATCGCGGCGCGCACCTCGGGCGCCCCTGCCCGGTAAAGCCTTGCATTGTTCAGGAACATATCGCTCGTCTCGGCCACCAGCGGGATGATATACGTCCCGTACCTTCCCAATTCCGGGTTGGTCTCCAGGAGCCACTCAAGCGCAGCATCGTATACCCGCCCGACGCTCGGTGTCCCGCACAGGAAAACCGGCGTTTCGATCAGGCCGAATTCCTTCATCTGCAGCCAGCCGGCCACCTCGCCGGACCCATTCAGCGCGTAACCGGCGGCCCTGCACTGCTCCTCCCAGACGCTCCCGGCATGAGGCATCACGACAGTGACGCCGGTTTGCGCAGCGGGGTCGCCTCTGCCGTCCAGGTCACCGTGGCCCACCATGACCCCAGGCACGTCGGTTATCGAGTTCAGCGGGCCCGGCCCCAGGAGCCAGTCCACCCGGATACCTGCTTCACGAAAACGCACCATGATCACCCCGCTCAGGTGCATGAGTTCGACGGTGCGGATGGGTTACCTGCGCCGCATAGGACTGCGCAGGTCCGAGGGCGCGGAGCCTGCGAAGGCCAGCATCCAGCAACGTGCAGGGAATCGCGGCCATGCTGCCGTAGAATGCTAGTCACGAGTTGGATTAGGGGGGAGTCCCGTTTGAAGGAGCTGCTGACGGCGGCTGTGACGCGCAAACCGGCAGACTATGTGGAGGTCCGGGTAGAGGAAAGTGTCGTTACGGACATCACCTATCGTGGGAAAGACATCGACAACCTCGGCCAGTCCGTGCGGTTTGGCGGTAATGCACGTGCGCTGGTCAACGGCGGCTGGGGCTTTGTCAGCTTCAACAGTCTCGATGCCCTTGACAGAAAAGTGGATCAGGCAATCAACCAGGCGAAGCTCGTGAGCTCGCACACGAGTGAGAAGTCGGTGCTGGCGCCGGTCCCTGTTGTGGTGGCCTCCGTGCCGCTGGACGTCACGACAGACGCCAGAGACGTACCGCTTGCGAGGAAGAAAGAGGTGCTGGACGGCTACAATTCCATCATCCTCGACTACGGGAAAAACGTCACCAGTTCCTCGATATCGTATTTCGACCATTACAGGAAGCTGTACTTTGCCAACTCCGAGGGGACCTACGTCGAGCAGGAGAGAATGGACGTCGCCGGCAGCATCATAGCCATCGCCACACGGGGAGCCGATACCCAGCAGGGGCGCGCCGGGTTCGGAAGCACTAGAGACTGGAACGCCATATTGGGCCTTGACAAGCACGTGCTTGATGCCTGCGATGTCGCGTCGCAGATGCTGGATGCACCGCCCGTCACCGGTGGGCAGTATACGGTCGTCCTGGACCCCTTCTTGGCAGGCGTATTCGCCCACGAAGCGTTCGGGCACCTGTCCGAAGCGGACAACGTCTATGAGAACCCCGAGCTTCAGAAGGTCATGGTGCTGGGGCGCAGGTTTGGCAGGCCGGAATTGAGCATCTACGACAGTGGGCTTGATGAAGGCGCCAGAGGGTACCTGCTCTACGACGACGAGGGCGTGAAGACTGAGAAGACCTACCTCATAAAGGAAGGCCTTCTCGTCGGCAGGCTCCACTCCCGCGCGACCGCGGGGAAGATGCGCGAGCGCCCCACCGGAAATGCAAGGGCGCAGGACTATCGCTACGCGCCGATCGTGCGGATGCGCAACACCAGCATCGAGAAGGGCCAGTCGAGTTTCGAGGACATGGTCAAGGACGTCAGACTCGGGGTCTATGCCATCCAGACGTACGGCGGCCAGACCAACGGCGAGATGTTCACTTTCTCCGCCGGGCAGGGCTATATGATCCGCGACGGTAAGGTGGCCGAACTTGTCAGGGACGTGAACCTGACGGGCAACGTGTTCCAGACGCTCCAGGATATCGACATGGTCGGTGCGGACTTCTGTACCCACGAGATGGCAGGGGGCTGTGGGAAGGCAGACCAGGGTCCCCTTCCCACCAGTGAGTGGGCGCCCCACATCCGGATCAAGAACGTTGTCGTTGGAGGGAGCCGCTGATGGAACGGGTGCTTGAACTCGCGATGAAGAAGTGCCAGGCTGCGGAAGTCTTCCGCATCGCCGAAACATCCGTGCCTGTGGAATTCGAGAACAACAGGCTGAAACGCATCGAGACCACGGAGTCATCCGGCCTTGCGCTACGCGTTATCAAGGACGGCAAGATGGGCTTCTCCTCCACGACAAAAGCGGGCGATGAGGAGTCCCTGGTCAATAACGCCGTGGCCGTGGCTGAATTCGGCGCTCCGGCAACCTTCGAGTTCCCGGGCGCTGCGGATTACCCCGTGGTACGCAACTACGACTCCACGGTACCCAGCATGCCGGTAAGCGCTCTCGTGGACGTGGGCACTTCGGTGATCGAACTGCTCAGGCCCCTGCATCCCGCGCTCATAGCGGGCGCTTCGGTTGAGAAATCCGTCGAAGAGCGCGAGATACTGAACTCGTCGGGCCTGCACATCTCCCAGAAAAGCACTGCTTATCACATGTTTGTCTCTGTCGAGCTCGTCGAAGGCGAGAACTTCCTCAGCGTCTACGATGGTGTTGGCTCCAGCCACGCAGCCCTCGACCTCCAGCCGGTGCAGAGGCGAGTAATCGAAAAGGTCAAACTCGGGCAGCGCAACGTGCCCTTCCGGTCGGGCAAGCACCAGATCATCATGACGCCGAACGCGGCGCAGAGCCTTTTCATGCCGCTTATCACATGTGTGAACGGCAGAGCTGTGCAGAGAGGCTTCTCCCCGCTCAAGGATAAGATCGGGAAACAAGTCTGCGACCCGAGGATCTTCCTCCACGACGACCCGCTCAGGGCAGAGTCGATATCTGCCAGCGTGTTCGACGGCGAAGGCATTCCGAGCCGCCGTCTCCCGGTGGTGGAGAAGGGGGAGCTGAAGAACTTCCATCTTGACCTCAAGGCTGCTCGAGCCCTCAACATGGCTCCCACGGGCAGCGCTATCAGGGACTCGGTCGAGAGCCCTCCGGGGATCGGGCCTTCGAACCTAATGATCGAGCCGGGCAACACACCGCTCGAGAAGATGATCAAGGGAGTGGACAAGGGCCTGCTCGTCGACCTTTTGATGGGTGCCTGGTCGGGCAACCTCTACGGCGGTGTCATCAACGGCAATATCCTGTTGGGGTTCGTCATAGACAAGGGTGAAGTGGTGGGCCGGTGCAAAAACGCCATGTTCTCGGCCAATGCCTTCCAGGTGCTTTCGTCCCAGCTGCAGGAGCTGAGTGCGGAGAGGATAGACTACGGCAACTCGGTGTTCCCGTATATGCTGCTCGACGGTATCGGTATCACTGTGAAGGAATGAAGCAGGCAGGCCGACTCGAAGGGGGAGGGCAGAAACATTGGACACTGGTGAGCTGAAGCGGCGTGTGGCACAGGCAATAGACGACTCGGCGAAGGCGATTATCGACTTCGGTAAAGACATCCTGAGACATCCGGAACTCGGCTATAAGGAATTCCGCACTTCCAGTAAGACGAGGGAGTTTCTCGAAGGCCTCGGCCTCTCCGTCAAAGACGGCATGGCTATCACCGGGCTGCGCTCGGATCTTCGCGAAAACGCCGGTCCCACGGTGGCCATCCTGGGTGAGCTCGACGCTGTGCTCTGCCCGGAGCATCCTTTCGCCGATAGATCCACCGGCGCCGCCCATGCGTGTGGCCATAATGTTCAGGTTTCCGCGATGCTCGGCTCGGCGCTCGGCCTGCTCAAATCCGGTGTGATGCGCGACCTGGCGGGCGGCGTCGCGCTCATCGCTGTCCCGTCGGAGGAGTTCGTCGAGATAGAGTTCCGGCGAGGCCTCCGCGAAGCCGGCAAGATAGAGTTCCTGGCAGGCAAGCAGGAAATGGTGAAGGATGGGGCGTTCGACGGGGTGGACGCAGCCATGATGATACACACCGATTCTTCGACCACCCAGCCTTCTGTGAGGGCGGGAGGCTCGAGCAACGGTTTCATGGGCAAGACCGCCAGGTTCCTGGGCAAAGAAGCTCACGCGGGTGGGTCGCCTCACACTGGCATAAACGCGCTGAGCGCCGCGAATATCGCCTTCATGTCCATACAGGCCCAGCGCGAGACCTTCCGGGACGCTGACATTGTCCGCGTGCACCCGATAATCACAAAGGGCGGTGATCTGGTCAACATCGTCCCCGCAGAGGTCAAGCTCGAGATGCACGTCAGGGCGCGCACCGCAGAGGCAATGATGGATGCGGCGCGGAAAGTGGACCGGGCTCTGAGGGCAGGAGCTGTAGCGATGGGCGCCACCGTGGAGATTCACACTTTGACCGGACACCTGCCGCTCGTCAACAATCCCAGCCTCGTTGACCTATTCCTCGAGAACGAAGGCCGGCTCGTCCCCGGCGAGCAGCTGGACAGGGCACCGGACACAGAGGTATCCGGTGGCACCACCGACATGGGCGACGTAAGCCAGTTGATGCCGGCCGTTCACCCTCATGTCGGAGGCGTGCTGGGGCGCGGGCACTCCAAAGACTACGAAGTGGTGAACGAAGCGCACGCCTACATCAACTCGGCCAAGGCGATGGCCTTCACGGCGATAGACCTGCTGGCGAACGGTGCGGAAGGCATCAACAGGATAAAGGCTGGGCACAAGCCGCTTTACACAAAAGCTGATTACCTGGCTTTGCTGCGCAAAGGCTTCTCATTCGAGCGCTTTGACGGGGCATCGATCACCGGTCCCTAGCAGGGTTTGACTGCACTCCCGGGAGGACGGCGTCTACCGGCGCATGGCCTGGAGCCAGGGCGTCTGCGTCTTCGCCGGCTCGAGACCCGGGAGATCCGGCGCTTTCGGAACGCATGTGCCTGCCAGAGCGCGCCATATGTCGAGGTCCGGGATCACAAGCGAAAGTGGCGCGCCTTCAAGCAGTTCCTGGGTTGCGTCGTCCAGAGGAAAGGCATCCCGGAATAGAATGTGCCTGCTCCGCAGGCGCTTCTGTTTTCTGGAAGTGGAGTTGGCCGGACCTGGGTTTCCAGGCGAAGGATACTCCGCTGGCTCTTCCCGGGCGTCCTTGACCAGCGCGGCGATTCCCTCCAGCCGTGGGTCCCCGAGCTGCCTGAGCACATCAATTGTCCACGACATCTGAGTATTCCCCCTGACTGACCGGCGGCCCTCGGTCGCACGCCGGGCATACGGGCCGGCGCGCAGCGAGGCCATATCGCTCCCGCCACTCCGAGACGAGGCTACTTCGAATAGACCTCCCGCATCCAGGCCACGGTCAACGGCACTCCTTGCTCGAGGCTGATTTTGGGATCGTGCCCGAGGTCCCGCGCGGCGCGCGAGATGTCGGGCCGCTTGTTGACCGTGTTATGGGCGTCGAGCGTCTCGAACTGGACCAGAGACGGGCGCGCCCCTGTGGCTGCGAGGACGATTTCGCTGAGTTCCTCAACACTCCGGTACTCCCGGCCGCCGACGTTGTAGACCTGCCCCGGCTTGAATGCCGTCACGGCTCTCGCCATGGTCGGCACCAGGTCGTCGACGTACATGAAGACCCTGTGGTACCCCTGGAAGACGGTATAGGGCAGACCATGCAGGGCGTGGTACACGAAAAGGCACACGACGCTCCTGTACTTGTGGTAGTACTCGCCCGGCCCGTACGCGTTGAACAGGCGGAGCCGCATGATGGGGACGCCGTAGCGCTTCTCGAAGTTCATGATCTGGACCTCATTGACCCACTTGGTGAGGGCGTAGTCATTATGCTGGATGATCGTCTGTCTGAGCGGTAGATCCTCGTCAAGCCAGTCTGCCCTCACGTCACCGTAGATCTCAGAGGAACTCGTGAAGATAAGCCTGAAACCCTTCTTGACCTGGAATTCCAGGATGTTGCGAGTGCCGATGACATTCGTCTGCCATAGAGCATCGTAATAGTCCTCGCCGTTCTGGCGGCCGAACTCGGCCGCCAGGTGATAGACCAGATCGTAGTCCTGATCGAACACTCTCGCGAGCTGCCGGTACGACCCTACGTCCGCTCTTATGTGCCTTTCCTCAGGGCCGTGCGAAATGTCCAGTCCCCACACCTCATGCCCCTCGGCCTCAAGCCTGGTAACGAGCCTTCTGCCGAGTGTTCCGTTACTCCCCGTCACGAGTATCGTCGACATCTGCTACCGGCCTTTCTTGAATGATCTTGCCTCTTTCGACGACAGTGCTGTAGCGCGCGGGGTCGAAAGGCTGTCCTGACGGCACAAGTCCCATGCGGGAGATCTCCGTGGGCGGCACAAGCGGGTCATACACCTCGACGGTGGCGCCGGCATCGTCCAGCGCACGAACAAGATCGAGCCCTGGGCTGTGCGACGTGTCGGCAACCCCGGCCTTATACGTTATGCCACGTACCAGGATGTTGCCTCCGGAGTGCATCACACCGGCGAACAAGCGCCGGCGGTACTCGCGGTCAACCACTTCCGCTGACCCGAGAAGGGGAGACCGGGCGAAACCCTGCAAGAGCTCTATATCCTTTGGCAAGCACTCCCCACCGATGCCATAGTCCACATCCATGAGGTGGACATTGTCCTTGGTGTTTACCGCAGCGCACAACGCGCCAAAGTCCAGCCCGGCTGCGCGGCACGCCATCGCAGTCGCCTCCGCAAACGCGATATTCACATGGCGCAGGGAGTTCTCCACGAGCTTCGCGAGTTCCGCGACCCTCACATCGCCCACCGGCACAAGTGTGGCGCCCAGCGCCGAGTAGAAACGCACCCCTCTGGCCAGGCACTCAGGAGTCACGCCGCCGATCACTCTTGGCATGCTCAAGGTCGAACTGTCCTTCCCGAACATGATCCGGTGTGGAGCATGCACCAGGAAGACGCCGGAGCCTGGTTCGATGCCCTTGCTGCGATAGTAGGCCGCAAGACGGGCCATCGTACCCACCGCCAGAGTTGACTCCACAGATATGAGGGCACCTGGAGCAGGAGTGAAGGACTGGGCGATAGCGAACACGTTCCTCATGTCTCTGCCCGTGGAACTGGTGATTATCCACGTATCCGTGCCTTCGCAGTCCGCATAGTCAGAAGTCGCTCGACGTCCCTGTGCCCTGAGGGTTTCGACACGTCCGGGGTCGGTGTCGAGACCGGTGAGCGATTCCACGCGCCCGTCGAGGTCGAAATACAGCGCGGTCCCAATGTGTCCCATGCCGATGATTGTGCAGCGTGCCAAGGGTGTGCTCTCCTAATCGTCTTCTTGGGTCATAAACATACTATGACGCTCGGCTGCTTGTGGTCTTGCCGCGGGAATCGCGGCAAACAGTTGGGAGAAAAGCACCGGATCTCAAGCGGTTCCTCCGCCAGACCCGCCGCTGCTGGAATACACCCACACGCACACAGGCACTGACTTCATAGGATAGAACCGCAGCAAGACGCATTGGCGAGGGGTAGTCTGTTTGAACATACTTCTCACCAGCTACTGGAGCTACCCAGCGACGGGTGCAATAGACGTGTACCTCCGTATGCTCTCCTCGGAACTTGCGCAAAGAGGGCACAGGGTGATGATACTCGCCCGGAACGGCTGGGACCGGCTCCAGCTCACGCCGGACGGCAGTTCCTGTGACCTTCGCGCAACGGGTAACGGAGTTGTGCGCGCCCTGTGGTCGCACTTCGGCACGCGTTACGCCCTTCCGCCCGATTGGGTCATGCAGCGGGAAGGGGAGCAATACGTCTATGAGCTCGGGGCGCTGAAGCTCTGCGCCGGCCTTGACGTGGACCTGGTGCACGCCCACGACATTCACTCTGCACGGGCGCTGAGGCGCGTCTCGCCCGGCAACATCCCCGTGATCCTTACGACCCATGGGCTGCTTGCTTACGAATGGCTGGTGGAGAAGAGAATTCCCGGCGATGTGTCGATGGAGTGGCGCTACACGTTCTTCAGGGAGAGGGCAGGCATACTGGCATCCTCCGTGACCGTGACTCCGAGTGAATGGATGGCAACACAGTACAGGCACGTGTTCAGAGTGGCCCCGGGCCGGCTCGAAGTTATCCCCTACGGCTTTGACCCCGGATCGTACTGGGAGCGCGCGATGCTACCGCCCAGGGAGTTGCCCTCGCTTGCCGACCGCAAAGTGATAACCTGCGTGGCGCGGCTTGTGCCTCTGAAAGGTCATGTCCACCTCCTCGATGCGCTGGTGCAGGTCTCGAACCAGATACCCAACGCAATATGCCTCCTCGCCGGCGATGGACCGCACGAGTTCCACCTGCGGCGGCTGGTAGAGGCGAAAAGACTCGAGCGCATGGTGTTCTTTCTCGGGCGCCGTGACGACGTGCCTGCGATCCTGGCGAGGACACACGCATTCGTGTTGCCTTCGCTGCATGAGGTGACGCCTCTGGCCATAAGCGAAGCACAACTGCTTGGTGTGCCGGTTGTGGCTTCAGCGGTCGGGGGGATACCTGAACTCATCGAACACGGCCGTACAGGTATGCTAGTACCGCCCGGCGATCCCACCACCCTTGCACGAATGCTGGTTCGAGTATTGACGGACGACGATCTGGCCCGGACGCTCAGCACACAGGGTTCGCAGGAAGTGGCAACGCGCCGCACATGGGCGCTGCATTGCGAGAGGCTGCTTTCCCTCTATGGTCAGGTGCTTGACTTGAAGCCCAGCGGGACCAGCAAACGAGGCCAGGCGTGACATGATCTACTTCATCACTTACCCGGATTCCGAGAGCCACTGGCAGGGGATGTACAACGACTCTGTCACCGGCGAACTCGCAGCGAAAGGCCTGCCCTGCCAGAAGATAGTCGTGGACTTCTTCTCACCGGGCTGTACGGCTGTGCTGAAGGACATCCAGTTCATATCCTCGACCAGCGACGATATCTGGCTCTTCGCCTGGGCGCAGAATCCGGTTATCGAGATAGTGGAGCAGAAGCCCGGGCGAAAGTTCGGCCACATTCACGGCCTCGGATGCTTTGTCTTTGAGCCGTCCGTCCTGCTCGGAGTCGACCTGAACGAGGATACGAGGTTTGGCTATTACGACCGCATATTCTTCAACTCTGAGTGGAGCTACCGGAATGCGTGCGACGCATACCCCAGGCATAAGCACCGGTTTGTGATCACAGGTTTCCCGATGGACTACGCGAAGCTCGACCCATACAGGGGCGTGCAAAAGCAGAGGAATCTCGTGGTGTTCAACCAGCGCTTTGCGCTGGAGCGCAACCCGACGCTGGTCGTGGAGCTCGCTCGCCTGTTGACGCGCGAGGGCTATCGCGTGGCGCAACTGTCGGGCGAGCCTGCGGAGGTAGTGGCGAGCAAGTACCCGGACCTGGGACGGCTATTGCGCGCAGGCAAGCGGGCAGGCCTCGAGTACGTTTACAACCCCTCAAAGGACGCGTACCACACGCGCCTCGCCGAGGCCAGCGTGGTCGTGACCACCTCTCTGTGCGACAACCTGCCTGTGGCCATGCTTGAAGCCATACACCTGTCCGTCGTGCCCGTGGCACCCCGCGCGTTCTGTTTCCCGGAGTTTGTCCACCCGGATAACCTCTACGCCCCATACTTGCTCGAAGAGATAGTCCAGCTCGTCCGGGAAGCACCGGAGCGTGAGCACCGCATAACGCAATACAGCAGGGAGATGGTGATAGACAAATACGTTCAGGCTTTCAACGGGGCGTGAGTGTCACAGATGCCCCGGCTATTCGACTACCACAAGCATCTCGACTTCCACTGCGATGCCGTTCGGAAGCGCGGAGGTTCCGATGGCGCTTCGTGCGTGCCTGCCCGCCTCGCCGAAAACCTTCACCAGCAGGTCGGAACAGCCATTCAGCACTGCGGGCTGCCGGCCAAAGCCTGGAGCACTGTTGATGAACCCCAACACCTTGAATATCTTCTTCACCCGGTCGAGTGTGCCAAGTTCGCCCTTCAGTGCCGCCAGGCATCTCAGGCAGGCATCGCGGGCAGCCTCATATCCCTGGTCCACTGTCAGCTCTCCACCGACCTGGCCCCGGATCCCGCGTGAACCCTGGCCGGACGTGTAGATGAGGTTTCCATAGCGGTTTACAGGCACATAGTTCCCGATCGGATTGGGGACCGCCGGCAGCTCGATTCCGAGTTCCTCCAGCCTCTTCTCGATATCTCCCAACACTGTCACACCTTTCCCCGCTAGTGCTCGCTTTTCATCTTGTCAG
>Ga0315277_10009907_pt1 | contig 12135 bp, 12 predicted proteins | sample YL17G05_15_MG_FD_203695 | JGI IMG/M metagenome (GOLD analysis project Ga0315277, IMG submission 203695) | Sediment microbial communities from Yellowstone Lake, YNP, Wyoming, USA - YL17G05_15 | ecosystem: Environmental > Aquatic > Freshwater > Lake > Sediment | place: USA: Wyoming | collected... | reverse complement strand
TTGTCCTTGCTGCATTTGCTGGTTAATCATATAAGGCATCGTTAATCCAATTCCCGCACCCAAACCGGCGGCTGCAGCGCCTCCACCTGGCGCATTCTTAAGCTCGGATGCTGTCTCTTTCATATACTGCATTGCCATGGCTTGAGCACCAACCCCTGAAGCAAATCTTCTTGCTTCTTCTGGGATTTTTACTCCTTCGAAGACGCAGTCTACAATCTTTAGCCCTATCCTAGCGGCTTCGTCGCCGATTTTCAATGCTACCTTGTCGGTCGTTGCGTCAACGCTTTTCACGAGGTTGAAGATGTCTTGGTCTCCGAACTCGTTTATTATGCGTTCGTTAATGAACCCTCGTATGTAGTTTTCAATGTCTTTTGATGTGCTGGCCCCGCGGTTGCCGAAAAATTCGGCTACGAAGAGCTTAGGTTCCTCGACCTTGTAAAGAGTGTACCCAAAAAATCCCAGTTCTGCTTGGTATTTTATGTCGCCGCTTGGTGCTGAGTAAGCGTTTCCACCAAAGTTTCCTCTGAATTGGCTATTGCTGATAAAAACTACTTCACACTCGTAAATGTCGCCAATTATTCCAAGCTTTTTCAGGGCCGCTGTCAATAGTGGAACATTATTGCTTGTAATTGTGTGTCTTCCAGGTCCAAGTACGTCGTAAGCTTTTCCATCCCTGAAGAATACGCCCCATTGGTTTTCCTTTACGACAACCTGGCTTCCATATTTGAGGCTGAGTTTAGGGAATCTGTAAGCGATATCTTCTGCTCCCGCGTAATCCCATGATACTTTTTCGATCAGCGGCATCTTTCATCAAGCCTCCAATGGCCTAAATTCTCTTTCTCTCCCATCCCATCTCAGCTCCAAGTTGAGTAGCAGACCCTTTATTGCGCGAACCTTTGCTGGCGCGCCATCCCAGCTTTCACTTTCAGCGTCCCTGTACAACTCTTCAATTGCTTGCTCCAACCCTTGAATGCTGTCGCCTAAGGTTTTGTCATAGTCGAAAACTTTGGCAAGTTCATTTTCTCTTATGTGCCCCTTGCGGTCCATAAGCCCTGCGTAGCCATAATCTGCCCTGTTGACTTTTTCTGTCACTCTGTCCATGACTTGAATGATCTTTTTGTAGTCATCTCCGTTTGCCTGTTTCGCATTAAGAGCTTCCAGGTAGATCTCTTCCCATTTGTGGCGCAGATTCTTTAAATCCGCATAGTAGTTATCTCGAAGTTTCTTGTCAAGCTCCCTGAGATCTTCCTTGGTTGAGTATCCCAAGGTGAATATGTCTTGTATCTTCGAGATTATCCCTTGTTTCTGTTTTACCTTATCCATTGTTTCTGACATTTATTTTGCCTCTTTCTATATGTGGAACAGTGGTTTTCCTCCGCCTAGGATTTTGCCTTCTGAACCATCGACGAGGATGACGTAGTTTTCTCCCTTCAAAGTGTAATGCACGAACCATATAGGCGCATGTACCAGTTCTCCATCTCCTATTGTAGCATTGGTGTTGCATAATTGAAGGTTATCGACTTTGCCGCTTGCGAGAAGCCGCTCTTTTGCTTCGACTTCGGCTTTGACCTTGAGCTTGGCTTCTTCTTGTTTGTATTCAGTGTTTAGAAATTCTGCGTCTGAAGATATTCTTCCAACATCAAACGGGATTTTCTTGGCAGCTGGCACGTCGTAATAACCGATCTCCGCTATAGTGGATCGTCTAGCCAGTATTGGCCAAGCATAGTGCGAGGAAAAGGACAATGACACTGTTCTTGGTGCTTGGCCTTTCTGTTGGCTTTCCAAGTATGCGCTGGCGCCAGCTTTCATTAGTTTTCCGAACTTCGACAATTTGCTTGCTCTTTTGTCTGTCAACGCCTCTTCTACTTGGTGCATTTCTCCAGCCAGCCCGGCACCAGTGACACCCGAATATGCCGTATAGGTCGCAACTGGGAACGTCCAGAATGGAAGATACCGCAGCTTTACGTTTGTGATTTGGGCTTCTCGCGCCACCCCTGCTCTCAAAATGCCTTTATCCATGTATTTCTGTGATGCTTCTGCTGCCTGCTGTGCGTAGAGGTGGTTTTCAAGCATGCTATGAGCCTTGATCTCGTCCCAGCCTGCGAGTGATACCGTGAAGCCACAGTATCGACATGTTACTATCAAGTCCTCTTGGCTTGGACTGATAGATGCTCCGCATTTCGGGCAGCTCGTTATCATCTCTTTAGGGGGTTCCTGTTGCTGCACTGTGACTACTGGAATCTCCAAGGTTTGGGAATCTATACCACCAGCTGCGGCGACGGCCGTTGCTGCGGTCGCTTGCGCCGCCGCTGATGCCACAGGTGCTGGGATTGACAAACAAATGTCCCGTCTTGTTTCTACGTCAGGTCTTCCCCCGACAGCGACCACCGCTTTCAGAGTCCATGTTCTCTGTAGCCACCTTCCGTCCTTACGCATTCCCTGGAAGGTTGGCCCCAAGTTTGGCGGAACTGGAATACTGAACAAAAACTGCTGAGCAAAACCGTTTGGGATCATGAGTTTCTGGCTTAATCTAGTTTGCCCCCTATGCATCGTATACTCCACATTGGCAGAAGTAGGGGCGTTTTGGTTTGGTGGGCTGTACATTCGAGTTTCCGGGCTTTCCTGATTGTCTCTTATGAACTCTCCGCCAGGCTTCAGTCTCTCAATAGCTACGAGTTCAATTCTTATTTCGTCGGTTTCAAAGTTTTCTTTAGAAGTCACGTTAACGCTGCCTTCTATAGTTTCTCCCAGGTTGAAGGTGTCTTTGTTGATGTTCATGGAGACAGTTGCCTTTGGCGCTTTAAGTGAATTGAAGAGAGGCAGATTCTATCCTCCTAGAGTCCTAAAAGGTTAAAAGAGTAGTAATATCTTGTTGCTTAATAATCAATATTGGGTTTAAGTTTTCAACGCACGCAAAAAAGTCGTCCTTCTAAAACCAAAGTAAGAATCCCACTTTTTCCCATCTTATCTCAGCTAAGTTCAATCGCGCACTGTTAAAGGCAAAGACTCGTTGCGTGCACTTGCGGACTCTTCAGCTGATCGCAGAGAGGACAACAAAGCCACTATTTCAAAATGCTCAAAAGGATAGTGATTTTCTCAGGCACCTTCGACATTAGCAACTCTTTTCCTAACACAGACAAACTGAACAGAGCAAGGACAAGGAGCGTCAATGCCAGACTTGCTGCAAAATCGAAAGTTCTAAGCATGCCCGTGACGGCTAAGGCTTTGTAGACGACAAGCCATGGAAAAACAAAGAACGCTAGAGAATGCTGACCAAAAAAAGCAAAGAACCTCAACGCTTTGAGATTCTGCAGCTTCATAGTCGACACGTAGATCAAGCAGATAATAACGCAATCAAACAAAACAAGAGACAGTGTTTGTTCAACGAAGCTAACTGGCCAATACAGCGCGGAAACAGCTGCTAATGGAGCCAGCCCCAATGCAGCTTTTAGCACTGGTTTGGGTTTGTTGTCAATGATCGCGTTGCTCAGGTAGTAGCCGAGGAAAATGAATGGAAGACTGATCCAAACCGTAAACCCATACGAAAAAGGATAGATAATTATGCTGTTACGAAGCAGAACCTCTCTTAACAGGAAACTAACCTCGAATACTGCGATCACCAGAATGCCCTTATTCTTTCTGAGGGCGGTGACAAATGGCAAGCTCAGCAACAAGTAGAAGCCGATGATAAAAACAACATCCGCATCTAACGAACCTATCCAAAAAAACAGAAACGCGCCCAGCATCATGTACAGGAAAGCTCTTTTGGTAATACGCTTCGGATGTCTCGTTGGAAAGCCCAGCGAGACGCCAACCGTTACGAAGAATATCGGCATCCAATTCATCTGGTCTAGTCCACTCTTCAGCCAAAAGTCGCCGTAAAGATGCAGGTTGCTGCTAAAGAAGTCTAAGGTATGGAGAAACATCATTGAAGCGACAGCAAATCCCCTGACGATGTCAATTGAAATGTTCCGCACCATCTCACACCTTCCAAAGAAGCCTTCCCACATTTCTCCCTAATAAGATGCCACAACAATGTCCGAGCTGAGCGTCAGGGATCAACGCCCAATGAGTTCAAGTTCTTAACTTAGCCTGCAACTATCCGGGATTCGGTTGCACCCGGGGCTGATTGGAGATGTCTCCCGCGCAACCCCTCTCTTCTATCTTGCCCTTTTCTCTTGCGAAGAGAGGTCAGTCTTCACTAGGATTGGGATCAGCAAGCCGTACAGTGAGATGAATATGAGTGGCGTGTGAAGAACCAAATTCCACAGGGTATAGCCTGGCATTACGAAATACGACATGGCGTTGAACAGACCAATTATCAAACCCACAAAACTGGTGGTTCTGAGGACATGTGCGTTAACCCTTGGATAGACTAAGGTCAAGAGAGCCAGTATTACTGGTGTCGTGGGACAGTACATGACGCCAAAGGAAGAATTAAGCAGTAATAGCGGATTGAAGTCAGGATTTAGCTGAGCATCTATTGGAGACCAGAAGGCCAAGAAAGCAAAAGGCAAAACCCAGTATCTCCACGCTGGAAGCCTCTCGAAAACATAACTGTTCTGAGGCCTGCAGACTTCCCAAACCCAGAACAACCCCACGATCAATATCTGAACCAGGTTTCCCGTTACCACCGCAAGTCCATAAGTGTCAGTAACTGCGATATGATTGCTGAAGGCAATGAACAACAACAAAATAGCGAAAAAACCATCGACAACTCTGCCCACTCTCGGTCCATAAAGATACAGAGCGACAAGCAACACCACAGTAGCAACGTGAACGACCGGGCTAAGCCACAAGTACACAACTGAAGTCTTCATTAGGACTTCCTTGATGACAAGCGAGCTGTCTTGCTGGGAAAAAGGCGATGCCGCAAACACTGGAAGAAACGAGCATATGAAAAGCACAACCAGAATCAGCAGCGTCTTGGTCCTTTCTTTCATAAGAACATCTAGCTGACAACATCCCACTTAAGACTTCCCATTCATGTGAGTATCCGACAGTTCGTAGAGAGCGAGGTTGGTTTCGCACCTCCCATCACATAGAGATTTCAACTGCAAATACCTCTCTTTTTAGTTGCTCCTCACTATCTGTGGTGTACTGAGTACTCGCGCGAGGGCCGAGTTGTGCGTTAAGCTTTAAGAAGGCACTTGAGAGAATGAACAAGCATATGACATGCGAGGAGCTCCCTTACACACGGAAATCTTTCAGATTCCAGTTTGACACATGCACACGACGCGCGCTTGGCAAAGCCTTTTAGCATGCGTTCGCATTTGAGAAAGTTCTTTTTGTGCAATTGCATAGTAATATCGGAAGGATGAGATACGTGGGCGTGGTTTATTATTGCGAAACGTGCACCCGCAGGGATTTCGTAGCTAAGACATTGAAGATATTCAAGGAGCAGTTTGAGAATGCAAAGAGAATCTTCGTTAAGCCTAAGCGCGCGCGTGACCCACTTGGCAAGCCTCGAAGAAGCTAATCTCTTGATCGGATTATTATGATTTTTGCACTCTTGACTTGATAGGATAAAACTTGCTGCGTGCGCCAACTTTCTGAGAGGTCATCGGGAGACGCATGAGGTGCAGACTCCATACGACTACAATGGTGTTCCATTGAATGTTACAGGAAATTCTTCGTGTTCTCACATTTCGGCAACATCAACGTATATCTTCCTTTCTCTAGAATTTGAGAACCTTTGTTGTTTAAGAGGCTTAGTCAAGACGTGTAACTTCATTTGTGTTTGAAATCTGAACTGCGAAAGCGCTGTAGCCAAGGGGCATGACGGGTCTATCGTCACATGAATGAAGTTGATCTTGTTATCGAGAGCAATGTTGACTGCTTTCTTTAACAATTCCAGCATACTTTCAGGTCTCTTGTAAGCTGCAGTTGCCAAGTTGTAGCTCAGAAGTGGCTCGCTAGGCTTGGGGATGTAGGGCGTTCTCGTAAATAGGCCAATTATTCTTATCAGATATGTCTGCAAGCTCAGCCTCCAGTTCAGTTTCTCCACGATGTATTTCCTGACTTTATCGTACTCCCAGATTCCCAAACAGGCTTCAAGCTCGCCATTGTCTTCAAGAACAAGAATGTTGTGAAAGTCAAAGTGTGGTATCCTCCCGAGATACTCCACAAAGTCCTTGGGTTCGAAAGGAGTAAAAAAAAGTCGTAGCCGCGGTACATCTCGTTGATTAGACCGGTCACATCGTCAACGTCAGCTTCTTCCATACTCCTAATGTTTCCCTCGGCAGCAATTCTCTGCCTCTTGTAAGGCATCAAAGAAATTGTCACGCAGTCTTTCACTTTCTCGAATCCTATTTTGGAAAACAAGCTTAGCGATGGAGTGTTGTCCTCGATTATGTCCAGATGCAATAGGTCGACGCCATTATCCAGTGCAATGTGCTCGATGTGTCTTTGCAGTTTTTCCGCAATTCCTTTTCGCCTGTGAAGAGGGTCAACGACGAAACCGTATTCGTATGCAGTTTTGACCTGTCTGCCTTCAAGGTATGTATCGCTGATTGCAAACGCTGCAGAGCCTACTATGGTGTCATTCTCAATTGCCACGAAAACGCGCCAATCTTTGAATGGTCTAGACCGAGCAAAATAGTCGGGCGAACTGTCAACTCCAAGAACTAGGTTGGTGCCCATCGGACATTTCTTTTGAAGTCCATTGAGAACATCGTTATCGCCCTCATCGGCCTCTCTAACCAATGCCATAGCGATCCCATGCCTCTCACTCTTGCCAAGTAAGCTAGGAGCCTATTTAGTTTTGGTTTTTTCCACTGCAAGACGACTATGTTGGTCGGTGGTGAAGTTTTATCCCAGCCAACCAATTTTTCAGAGTTGTGCAACTTCGGCATCATTATGGCGAGTCTATGTTTGGTTCTCTGTGTTTTCTTTTCGCTAAATCCTGCTGCATTTCTTGGCAGCGCCGATACCACAGTATTTCATAATCTTTCTGCGACACGACCTTACGCTTCAAATCAGCTATAGTGCGAATCCCCTCTTTCTTGCACCACTCAACGCAGATTGCGTAGGCATCCCAGTCAAGTTCCTCGTCTTCCCAATACACAGGAATCATAGGAAAGTCATGCAAGAAAGCCGCAAAGGCTCTAGTATGTCCATCTACGAATATTATCCTGCTTCCGAGTTTCTTAATCGGTATGGGTTCAATTGCCCCAGGTTTCACAGGGTCAATTGTCTTCATCACTTCATTCAGCTTTTGGGAACTTATGTACAATTGGCTGGATTGAATCTCATCAAGCTTCATCATGAATGCTTTAGGCATCAAACCACATGAGCATCTTACAAAAATCCAGAATAAATGAGTGTTGTCAACACAGAACGTTGGTTGGGGTAAAGTTTTATCCAAACCCAACGACAATAGGCGCGCCGATAGGCTAGAACTGATATTGAAGGACATACGATTGCTTTTTTTCTTCTTTCAGATGGAATCCGAATTTGCTGTAGAGTTTCAATGCAGGTTTGTTCCTTTTTAGAACTGCTAATTCTAGAGATGTCTTGCCAAGTTTTCGTGCCAGTACGACGGCATGGTCCAATATGAAACTAGCGATGCCCATTTTTCTGTAGAAGGGATGACTAGCTAGAACACTGATGAATATTGTTTCTGCATTTTCCTGGAGCACGACGAGTCCGACGATTCGTTGGCCTATGGTAGCAAAGTATCTTGACGATCGGAAGAAGTAGAGTTCTGCGAAAACAACGTAAGGGATAGTAATTAGTGTGCCGACAGGACGGGTTTCAAGCGAGTGCGCTGCGCTTCTTCTGAAATACAAAAAGCAAAGAAGGTTAAAGAGAAAATGTTCTTTTCGTTTTACAGTTCTGATTTTCAATTGTTGATTTACCGTTTTTGCCTGATTTAGGATAGGCTTTTCTGTCAAGCTATGCCACTCCTGAACATGTACGCGCTTGGGATAAAACTTTACCCTATTTCCCCTTAACCGCTCTAATGTCAAGTCACATTACGGGCTTTTCTTGAAGAAGACGCCTAAGTTGCGAGGAAACTTGTCAAGGTCGTCGATCAGGGTTAGATGTTCCAGTTTTCTGACTACCGCAGCTGGCACCTTATCATGAGGTACACCTTCCAAGAGCAGAGCGGTTTCCTCATCGGAGAATTCCTCCTCCTCTCCAACCCACCCTATGAATTCCTTGTTCAGCGGACAGGCTCTCTGGCAATGCATGCATCCAATCACGCAGTTGTGCCAGGAAGCAGCCATCCAATTGGGAAACGGAACATCACCCTTCTTTTCATTGTGGTAAACGATGCATCGTTCACCCCGTAGAAGAAAACGATCCGATGAAATCGCGCCAGTGGGACAGGCTCCACGACACAGCTCACATCCCTCACAGCTTTCCATAATAAAAGGTTCTCGCCAACCATCATCCTCGCACTGCAGATCAGAGTACACAGCAACGAGTTGGAGAAAACTCCCCATACCAGAAACGTAACAGATATTATTCCTCCCGTACTGACCCAGACCACTCCGAACAGCCAATTGCTTAAGAGGAAGCATAGTCCTCGCAATCGCGAATCCCTTTCTGCCGAGAATCTCAGCCATGATCTCTTCAAACTACCCTTGAATGCCGTCGTAGGCTGTGTAGGTAGGTGGAACTATCAGAGATCGTCGATGCCCATCCAAATGAAATATCGCTCTTGTCTGAGGTCTAGGAATGGCAGCAACGATCACGGATTGTGCATTCGACAAGTTCTCGGGAGCCTCAAAACGAAACCAAGCAAGACGCTCCTGAAAGAAAGCGTCGTCAAACAAGCCTTCGCTGCGTAAACCATAGATCTGTTTCTGCAGCAAGCCACTCGGTTGAAGGAAACCAGCCGCGCTTGATAACCACGTCCTCTCAAATCAGAAAGAACCTCATCAGCAAACCTATTCATACTGATGACGACGCGCTTGGAAAAATAAACATAACGGTTCGGCACGCATGAAACCTCACTCCAACGTACTTATCCTAGAAGAGGCGCGCGCGTTAGTGGAAGCGTGTTTATGCGGAACTACTTTAACCCTGCACTAATTAGCGATTTGAAGGAACGCATCTTCAAAGGAATCCACGAGATTACTCAAAAAACGAGTGAAGCTTAAACTTGTAGCAAAATGTAATTAATTTCTATTTAATTTTCTTAAATAGCGTGCACGCACGAAAAACAGAATAACTCAAGAAGGCATTGTAATTTCTGGTGAAAAAGATGAACGGAAGGATAGTTGCGGTTTTGATTCTATGCGCAAGTTTTCTGGTTTCGCTTTATGGTGTAATTTCGATTCCAGCTAGTGTTTGGAGAATCATTAGCGATTGGGAAATGATTGTTATCGCTCTAGGTGTTGCTGTTAGTTTCGCCACTTTGCTTGTTGCTTATTGGGTTCATTCTGACTATGATTACAATCAAGAACAATGGGATGAAGTGAACGATAGGCTGCGCAAGATTGAAGACTATATCGAAGACAAAACCAGAGCAGAAAGGCTTTCCAAGAATGAAAAAGAAAAAGAACAGTGATTGAGGGTTAAGAAATGGCAACTAGCGCGCTAGTGTGCTACATCAATTGCTTTCAATAAGTCAATAAAACTGGTGAGAGAGGGATATAGAACAAAAACTATGGAAAGAAGAAGTAGTATTTCCAATAGTGTCTTACTTTTCATCACATTTCCCAATTTTGCGAGATCAAGTTATGCCGTCAAGTCAAAAATAGGTTTTATGAATTTTCAATAGGGTTTTGGAAGTAAGTTCCATTACGAGCGTGAGAACATCAATCCAATCAACACCAGCAGAACTTCAATTAGCTTTTTTTATATGAATGGTTCTGTTCTGAGATGGTAGCCCAGGGAATAACCGACAGCTACGTTGATGCTTTTTGCGGAAGGATACCAAGAAGCATACTGGCCAGGCATTACCTAGACTATTCGCGGGATAAGCTGAGAGAACTTTACGACAAGACTAATCTGAGGGTTTTGAGCTAGGATCATAAGGACTACCTATGAAAATAGCAGTAACCAACTTTCAGAAACGCGATGTAGAACCATACGCTAAACTCGTTGAAGACATAGTAACCCAAGAATTTTCTGAATTAAGCCATTTATTTGAGGAACTAAGAATACTCATAGGCAATACCGATGACATTAGAGCTGGTTTGTTTAGGAAGCATGTGGAAGAATTTCTGACTGACACTGAATTAGTTAGTTTAACCAAGGACGTGTTCCCGATAAGGAATTGGGCAAAACCTCCAAAAGCTCTAATTGAGATAAACTTGTCGATTTTCGAAACGTATGAGCAGTGGAAGCAGAAACTAGCAATTAGGCATGAATGTTGCCACCTTTTACATTTTGAAGAAACGCCTGCAATATTCTTCGAATTATTGAAAGCCTATCCTCAGAACTATCTAAATCCCTTTTTTCGATTCCGGAATGAATACTGCGCACATTTATGCGTTATTCAACGTTATGTAGATGACTGGGTATTGGAACCTCCTGGTTTTCCCAAAACAATGAAAAGCCCAAGCGTGCTTTACAACATAACGAAGGCCAAAGAGGGAACAAAGGCTGCCGTTCAGTTGAGCATTGCGAACATCGTACACATATTGAGTGTTTTGTATCTTTATGAAAGTCTACCTGCTAACCTAAAATCCAAAGTGAAGAAAAAGAAAAAAGTCGCTACCGGACGTCTTGCAGATTTCTTCAAGGCAATGCGGAAAGACTTACCTATTGATTTCCTGACACCCGAGAAGTGGTTAGCCCCTAAGGACTTTCTTTCTGACGAAGCCTATTTTGAAAAAGTTCACAAAATACTGGCACTCGTTTTCTCGTAGAGTTTTCTCGTATCTACTTCCTAATGTTGCATATTGGGAAGTACATCATAGGTAGAAAGGTAAGCGAACGTATTCTGACTCGGGTGAGCGTAATATATCCTCACGCTCTCACAACAAACTCCGGAAGGGAAGCAATCCATACAGAATTGTGAAGAACATGAGAACAACACCATCAAATTGCCATAACTATGGTTTTGACAAATCTATGGGCTTTCAGTTTTCTCGTCACAAAACTGAAGAATAGTAATCCTCTCGCACAAGATAGTGATGTGTGATAAGCTGCTTTTCCGGTTTCCTATTGCAAAAGTGTAAGTTTTCTTTTCTACTTTCATCTTGAATGCATCAAATAGCCTATTACCCATACTAAGATGATTCCGAGAATGAATAGGAAGATTCCTAGGACAACGATCACCTGGAGTAGTTCGGGTGTTAGGTTTGGTTTCATGTAGTAACATAGTAAACATACGTCACTCGTTGTTTTCTGCTTTGTTATGTCGCTAAAATGCGACCATCTTCATAGAGCCCTGGGCTCTTTTGCGCTGCCAGGCCTGGGCTTTTCTGTTAGAGTTTGCTCTTGCATTCAAGGAAATTTGCATTAGTGAACTAATGTTGAACTTTTTAAATCCTTGGAAGCTAACCATTATACGGAGAGCGATATCATGGGCGATCACCGATGCGAGAATTGTGGGAAGATGTTCTACACCCGATACGTGCAATACGTAGGCAAGTGCTTATGCCCAGAATGCAGAGGCAAATCGGGAGCAGCCACAAAAGAAAAGGAATACGAGGAAGCAAAAGAATACTGGGAAGCGAGGAAAAAGGACTAGTGAAACTCTTCAAATAATTGTAGAACGAAAAACCACTTATACTAACTCGATTCTATAAAGATTGCGTGAAGGTTGTGGGCAACGTAACCGTTGAGCCGTTCACTCTTTGGGCTGGTGCCCGAAGGCGACCCTATCGGAAGACCAACGGAAATTTCCGTGGCAGACCAAAAGCACCGAGAAATTGCGATGAGGAATGCTGGCTGTTCAGGCGTAATAAGTGCGAAACCAAGAGATTGGATGGGAAGTGTGACCGAGGTTATGGGCGTGAACCAAATTGCAGTCTAAACCGTTTTGTTAGTGGAAATTTGCATTTATTACAATGAGGATTCGTTGAAATCCAATACGGATTATAATGTTTCTAGCGAAAAGCGCATACAGCGCATATACCAAGTGTGAGCGCGCTGATTCAGAAATTGATAGATAACGACGAGCTTAAATTCTCTTCTGCAAATACAGAATCAGGGGATTGAATGAGCAGAAAA
>Ga0315277_10009906_pt1 | contig 12136 bp, 8 predicted proteins | sample YL17G05_15_MG_FD_203695 | JGI IMG/M metagenome (GOLD analysis project Ga0315277, IMG submission 203695) | Sediment microbial communities from Yellowstone Lake, YNP, Wyoming, USA - YL17G05_15 | ecosystem: Environmental > Aquatic > Freshwater > Lake > Sediment | place: USA: Wyoming | collected... | reverse complement strand
ACCGCCTGGGGCCGGGCGGCCGAGCTGAATGACCTGGGCGGCGGCGTGTTCCTATCCGAGGACGGCGGGCAGACCTGGCGATGCATCTTCTCCGGGTCGCAGCATGCCTACGATATCACCATTGACCCAAAGGACCCGAAGACGCTGTACCTCTGCGGCTTCGACTACGCTGCCTTCCGCTCCACCGATGGCGGCAAGACCTGGGGCAAGATCAAGGGGTACAACTTCAAGTGGGGCCACCGGGTGGTGCTCGACCCCGTGAACCCGCAGATGGTCTACATCACCACCTTCGGCGGGAGTGTGTGGCGTGGGCCGGCGGCGGGGGATCCGAAGGCGCTGGAGGATGTGGTGATGCCGGTGCCGAGCGCGGATGAGGTCGGGAGGTGAGCCCAACCGGCGGGCCGCAGGCTAGGAGCCTGCGCCACTGTGGGCAGACCGCCGACCCTCCAGAGGCGGCATGCCAGCGCGCCGCTCCCGGCCCGGCCGGGTTGGCCTCGCGTGTTTGACACCGGTTCGCGGGCGGGGTATAGTAGCCGTTGGATAGGCTTGCGGCTTCGGAGGTCGTCTCCGTGCCTCTGTACGAGTTTCGGTGCAAGAAGTGCGATCAGATTTTCGAGCGGGTCTGCCGGATGGGCGAGAACGGCAAGACGGTGGCGTGCCCGAAGTGCGGGTCGCGGGGCCCGCGGCGGCTGATGTCGGTGTTCTCCGCGCGAGTGAGCGGCGGCTCAGGAAGCAAGGCCTTGTCTGGGTCTAGCTGCAGCAGTTGCAGCGGCGGGGATTGCGCCCACTGCCACTAGGCAGTCGCCCAGGGCGAGTCACCGACTCGCCCCCTACGTCCGCAACCCTCTGGAGTGTGGCCGGGTGAAGTTCTACGTTACCACGCCGATCTACTATGTCAACGACGTCCCCACGGTCGGGACGGCGTATACCACCATCGCCTGCGACGCGCTGGCGCGCTACCACCGGCTGCGAGGCGACGAGGTGCTGTTCACCACCGGCACCGACGAGAACGCGGTGCGGGTGATGCGCCTGGCGGAGGAAGCCGGCGTGGACCCGAAGCTGTATGCCGACCGCATCGCGGCCGTGTTCGTGGAGGAGTGGCGCAGACTGAACATCTGCTACGATGACTTCATCCGCACCACTGAGCCGCGGCAGTTGCGCGCGGTGCAGAACCTCTTCGAGACCATCTACCGGAACGGCGACCTGTACCTGGGCAGCTACGAAGGGTGGTACTGCGTTCCCGATGAGACGTTCTTCGCGGAGACGGATCTCGTGGACGGCCGCTGCCCCAATCCGGAGTGCGGCCGACCGGTGGAGTGGGTGAGCGAGCCGGCCTATTTCTTTCGCTTTTCGAGATACCAGGAGCGGCTGCTCCAGTACATCGAGGAGCATCCGGGGTGGCTCATCCCGGAGTTCCGGAAGAATGAGGTGGTGAGCTTCATCCGCGGGGGCCTGCGAGATGCATGTGTCACCCGACGCTCCACCTGGGGGATACCGATGCCGCCGACGATCCCCCACTCAGAGGGACTGGTGGTATACGTGTGGACGGACGCGCTGGTCAACTACCTGACCTGCGCCGGGTACCCGGACGAGATGGGGAGATTCGGGAAGTTCTGGCCGGCCGACCTGCACATGATGGCTAAGGACATTTTCACGCGGTTCCACGCCACCATGTGGCCGGCGATGCTGATGTCGGCGGGGCTGCCGCTGCCCAAGCAGGTGGCGGCCCACGGCTACTGGACCGTGGCCGGGGAGAAAATCAGCAAGTCGCGCAGCGCACGGCCGCCGCGGCCCGAACCGGTGCTGGCGCGGGTGATGGCGGAGACGGGCTGCACACAGGAGCGCGCGGTGGATGCGCTGCGCTACTACGAGCTGCGGGAGATGACCTTCGGCCAGGACGGCGACTTCACAGTGGAGGGATTGCTCCGCCGTTATGCCGACGACCTCGGGAACGACCTCGGCAACCTGCTGCACCGGGTGCTGGCGATGATCGGCCGATACCGCCAGGGCAAGATCCCCCCGCCATGCCCGCCCGACGCGACGCTCCATCCGGCCGCGGTGGCGGCGGCGGAGGGGTGGGAAGAGGCGGTGGAGAGGCTGGACTTCAGCGCCGGCCTGAGAGCGATCTGGGCGTTCCTCGCGGAGGCCAACCGCTATGTGGATCAGCAGGCCCCGTGGGCTCTGGCGAAGAAGGGAGACGAGCAAGGGCTCGACCGCGTGCTGTACTCGGCAGCGGAGGGGCTGCGCATCTCGGCGGTGCTGATCGCGCCGGTGATGCCCCAGGCGGCGGATGAGATGGAGAGGCAACTGGGGCTGAGCGAATGGAAGCGCCAGTGGTCCCAGGCGAAGGAATGGGGACTGCTGCCAGGCGGGCAGGCGATTGGGCAGGCGGCGCCGCTGTTCCCGCGGCTGGAGACCACGAAGGCGAAGCCGGCGGCGCCGGCGGAGCCGAAGGAGGAGAGGCCGATGGTATCCATCAAGGAGTTTCAGAACCTGGACTTGCGGGTCGGCCAGGTGATCACCGCCGAGCCGGTGCCAGGCGCTAACAAGCTGCTCAAGCTGACGGTTGACATCGGCGACGAGCGGCGCACCATGGTGGCCGGGATCGCCCTTTCCTACCGGCCTGATGAGCTAATCGGGAAGAAGGTGGTGGTGGTGGCCAACCTGGAAGCGGCGGTGATCCGGGGGGTGCGTTCTGAGGGGATGCTGCTGGCGGGCTGGGTGCAGGGGGATGACAAGAGCATCACTCTCGTCACCCCTGAGCGAGACCTCCCCAACGGGGCGAAGGTCACCTGAGCGGCGGCTCGTTTCCAGCACCGGCGATGGGTGGTTTCCGCTCCACCTGCACGGTGACGGTCACGGTGGAGGGGCCCAGAACCTTCACTCCGGAGGGCGACGCGAGAGCTAGCTGTCGGGTGACCTGAGCGCGCAGGCCCTCCAACTGCAGATCTTCGGTTTCCACCTGCGAGAGCCGGGCCACCATGTCCGCCGGCCCGGAGACAGTCACCAGCGCCGGCTCCACTCGCACCGAGGTAACGCGGTGCCCCGGCGCAGGCGCCCCCTTGGGTTTCACCACCACCGGCACGGTGCGCGTCACCAGGGCCTGCTTCACCTGCAAGGTCACTTCCGCGCGGCCCGGGGTTACGGCGAGCCCGTCCACCTTGCTGCCTCCGCGGTCGAAGGCCTGGATGGCGGCCGCCACCGGGAGCTCCGGGGTCGCCCGGCTGAGGTCCACCGCGGCCACCAGCCGGGTGGCGCGGTTCACCTTGCTGCGCGGCCCGGAGACTTGCGCGAACTTGGGCTCGGCTTCCGCTGCCGACAACTGGTACTCGGGCGGCAGGGTGCCGGATAGCCTCAGCTCCACCGGTTTCGCCTCGGTTACCACCGGTTCGATCGCCACCTCCACCCGGGGCGGCCTCACCTCCACCACAGTCACGTTCTCAGGGACCGTCACCTCCACCGGCAGCACGTGCCGCCCGGCCGCGAGGCCGGCGCAGGAGACAAACACCTCCACCTGAGGAAGGCTTCCTCCCAACTCCTCCTTCATCCCCCGCAGGCGCACCTGCACCGGAGGAAGGGCTCGCTCCAACACCAGGTCACTGCCCACGTCGCGCGCCGTCACCGGCGCCCGCACGGTGGTTTCCACGATCAGAGTGCGCTGCGTGAACAGCACCCAGAACCACAGGAACAGCGCCAACGCCAGGGCCGCCGCCTTGAGGGGGAGGTTTCTATGCAGCATCGTGGCGTCTCCCCAGCCTCAGCCGCGAGGGGCGCGGCGGAGGCGTCAGGATGGCAAGCAGCCTCTGGCGGAGGAGGTCCGGGGTGAGGTTGCCGTAGAGCTTGCCCTCCACCGCCACGGAGATGCCCCCGGTCTCCTCGGAGACCACGATCACCACCGCGTCGGTGGTCTCGCTGAGGCCGAGCGCGGCGCGGTGCCTCGTCCCCAACATGCCGCGGACGTCGCGCCGTTCGGCGAGGGGCAGCAGGCAGCCGGCGGCGACGATGCGGTCGCCGCGAATCACGGTTGCCAGATCGTGGAGGGGAGTGCCGGGGTAGAAGATGGTGCGCAGGAGATCGGAGGAGAGCAGGGCGTCCATCTGCCGCCCGGTTTGGATGACGTCGTTCAGGCCCACCTCCCTCTCGACGACCAGCAGCGCTCCCACCCGGTCGCGAGAGAGCTGCCGCGTACCCACGGTCAGCTCGTCCACCAACCGGGTGATCTGCTCTCGGTGAAGAGAGGTAAGCCCGGCCCCGAGAATGTGGCCGCGGCCGATCTGCTCGAGCGCCAGCCGCAGCTCCGGCTGGAACAGGACCAGCACCGCGATCACGCCGGGCAGCAGCGCCAGCTTCAGCAGCCAGTTGCAGGTGACCAGGTTGAGCGATCCGGTGAGGACGATCAGCGCCCCCAGGATCGCCAGGCCCTTCATGAGTTGAACGGCGCGGGTGCCCCGCAGCAGCCGCAGCACGTAGTAGATCCCCACCGCCACCAGGGCGATGTCCAGGACCGCCACGATCCCGAAGTGCTCTCTAACCGTCTGCCACACATACCTCAGGTCGGCAATCATGTCCTGGACTTCACCCGGGGGCGCACGGAGTGCGCCCCTACCTTTCGTGGGGCGCGCCGTGGACTCACGATCCCGTCGCGGCGCGGCCTTCCTGCCGCTCCACCAGCGCCTGCTTCAGTTTCCGATAGGTCTCAGCCAGAGATTCCGGGACCACGCGGGTGTCCGCCGACACCGCCATGAAGTTGGTGTCGCCCGCCCACCTCGGCACCACGTGGACATGCATGTGGCCGGCATAGCCGGCGCCGGCGCAGTGGCCGATGTTGGCGCCGATATTGAAACCCTCGGGATGATAGGCGCCGCGCAGCACCTCCATGGCGATGCGAATCCCGTAGAGCAGCTCGCTCGACTCCTGCGGCGCCAGGCGCAGCGGATCGGCGACATGGCGGAAGGGGGCGATCATCAGATGCCCGGTGTTGTAGGGGTAGCGGTTGAGCATGATGAACACCGCATCCCCGCGGTGGAGGATGTGGCTGCGCTCGTCGTCGTCGCTCGCCGACTTCACGCAGAAGATGCAACCCTCTGGCTGCTCCGCGCCCACGTAGGTCATCCTCCATGGCGCCCACAGGTGCTCCACTGCCCGCCTCCTGGCGTGCCCCGCTCACCCATGATAGGGCGAGGAGGCAGCGCCGTCAAACCCAGCGCCCGCGTCAGCGTCCAGCCAGCGACACCAGCCGGCCGGTTCTCGCCGACCTGTAGATCGCAGACAGCATGTCCATCACGATCACCGACTGCGAGGCATCGGAGATGGGCTTCTCCCCTCGCTGGAGGCAGCGGACGAAATGGCGGATCTCCTCCACGTAGCCGTCGCGCCGCGGAGGGTGAGGCTTGGTTTCCACTTTGGTGCCTCCGGCCGTCCTCCACAACACCAGCTCCGGGCTAAGCTGCGCGCCGCCTTTGGTCCCGAACACCCGGGCGAAGTAGCTGTCGCCTGTGTGGGCGGCCCACGACACCTCCAGGCTGATCGCTTGCCCTCCCGCAAACCGGATCAACCCGGCCGCCAGGTCCTCCACAGTGAACTTGCCAGGCGCATAGTTGGCGCCCCAGTCGCCCATTCCTTGCCCAGTCGTCCCTAGATGGTCGAAGGTAACGCCGAAGGCGGACACGGGCTTGGGCCTCCCCATCACCCACCACAGATAGTCCAGCACGTGGACGCCAATGTCAATCAGGGGGCCGCCTCCGGACTGCTTGATGTCCTGGAACCAGCCCCTGGGGATGCCCGCCCCGCGCAGCATCATCCCCTTGCCGAAGTAGAGGTCCCCGAGCTTGCCTTCGTCAGCCAGCTTCTTCAGCAACCTGGCGCCGCTGCCGTAGCGCATGGACTGCGCGGTCATGAGCACCCGCTTTGCCTTCCTGGCCGCCGCCACCATCCGCCGGGCCTGCGCCCCGTCGAAGGCAAGCGGCTTCTCGCACAGCACATGCTTGCCTGCCGCCAGCGCCGCCAGAGTGATGGGCAGGTGAGTGTTGTTGGGAGTGCACACCGACACGGCATCAACCACATCGGCAGCTAGCAGCTTGCGGTAGTCCGTGAACACGTAAGGTATGCCGAACCGCTCCGCGGCCGCCCGCGCGCGGCCGCGGTTCACGTCACACACCGCGGTCAGCTCCGCGGCCGGCGTGTCCTGATAGCCCCGCATGTGGGCCGGCCCGATCGACCCCGCGCCGATCACCCCCGCGCGCACCTTCCTTGGCATCGCCTTCCTCCTCCCGTTGGGCAGGAGCGGAAGCTCCTGCCATCCGACTACTTCGGGGCCCCCTCCGCACCCCCTCTTCTCCGCATCACCGCGGTTGTCTCCAGCGCATTGTGTGGCATGCGGCGCATCTCTATCCCTTCGTACTCCCGCGCCAGCGTGTCGCGCGCCTCGCGCTGGTGCCGGCGCCGATCCCGGGTCATGTACTTCACGGTCATGATGGCGGGGGCTCCAGGCTTGAGCGCGCCAGCCAGCTTGCACATCACCTCCGCCGCCTCCCGCGGGTCAATGTTCATGTCGCAGGTCACCAGGTCGAAGGCCTCTCGCCAGCACTCTCCCGCCGATATCTCCTCGGCGCGGAGGCGGAGGTGTTCCACATGGGGATGCCGACCTGCCTTCGGGTCGAGCTCGGCGGGGTCCACCGCCAACACGCGACAGCCCAGCTCCGCCAGTGTCAGCGCCCACCCACCGGGCGCCGATCCCAGGTCGAGCACACGCGCCCCTTCGGGCAGGTTGATGCCAAAGGCGGCAAGCGCCTCCTTGAGCTTCAACTGAGCGCGGTTGAGCGGCCGCTCGCCGGGGGCGTACTTCCGCTGCCTCTGCAGGGCCTTCTGCAGCAACTGCTCCGGGCGGTTCACGCCCACATAGCCGACGCCCTGGAACACCTCCACGCTTACCACCCAAGCAACCGCTTTATCGTACTCCCCGACCCCGCCGGTGGCCTCCTGCAGGAGCAGCGCGACTGACTTCTCCAACTCCCGTCCGGTCCATTCGTGCCGCCCGCGCCGATGGCACCGCACCAGGAACAACTGCCCCTTCTCTATCCGGCCGATTCTACCCGCGGCGGCAGCCACCTCCGGAAAGCAGCTCCGGTCCGCGGTCACCGCCGCGCTCACCTGCACCGGTGTCACCCGGCCCACCAGCTCCGTTTCCGCCTGGGCCAGTCGCGCCACCGCCTGCTCTTCGGGAAGGTCGGTCAGCGCCAGCAGGTTCCCCTTCAGGAACAGGGACCTCGCCTCCGCCTCCTCCAGCAGGCGCTTCACCTCCTGGCACGCCTCTCTCTCCAGGCCTGCCGCGGTGGTGATGATCAGGGCGGTGGGGCGACCCTCCTTGAATCGCCGCCCCCCACCGTGAACGGTCGGCCCGCGCTCGCCGGTTCCCTCACGGTCCGGCATGGGGCTCCCTCGCCGGCGCGGCGGACACCTGGTAGTGGGTGAGGGTCTCCGTCACCCCTGTCTCCTCCACCACTCGCTTCACCATTCCCACTCCCTGCACGAACCACATGTCTATGGTCATGGGACCATCGCCGGCGGAGGCGGCGCCGGCGCGGCGTTTCTGAATCCTCCGCGCTTCCGAGAACGTCCCGCAGGGAACGGTGATGGGCTCCGTACCCACCAGCCGGTACTCCCATCCATCTCTCACCACGGGAGCATCTGCCGGCAGCCCGGTGACATGCTCGAGCTGCCACGTGCTCTTGGGGTCGGTGACTCGGCTGCGCTTCCACACATCCCCGCGGCTGGTCAGAAGCTGGTGGGCGGACGAGCTATCGCCGAAGGATATAACCACGCGGTAGACCGCCCCCTTTTCGAGCGGGACCTGCCCGATCACCTCCATGGTGTAGGTCGCCTTTGCTCCTCCATCTCTTTGCAGCGAGCTCGTGCTTCGTAGCGAAGTGGCCTCGCTACTTCGCAGAGTAGCAAACGTCCACCGGTTCCCCACCGCCAGGGGGAACCATGGGTTCTCGGCGAGCTCCACCTCCGGCAGCGTGCCTGTCAGCTCCGAGAGGCCGATCTCCCCGGCAGCAGGCGACGAGGGCGCCGGCGGGCGCGGCCGAGACTTCAGCTCCTCCAGCTTCTGCTGCAAGCGCTTGAGCCGGTCAGCGGCGGGCGGATGATTGCGGAGATACCTGGGAACGGAGTCCCCCTTCTCCATCTCCACGATCTCCTGCATCGCGGTCACCGCTCCCTGCGGGTCGAAGCCGGCCCGCCACAGGTAGTCCATCGCCGACTGGTCGGCGTCGTTCTCATCCTCTCGCGAATACCGCAGGTAGACCAGCGCGCTGGCCAGCTCCGCCACCAGGTCGCTGTCCCCGCCGATGGCCTGCGCCGCCAGCGCGCCTAGCACGCTCACCCCCTTCATGCTCTCCGTTCGCTTCGCCCAATGGCGATGGGCCACGTGCGTCACCTCGTGGGCCAACACAAACGCCAGCGCATTGTCGTCCGGCACGCGGTCCAACAAGCCTTCGTATACGTAGATGAACCCGCCGGGTATGGCAAAGGCGTTGTACTCCGGCACCGCCAGCACCTTGAACTGGTAGGGGTAGACTTTGGTCTCGAGCTGGTCCACCACCGCCGTCCCCACCCGGTCCACGCGCGCTTGCAGCCGCTTGTCAGTGGACAGCGGGAACATCAGCTCGACCTGCCGCGCTACCTCCCGGCCCAGATCCACCTCCCGTTGTGGGTCGGTCTTCTCTAGCAGGTCGGCCATGGCGGTCTGTAGGGCGGGCGTGCCCACGCCCGCCACCGTAAAGGCGGTCAGCGCCACCGCCGCGATCAGCACTCGCACACGCCTGCTCATGAGCGAACTCTCACCTGGCGCCCCCATAGACCGCGGCATGTGCCGCCAGGCACCCAGCGGCGGCCACCATATCACCATCCTCCGCGTACAGCTCGGCAAGCTTCTGGTTTGCGAACGGATGCCGCGGGTTCACCGCCAACACTGCCCGAAGCAACTGAACGGCCTCTTGGCGATTGCCCTGCTGCAGCGCCAGCATCGCCTGAGCGTATTGCGCCTCTGGGAAGTCCGGCTTCAACCGGAGGCACTCCCCAAGTCCGCCTGCGGCGGACTCCGGCTGGCCCAGATCCAGCAGCGCGGTCGCCAACGTGAACCACGCCAGGTAGTCGTCCCGGTGCTGCCGCAAGCCCTCCAGACTGTCGAGGACCAGATAGTCACACGCCGCTTCCGGATATGCGAAGCCGGCGATGTTCACTTCCTGGGTGCTGTAGGACGCCTGCGTGCTGAAGGTGACATACTCCTGCACCTCCGCCCCTGCCCGGCCGTACTTGACGGCCTGGATAAGGGCATGCTCGCTGGCTTCCAGGGTCCCCGCCTCCGCGGGGTCCGCTTGGGCGTGCTGCTGGCAGGCCTTCCGGTAGCGCAGCAGGCCGAGGGTGTGCCAGTCGTAGAAGCTCTTCGACTCCGGCACTCCCGGCGTCCCGCCCACTTGCTTCTCGGCCGCCGCGATCGCCTCGTCCAACTGCTGGTCCACGCTTTGCTCTCGGCCCCTGAGATGCAGCAGCGCGTAGGCGAGATCGCGCTGCACGGCGAGCATGTTGGGATCGCGCTGCAGCGCGGCCTGGAGCTTCACCACCGCCTCCTCCCACCTTCCTTCGTCAACCAGCGCCCGGCCCCAGTCCGCCCAGGCCTGGGCGTTGCCGGGGTGGTCCGTCACCGCCTTCTCGCTCATCGCCATCCGGAGCTTGTGCCGGAAGGTCCTCGCCTCCGCCGGGATCGCCTCCGCGGGCCATTTGTTCAGTCCATCCCTCACCGCCTGGGCCTCCGACAGCTTGCCGGTATCCAGATAGGCGCTGCCGATAGCCACCATCACTGCGGCCGGCACCTGCTTAGGCCGCTCCTTCTCCGGCACCTTCTCGACCTCAGGCAGCACCTGCGTCAGCACTGCCTCTGCCTGGCCGTTCTTCAGCAAAGCCGCGGCATACCTGGCGAACAATTGCCACCGCGCGGCGTCTGTCTTCATCTCCTGGCCCAGCATCACTACCGGCCGCTGGCCCTCCGGAATCTGCTGGAGCGCTTGCTTGAGCGCCCTCACCGCGGCATCTTGGTCGTGGACGTTCTCGCTCACCGAGGCGAGCCAGAGGAGGTCGTCGAGGGTGGCGTCCGGCCGAGCGCAGAGCTCCTTCAGGGCTGCCGCGGCGCCGGAGTTGTCCTCTTGCTCCTCCAGCCCGGCCGCCGACAGGCGGAGCTCCGCGGCCTTTGTGTCCGCCTCCTTGGCGATCACCTGCAGCAGGACCTCTTTGACCCCCTGCCCGGCAACTATCTCAACCGGACTCCGTTCCACGGCGACGGTGATGTACACCGACGGGGAGGAGACGGATTTCGGAAGCCCGATCTCCCCGGCGAAGTTGAGCACCCCGCCCTCCTCGCCCACCAATGCCAAGCCCTTTCCTCGCCGCCACATATTGGAGTACATAGCCAGCTCCAGCTGGGACCTCGCCCCGCCTCCGAACAGCCTATCCAGGAAGGAGGCCTTCTCCTTTGAGGCTGCGGCAGCCGGGGCCTGCACCCGCACCGTCACCTTCACCTTCTCCCGCGGATGCGCGATCGCCGGCTCCACCTTGACCTCCAGAATCCTGAGCCCGCCCCATCCGTCCGCGCTGGTGGACACCTCCGGGCTGCCCGCGGGGGTGAGCAGCACCGGCTCCATGCCGACCCAGAAGCCGTCGGCGTCAGCTCTCCGGCACCTCACCACTCCTTCGAAGGGCTGGTAGCCGTCCTTGGTCACTCGCAGGTTGAGCTGAGTGGCGTCTATGCGCCGGGTGGTGGTGCTCACCGGGCCGAGCAGCCCGCCCAGCCCCAGCGCGCTCCCCAATACCCCGGCCGCGCTGTACTTTGTGGAAATCCGCCCGAGGGGCGCGCGGCAATCATACCGCCCCACCTTGTCGGTGGTCCCAAGGCTCCGGCCCTCCTGAGCGAACACCCCGCCTTCTTGCACCACCACGCGGGCCCCCTCAATCGGCACGCCCGTCACGGCATCGTACACGCGCCCCACCGCGCTTCCCCAGTCGGTGGTCGCCACCGCCGCGTCGCGCCTCCCCCCAGCCCAGCACGGCCGCACCAACACGCACGATATGACCACCAGGGCGGCCGCGATTGCCCGACGACATCGCGCCGCGCCCGCCGCGGGCGGGCATCGCCCGCGGATCCACCGTGCGTTCGCTACCATGACCACCCTCCTCGTCAGGCACCCAACTGCTCGCGCGATTGTAGCCCAAGCCACTGCCCTCGGCAAGCCGGTGAGGGTTTGGGGTGTGACCCCGAACCCTGGGAGCGCAGCCTCCCAAGGAAAAGAGTCACACCCAGGCTTTGGCGGGGGCGTGACAGCCACCGCCGCCTTTCCCGGCCTGCGCGGCCTGTGCTATACTCCGCTTGTCATGGGCCCACATTCCTCCTCGCCTGGACACGAGCGCGTGATCGTGATCATGGACGGGGCGGCGGATGAGGCGCAGCCCGAGCTGGGCGGCCTCACCCCTCTTCAGGCCGCCCGCAAGCCCAGCACCGACAGGCTGGCCCGGGAGGGCTTGTCCGGGCTCGCCAAGACCATCCCGGATGAGATGGAGCCGGGGAGTGACATCGCCACCCTGGCGATCTTGGGCTATGACCCACGCCGCTACCACACCGGGCGCGCCCCGCTCGAGGCGGCCAGCATGGACGTGCCCATGAACCCGGAGGATGTGGCTTTCCGCTGCAACCTGGTGACCTGTGACGGGACCACCATGCTGGACTACTCGGCCGGCGAGATCCCGACGGCGGAGGCACATGTGCTCATCGGCGTGGTGAACCAGCGCCTAGCGACGCGGCGGCATCAGTTCTACGCTGGCGTGAGCTATCGCCACATCATGGTGTGGCGGGAGGGTTCGCCGGAGGTCCGCACCACCCCTCCGCATGACATCATCGGGCAGCCAATCGGACCCCATCTCCCAAAGGGAGATGGCGATGCGGTGCTCCGACAGTTGATGTTCGACTCTCTGGAGGTGCTCGACTCTCAGGAGATCAACAAGCGGCGCCGAGATGAGGGGAAGCATCCCGCGAACATGATCTGGCTGTGGGGGCAAGGGAGGCCGTGCCTGCTCCCCTCGTTCGCGG
>Ga0315277_10009904_pt1 | contig 12136 bp, 10 predicted proteins | sample YL17G05_15_MG_FD_203695 | JGI IMG/M metagenome (GOLD analysis project Ga0315277, IMG submission 203695) | Sediment microbial communities from Yellowstone Lake, YNP, Wyoming, USA - YL17G05_15 | ecosystem: Environmental > Aquatic > Freshwater > Lake > Sediment | place: USA: Wyoming | collected... | reverse complement strand
TGGAGAATTGAAGGGACACAATAGAATGGCGCTAACTCAAGGTAGTTGGGCATACCTGTTCGGATGCAGGATTTCTTTGAACTCGTGGCGCGGTTTGTTGAGAAGCTGGTGGTTTTTTGGTCTTCGTTTTCTTGCTCTTGGTTCTGTTCGGTCTGGTCTGTATGGCAGGGGGGCTCGCGCGATAGCGAGGAGCATGGCGCGATGAAGTCGTTGAAGTTGGTGGGGGGCGACGGCAAGTACAGGGGCCCATTCTCGAAGGGCTTGGCAGGTTCCTTTGAAGCTGATGCGTTCGAGTTCGCGTTGCGCGGCGTGCGCCGCACGCAGCATCGAGATAAACAGGGACAGCCGATTTTCATTGTCTTTCTGTCCTACGAGGCGCGGGATCATCTGTCGCCGGATGGCCTCATGGTTTTCGGAAACCGCGCCGGGATATGCCTTGGCGGAGTGAGATACGGGGTCAGGCGTAGTGTTTCGAGAAGTCGTTTGTCATCTCCCGGTTTATCCGTGTTTCTTAACGCGGAGGCGCAGTGGAAAACTCCTGGGACAGTCCCGTCTCCGGTCGAAGACTCGCTTCGCTTGGTACAGTCCCGGAGTTTTCGTGAAACGCCGCCACGTCATTCTCGAAGAATGTCTTATTGAGCGTCTCGAACTCCGGTTGCTATGATAGAAACTTGCCGGAACAATCAGGGTTTCCCGCGTGGTACCGAGACGTGGGAGGTGTGAGATGGAGGAAGTAATGGTTCGTAGACGATTGGGTAGAACAAGACTGGAAATCTCGTGGCTTGGATTCGGGGCGATGCGTTTGCCGGAGCGCGAAGACGGGAAGCCGGACCCGGAGGAGTCGGTTCGGATCATCCACCGAGCCTTTGAGTCCGGGGTCAACTACATCGACACGGCGGTCGGGTATTGTCACGGCGAGAGCGAGGCCATCGTGGGTTTGGCGCTGAAGGGGTGGCGCGACCGGGTCTACGTGTCCACGAAAAACCACTATATGGGGCCGGACGAGAAGGCGTGGTGGCGGAATCTGGAGAATTCGCTGGCGCGGCTGGATGTGGACTATATCGACGTATACAACATCCACGGGATCAACTGGAAAGCGTGGGAGGAACGGGTGAAAGGGCCGAATCAGGTTCTCGCCTGGATGAAGAAAGCGCATAACCAGGGGCTGTTTCGGCACCTCTGTTGTTCGTTTCACGACACGGCGGAGGCCCTGGAGAAGATCGTGGCCACGGACGAGTTTTCCTCGGTGACGCTGCAATATAACCTGCTGGACCGTTCGCTGGAGCCGGTGTTTCCCAAGATGGCCGAGAAGGACATCGGTCTTGTCGTAATGGGGCCGGTGGGTGGGGGCCGGCTCGGCGGCGAATCGGAAAATCTGAGGAGATTGATTGCAGGGGCGCGGTCCGTACCGGAAGTCGCGTTACGGTTTGTGTGGGCCAATCCTTATGTAACGTGTGCCATCTCCGGCATGAGCAACATGGAGCAGGTGGTGGAGAACTGCGCCGCGGCGATGCGCCCCGAACCGCTCACCGCCGACGAGCGCGAACAGGTCCTGGCCACGCTGGAGCGGTACAAGGGGCTGGCGGACCTGTACTGCACGGGATGTAACTACTGCATGCCGTGTCCGTACGGCGTGGACATACCGGGCACGTTCTCGGCGGTGAATGCGGAACGAGTGTACGGATTGGGCGCGCATGCCCGGAATCAGTACGACGGCCTCGCGGGTAAGCCGACGTATTGCACGACTTGCGGCGCGTGTGAGAGCAAGTGTCCGCAGCACATCCCCATCCGCGCCCAGTTGCAGGACGCGGCGAAACGCTTTGACCCATCATTCGGGCAAATGGCCGTTACGTTCGTGCCCGTAGGCCGAGGTGAGGACGGCATCCGGTTCCGCGTCGAACTGCATAATCTCAGCGACCATCCCAACAAGGCCGCCGTGCGCATATCCTCAGACAACAACGTGGTTTTTGCGCCCGACCGGTTCGATGCGGACGTGAAGGATGCCTTCGCCGTCTCGCAGGACGAGTTGACGGTGCGTAAGGCGGACAGCGAGGCCCGTTTGCTCCACATCCATGCGGACATCGCGGATGCGGCGGGGCGGCGTACGGTGTCGCAGACGTTCCGGCTTGGCGCGTGTTACAGGGTCGATTCGATGGACGCGTTGTGCGCACGCCCTGCCGATACGGCGCCGTTGTCCATCGACTGCGAACACCAGGTATACGACGGCGAGGAGCTTCTCGGCAACCCTCACGGACTCCGCGCGTGGCCGGGTTACTCAGCGGATGCGCTGCACCTCCTCGGTCACGTGAAGCACGGCGCCAGTGACGGAAAGTTTCATCTCCTGGTGTTGCTGGATTTCCGTGACCGGCGCCGCGCGCTCGCGCCCGGATTCCAGAAGGGCATGTATCTCCTGCGATTGACCTGGACTTCCGCCGGCCCAGTCGAGAAGCACGTGGTTCGCGGCGAATTCGACTCCACGCAGATGCGTTTCGATGCGGCCCCTTTGGCGGAAGGTTCGGAGGTACGCCTTAGTCTGCCGTGGAAGGCTGTGGGTGACTACGGGCCGAAGACAGGGCAGGCATTTGGACTGGATTTGGTCTTGGTGGTGATGGATATGGAGGAGCGCCAAGTGTTCCGTGCGGGATGGAGCGGCAATCCTCGATCACAACACGATGGGGCTGGGTTGGGTGCTGTTTTCTTCAGCGGATGAGCGGTTGGCTTGGCAAGATGAAGCGTGGGACAGATGAATCTGGAACTCAGGAACTCAGGAACCTGGGAAATGGCAAGAGGCTGCGAGAAATGACCGAATTGTCAGACCGGGAACTCACGGGACGGATTATCGCTGCCGCCATCGCGGTTCATCGTCAACTGGGTCCGGGGTTCCTGGAATCGGTCTATGAAGAAGCGCTTTGCGTCGAACTGGAAGCTTGCGAAATCCCATACGAGCGGCAGAAGAGCGTCGATATCCTCTATCGCGGAAGAAAAGTCGGCGAGCACCGGCTTGACCTGTTTGTTGCGGGAACAGTGGTTGTTGAACTGAAGGCTGTCAAAGAGGTAGATGCCGTGTTTTTCGCCACTGTCCGCTCGTATATGAAGGCGATGGAAACCGAGAGCGGCCTTCTTCTCAATTTTGCAGCCATGCCGTTGACCATCAAACGTGTCGCGCGTGAATGGACGTACGACGACGATTGACTACCTGCCAAGGCATCCAAGGCGGTTGCGGCCAGACTGGTTTCGTGAGTTCCTGAGTTCCAGATGGTGATGGCGGACCACACATGCCTCAGGAAGAGAGGGAGAAGTAGTCATGGAAAACGGGATTCATGCCATGCTGCCGCGCGAACGGATGTGCGCGTCCGGGCGCAAACTCCGGGATATCTATGCGATCACGCCGGGCGCGCCATTCCTCAGGAAGGAGTTCGGCTACTACTGCATCGAGGAATGGATTGCGCAAGGCTTGCCGCCGAACGCGGATTTCGCGGCCTATTTTCAGTATGACCCGCCCGGGAATTACTCATTGGGCCAACTGGGCTGGTGTGAGGCGGCGTTCGAGCCTCGGTTCGAAGTCAAAGTGATCGAAGACCGCGGCGAGTACGAAGTGGAACAGGATCACGCAGGACGGCACGTCCTGTATTTCAAAGGGCGGCGCGACGGATTTATGCCCGAATACCTGGACCATCCCGTGAAGGATTGGAGAACCTGGGAGAAAGACGTCAGGTGGCGGCTGGACCCCGCGACGCCGGAACGGTATGTCTGTTCTGACAGCCTGATGGCCGACGCCGTGGCGCAAGCAGGGCACGGCATGATGATCGTGCAGAACCTCATCGGGGGGTATATGTACCTGCGGAGTCTGATCGGCCCCGCCGACTTGTTGTGCCTTTTCTGTGAGGCGCCGGACCTGATTCACGACTGCATGCGGACGTGGTTTGCTTTGGCGGATGCAGTGATCGCGCGTCACCAACAACAGGTTACGATCGACGAAATCTACTTCGCCGAAGACATCTGTTATAACCGGGGTCCGCTGATCTCGCCGGACATGATGCGGGAATTTCTCTTGCCGTACTACCAGCAGCTCATCGCAAATCTGAGGGCCAGACAGATCGACAAGACGCGGCGCTTGTACGTACAGATCGATACGGATGGATACGCTGTGCCCGTGATCCCCGTGTACCGGGAGGTCGGCATGGATGTGATGAGTCCTTTTGAAGTGGCCGCGGGGTGTGACGTCGTGGAGATCGGGCGCGCGTATCCGGACCTGGTCATCCTGGGGGGCATTGACAAGCGCGTTCTGGCGACGACCAAAGAAGAGATCGACCGCTGCGTCGAGCGCATCCTGCCCACGATGCGGGAACGCGGCGGATACGTTCCCACGTGCGACCACGGCGTGCCTGCGGAAGTGAGTCTCGAGAATTACCTGCAGTACCGCAAACGGTGTGTTGAGCTCGGTGGCTGACTCGGCCTGCCAAACTCAGCACGCGCCGCGCTTGCGTTTCCGGCGTACTGCGGCGACAAACAGCATGACCGTGCCCACCGCCAGCGTCGGAACCGGCCATTGAACGGCCAGCAGCAGCCGACAGCAGGCAACAACGGGAACCAGGACCAGCCGTATCCCTGCCCCCAGCACAGGATTTCTCGATACCCAGCCGGCCATAGTCGGGCTGACGCGGTAGTAGATGTCCGCCGCCGCCGCGCCCGCCGCGTTGTTCAACAGCCATGCGTCCCGCGCGCTTCGCAACACGTCGATATCTCTGGCGAGCGGCGTGCCATAGGCCGCCGTGGCTATGAAGCACGGTCCGCCACCGCCCGGGTCGCCTTCCGACAGAATGGAAATGGTCGGCGTCAATAGGGCCAAGGTAACCAAGATCGCCTGCGCCGAGACGGCGTTCAGGCAGTCGTCCTCTTCGCGCACGGTGAACACGGACAGCGAGACCAAATCGGCGTCCAGCCGACCTGACGCAATGATTGCATTCGGCACGGCGCTCCACTGTCCGCATTCCGCGGCAATGTATATCCCCGTGTCGGGATGGCTCTCGACGAGCGTGGTGTGGTGGTAAAGTCCTTGTTCACGGTCCGCTTGTGGCGTCAATCCTTCCATGGAGAGATGGATGGGGTGCGCGACCAGCCGCGCATCTTCGATCTCATCGAAGGTTGCCCCTCCGTCCGTGGTCACCAGCACGCTCACCTCGACCCACGCGCTGCCCGATACTTGCTCCCCTGGCGCCTCGCACCCCAGTCTTGGCCCCTCGATGGGACCGAGAAGCGTCTCGCGGTTCGGGGCCGCGGCCACGAGCAATATCCCCGTCTCGCCCTCGTCGAGCAGTTCTCCGGGCACGGTGACCGTGATCCCCAGGGAAGGCGCCGCGGGGTCGGTCAGGGAGATTGCGACGGAACCGTGGGCCTCGGCGCCGTCCCACCGGACGAGGACGACACGGCGCGTTGCACCCGTTTCAGGTACGTCCACGGCCTCTGTCCACGCGTCACCGTCCTGTGCCAATGTGGTGAACGGGTCGTCAGGTATGCCGTTCCCATCAACGTCCAAGTCGGCAGCCGGCTCTTGCAGGTTGAAGGTCGCCGTGTCTTCGACCACGAGGCCCGGCGTGTAGATGCTTGACGCGGCGGCTACCGCGGTGTGGGTTCCCGATGAGAGACCACAGAGGTCTGGGCACGACACGATGTACGGCGCCTCGAGGTCCGACTCCACCGTAGTGTCGTCCAGGGCGAACGTCACCTGATACGTATCATAGATGCAATTCACTTCCGCAATCAGCATCAACGATATGGCGTCCACACCCTCCCGAAGGTAATATGTGGAACCGTTCGCGGGGAAGAGCACGCGCACGTCCTCCAGGGAACAGGCGTTCTCTTGGGAAGCCGCCGTGGTCCACGCGGTCTGAAACAGGAGAATACACCATAGAACCAGGGTCCAGGGTTTCCGGCAACCGTACATGGGTTGACTCCTTCCTTATTCGCACTCGTCCGAACGGGTGGCCGCAATTCGGGACTGAGACTGGCGCGGAACACGCGCCGTATCGAGATGCGCTAACTGTAACCCACCGATTGTCCGTGTTCAACCTGGGAGAAGGGCCTGAACCACCAATGAACACCGACAAACACTGGCAAGAATCCTCACAAGTGTTGATTCTTCACGTCGCGGAGGTGCCTGCCTTCGACTGCCCTGTGATTCGGTCTCGCTCGCCCAAAAAGGGAGACACCCGTCTCTGCACACAGCCTGACATCGGTGTCCGTCAAGGAAACACCTCGGCAGAACCTATTGACAGGAGAGAAGTGTCGTGATAGCATGTAGAGTAATCGGTTACTTGTTGGACTGGTGTAGGCTTAGGTTTTATATAAGGAGAAAAGATATGTTGAGAAAACACGGCTTTACTTTGATCGAGCTCTTGGTGGTGATTGCCATTATCGGCATTCTGGCGGCGATCCTGTTGCCGGCACTGGCCCGGGCGCGCGAGGCGGCACGGCGCGCAAGTTGCCAGAACAACCTCAAACAATGGGGAATCGTGTTCAAGATGTATGCAGGCGAGGCGCCCGGCGCGAGCTTCCCCCCGCTGGGCGACGAAGGCTGCGAAGATGACGACTGGAATACCGGCCTTGTGGCGAATCCCGACGGTCCGGCCATCTATCCGGAGTATCTGTCGGACATGAACATCTACTTCTGCCCGTCCGATGCGATGTCGTCGCCGGAAGATTTTCTGGTGTGCCCCGGAGGCGTATGGTGCGTTCAGAACTCGGCTTCACCGAAATTCGGCCAGTTGGACGCGGAGGAGTTTGACGACAGGAGCTACAATTACTACGGCTGGGTGGCTGAGGACGACCTTGTCTGGGCTTCGATGGTCATCGCGTCTCTCGTGGCTCAGAGTGAGGTAGCAGACAACGACAGGGTCGGCAGCGCACTCATGCGCGATGGTCAGATCGAAGTCAACAACTTTGTAACAGCCTACTTCGGCATTTACGTCAATGACGCGGTCGGTGCGAGATATCCCGCATATGCCAGCGTAACGGCGCGAGGCAATGCCGGCGGAAACACCATTTTCCGCTTGAGAGACGGCATTGAGCGGTTCCTGCTCAGCGATATCAGCAACACGGCCGCCACTGCCAAGGCGCAATCCGTGGTTCCCACCATGTGGGACGTCGTGAAGGGGTCGATCGACACCGACACCGAGGAGTTCCACCACGTACCGGGCGGCGCCAACGTCCTGTTCATGGACGGCCACGTTGAGTTCAAGAAGTACCCGAGTTATGACAATAGGGACATCCCGGTCACACCGCTGGTTGCCGCCTTCGGCCGTGCTTACTAAACTGTCGCGTTTGCAGCAACGCTCGCATCCGTGACGCATGAGCGGCCGACAGGACAGTGCCGGCCAAAGCCATCGAAAGAAATGCGATTGTAGGACATGCTGCCGGGGCCAAACATGGCCTCGGCGGCATGTCTTATCGGGGTGATTGAAACCTTGGTCGTTTGCGCAACGCAAGGTCAGCCGCCCGCCTAAGCTCATGGACCAAAGATAAATGTGGTGAGCCATCTGGGGAAATATAGGAGCAGAAACCAGGACCAAGATCGATGAGGTAAACCCCGAACACAAAACCACCCCTCTCCTGCGAAGCATGCCTCCGCAGGTTTCAAGGTCATGGCACCCCGCCCCTATATGATATGACGCCCCCGCCGGAACGGTCTATCCCGACGGTACTGTCCGCGCCATAAGACGCGGCTATTTACAGGCTGCCCCCACGAACGCTAATCAGGTCGAACAGGTCACTGTGCCCCATCAAAAGCGCAGTACTTGCCGGAGACAACGTCCACCGGCCGGTACCGGCTGGATTCACCTCTACTCCGCGGCTGACAAGCATCTCCGCTATGTCGGTTCGACCTGTAAGGGCTACCCAATGTAAGCACGTAAGACCCGCGGCATTCTTGGCGTTCACGTCAGCGCCGTGGTCCAATAACGCCGTCACGATATCCCGCTGGCCATTGCAGACGGCCCACATAAGCGGCGTGTTGCCGCGATCATCGGGCTGGCTCGGGTCTGCCCCACCCGCGAGAAGTCGTTCCACTGCGGTTTGAAAACCCCAATACGCAGCGGACTGTAGCTCGCCGTGCGCTTCCTCAGCGGTCCGCCGACGCTCTTGCGCGTACTCCTGTTCCTGTTCCACCAGGAGTCTGACCAGCGCCGGGTAAGCAGACTTCAGTGCGCGACTCATGGGCGTCTCGCCCTGTTCGTCCATCTGATGGAACCACGGCGGCATTGAATGAGGCGGCCGGCTCACTCGCTTGGTAACTCCGTATCCCAGTTATATCAAAGGTTTCCATCCTGGATACGCGCTTTACAACGCCCGCACGTATACTGAATTACAGGCGTCTGCCGCTACCAATTTCGGCACGCACAACCCGCCACCTCTACACATAAGAACGGATTCGCTGCCTCTTGTCGTGCCACAAACACACTCGTCACCTGCCTGGTTTGGGGCGGACGGCTTGGTAGCTCGGTAGTCCGCCGGGGACGTTATCCGAGAAGATGCACCCCGCGGTCCCCGGGGCTGGAGCCGGTCTTCTACCGGACGCATCCCGCGCCGAGCAGAAACCGCTCCCAGCCCTCGACGACTCTTGATTCTAGGGGCACGACCGCCGGGCTGTACGCCTGCATCTCACTTACTCGCGCACAACACGCCAGCGGCCCACTACAACTTTCTTCCCGAAAAACGGCCGCTCAAAGCGCGACCCTACGGCCTGCGAGAACGCCGGATCATCAGTCCTACCAGCCCCAAGCCAAGCAATGCCAACGTGGACGGTTCGGGAAGGGGCTCGACCGACTCGACCATCACAACGAAATCGGTGTACTCCGCGTCCCAACCATAGGTCTGGTACTCATCATAGAGACCCAGGTAAAGGGCGTCTTCCCACGCAAGGACAAAATCATTCGGGGTCCATGTGCCCGCGGGGCGCGTGGGCAACTTCACCGTGTCGCCTTCGCCCTGATAGGCCGCCATGTGGTCCATCCCATCGGAATTGAGGCTTGTATCGGAGTAATACAGCCCGCCGCCCGTGGACGTCGCATCCATCCAGTACCCGAATTCAGCCGAGTCAAAGTCGATGCCCGTGTCACTTGCGTTGACCTCGACGCTGTAGGTCCCGTCTCCGTTGTCAAGCAAGCTGAACATCACTTGGGACCCCGGTGTGCTGGCCGGACCAAACAATTGGACTACGTCCTCCCCGTTGAACACGCCGAAGGTGGCCGTTCCGGGAGAAGCGATCTCAAGCACCATGGTGCTGACACTGCCGCCTGTGGCCGCCAGTGCCCAGTAGGAATCTCCCATGTCGCTGATCTGGTCCGCGTTCACGTCAACGTTGCTCGGCCCGCCCGGATTGGGCAGGGTAATCGTGTCCAAGAGAGTCTGCAATGCAGTCCCGCCATCGCTGAACGTCACCGCATTCGCCGGCCCGCCGGCCCACATGGCCATTGACACCATCGCTCCAATCAATACTAACCTTCTCATTTCAGTCACCTCTTCTTGTTTCAGCCTATTTAACCTTGTACCTAACCAGCCTACTCGACCCTATTACATCAGGCATTGCTGCCCTTGGATCCACACCCATCAGGATACGAGCCCACGCACATTGTGCGAGGGCCTACAGTGAAGCATTTCTTGTGCCGAAAACAACCTTCCTTCCTAAACCCTTTCTAACCAAAGACTTCGAGAATGACGTTCCACGCATCCCACGTTCTAGGTCCAACTCAGCGCAAAAAGTCGTTCTCCTCTGACTAACTTCTGACACGCCCCTCCCCGTGCGTGCTTACAGAGTCTGAGAGTCTGGGGTAAGCCGCGCCCCCAACTCAGAGGCATCTTCGCCGTTCTCATCCAAAACGTACACCACACACTCAGAGAGCGGAAGCAAATTGCAGACCAAATGAAGGGAAAGTAAACTAAATAACTGACAGAACAAGACTTACCAGGGTAGGGGGGTGGCGGGAGAAACAGCATTTCACACAAGGACCGTTCACAAGTGTATCATTCGTGACAAACTTGTGTTCTCGTTCGGAGAGCGTGCTGAAGACACCCCGATACCCCAGATTGTCATTCTGAACGAAGTGAACTTCCTCGGGCAGAGAAACCGCCGATCACGCCCTTCAACGCTTGTCGATATTGAATTTCGCAATGCGATGACGGAGCGCTTGGTAGCCGATCCCCAATGCCTCAGCAGCTTTTCTCCGGTTCCACTTATATTGCTCGAGGACCGCGAGGATCTCTTCGGGCGTAGCTTCCCGATTGGGACGCGGTTTCCGAGGGGAATCGGCGCGACCTTCCCCATCCGCCCGGGGCACCACGTGCGCGCCGGCGTCAATGGCAGTTTGGAGCAGACTGGGGTAAAGGGCTTGTTTACCGAGCACAAGCCATCGTTTGATGGTGTTTTCGAGTTCCCGCACGTTTCCGGGCCAACTGTACTCGGAAAGCGTCCTGATGTCTTCGCCCGAAATGTATAGCTGGCGGGTATTGGCATGGCGCGCATGTTTGCGCATGAAATGCTGGACGAGGAAAGGCACGTCCTCTTTTCGTTCGCGCAGCGGGGGCACCCAGATGCTAATCTCGTTCAACCGGAAATAGAGGTCCTTTCGGAATGCGCCAGCGGCGGTTCTTTTCTCGAGATCGGCGTTGGTGGCGGCGATGATCTGCACGTCCACCTTTGTGGGTTTGGTTCCGCCGACCGTGGTGAACTCTTTGTGCTCGATGACTTCAAGTATCTTCGCCTGCAAGCTCGGCTGCATGTCGCCGATTTCGTCCAGAAAGATGATTCCTTCGTGGGCCAGGCTGAAGCGGCCGGGTTTCGACGTAGACGCGCCCGTGAAGGCGCCCTTTTCATATCCGAACAACTCGCTTTCAAGGAGCGTTTCGGGAAGGGCGGTACAGTTGACCTTGACGAATGGGTATGCGCTACGCGGTGATAGACGGTGAGTCTCGCGGGCAATCATGTCTTTGCCGACGCCGCTTTCACCGCGGATCAGGCAGTTCAGGTTGGTTTCCGCGACCCGCTGAATGAACAGCCACAGGTCGCGCATGGCCGGGCTTACCCCAACAAGGTGGCACTCCCCTTTGCCGCCGCCATTCCCGTCACCGTTCTCGGAACCGTCTCGCAGTAAAGGGGAGCGGGCAGTTTTCTTGAGCGTGTTGGCTACCGTGGAGCGCACCTCCGCGAGGCTGTACGGTTTCGCAAGGAAATCCGTGGCGCCTCGCCGCATGCACTCGATCACCACGTCGGGCGTGGGATCGGCCGAAGTACACACGAATGGGGTGGAGGCACGCGCCGCCAAGACGGATGACAACAACTCAAACGTTAACCCGACTTCGGGCAGGAGTTCCATGAGAATGCAGTCAAAAGGTTCTTCCTCCAAGAGGCGGAGGAATTCCTCGGCCGTCCGGGCGGCCCGCACCTGATATCCGGACAGTCCCAGCCCTTTATCGAGGGCCCAACACACGCCAGGGTCCGTGTCTACCACCATGAGACGGTCGGGCGGCTTCCTTCCGGCATTCCGCTGACGGGCGGCGTCTTCTGTCCTATTGAAGCTCGTCATGCAAGTCATCTCGGGGTCAACCCGGCGCGTGTTGCGTCCCGGGGAAGCAGAATACTTAGTGTAGTCCGGGCGTTCTCGTCAGACTCTATCGTCAGTTTTCCCGCGCAACTGTGGACGGTTCGCTGAGCCAGGAGGAAACTGGGGTGGTCCCTCGTGAACACTGACGGGGGCCGTATTCTCCCGGTCTCCGTGGCGCCCAAGGCGGTTCGATTCTCGCCGTCCAACGATATGTCGAAACGGACATGGGAACCGCCCGCGTCCCGCAACCGCAAGAGAATTCGACCTCCGTTCTTCACGCTGCGGATAGCATTGGCTATGAGATCGAGAAGGGTGCGAGCCAAGGCCGTACTGTTCAGGAGCACGCACTGACTTTCGGTCTCGAACTCTCTGACAACATCTATCTTGCTCCTGTTGATCGCTACGGAAAGTACAGCCAGGGCTTGCTCGATGAGTCGATCGAGACGCACGGTTTCGATGGTGTCTTTACCGTGCCGCGAAAGCTCCCGGAATTCCCGGATCGAGTCGCGGAGCAGGGACACGTTCTGCGGGATGATGGAAAG
>Ga0315277_10009903_pt1 | contig 12137 bp, 9 predicted proteins | sample YL17G05_15_MG_FD_203695 | JGI IMG/M metagenome (GOLD analysis project Ga0315277, IMG submission 203695) | Sediment microbial communities from Yellowstone Lake, YNP, Wyoming, USA - YL17G05_15 | ecosystem: Environmental > Aquatic > Freshwater > Lake > Sediment | place: USA: Wyoming | collected... | reverse complement strand
GCCTAAAGTTTTGGGCGCAGTCAATGATAAGATGTCAGACCTGGAAAGGTACAAGGCGATTGAGAAGGTTTCTAAGAGGATAATCAAAGAGTGTGAAAAGGGTGAAGACACAAGGTGCAGGCTGGCGGGCATGTACGGAGGGAAAGAGTATTATCTATATGCTTATTTCAAGATCAGAGATATCAGGCTGGTGTTTGCACCGCCCCGTTCCATCGGAGATTATGGTGGCGAGATAGATAACTGGATGTGGCCCAGACATGCAGGTGATTTTTCGCTCCTGCGCGCCTACGTGTCAAAAGACGGGAAATCGGCTGAATATTCTAAAGCTAATGTCCCTTATAATTCAAAGACCTTTCTCAAGGTTTCCTCTGCCGGAGTAAAAGAGGGTGATTTTGTGATGCTGATCGGGTTCCCCGGGATGACCAGGCGTTATGAAAGCTCATTTTCAGTAGACGATATGGTGAACTATGATTATCCAAAAGATATCCGCACGCGCAAGGAGATAATCGCGATCTTAGAAGAAGCCTCGGCTGAGGATTCATCTGTTGCTCTCAGACTATCCTCCAAACTTAAAGGTTTATATAATTATCTTAAAAAGAATCAGGGGATGTTAGACGGTTTCAAAAAATCCGGATTATTGCAACAGAAAATAGATAATGAGAAATTGTTAACCAAGTTCTTGAACGAAAATCCAGACCTTAAGGCAAAATACGGACAGGTTTTGCCTGAGCTTGACCGTCTATACCAGAGTAACAAAAAATACCAGGACAAAGATTTTCTTATGGGCTGGATGAGCTATCAGTGTGAATTCCTGGATTTCGCTTCCACCATCTATAAATGGAGCCTGGAAAAGGAGAAAAAGGATTCTGAAAGGGAGATGGGTTATCAACACCGGGATACCTTAGATACCAGAGAAGGGCTGAGAGATGCCCAGGTGAATTTAGTACCTTTAGCAGATGAACAGCTCTTGCTTTACTTTCTGAAGAAAACAACTCAGCTTCCCTCTGACCAGAAGATTCAAGCAGTGGAGAAGATCTTTCAGGGGAAAGAAGGTCAGGATAAAAACAAAATCTTAGAGGAGTTCGTTTCTAACCTGTACAGCAAAACCAGGCTCGGATCACTTGAGGATCGGCTGAAGATGTATGATATGACCAATAAAGAGCTGGAAAAACTTAACGACCCCTTCATCAATTTTGCTAAGGATTTGGAAAAAGACAGGGAGGAATTGAGGACCAGAAACAAGGAGTTTTCTGGCGGTCAGAACCGGCTTAAACCTAAATTGATTCAGGCTTATTTTGAGTGGAAAAAGGAAAGGTTTTATCCCGATGCTAACGGGACTATCCGTTTTAACTATGGTGAAGTCAAAGGGTATGTTCCAAGAGATGCGGTTATTTATAAATACATAACTACTCTTACCGGGGTTATGGAGAAAAATACCGGAGAGGAGCCGTTTGATGCTCCAAAAGAACTGCAAGAGGTCTATCAGAAAAAAGATTTCGGTTCTTATCTAAACAAATCCCTCGGAGATATTCCGGTGGATTTCCTTTCCACCAACGACATCACTAATGGAAATTCCGGCAGTGCAGTGATGAACGGCAAAGGGGAGCTGGTCGGCTTAGCTTTTGATGGAAACTACGAGGCGATGACCTCAGATTACGAGTTCGACACTAAAATCACGCGGGCAATTATTGTGGATATCAGATACGTTCTTTTTCTGCTGGATAAGGTATATCACGCAAATGGATTGCTGAAAGAGCTTTCGCTAAGGTAGGTAGTATTTGTAGGGGCAGACCTATGTGTCTGCCCTGATAATTTTATGTTGCTCGGGCAGGAGTTTAACTCCTGCCCGTAAAAAGGTCGGGACAGGTGGTTCAACCCCTGTCCCAGCATCGTCGGCATTTTCTGGTAGGGGCGTTTAATTAAACGCCCCTACTTTTTATCCTACGGTTTCCTTAGCAGGCTGACTCGCGGAAACCGTAATCACATCTTTGGGCAGCTTTTTTTCAAGCCGGGTATAAGCCAAGGCGGCTGCAAGACCCAAAATTGAAATTATTCCCCAGAGCAGAACTGATCTCTTGCCCAGAATGTCAATTAAGACCCCGCCGACCAAGGGTCCTATTGACCAGCCTAAAGCATAGGCAAGACCGTATCCACCCATATATAGTCCGTGACGCTTTTCCCTGGAAAGGTTGGCAGCTATGGAGACTGAAGCAGGAAGGACTGTTATCTCCGAAAAGGAGATTATAAGCATACAGAAAAAAAGCCATTCGAAACTACGTGAAAACCCAACTAAGAAATACCCTGAAGCATATCCTATGCTTCCCCAGAAAAGAACCCGCATCAGATTTTTTGTCTGAGTGAACTTAGCAACCGGAATCTGAAGCAGAACGACAATCAGACCGTTAAGCGCAAATAGAAAACCCAACTGCGCTTTTGTAATTCCCACATAATCGACTGAGAAAACCGATATGGTCGAAACCAACTGGCCGATTACCACGAAAAGTAAAATCGAAATGGAACAGTAGAGAAGAAAAAGATGGTCATCCTTCAGCTTGACAAGGTCCTTAAAATAAAATTTCTCCTCTGCAGAATCCCTTTTTACCGACTCAGATAGAAAGAAAAGTATAAGCGCCGAGGAGAGGAAGGTTAGTACCCCGCCGATGATGAAAAGGAGCGGATAAGAGGCTGAAGCTACAAATCCGCCAATCACCGGTCCAAAAGCCCAGCCGGTGTTGCCACCCACACGCAGTATGCTGTACGCCTCCACCCTTTTTTCCTTGGGGACTATGTCTGCTGCCATGGCATTGGCTACTGGCTGGTAAAATCCCCCAAACAACCAGTTCAGGATAAGAGCTAAAGACCACAGCGCAAAGCTGCCACCTCTAAAAGCAAGCCCTGCCATAAAGATAAAGATGATACCCCTGGCGAACTGGGCTAATCCCATTATCTTTACCCTTCCAAGTCTGTCTGAAAGATGTCCGCCAATTAAACCAGATAAAGCCCGGGCAATTGCTCCTGCTCCAAATATAAACCCGACCTGGGTCATAGGGATTTGCATCTGGTCGTGAAAGTAAATGCTCATATAAGGAATGACCATGGCAAATCCCATAGCAGATGCCATCCAGCCGGAGAAAAGTATCCACATCCGGTAGTCGTAGCTTTTTATAAAAGATGAAAATCTGGAGAGGTTGAGTTGAGGCATATTATCTATGTAGGTCAAGCATGTCCAAAGGCGGGACTGCTTGACAGGATAAAGTAAACTTGGGGCAAGATAAAAAAAGATTTATGATTTCACAAGCAGGAAATGACCTCACACTAATCCTTTCCTGAGAGGAAAGGGAACAACCCTTTCCCTTTATTTAATCCATCATCCCTCATTTACTTTTGACATTTACTCAAGTTTTACATATATTTTTTGTGAAGCGGAGCTTTTATGCCAGCTAATCTAACCCCTCAATATTTAGAAGCTGAAAGGAAATACAAGCAGGCCAGAACCTCAGAGGAAAAGCTTTCTGCGCTGGAGGAGATGCTTGCCACGATCCCTAAGCATAAGGGGACCGAGAAGCTTCAGGCTGACATAAAAACCAGGATCTCCAGATTAAAAGATCAGGAGAAAAAAACTAAAGGAGGGAAAAGGGAAGACCTTTATTACATCAAAAAAGAAGGGGCTGGTCAGGTGGTTATTATCGGTTCTCCAAATGCTGGTAAATCTCAGCTTTTAGCCTCCTTGACCCATGCCAGGCCAGAGGTGGCACCTTTTCCCTTTACTACCCAGAAGCCTTTAGCCGGTATGATGCCTTATGAGAATATTCAGATTCAACTGATCGATACCCCGCCCATCACCCATGATTTCTTAGAAAGCGGGATGCTGGGTCTGATCCGCAATTCAGATTTAATCTGGCTGGTAATAGATTTAAGCTCAGATGATCCATTAGCTGAATTAGAGATGATCAAGAAAAGGCTGGAGGAGAAAAAAATCAGGCTGTGCGGGGATGAAAAAGGCGTGGTTTTAGAGGTGGGTGAGATCTGCAAGAAGTCCATGATCTTAGGAAATAAAAATGATCTGGAAAATGCTGCGGAAAACTGGCAGGTCATAAAGAAACTATACAGCACATCTTTTTCCTTATACTCTGTTTCCGCAGAAAAAAAACAGGGTCTGGAGGAGTTGAAAAGGGAAACCTACGAGAAGCTGGAAATTCTAAGAGTTTATACCAAAACACCGGGAAAACCTATAGACTATACCGATCCAGTGATCTTGAAAAAAGGTCAAAAAGTATTAGATGCTGCTTTTGTGATTCACAAGGATTTTGCCCATAATCTGAAATATGCCAGGATCTGGGGGAAGGGCAAATACGAAGGGCAGATGGTGCACCGGGACCAGGTGCTAACGGATGGAGATGTAATAGAGTTTCATCTTTGATTTCTGGTGGAACAGACATCCTGTCTGTTCTATAACTATAGTCAGACAGGAATGTCTGACCTACCTTTGTAAGGGTGGGTTTGAAACCCACCCCTACAAAGAAAAACATTTTCAAAGGAAGTTATGGGAAAAGTCATAATCATAAACAATGAAAGAATGGGTCAGGGAGAGACTGAATTGACCACTCTTTTGATGGGGAATTTTTTGAGAAGTCTGGTCAGTTCGGAAAAGAAACCTGAATTTTTGATCTTCTATGCCTCCGGAGTAAAGCGGGTCTCTGAAGGCTCGATCTATCTTGAAACACTTGTCTCCCTGGAAAATTCAGGGGTAGAGATACTCTCTTACTCCACCTGCCTGAATTATTACGGGCTTACAGATAAAGTCAAAGTAGGGAGAAAAAGCAATATGGCTGAGATAACAGGGATATTATTAAAATCTGAGGGCACAATCACTATTTAGTATGTTATAATCTGGTAGACGCCTTACGGGCGCTTTTGAACTCGTCCCCTTCCCCCTTCTCTTAAAAAGAGAAGGGAGAAGGCATTCCCTCTCTTTATAAGAGAGGGATTAAGGGTGAGTTATTCAACCGCAAGCTAAAGTCCGAGAAGCCGGAGACTACGTCTGGTGCCCATACGGGCTGGCTGGCTCGTAGCCACCGTAGGACTTGCGACTACCGTTTATTTTTGCAGGGCTGGCTTTGGCGGACTGCCTACGAGTTGTTACTGTTTAATTATGTCTAAAAAAGAATATTTTGACAGGTATGCTCACAAATGGGATCGGCTCTGTCATTTAGAGACTGAAGATAAACTGGAAAAACTCCTCAGAAGTTTCAGATTCAAGAAGGGTTCGCAGGTTCTGGATTTGGGATGCGGGACTGGTATTTTGTTTCCCCACATCCTGAAAGTCATCGGCAAGAAAGGCAGGGTTTTTGGGGTAGACTTATCTGAACAGATGCTGCTGGAGGCCAGGAGGAAACATCGGAATGAAAATATCTTCCTGATTTGTGCTCCTGCGGAGAACCTTCCCTTTCTGCCGGGATCTTTAGATTATGTGATTGCTTTTGCTTCTTTCCCTCACTTTGAAAAGAAAGCTAAAGCCATACAAGAGATTAATAGGATCCTGAAAAGGGGAGGGAGACTTTTCATCGCTCATCTGCTTGGGAGCAAAGAGTTGCAGGAGCATCATCGATCATCTGGGGACATTGAGGTCATGAGGGATATTCTGCCGGCTGAAAAAGTTCTAAAAAGGATGTTAAAAAGGGAAGGATTTAAAAAGATACTTATAATAGACAAACCTTCCTTATACATAGCCTGTGGGTCAAAATGAGAATCTCTGCAAAACAGATAAGCCTGAGCGGATTATTCATTTCGCTGGGAATAGTCGTTCCTTTTCTTTTTCATCAGTTTGGCTTGGCTGGTAGGATTTTTTCGCCGATGCATTTTCCAGTCTTTCTCGCTGGAATCCTGTTAGGGCCCCTAAGTGGTGCTGTGGTTGGTTTATTATCTCCGATCTTAAGCTTTTTCCTGACCGGAATGCCACCCCCTTATGCAGTCCCTTTGATGGCTTTGGAACTTCCGGTTTATGGACTTACCATAGGATTGTTCTGCAGATATCTCAAAACACCTCTTATAATTAATCTGCTATTTTCAATGGTCGCAGGCAGGATAGCATTTGCTCTTGGGATATTCATCATGGGGGCTTTTGTCAAATTACCAGTAAGTTTCATCTCTTTCTTAGAAGCTTCTTTTATCACCGGGCTGCCGGGTATCTTTCTTCAGTTAATCATCATCCCTGCTTTAGCCATCAAGCTGAAAAAAATTCCAGCTTTTTCAGGAAAGCTCTAAGGTGGTTTCAGAATAGCACCACCTCTGGTAAGTCAAAGGTAAACCTGAGGGTTTACACTCCACTGTCTGGGATTCAATCAGGACAATTCTGTCACAACCCTTTCTCCTGATTAAGCTTTCTGTTATTTTTCCGAAAATAGAAGAATAGGGGGAGAAGAGTATGAAAAATATCCAGAATGAGATAAAAAAGATCGAAAGAAAAGACTGGCATCTCTGGATTTTGACTTCCGGGGTTTTTTTGAGCTTAGTTGCCTTTGTTCTTCTTTTGATTTTCTATTCAGATGTGAGAAATTTATATGAAAAGGAGCTCTCCAATTACACCTACAATCTTCTCTTCGTTGGGTTTACAGGCATATCTCTTCTTTTCTTAGCCTACATTCTTTTTAAAGAGCAATCCATAAAAAAGCTGCGTGGCGAACTTTTCAAAGAAAAGGTTTTGTCGCAGTCCCTGGAAGAACGGTTTCAGGAACTTAAAGCCTTATTCGAAGTCAGCACCTTGGTGAATTCGGAAATAGAGCTTTCCTTGATCCTGGATATGATCTCCAAAACAGTTCTGGATTCCTTACAGGGAGATAGGTCCTCCCTTTTGCTTTATGAAAAGGACAGAAAGAAACTGATTTGCGTGTCGGCTCATGGGGTTTTAAGCGATAAGATAAAAAATACAGAGCTGGACCCGGACGAAAGCGTGGCTGGCTGGGTGATGACTCACGGGGAGCCGCTCCTTTTAGGAGAGGAACTGCAAAAAGATAAGTTTAAAAACTTTATCCCCAAAGATGAGAAGATAGTTTCCTCCTTATCCGTCCCTCTGAAGGTGAAAAATGAGGTAATAGGGGTTTTAAATGTTAGCTCGCTCAGAGAAGAAAGAAAATTCAATGAAGTCGATTTAAAGTTAGTATCAATATTTGCTCAGAATGCTTTGGTTTCAATTGAAAAGGCAGAGTTATACCAGGAGGTAAAAAAGCAGGCAGGGGTTTTAAAGGAAACTTTAGAGGATTTGAAAAAGACCCATACGCAACTGATTCAATCGGAGAAAATGAGGGCTTTAGGTGACCTGGCCGGAGGGATAGTTCATGATTTCAACAATATCCTGGGAATAATAACCGGCAGAGCTGAACTTCTTTTAAAACAGGCAAAAGAAGAGGAGTCCATAAAAGGGTTGATGCTGATCGAACAGGTGGCAAATGACGGGGCTGAGAAAATCAGGCGTCTGCAGGAGTATACCAAGATCGGTAAAGAATCGATCTTCATCAAAGTCGATTTGAATAAGATACTACAACAGGTGGCAGAGATAACCAGTTTCAAATGGAAAGACGAAGCCTCAGCCAGAGGGTTTAATATCAATATCGATATGGACTTAAAAGAAATAAGCCCGGTCGCAGGTAACCCCTCGGAGTTAAGGGAGGTCTTTGTCAACTTGCTTTTGAATGCGATTGAAGCCCTGCCTCACGGAGGAAGGATTACTTTGAACACCTGGATGGAAAATGGTTGTGTTTTGGTCTCGGTAAAGGATGACGGCATAGGAATGAAAGATGAGGTTAAATCCAAAATCTTTGAGCCTTTCTTCACTTTAAAAGGCGATAAAGGGACCGGATTAGGTTTGACCATAGTCAACGGGATAGTTTCGAAGCATCAGGGAAGTATTACAGTCGACTCAGAGCCGGGCAAAGGGACATGCATCACTTTAAAATTTCCGGTTTCCAGGAAAGCCCAAGAGGAAGAAGAAAAAATCACGGTTATCGATTTTCAGCCAGCCAATATCTTAGTAATCGAGGATGAGAAAAATATGCGGGACATAATCCTGGAGATGCTGAGCGAACAGGGTCATTCAGTTACCTTAGCTGTGGATGGAAAACAGGGGATTGAATTTTTCAAGAGAGGAACTTACGATCTGGTTCTCACAAACCTGTCTATGCCTGAAATGTCCGGCTGGGAAGTCATCAGGGAGATTAAATCAGCAAATTCTTATGTCAAAGTGGCATTGATGACCGGGTGCGGAACCCAGACAAAGGAAGAAGAGGCAAAGGCAAAGGGGGCCGATTTTTTGATTTCAAAATCTTTTAAAAAGAACCAATTGCTCTTCGCAGTCTCTGAAGCCATAAAAAAGAATAAGAATTTTTCACCTGAAGGAGATTTAATCTGTAAAAAGTCATAAAATTCTACATTTTGATGTTCATATTTTATTGAAATACAAGATATTGTGTTTTTTTTCGATAAAATAAAAATTTTTCCTTGACATCATATCTACTTTACGATAGAATGGATTTGCAAAGATAAGAAAAATTTTGGTGACATCTCACCAATTTTTTATCCATAAATTTTTACCAATTGAATCAGATTTATATAGAGGGAAAACTGTCCAATAAAAAGGTTTAGAATATGAAAGTTGAGTTAATGGCTATAACTCCGCAGGCTGAAGACGTGATTGAAAAAGCCTGCCGCACCTGTTATCTTTCTTTTCACCGCTATAATCCTCCGTCATCCACTGAGGAGCTGATTAAAAAAGTCATCCAGAAAGGGCACCATTCGGTCTTAGAACATGCATATGCCACCTTCAGGATCAAAGGCGGCTCAAGGGTTTTCACGCACGAGATGGTAAGGCACAGGCTTATGTCCCCTTCTCAGGAAAGCCAGAGGTATGTGGAGTACGGTAAAACCAAAGAATTTGAATTCGTAATCCCTCCCACTGTGGAGAAGACCCCTTTCAAGGATAAATTTAGAAAAACGGCTTTAGAACTAAAAGATTTTTATGAGGAGATGGTGAAAGCAGGGGTGCCAAAAGAAGATGCCAGATATATTCTACCGAATGCCACTGTCTCCGAGATAGTAGTATCTGCCAATTTCAGGGAGCTCAGGCACATTTTCGAGGTAAGATGTGTGGAAAGAGCCCACTGGGAGATCAGGCAGATCTGTTTGGAGATGCTTAAGATAATGAAAAAAGAAGCCCCCATAGCCTTCTGGGACTTCGTAATAGATGAGAAAAATAAAATAGCGCAGCGTGAGGAGGGAATAGATGCAGGGGATAACTGACCTTACTCCTAACTCTCTTAAAGTTTTGGAGAGAAGGTATCTGAAAAAAGACGACCGGGGTAAGATAGTCGAGACTCCGGAGGAGCTTTTCTGGAGAGTAGCCCTGGCAATTGCCCAGGTGGATAAAATCTACGGAGCCAGTGATAGAGAAATAGACGGATTAACCCAGGAGTTCTATGCGCTGATGAGCAAACTGGATTTTCTGCCCAACTCACCTACCTTAATGAATGCAGGCAGACCTCTGGGGCAGCTTTCAGCTTGCTTTGTAATACCGATTGAGGATACAATGGAATCGATTTTCGATGCGGTGAAAAACACCGCGCTGATCCATAAAAGCGGAGGGGGTACCGGCTTTTCTTTCTCCAGGCTCCGTCCTAAGAATTCGGTTGTGGCATCCACGTCCGGAGTGGCCTCAGGGCCAATCTCCTTTATGAAGGTAATAAATGCGGCAACTGAGGCGGTTAAACAGGGAGGGACCAGAAGAGGTGCTAATATGGGGATCCTAAGGGTGGACCATCCGGATATCCTGGAGTTCATCTCCTGTAAAGACGATCTTAAAGAGCTAACTAACTTCAATATCTCTGTGGCAGTTACTGAAGAATTCATGAAAAAAGTGGAAGAGGATGATTACTATGAACTGATAAACCCCCGTACAGAGAAGCCATATTTGAAGGATGGGCAAGCGGTAAAATACAGTGCTAAAGAGGTTTTTGACCGGATAGTAGACCATGCCTGGAAAAGCGGGGAGCCAGGGGTTATTTTCTTGGACCGGGTCAACCAGTCTAACCCCACCCCGAAGATCGGGATGATCGAATCCACCAACCCATGCGGGGAGCAGCCTCTTTTACCTTATGAAAGCTGTAACTTAGGCTCAATTAACCTCTCCAAAATGGTGAAAGTTGAGCAGGATAAAACTTCGATTGATTGGGATAAATTAGAAAAAACGATAAGAGTTTCAGTTCACTTTCTGGATAACGTGATCGATGCCAATAAATACCCTCTTCCTCAGATCGAGGAAATGACCAGGGCTAACCGGAAGATCGGGTTAGGAGTTATGGGTTGGGCTGATTTGCTCCTTTTACTTGAGATACCTTATGACTCAGATGAGGCTCTGGAATTAGGTGCCAGGGTTATGGATTTTATCCAGAAGGAATCACACCAGTACTCCTCAGAGTTAGCCGAGAAAAGGGGCAATTTCCTCAATTGGGGAAAAAGTATTTTCTACGACAAAAAGATACCTATGAGGAATTCCACTGTCACCACTATAGCTCCAGCCGGGACTATAAGTATTATCGCTGGATGTTCCTCTGGTATCGAGCCTTTATACGCAATATCTTATATCCGAACAGTTATGGACCAGACCAGGCTGATTGAAGTTAACCCCTTCTTCGAGCAAAAGGCAAAAGAATCAGGGTTTTACTCTCAGGAGCTGATGGAAAAGATTGCTGAAAAGGGTTCAATCCAAGACTTCCCAGAGATACCTGAGGATTTAAAGGCAATCTATAAAACCGCTTATGATGTTTCTCCTGACTGGCACGTTAAGATGCAGGCGGAGTTTCAGAAATATACAGATAATGCGGTTTCCAAGACCATAAATTTGCCTAATAAAGCCAGCCTGGGAGATGTGAGGCTAGCCTATCTTTTGGCTTATAGATCAGGGTGTAAGGGGATAACCATCTACCGGGATGGGAGCAGAAAAGAGCAGGTCCTGGCTACCAGGATGAAAGCCGAAGGTGAGGTAGTAGTCAAGGACCGCCCGGAGACCTTGACCGGGATAACTGAGAAGATAAAGACTGGTTACGGAAACCTCTATATCACCATTAATAGCGTTAACGGTAAACCGTTCGAGGTTTTTGCCCAGATAGGAAAATCTGGCTATTCCACCATGGCAGATACTGAGGCTATCTGCAGGCTCATCTCCTTAGCCTTGCGCAGCGGAGTGGGTGTGGATAAAATCATTGAGCAGTTGATCGAGATCGGTGGCTCTTCTCCAGTTTTTGGGAATGGCGAGCTTATAAAGTCAATTCCGGATGCGATAGCCCGGGTCTTGAAAAAACATTTCAGTGATGGGGAAAAGAACTCTCTTAAGGATAAAGACATAAATCTTGAATACTGCCCGGACTGCGGAGCCAAATTAGAATATAAGGAAGGCTGCATTCTCTGCCGGGAATGCGGTTTTTCGAAATGTTAATTTTCTTTTGAGAATTAAAAGGCGTAGGGGTGGAGCTTGTCTCCACCCTTTTCTGGGGCGGAGGTGAACTCCCTACGGGTCGTAAGGCTTTATCGACCGCCCCCTACGCGGATAGAATATAAACTTCAAATGGGATTTATTATACCAGCAGGAAGAACCTCTTCAGTAACCTGGGAAGGGAAAATTTTTCAGGTTCAGACCGAATTTGTTACCCGTCCCAATCCCAAGGTTGTTTCCTCTATTATCCTGGACGGAAAACTGATTCATAAGGTAGAAAAACCCTGGAAAGGTGAAATCAAACCTGAAGAGCAAAAGGAGATAGAACAATTTCTGAAAAAAGAGCATGACAAAGTAGCGCGGGCTTTAAAGAAGAATCCTTATGATTTTCTGTCCGGTGGTAAGGAAGATTTCCAAAGCTAGGTTCAGAGGCTATCCGAGTTAAAAGAGATAGATAACCCTTTTATTTTGATGTACGACGGTTCGCCACTTTTTCCGGATAAGAAAGACGAGATTTTCCTGGAAAAGTTCTCCAAAACGATAGCCCAAGCCCTAAGGCTTGCCTCAGCTTTAACTGATTCCTCCAAGCTGGGCGAGATCAGGGCTGGGATTCTGGAATGTCCTCCAGATAAGATCATCTGGGTTTATTATAATGACA
>Ga0315277_10009902_pt1 | contig 12137 bp, 9 predicted proteins | sample YL17G05_15_MG_FD_203695 | JGI IMG/M metagenome (GOLD analysis project Ga0315277, IMG submission 203695) | Sediment microbial communities from Yellowstone Lake, YNP, Wyoming, USA - YL17G05_15 | ecosystem: Environmental > Aquatic > Freshwater > Lake > Sediment | place: USA: Wyoming | collected... | reverse complement strand
CCGCATGGCGATCAAGGCGAAACTGACCACCTTCGACGCGACGATGATCGTCGTCAGCCTGATCATCGGCATCGGCATCTTCCGGACGCCGGCCATGGTCGCCGCCGCGGCCCGCACGCCCGCGCTCTTTTACGCCGCCTGGGCCCTGGGCGGCCTCATCAGCTTCATCGGCGCCCTGACCTTCGCCGAGATCGGCGGCCGCTTCGCCAAGCCGGGCGGCTACTACAAGGTCGTAGCCGAGAACTACAGCTCCGGGCTGGCCTTCATGCTCAACTGGACGAACGTCGTCATCCTCAACGGGGCCGGCGCGGCGGCGGTGGCCCTGATCGGGGCCGAATACCTGACGCCCATCATCTTCCCCGCCACCACCCCGGGACGGACGACCGTCCAAGCGACCGCCGTCGTCCTCATCCTCGTCCTCCTCGTCATCAACTACCTCGGCATCAAGACGGGCGCCTGGGCCCAGAACGTCCTCAGCCTCCTGAAGGTCGGCATGATCGGCCTCCTGACGGCGGCGGCTTTCCTATCGAAAAATGCGCCTGCGGGCCCGTCCGCCCTGCCCCTCGACAGGCCCTGGATCCTGGCCCTTGGCGTTTCGTTCATCTACGTTTTTTACGCCTACGGCGGCTACCAAAACACCATCAACTTCGGGGCCGATGTCCGCGACGCCAAACGCAACGTCCCCCGGGCCATCTTCTTCGGCATCCTCATCGTCCTGGCCTGTTACCTGACCATCAACGTGGCCTACGTCAAGACCCTCGGCGTTCCCGGCATCGCCGCGGCGAAGCTCGTCGCCGCAGAGACCGCCCGCGTCACCTTCGGCGAGACCGGCCGGCTCGTCGTCTCCCTGGCCATCTTCCTCTCGGCCATGGGCTTCCTCAACGTCACCCTGATGCAGATCCCACGAGTGTACTACTCCATGGCCGAGGACAGGACCCTGCCGGCCGTTTTCCAGAAGGTCAACCCGAAAACCCAGACCCAGGCTTTCGGGCTCCTCTTCCTCGGCGCCATCATCCTCGTTTCGATCTTCCTCCTGGGCACGTTCGAGAACATCGTCAACTACGTCATGTTCCTCGACACCATGACCCTGGCCATCGTGTCGTCCTCGATCTTCATCCTCCGGCGCAAGGCGCGCCGCTCCGGCGAGACCTACGCCGGCTACCGGATACCCCTCTATCCCTTCCTGCCCCTCCTTTTCGTGGCCTTCATGCTCGTCATAGCGGTCAACGTCCTCGTCACCCAGACGCGCGAGGCCCTCTACGGAGCCATCTTTTTCGCCGCCGGTTTCCCGGTCTTCCTGCTGATGCGGCGGGTCAGCCGGCGCCAGCCTCCGAGCCTCCCCGCCCCGGACGAGCCGGGTCAGCGATGGGGCAGGGACAAATAAAGCCCGCATCTAGGAGCGGCCTAAGAAGGGGGACATGTACCGCTTCTCTCGAAGCGGTACGTGTCCCCGTTGCAAACGCGGGCCAAAATGGGTAATCTGGGGAGAAATCGAGGAGGCCCGCCATGACGATGACAAGCCGGGAACGCCTGGAGGCCGCCCTCAACCACCGCCAACCGGACCAGATCCCCGTCGACTTCAACGGCACGGCCGTCACCGGCATGCACGTCAAATGCGTCATCGGCCTGCGCGAACATTACGGCCTCGCCAAACGGCTGGTCAGGGTCCACGAGCCCTACCAGATGCTGGGCTGGATCGACGACGACCTTCAGACGGTACTCGGCATCGACGTCGAAGGCGTCTACGGCCCGGAGACGATGTTCGGCTTCTCCAACGAGAACTGGACGCCCTGGCGCATGGACGACGGGACCGAGGTCCTCGTCTCGGAAAATTTCCGGGTGACGCGCGACGGGAACGGCGACACCCTGATCTACCCCAAGGGCGACCTGACCGCCCCGCCATCCGGCCGCCTGCCGAAGTACGGCTTTTTCTTCGACACCATCGTCCGGCAGGGACCCATCGACGAGGCCAAACTCGACCCCGAGGACAACCTCGAGGAATTCGGCCCCGTTTCCGACGCCGCGCTCGACCATTTCGACGCCGAGAGCCGCCGGGCCGCCGCGACAGGACGGGGGACGATCGCCAGCTTCGGCGGCACCGCCCTGGGCGACATCGCCCTCGTCCCCGCGCCGTTCCTCAAGCGTCCGAAGGGCATCCGCGACGTCGAGGAGTGGTATGTCTCGACGCTGACCCGCCGGCCCCTCATCCATAGGATCTTCGAACGCCAGACGGAGATCGCCCTCGGGAACCTCGAAAAAATCCAGGCCCGGATCGGCGGCCGAGTCCAGGCCGCTTTTCTTTGCGGCACGGACTTCGGCACCCAGCAGTCGACCTTCTGTTCCATCGCCGCCTTCCGCGAGCTCTACATGCCCTACTACAAGCGCATCAACGACTGGGTCCACCGGCACACGGCCTGGAAGACCTTCAAGCATTCCTGCGGCGCCGTCGCGACCCTTATCCCGGCCTTCATCGAGAGCGGCTTCGACATCCTCAATCCGGTCCAAGTCTCGGCCGCCGGCATGGACGCCCGGAACCTCAAGGAAAAATACGGGCGGGACATCGTCTTCTGGGGCGGCGGCATCGACACCCAGAAGACGCTCGCCTTCAGCGCTCCGGAGGAGGTCCGGGCGGAGGTCCTCGAGCGGTGCGAGGTCTTTGGCCGCGACGGAGGATTCGTCTTCAATTCCGTCCACAACATCCAGGCCAACGTTCCCATCCGGAACGTCGTCGCCATGTTCGAAGCCGTGCGCGAATTTAGCGGCAGAGGATAAGGCTCCATGCTGTTCATGGGGAGCTGGGCCATAAGGAAAAGGGGGACATGTACGGAATTCTCTGGGATTCGGTACGTGTCCCCGTTTTGAGGTGGATATGAAAAAAGCCGGATTTTACGTCGTCGCCGTCACCCTGGTCGCCGCGATCGGTGGCCTCATCTTCGGCTTCGACACGGCCATCGTCGCCGGCGCCACCCGCTACATGAAGGAGCAGTTCTCGCTCAACTCGCTCCAGGAGGGCTGGGCCGTGAGCGTCGTCCTCATCGGCTGCATGTTCGGCGCCGGCCTGGCCGGCCCCATCAGCGACCGGATCGGCCGGCGGCGCTTCATGCTCATCTCGGCCGTCCTGTTCTTGGTTTCTGCCGTCGGCTGCGCCGTCCCCCGGACGATCACCGAATTCGTCATCTTCCGGTTCATCGGCGGCCTGGGCATCGGCTCGGCGGCCGTCCTCTCGCCGCTCTACATCGCCGAGATCGCGCCGGCCCGCATCCGGGGCGCGCTCGTCTCGGTCAACCAGATGGCCATCGTTACCGGCATCCTCCTGGCCTACTTCGTCAACTGGGTCTTCGCCGGGTTCGGCCCGTCGAACTGGCGCTGGATGTACGCCATGGGCGCCATCCCCTCGGTCCTTTTCTTCCTGCTGCTCTTGCGCGTCCCGGAGAGCCCGCGCTGGCTGGTCAAGAACGGCCGCGAGGTCGAAGCGGGCGCCGTCCTGGCCCGGGTCGACACCGCCGAAGCCGCAGCCAAGGAGATCCGGGACATCAAGGACACGCTGACCCTTGGAGAAGGTTCCATCCGCGAGCTCTTCCGGCCGGCCTTCCGGCGGCCCCTCCTCATCGCCGTCGTCCTGGCGGTCTTCCAGCAGGTCACGGGCATCAACGCCATCCTCTACTACGCCCCGCGCATATTCGAGGGCGCCGGCTTCGCCCGGATGTCGGCCATCGGCCAGTCGACGATCGTCGGCCTGGTCAACATGCTCTTCACGGTCGTAGCCATCGTCCTGGCCGACCGGGTCGGTCGCCGGCCGCTTCTTCTCATCGCCACCGGCGGCATGGGCGTCTCCCTCGTCCTGCTCGGGGCCGCCTTCAGGTTCCCGTTCCTGCCGGCCTCGGCCCTGCTCCTCATCATCCTCCTCTACATCGCCTTCTTCGCCTCGGCCATGGGGCCGCTCGTCTGGGTCGTCATGGCCGAGATCTTCCCCATCAAGGTCCGGGGCAGCGCCATGGGCCTGGCCACCCTCGTCCTCTGGCTGGCCGATTTCGCCGTCACCCTGACGTTCCCGGTCATCTCGGACAAGTTCCACCCCTCGACAGCCTTTTGGCTCTACGCGGCGATGTGCGCCTTGGACCTCGTGTTCATATGGTTATTTCTGCCCGAAACGAAGGGGAAATCGCTCGAGGAGATCGAGCGCAGTTGGCTGAAAGCCGCCTGAAAGCCCGACAGGCGACTATTTTTTCCGGTCTGCCAGCAGCCGGCCCCCGACCCCGACGTTCTCCGGCTGACTTTCCTTGATGAGGACGACCATCGCCTCCACGGGAAGACCGTAGGCCGCCGAGGCCGAGGCTGACGTCTCGGCCACCAGCTTCCGTTTTTTATCGATGTCGGCCAGGGGCGGCCCCTCAATGATGATCGTCGGCATGGGTGGGCTCCTTGACTTCCGTGACCTTGGCCAGCTTGCCGACGGCGATGTCCAGTTCCTCCATCAGGATCATCGAGAGGACGGCCGGCAGCGCCCGTGCCTTACGGACCTGGAGCGGCAGCCTTCTGTCGAACGAGTGCTTGAGAAGGCTCCGCCCGGACTTGAATTCCAGGAATTCAAGGTCCATGGCCAACCGTCCGAACCAGACCTTGGGGTCGTCGATCTCCTCGACGAGGCGGACGTTCGCGCGCAGAACGATCTCCGGGTCGCCCTGGAGGACGTCGAGCGTCACCCGGGAGAAGCCCTCCTTCAAGAGGAGGTAATCGCCGATCGCGTCACGAAAGAGGCCGTCCGGTTTTTTCGTCCAGAACACGTAGGAGTAATATTTGAGCTCGTACGTGGAGACGCGGTAGATGACCCGGAAGTCGTCGTAGAGGGGATCGACGCGGACCGGTTCGATGTAGAGGGCCTTTTCGACCTTGGGATGGAGCTGGGCATCCTTGCCCGTGGCGATGATCTGGAAGTACCGCTTGGTCGGGACGGAAAAACAGGCGGCAAGAAGGAGGACGAGAAGACCACAACGCGCAGCTTTCCTCATTATTTCTTTTCCTTTCGTGTCCGGAGGAGGGCCGAAGGTTCGTCGGCGATCTCGCGGGAAAAGCGGACCAGGTTTTCGACGGCGACGCCGAGGCTCGAGAACGTCCGCGTCAGCTCCGACTGCTGTTCGAGCAGGACGCTCTCGACCTTTTTCAGGCTGACCGAGGCCGTGTCGAGGAAAGACCGGACGTCCTTGATGGCTTGGCCCATCTCCTCGCTCGAGAAGCGGCGGGAGATGTTTCCGAGGGTTTCCTCGGAATTCGTCTCGAGCGTCCGCATAAGGCGGCTCATGTCCTCGGTCATGGGCACGAACTGCTCCGTCGCTCGGGCGAATTCGAGGGAGGCCTTCTCGAAATTGGCCAGGGTGTTCTCGAGTGACGCCCGGCGGGATTCGAGGACCCCGGAGAGGACCGCCGAGCTCTTCTCGGCGTTCTTGAGGAAGGCCGAAAACCTTTCGATGTTTTCAGGGGCAAGGAGCTCGGTGATCCGCTTGGCCGTCGTGTCGATGTTGGCGACGATGTCAACAGCTTTTTCCCCAATTCCCCGGCCCATGGGGATCTCGCTGTAAGCCTTCAGGTTCTCCGAGGCCAGGGTCCCGCCGCTGATCTCGACGAACTTCTGCCCGGTCAGGCCGATATAGGTCAGGACGGCGCTCATGTCCGTCTTCATGACCAATCCTTCGCGGATCTTGATGTCGACGAGGATGGAATCGAGGTCCGTGGGATTGACCCGGATCCTGGTGACCCGGCCGATATCGACGCCCTGGTACTTGACGAGGGAGCCAAGGATGAGGCCCTGGACCGACGTGCCCCGGAAATTGATCGTGTAGATCTCCCCTGGGTCGCGGAGCTTGGGGACAACAAAGAAACCGGCGACGGCGATGAAGATGACCGTGGCCAGGGATAAAAAAACGCCCAGCCGGGTCTTTTGTTCACGTGTCATCATGGCTGTCCTTCCTGAGAAAGAATGTCCGGATGAATGCGTCGTCCGCCGCGGCCAGGTCAGCAGAGTCCCCCGCAAAGCGGAGGCCCCCGTCGTTGATGAGGAGGATCCTGTCGGCCACCCGCTCGATCGAGCGGAGCTCGTGGGTGACGACGACGAGGGTCATCCCGAACGTCCCCTTCAGCCGGATGAGGAGGTCGTCGAGGAGGGCCGACGTGATCGGGTCGAGGCCCGACGAAGGCTCGTCGCAGAAGACGACATCCGGGTCGAGGACGACGGCCCGGGCCAGGGCCCCGCGTTTCGTCATGCCGCCGGAGAGCTGGGCCGGATATTTGTCGGCGCTCCCGGCGAGCTCGACCTGGGCCAGGCTGGCGAAGACCATGTCCCGGACCATGTCTTCGGGCATCTTGGGATGCTGCATGCGGATGGGCAAGGCGACGTTCTCGAAGAGGGTCAGGCCGTTGAGGAGCGCCCCGCCCTGGTAGAGGACGCCGATCTTCTCGTAGAGCAGGCGCAGGGAGGCCTCGGATCGGTAGTCCACTGCGCGCCCGGCAAAATCGAAGCCGCCGGAAAGCGGCGGCAGGAGGCCGGCGAGCGTCTTGAGCAGGGTCGATTTCCCCGAACCGCTGACGCCCACGACCGCCGTGATCCGACCCTCGGGCACGGCAAAGTCCAGGCTGCGAAGGATCTCGGTCCTGCCGTACCCGATGGCCAGATCGTGCGCGCTGATGATGTCCATGGTCAATACAAGATGAATGAGAAGAGGCTGTCGATGAGAATGATCAGGGTGATCGACAGGACCACGGATTCCGTGGTGGCCCGGCCGACCTCTTCGGCGCTCCTGCCGACCGTCAATCCCTTGAAGCCCGCCCCGACGACGACCGTCCAGCCGAAGACGACCGTCTTGATGAGCCCCCAGCCGAAGTCGGTCCAGTCGACGGCGGTAACCATCTCGGTGATGAAGGCCGACGGGGGCGTCCCGAACTTGGCCCGGGCGACGACGATACCGCCGAAGATGCCGACGACATCGGCCATGGCCACGAGGAGCGGGACGACCAGGGTGATGGCCAGGAGGCGGGGGACCATAAGGAACTTCTCCGGGACGACGCCCATGGTCCGCAGGGCGTCGACCTCCTCGAGGACGGTCATGCTGGCCAGCTCGGCCGTGATGGCCGCGCCGACCTTGCCGGCCAGGATGACGCCGGTCATCAGGGGCACGAGCTCCTTGAGCATGGCGATGCCGACGAGGTCGGCCAGGTAGATGTCGGCCCCGAAGAGCCGCAGCTGCTCGGCCGAGGTTATCGAGATGGTCACGCCGACGAGGAAGATGAGCAGGCAGACGATGGGAAAAGAGCGGTAGCCCATGAAGAACATCTGGTTCCAGGTCTCGCCCGGGTAGACGCCCTTGCGCTCCTTGAGATAGACGCCGACGTGGTAGACCTCGTCGCCGAGCATGGCCAGGAACCGCCCCAGGCTCCTCATCTGGAAGATGAAGCGGTCGGCGATGGCGGCGAGCGCCCGGACAGCCGCGTTCCCGGAGGGCGGAAGCTCGGGCTCCGCGGCCGCGGGACGGCTGACGAAGCTCTCCGCGGCCCGGGCCAAGGCACCGCCGATATTGACCGTGGTCACGTTCGTCAAACGGTTCCGGACGTAGTTCAGCAATGCCAGCGTGGAGCTGTCGAACTCCTCGACATCCTGGAAGTCGATGGTCACGGGACCGGATTCGATCAGGCGCCCGATGTCCTTGAGGGCGGCGACGACCTCAGCGGCCCGGAGGCGCTTCGGCAGGAGGAATGTCTCGCTCATTTCGCCACCGGAAAAACAATGACGGTCTGGTTCAGGGCCGGAGCCGTGGCCGGGAAGCGGACGACCTGTCCGTCGGCCTTCGCTTCGAAATAATATTCGATATCGGCGGCGGGAGCAGGAAACGTCAGGCGATAAACGCCGCGGGCGACGTTATCCAAGGGGACGGCCTGGAACGCGCCCCGGCCCATCTCCCGCCAATAGAAGGCGACGGACTCCGGCCGGCCCTTGGCCGGGACGAGGACCTTGAACGAAAGCGCTTCGCCGGCTTCGAGAGACGGACGAACGGCCGGGACGATGACTCGCGGGGGCCCCGCATACTCATGGGTCAGAAGGACATCCGACGGCAATTCCCCGCCCAGCATCTTCATGAGCTCGACCTCCGGCCGCTCCCAGGCGCCGGGGAGGAGATGCTGTTCCCAGTTGGCGATCGTCCCGAGCTCGCCCGTGTTGCTCACGGTGGCGAGAAGGGCGGCGAAAATTTCACGCAGGACCGCGGCCATTCCGGCCCGGACCGGCAGGGCCTCGGCCTCGAGGATGGCCTTTTTCGCCGGCTCCTCCTCCGCCGCCTTGGCCTTCTCCACGGCCTTGTTGTAGACGGCCCAAAGGCAATTGAAGCGGGCGACCTCGCGCATGTAGCGGAAGTTCTGAAGCCAGTAATCCCAACGCTCTCGATTCCCTTTCCCCTCGACGCGCGGGCCGAGAACGGCCAGCTCGTCGACGAAAGAATAGGCCGGCACGACCTCGTCCCAGGGCCGGGGGTCGGGCTGGATGTTCCCGGGTCCGCCGATCCAGGTGACGGGGACGGGGTGCCGGCCATCGATGCGCGCGAAAACCGCGGCGATCTCCTCCGCTGCCCCGGCGCCGAATTGAGCCCGGCACCAGTCCCGGTAAAGATCGAGCGCGGGCAGGTGACGCTCCGTCTCCGGTCCATCCGCTTCATAATCGAGGACGGCCGGGCCGCCGCAATTGATCTTTTTGACGAAGCCCTTCCCCGTAACGACGATGGCGGCGACCGAGGGGTAATGGATGCGGTCGGCGAAATCGATGGCCAGCCGGCCGTCGGCGACCTCGATCTTCTCGAACGTCAGGTCGTAGGCCTTGAACAGTCCGACGGCGGCGAAGATGTCCACTTTCTCCGCGGCCTTGCGTCCCTGGATCAGGACGTCGAAAATGCGGCCGCCCTTCTGCTTGATCTCGCCTTCGACGAACTGGAGCGTCACCGAGTAGATGCCGTTCGGGACGGGCAGATGATAGCCGAAGACGCGGTCGCGGACGTCCCGGTAAATGGCCGCACGGCCCCGGCCGGCGCCGGCGATCTCCTGGTCCTTGAAAGCCACGTACTGGCCGGTGATCGGCCCGATGTCGGCGGCGACCCGTCCGGGCAGAGTGTTCCAGCTCTGGTCCCAGGCGGCTTGCGCCAGGGCCAGGACGTTCGCCGAGAGGAGGCGCGTCCGCCAGTGGATGCCGAGGAGGCCGTCGCAGCCGTAGCGCAGGGCGTCGGCCGCGTCGCGGCGCATCCGCCCGGCCCAGAGCTGGGGCGAGGTGAGCGCGGGGTCGTCTTCCATCCAGGGGATGGCCCATAAGGACCGCCCCGAGATCCTCGCAAAGCCGGGGTCAACAGGCGCCTTGCCGACCTCGCGGTTGATGCAGCTCATGGCCACGTCCTTCGGCAGGGCCTGGTCGAAGAGCGTCCGGTTCGACGGCGGGCCGAGGACCCAGCCGCAAGTCGCCAGGCTGAAGGGCGGGGCGACCTCCTGCCAGGCCTCGATGCCCATGGCCAGGTCCGTGGTCACGGAGGCGATGGCCTCGGGAGAGGCATCGGACCAGGTCCACCCTTCGTTCGTCCAGAACCAGTAGTAATCGACGGGATAGGCGGCGGCGATCCGTTTGAACATCCCTTTATAGAGGTCCTTGACGACGGCCGGGTCTTTGGGGTCCCGGCCGGAGTCGGCCAGTCGCTTCTTGACCAGGTCGGGGATCGTCAGCGCCGTTTCCGTCCCGACGCAGGTCTTGACGCCTAACCGGCGGGCCAGGGTGAAGGCGTTCCGGAAGACGGCCGCGGCCCGGTCGAAGACCTGGTTTGAATCTTCGGCGGTCGCCGGATCGGGGCTGAAGCCGTCCATCACGTCGTTACCGAAATCGTCGCGCTCGAAGAGAAGCGCCGCGCCGAAGTGAAAATCGCCCGTCTTCTTGGCCTCGTAGCCCCAGTTGCCGCGGGCCGTGTTCTGGTAGCTCGTGGGATAGCTCGCGAGGACTTTTCCATCCGGGCCGAAATCGCCCTCCCGGCCGATCCAGACCGTGGGCTCGGCGTTCGGGGTGGCCCCTTTTTCTTTGCTGGGATTCTCGGGGTAGGTGTGGAGGCCGAAGAAGTTCATTCGCAGCTTCGGGAGCTGGCCGAGGATGGCCTTGTAGTTCTCGAGCGTCCACCAGTCCGGACCCTCGGCGAAATCGTGGAAGGGCTGAATGCCGCGGACGGCGAAGAGAGGATGGCCTGTCTCGTCGAGGTCGAGGTTCACTTTTTCGATGATCCCGTCAGGGACGACGTCGCCCTCGAGGAAGAAACGGACGCCCAGCATCTCGGCCAACTGGTAGGCGCCGTAGAGAACGGCCGGGCCGCTGCCGCCGGCGACGAGGACAACCTGCCCGGACCGGCGCGGGACCGTCTTCAGCCAGTAATCCTCGGGCCCGAGGGAGGCGATCTTCGACGCGGCGCCGGCGTCCTCCAGGCCCCGGGCGAAGGTCCCGCCTTTTTCCAGCACGGCCACGGCGCCCGGCGGGATGCGGGAGAACGACGCCGCTTCCCGGAGGGCCGGAAGTTCGCCGGTCCTCAGGTAGAAATAGCGGCGGATCTCGGCCGCTGCGGCCCGCTCGTGCCAGGAGGCATCCTTGGCGATGACGACGTCAGGGCTCGGGCCCTTCCGGGCACAGCCCTGGAACGCCGCAAGGGCGATGGCGGAAAGAACAAAGAAGGCTCTACCGTTCGATCGGTGTTTCATCCCGGGCACCTCGGTCCTTATGCCCCTCATTCTAATACAGGCGCGGCCGCTTTTCAACGCATGCCTGGGACCGAGAATTTCCGCCGCTCCCGTCCGTCTATGTCAAGGAATGAAAATCCGTGATATTATGAAGAAGCTCAGGGAAGACGGCTGGCATGAGGTCGCCCAAAGAGGGAGTCATCGGTCATGGCCAGATATCTCGTCATCATCGAAAAAGCTGAAAAGAACTATTCGGCCTATTCTCCAGACCTTCCGGGGTGTATCGCTGCCGGGAAAACGCGGCCAGCCGCCGAAAGGAATATGAAGAAGGCCATCGAAATGCACATACGGGGCCTTCGACGTGACAATCAGCCGCTTCCGGAACCGCGCTCATTCGCCGAGTACATCCAGGTTGGCTAGGGGCCTTCAAGCTAATGACGGTTCGAGAGCGATTCAACAGGGTCTTCCGCTGGGAGAAGCCCGACCGCGTCCCCGACATGGAGTTCGGCTATTGGGACAAAACGATCGCCGTCTGGCACGAGCAGGGCCTGCCCCGCGGCTGCCGGACGAACGAGGATGTCGAGAAGCACTTCGGCCTCGAGGGGATCTCCATCATCCCGGAAGTGCCCATCCACAAGGGGCTTTTTCCCGCCTTTGAGGAAAAAACCATCGAGCAGCGGGGCGAGCGGCGCGTCGTCCAGACCAAGGACGGGGCGCTCACCGAGATGCTCGACTACGACTCGTCCATGCCCAAGTTCCTCAAGTTCGCCGTCGAAACCCGGGCCGATTGGGAGAGGCTCCGCGACGAGCGTCTCGACCCCGGGCGGTCCGGCCGGGTCGGCGACGTCCCGGCGGCGATTGCCGCGGCCCACGCCGCCGGCATGCCCATCCTCTTTCACTGCGGCTCGCTCTACGGCTGGCTCCGCGACTGGATGGGCCTCGAGAACCTGTCCATCGCCCTCATGACCGACCGCGCCTGGATCGAGGAGATGATGGAGCACATCACCTTGATGGACCTCGAGTTCATCGAGAAGCATATCCCGGCCGAGGGGGTCGACGTCGCCTGGTGGTGGGAGGACATGTGCTACAACCACGGCCCGCTCATGTCGCCCCGGCTCTTCGAAGAGCTCATGGTGCCCCGCTATAAGCGGATCACCGACGCCCTCAAGACGCGCGGCATCGCTGTCAACGTCCTCGACTGCGATGGCCGGATCTACGAGCTCGTCCCGGGCTGGCTCAGGGGCGGCATCAACTGCATGTTCCCCATCGAGGCCCTGCACACGGATCCCTTGCGGCTGCGGGAAGAGTACGGGAACGACGTGCTCCTGCTCGGCGGCGTCGACAAGATGGCCCTGATCGCCGGAAAAGACGCCATCGACCGGGAGCTCGAGAAGCTCCATCCCCTC
>Ga0315277_10009901_pt1 | contig 12138 bp, 12 predicted proteins | sample YL17G05_15_MG_FD_203695 | JGI IMG/M metagenome (GOLD analysis project Ga0315277, IMG submission 203695) | Sediment microbial communities from Yellowstone Lake, YNP, Wyoming, USA - YL17G05_15 | ecosystem: Environmental > Aquatic > Freshwater > Lake > Sediment | place: USA: Wyoming | collected... | reverse complement strand
CCCTGGCATAAGGATTGATGGGAAATCCGTTGACATCCAGATATTCCCGAGTCAGGGGTTCAGGAGAACCATCCCGCGGACGGCCCAAGCCGTCAAATACCCTGCCCAGCATATCCTTTGCCACAGGTGCCCTGAGAAAGTCCCCGCGAAATCGCACCCTGGTGGAGAAATTGGACAATCCGGTTGTCCCCTGGAAAACCTGTATGACGACCCGCTTTTCATGAACCTCCATCACCCGGCCGATCCGCTCCTCGCCGGTGGGAGTGATGACCTCTATCACCTCATCCAGCCCGACGTCCTGAATTCCTTCCATAAAAATCAAAGGACCGTCGATTTTGGCGAGTCCCCTGTATTCCAGTCCGGCTTGGGTCATGGGGCAAATCTCCTTGTTAAATTCTCCGCTTCCTCCTGAAAAACCCGGATCAACTCGTCGATCTTTTCCAGGCGATCATTCTCCACGCTAATTTTCATATACATCATGGGGGTGATACTAGTCATCTCCCTGATCATGACCAGGGGGACCCCGCGGCGAATCAAATCCTCGCACTTTTCATGGACCTGCATGATCGCCCTGAGCATTTTGACCTGTTTCAGCGGCACGGAATACATGTCATTTTTATCAAAGGCATTCTGCTGTAAAAAGGCATCCTTGAGTATTTCGGCAATAAACAGGACCAGCTTCTGTGTATCGGGCAGGGCATCAGGGCCGATGAGCTTCACAATATTCTGCAGATTGTCCTCCCTTTGGAGAAGGTCCAGAGCCTTGTCCCTGAGTGTCCGCCAGTCAAGATCAAGGCTTTTCCACCACTCCTCAATATCCGGGATGTATTCGCTGTAACTCTGAAGCCAGCTGATGGAGGGATAATGCCGGGCATTGGCCAGATCCCGATCCAGGGCCCAGAAAGAGCGGACGAAACGCCTTGTATGCTGGGTGACAGGCTCGGAAAAATCGCCTCCGGGCGGTGATATGGACCCGATGATGGTCACGGATCCCCCCTTGCCGGAAAGCGTCTCAACCATTCCCGCCCGTTCGTAAAACTCCGCCAGTCGCGAGGGAAGATACGCCGGGAATCCCTCTTCAGCCGGCATCTCCTCCAGCCGTCCGCCCAGCTCCCGGAGAGCCTCTGCCCAGCGGGAAGTGGAATCCGCCATCACAGCCACATGATAGCCCATGTCCCGGTAATATTCCGCCATGGTCACGCCGGTATAAATGCTGACCTCGCGAGCTGCGACAGGCATATTCGAGGTATTGGCGATCATCACGGTCCGCTTGGAAATCGGCTGCCCCGAACGCGGGTCCACGATCTTGGGAAACTCAACCAGGACATCCGTCATTTCATTTCCCCGTTCACCGCATCCCACATAGACAATCACATCCGCATCAGCCCATTTCGCCAGGGCGTGCTGTGTCATGGTTTTCCCGGTGCCGAATCCTCCCGGGATCGCCGCGGTTCCGCCCCTGGCAATCGGGAAAAAGGTGTCGATGATTCTTTGCCCTGTAATCAGGGGAATGGTCATCTGCTTATGATCCCTGAAGGGCCGGGGCGCCCGGACGGGCCATTCGTGATACATCCGGATCGCATGGGTCTTTTTTTCCTTATCTGCGATCGTGCACAACACCTGTAGAAGGTTATAATCCCCCTCATTGACAAGTCCGCTGATGGTTCCCTCGAGATCCGGAGGGATCATGATCCTGTGCCTGATCACCTCGTTTTCATCCACCTGGCCAATGATTGCTCCCGCTGTCGCATAATCACCGTCCTTGACCAGGGGTTGAAAATGCCAGAGTTTCTCCTCATCGAGAGCAGAGACCTTCTCCCCTCTCCGAATATAGATCCCGCTTCTCAGTTTAATGTCCCTGAGGGGCCTCTGGATGCCATCGAAGATGTTGCCGAGCATGCCCAATCCCAGTTTGACTCTCAAGGGGCCTCCGGTTGGATATACCCTGTCGCCCACCTTCAGACCTGAGGTGAGTTCATAGACCTGGATGGTGGCAAGATCCTCTTTTACCCGGATGATCTCCCCGATCAACCGGAGGGGACCCACTTCGACAACCTCCAGCATCGAGGCTTGCCTCATGTTCAGGGCTTCCACAATCGGTCCATTGACTCTTTTGATAATTCCTTCGATCATATTGGGTTCTCTTCCACGTCCGTTCTTCAGAGGAGTTTCAGGAGTTCGGCGATCTTCAACCTGATCTCGTTCTTCATTCTTTTGAATCGCGCAGGATAAGTATTATCGAACACTTTACGGCCATCAGCGCTTTCGAGAATCACACCCGATTTTCTCTGCTCAGGATCAGCCACAATCCGGATCTTAGCCTGTTTATGATTGTGGGCGCTTATTTCATCCTGGATGGATTTCACAAACGTCTCTGAAAGTATTTGCTCATCTTCTTTTCTTATGCGGCAGTCAATCGTATCCTCCCCCAGGGAAAGCGCCCCCTCTATAATCAAAAGTTTCAGGGAGGCGGGATAATCAAACTTCTCTCCCAGGGAAATGATCTGGAGCGCCTGCCCAATTGCCTTTTCAATGACATTTTCCCTGGTTCGCCTTGCAATACGCTGTTCTTCCAGGGGCAGATTTCCGAAAATACGCTTCTTCTCTTGTTCCGCCCTGGTCTGGGCATCTCTTATGGCAGTATCATAATAATTCTCTGCCTCCTCCTTTGCCTGGGCAAGGATCGTTTCCTCTGTGGCGCCAGCTTTGGCAAGGATTTTATCTGCCTTGGCCCTGGCATCCTTCAATATCTCTTCCTTGATTTTCTCTTCTGACATGATCGCCCTTCTTAAATGGAAATTCCTATGGCTTGCCGGATGATGTCCGTCAGGGACTCCCGGAACGCCAGATCGCCTTTTGCATCGGGGATTTCAACGACCAGGGGAAAATGCATCCGCATCCTGTGCCGGGTAATATCTTCCTTGATCCATTCAGCCACAGGCTGTGTCACAATCAGAATCTTGAGTCCCTGCATCTGGATCCGACTGCTGAATTTGTCGAGGGCTTCCTGGCTGGATCCCACAAATTCCCCCGCCACTCCCGCGAGACTGAAACCCGTGATCGTATCCTCATCTCCGAGTATGAACATCTCATTCATAGTTCAAATGCGCCCCAGAATCATGATGGCGACAATCAGTCCATAAATGGCGATTCCTTCCGCCAGGCCGACAAAGATGACCGCCTTTCCAAACGTTTCGGGTTTTTCCGTGATTGCCCCAATGGCAGCAGATCCCACCTTTCCCACAGCATAGCCCGCAGCCAGAGAGCCCAGCCCCATGCTGATGGCAATCGCCAGAAAGGCCTGGGCACGCCCCTGCTCCTTAACCGGCGTCGACAGGGTGTACGCTGCTTGCCCCTGTGCCTGGGCATCGGGCTGGGCAAACACGGAACCTACCAGAAAAACAATGGACATGATCCCCAACAGACCCGTCACACAAAAAGAAACCGTGATAACCGTTTTTACCTTCCTGATCATGGCGCTTCATTTCCTCCTTTACTGAACATTCCTTATGAGTCTATCATAATCGTAATCTTAATCGTAATCGCCTGTCGCTCCGAAGTCACGCCTATCGCGGGACGAAGGAGGATAATCGTCATTTCACTCCCAATACGTCCTTCCGCCGCAACCAAATATCCTGGTTCCTGGTTTCGAGTTCCGAGCTCCGAGGTTGTTCGGTTGTTCCAAGACATAGGTAACATTTTACATTTCCTTTCCCGCTTCGAGCGGGATTGAAAACTTCTCCTTATTTTGCTTTATCAGGGACTCTCATCAATTCTGCCGCGGAATCCGGATGATTCAATGCCAGATTAAACGGCTTGTATTCCACTCCTTCTCCCTTGAAAAACTTTCCGAAAAATTCATAATACTCCAGCCGGAGCGTCTGGATGAAAACCACCATCCCTTCCAGGGCAATCACAAAGAGGTTGCCGAAGACGATGAAAACAAACGAAAGAAGGGAGCCTCCATGCATCCGGCGGAGCATCTCCGCAATGGACATGATCACCATGCAAATGGCAGCATGGCTCAAGGCAAAGGCGCCGACGCGGATGAAAGAAATCGTATTCGCGGCCAGCATCAACACCATCTCCAAAAGCCCCACCAGGGACTCCACCCCATAGGAAAAAATATCCTCGCGAATCAGCCTGGGCCGGCGTTTATAGAGATTAAATAAAGGCTCCCTGAAAAAAAGAATCAGCATCGGAATGACAATCAAGAGAATAATCTCCCAGGCATTCACCTCCCTGTAATTGAAGACGAGGTGCTTGATCCCGATCCCGATCGCTCCCCAGTAAAAGATGATGCCCACCAGCCCGAAACGGTCCAGAATGCCCGCATAATAATTTCTCCTCCGGATCTGGTTGATCATATTGAGGATGATCCCGAAACTATTGAGCAGGATGCCCAGGAAAATCGCCAGCTTGAATATCATTGTGATGTTTTTGAGCGGCGTACCCCACAATCCCCGGATAATCCGGTCATTGGCAAATACACTCCCGTAAAGAAATCCGAAAATCATTGAGGAAACGCTCACGCTCATGATGATGAAGCCTATGCTCGAGGAATTGGCCAGCTTCGGATGCCGGGTCTTGTACAGATACAATCCCGCCAGGAAAAGTATCAATCCCTGGCCCACGTCGCCGAACATGATGCCGAACATCAGGATGAACGTGATTGCCACAAAAACGGTCGGCTCGATCTCCTGGTAACTCGGGGAGCCGAATGTGGTAATGATCCTCTCGAACGGCTTGAAAATCTTCCGGTTGCCGAGAAGAACCGGAACTTCCAGGGTTCCTTCAGAATAACCGGGCAGGTCGGACGGACTCCGGACACTCATAATCAGGGCGTCGCCCGTCGTCTCCCGGATCGCCTTCTCCATCTTTGCGACATTTTTTTCCGGAACCCAGCCGGAAATGAAATACAGGCTCTGGGTTTTGGCGAAATGTCCCCGCGCCCTCAGAAGATTCAAACAATACCCCGCATAATCGGAAATCTCCAGAAGCGCATCCTTGTGTTGCTCCAAATAAGTCTTTCGTTCCTTCTCCCGCTTGAGGAGCTCCTCCTGAAGCCGGTCGTATTCCTCCTTCCCGGTCAACAGATTAACAGAAGGGATGCCGCTGTATTCGTCGGTTATCTCCTCCTTCCGAAAGGCGCAGCGGTTCAATTCATCGCTGACAGTCCATTTGTTCTTCCTGGAAAAAAACACGATGATCTTCTGCTGCCCCAGGGCATTGATGTACTCCGACACAATCGCCTTGCCTTCCAGCTTCTGTTTCAACACCTCGATCTGATCCACGGGACAGGTCCCGACGTACACCTGGGCATACTCAAGGTGAAGAAACCGTTCCAGGTCGATATTGATGAAGGAAATCCGCTTGAACTCATGCAGGTCCGCTTCGATTTTTGTCATCCTGTGGTTCAGATCGCTGATTTTATCTTCCATCTCTGCCAGGTAGCGTTCCATCAGCTCCAGTGCGGAGTTATAAACGGCAAAATCCCGTTTTTCATCCATGGAGGTAATGCGGTTTCCGGGGACGTCTGTTTTATGAAGCAGGGCGCTGACTCTTTTCCCCAGGGTCTCATATTTCTGGAGGTCCCCGCTCAAATTGTCCGCAGCAATGCCGGGGGTATGGCGCTCCCCCACTGTGTTCACCAGATGCATGACGCCCAGGAGTCCCAGCGTGCGGGTGACATCATCAATATGCTTGTTCATGATGATGAGATCTACTTTCCTCATGGATGCAGAAAAGAACATGACAACCGGCTCCCAGGTTTCCCCCCAAGATTTCTAACGGATATTCCGATCGTCCAACGGAACGATCAGGCATTTGACGATTTCCGTCCTGTCTGTCTTGAGTCTTTTCCCTTCGATTATACTGATCAGGTTCTGCGTTTCAAAGTTTTTCAGAAAAATATAGCATAATATTTTACCGAGACAATGCGTTGTGGTGTAAAATCCCTTGCTCACAATCCTGTAAAAGTGCCGGTTCAGGGCAATTTCCAGATCCATAAGATCGACATCGGATTGTGATCTGAGAATCTGGCTGTAGGGATCAGGCAGGGCGCGGATATATTCCGCCCTGGACTCCAGGGGATACACCCTCTCCAGAAAGGCTTCGGAAATGGCGCCGGAATGACGATAAAACATGTCCCTTGTATCTGACCAGGGCATCCGGTAATATTCCCTGAGCCGCAAACACGTCATCAGATTGATAATATCCAGACGGGTGTTGTATATCTTATCCATCAGGCTGAAATGAGACCGGAGCCTGTTCTGCAGAATCTCGTAAAAATGCCTGAAATGGAGATTTTCAAGATACGTCTCGAATCGAAAGGTGTCTCCTCCGCTTTTATAATGTCTGGATGCGAGTAAAAACAGATCTGTGTAGGTGTCATCCCCTATAAAACGCGCAAATTCCGAGATGGAGTCCGCGGAAAAAAGCCTTTCCACATCCGGCAAATCCTTCCCCGGAATGGCGGTCAATAAATCCGCGATATTCTCCCTGGATTGTCTATGCCAGAACTTGAATATGATCCTGAGATTCTCGAGAAAACGCTCCTCATAAAATATCTCGACCACAATCCTGTCTTCCGGACTGAGATATTTGTGGATCTTCTGAAAGATCCGCATGTCCCGTTCCTGAAAGATCTTCTGTATCAGAAGGCGGCTTAAATCACGCGGGAAGAGACCGGCAGGGGAAAGGGTTTCCCTGACATAATCCTCCGGATCATCGACACAGCGTATCAGATGATCCCCCTCCATCAGGGTGGATCTCATACCATGGAGCCTTGCATTCAGGAAATCCTCATTGGTTTCGAAACTCATAGAAAAATCCCCAGGATATCACTTTTCAGGAGGAGGATTAAAAGCAAGCCTGTTGACAGTATATTGAACCGCCCGAGGGAGATATTGTTCCGCAGTGGAATCCATGGTGCGATAGCGGTCATTCAGGATTCTGATCTGCGCCTCTTTGTCCTTCTTTGCCTTTTCAATGGCGCTTTGGACAATGGATTCCGCCTCCAGCCTTGCCTTTGCCCTTGTCTCTGTGAGGAGGGAATCCGCCTGCCGACGCGCCCGGGCGGAAATATCATCCGCCTGTTTCTGGGCGCCAGTCACAATCCTGCGCGCCTCCTCTTCAACGTACAGCATCTCCTGTAAAATATCAGCCATAGGTTATTATTTCTTCTCTTCCTCGAGGATCAGATCCATGATCTCTGCCGGGGTTCGAGCCTGGATCAGTTTCAGGGCAAATCCGGGAATATTCATAAGCCGCGCAATCGCGGCGAGGGCGGCCACATGAGCGCCCGGATTCCCCAGCGTCGCTATGGTCATGATGACCAGATGAACCGGTTTCCCATCCAGGGCGTTGTAATCAATTCCTTTTGGAGAGGTTCCAAGCGCGGCGACAAGAGTGGTTACCCCGGCTGTCTTGCAATGGGGAATGGCGATCCCGTTTTCAATGCCTGTGCTCATCCTCGCCTCCCGTTCCAGGAGGTCGTCCAGCGCCTGGTCTCGATCTATAACCTTTCCCGATCCGAGGATCAGGTGAAGCATCTCTTCAAAAAGCTCTTGTTTATCCTCGCTCTCCAGGCCCAGCTTGATACAGGAGGGATCCAGTATTTCACAAAGTTTCATGGATTTTCAGCTGCCTCCCCTTAATGGATCTTAGGACGGATTTTCCATGTTTTCGGGTAATAAAAAAAACCTGCGCTTTGGCAGGTTATATGTTCTCTGCATTCTCATCATCCTACCGCTTTGCTCAAAGCGGTAGAAGCCATCAGTTTGAAATTGCGAATTACCAACAGGAACTCCATTCGCACACAAATCTTATATTCTATAAGCAAAAATCCCTTTTGAATGCAAGGAGAAAATTCCTCAAATCCGGTTTTGAGGCATTATAAACCCGCTTTCTCTATCCAGAAAAGAAGCGACACAACGAGAATGACAACCGGGACGATGACGATCCACTCATTCACCTTGAGCAGACGGGGAAATGTCAGATCTCCAAAATCGCCAAGATGAAGAATGCCTTTTTCAAGCCGGGGATAAAAGGCGGCAAAGATACCCGCGCCCACGAGGATGCCGATCGCCCCTCCCACCAAGGCGTCCATATGCCCCTGGCCCACCGCAGCCATGGAAGTGCCCGGACAATACCCCAGGATCCCGAATCCCACGCCGAAAATCAGTCCGCCGATCGCAGACGCCCCGAAGGAACCGGGCTTGGGATGCAGCGTGACAAGTCCCAGGCTTCGCAGGAAATGCACGCCGATCATGCCTGTCACCATCGCAGAGAGCATGATCTTCACCACTGTGAAATCCTTCAGCAGGAGCTGGCCGAGGATCACGTCATAATTCGTCACCCCGCCCTTTTGAAGGAAGAATCCGAAAGGGATGCCCAGGATCAGGCCGATCAGGAGCTGGACATCTTTTTGTTTATGCAGACGGCTGAGCATGGCGCTTCCTCCTTCATATAAACAGGACTTTATAAATGAAAAAGGCGGCTGCGATGCCGCCGATGAAGAAACAGCAGGCTGCGATCCAGGAACTGACCGCGAGCTGGAGCGTGCCTGTGATCCCGTGACCGCTTGTGCAGCCTCCAGCCCAGCGCGCGCCAAGACCTACAAAAATCCCGCCAATAAGGGCGATGATCAGGCGCAGGGGAATGGAAGAACCGAACACGGACGCCCATTTTCCCGGAACAAAGTCTATCTTGAACTGTCCGGAAAGGGCGGCGGAAAGAAAAGAACCCAGGAGAACTCCCAGCACAAGCATCCATTCCCAGTCTATAACCGGGGCAAATCTCTTATAATAGGGTTTATCCTTCACGCGTGCGCCGCGGAAGAGCCTTTCAATCATGCCGCTCGTGCGGGCAAAAGCCGTTGAACACCCCATTGTATTATCCGAGAGCAGAAATCCCAGGCACGCAACCAGGCCGATCCCAATGCCTACTGCATAAGGAGACCACCGCTCCAAGCTTAAAACCGTCATCAATATTCACTCCCGAACAATCTGAAAAATATTGATCATTTATTTTAAGATCATAACACCCTTTATCTGTTTGCGAACCAGATCTGGTAATCCCTGAGAATCTGATATTGGGGATAATTCTTATCCGTCGCCTTCAGAGCAAAAAGAGGAATGATATACTTATCATTCTGTAATGCGACTTCAACCAATGTTCCGAGAAGGTCATCCAGATTGTCAATTCTGGTGACTGTCACAAGGTCTCCATCCTTCAAAAAGTCTTCATCCTCCTCCTCCATCGATTCCTCCACCTCCGCTTGAAAAGGAAATGTCATGTCCTTTTTCATTTTCTGATGCCAGGCTCTCAGGGCCTGGATTTCCTCATCCGGCCCGATGCCGGCAACGACTTCCCGGATGCGTTTTCCCTCCTCTCCCATTCCATCCCACGTATGGAGATACATTAATTCGTCCCGCACATTCCAGACATCATCTTCCGTATCGCGCGGCTGGGCAGGGTCAATATCCGTATCTAAAAGATTCATCCGTTCCCAGTCGAATCCCTCTTCCTCGCAATGTTCAATAACCGCATAAGGCATTTGTTTTAGCGTGACGCTGTCCCACTCAACCTCCACAAGATCCGCCTCTTGTTCATTATGTTCGACATTATTGACCCGGCCCTGCCAGCCGCCGATGTCTCCCCCCATATCCGGATCGGTAATTCCTTTCCTGACCACAACACTGTCGCCGATTTTGAAACGAGATTCTTTTTCCATGATCGTCCTCCCCTTCTATATTATCGTTACTTATGATGATAAAAGTATTGGTCTGATTCGGGAAACTCTTCATCAATATAAACCCTGCGTCCGTCAACGCGGAGGCGGCCGCGGGTTGCAAGATCCAACGCCTTGGGCAAAAGGCGGTGTTCGAACTTCAGGATCCGGTCCGATAGGCTCTCCTCAGTGTCGTTCGAAAAAACAGGCACAACTGCCTGGAGGATGATGGGGCCTGTATCGACACCGGAATCCACGAAATGCGCAGTGCAGCCGGTGACCTTGACCCCGTAATCGAGCGCCTGTTTCTGGCTGTGAAGCCCTGGAAACGCGGGCAGAAGAGCGGGATGGATATTGATCATCCGGTTGGGATACGCCTCGAGGAGGATCCGTGTTATGATCCTCATGAATCCTGCCAGGACAATGAATTCGATGCGTTCCGATTTGAGAATTTTAAGGAGCTCCGTATCGTAAGCCTCACGTTTTCCCTTGAAGGGTTTCTGATCCAGGACCAGGGTTTTGACACCGAATTTCTGCGCCTTTTCAAGCGCCGGGGCGTCGGGAATGTTGGAAAGAACGAGCGCGATTTCCGCAGCAGGCAACTGCCCCGCTTCCCTCGCTCTCAAAATGGCTTCCATATTGGAACCGCGACCGGAAACCAGAATCGCCACTCTCATGACTTTATCCCCCTTCCACGGATTTTTCTTTTCGATACACACGGAATTTTTTCAGAATGAACCAGATTCCATTTCCTGTGAAGAGATAAATGAGAGGACTGATATGGAGCGCCAGACGCCAATCCAGGCCCAGGGAGGCGAGAAACGCGGAAGGCGCTTCGAGGATCACCGCAATCATCAGCCATTCCCAGCGCCGCGAAAAAAGCGTGACTCCGCATCCGAATAAATAAAAAAGAAAAAATATTTTACTATATCCCAAAAGTCCCCCGCGGACATAGGAACGAAGAAAAATATTCACAAGTCCCTTGAAGGTCTTTTGAAAAACCTGGGCAAGGGAATGAAGACCCAAGAGATACTCTCTCATGCTGATTTTTTTCCCTGCATAGGGATCTTTTGCCGCCTCATCCTGTGTGGGGAAACCCGGTTTTCCTGCAAATTCCCTGTTCCTGTAATATCGGGCATGAATATTGGAAGAGAACAAAGGATCTCCCTGGGCTTTGTAGTTAAAATAAAGATGAGGAGATACAAGAATGAATGGGATGATGAGGGAGAGCGCCAGGGAGAGGGGTTTCGACTTATTTTTGAATCCAAAATACAGTGTCAAAGGAATGGTGAAACTGAGGGTGGTGATGCGGATCAGGGCGCAAACTCCTGCTGCAAACCCGAGCCGCACTGGAGACCATTTATCTTTTTCAGAAAGCCGCGCGAGGCACGTCAAGAGGAGCAAAACAGAGAGGATGGAAAGTTCCATGCGCAATCCGCGAACGCTCATGGACACGAAATAAGGATTCACGGCAGAGAAAAATGCGGCGAGAAACGCGGGAAAGGCATCAAACCATTGTTTGCCGGCATAATAGGTGGCTGGAATTACGCAGAGGGAGAGGAGGAGCGTGAGAAATCGCAGGGCTGAATCCGTGCGATTGCCCGCAATCAGAAAAGTAGCGCGTATGAACCAGATGAAAAAAGGCTCCCGGATATAAGGGGCGATATTGCAGGAGGTTTGAAAAAGACCTCTTTCATTTTGTGCAATTGCCAGAAATCCCTGGGCATCCGGATCAAGGGGATGTCCCGCTTTTTCCACAAGCTGCGGCCAGCGGAGATAAAATCCGAGTATGACCAGGAGTAATATCATAAGGAATCCAAGAATTGCATGTTTTGATTCCCTGTCCCTCCATAACAGAACGGACAAGAGAGACAGGAACCAGAAAACGAGAAAGAGAAAAAGAGGCAGGAAGGAACCGGAAAATATTTTCGTCAGACATGCGCTGAAGATGAACACAAGCAAGGATAAGACAGGACAACTTTTTCGGAACAGACCATAATATAAGACAATGGGAAGAAAAAAAAGAGCGAGAAGCGCGGGGAAGGAGACAAGCGTCAATGCCTGCCTTGTTTCAAGTATCTGTTCCAAATCCCGAACCAGCATCACAGGCGCGCTGCCTTCCTTCGTTTGCGCAGAGAGGATCAGGCGGCTCTCTTTTTTACCGAAAAGACCCGGCACAAGGATTTTCTTGCCCTTGAGCGGTATGCGCCTCAATCCTGTTCCATCCACATCGGCAAACAGCTCGGCAGAGGACTTTTTGACCTGGGAAGGATAAAGGAGAAAAGAAGTCTTGAGATCAGGATCCTTGGTAAAAGAGATCACAAGTCTGCCTTTGCCGCAGGGTGAAAGAAGCAATGCCCCTTTTTCCACAATCCAATCCCCTTCCATCTCCCGAATGAAATATT
>Ga0315277_10009899_pt1 | contig 12138 bp, 6 predicted proteins | sample YL17G05_15_MG_FD_203695 | JGI IMG/M metagenome (GOLD analysis project Ga0315277, IMG submission 203695) | Sediment microbial communities from Yellowstone Lake, YNP, Wyoming, USA - YL17G05_15 | ecosystem: Environmental > Aquatic > Freshwater > Lake > Sediment | place: USA: Wyoming | collected... | reverse complement strand
AAGACATCGACCGCTATGCGGGGAGCTTCGATATCATCGGGTCGGACCCGTACCCGATCCCCGACAGGCCGGCGGCGATGGCGGGCCAGTGGGCGCGGCTGACGCGCGAGGGCGTGGCCGGGGCGAAAGCGGTGTGGATGGTGCCACAGGTCTTCCGATGGCCGGACAAGGCGCGGGCGCCGAGCTTCGACGAGCTGCGGTCGATGACGTGGCAGTGCATCACGGAGGGTGCGACCGGGATCATCTTCTACTCGTGGTTCGAGATCCGCGCGGACAAGCTGTTCCCGTTCTCGCAGCGGTGGGAGGAGGTGAAGCGGGTGGCGGTGGAGGTGAAGGAGATGGCGCCCGTGCTGCTGTCGGCGGAGCCGGCGCCGGCGGTGGCGGTGGAGGCGCCCGAGTCGGTTCACTGGCTGGTGCGCAAGCGCGAGGGAGCGGTGCACCTGTTCCTGGTGAACGACAGCGCGCAGGAGGCCAGGGTCAGCGCGCGCTTTCCGTGGCGGCCGCGGCGGGCGGCGGTCGGCGGCAGGGAGGTGGAACTCGACCGCGACGGCCGGGTCTCGCTGGCGCTGCCGCCGCTGGGGGTGAGCATCTGCCGGATCGAGGAGTGAGGGACGGGGCTGGACGGGAGGTGATGCGCGATGGCCGAGAAGCTGGCGATCAACGGAGGGCCGAGGTCAGTGCCGGAGGGGCTGGAGCAGGCCTGGCCCCCGATCACAGAGGAGGACAGGCAGGCGGTGCTGGCGGTGATGGACTCGGGCCACTTGCACGGGACGGGCGCGCCGCAGGCGCTGGCCCTGCAGGAGGAGTGGGCCGAGTACGTGGGCGCGAAGTACTGCCTGGTCACGAACAGCGGGACGTCGGCCCTGCACATGGCGATGGCGGCGGCGGGGGTGGAGCCGGGGGACGAGGTGATCGTGCCCGCGTACACCTACTGGGCGACCGCGGCGGCGGTGCTGCACCATAACGCGATCCCCGTGTTCGTGGACATCGAGCTGGAGACGTTCTGCCTGGACCCGGCGCTGATCGAGGAGAAGATCTCCGAGCACACGCGGGCGATCATGCCGGTGCACGTGCACGGGATGCCAGCGGACATGGACGCGATCAACGCGATCGCGCGCAAGCACAGCCTGGTGGTGATCGAGGACGCGGCCCAGGCCCACGGGGCGGAGCACAAGGGGCGGAAGGTCGGGACCCTCGGCGACGGCGCGGGGTTCAGCCTGAACCGCTCGAAGAACCTTACCGCGTGCGAAGGAGGCCTCTACACCACGGACGACGAGGCGGCCTATGAGTACGCGCGGCTGATGCGGGAGTTCGGGGAGGTGATCGTGCCAGGCCGGCCGCGGGAGTACAACGCCTACGCCCTGGGGTGGATGTACCGTTCGATCGAGTTCGCGAACGCCTTCGCGCGAAGCCAGCTGCGGCGCCTCGACGAATACAACGCGCAGCGCGAGGAGATGGCCGGCTACCTGAACCGCGCCCTCGCCCGGATACCGGGAACGGAGCCGGTGGCCTGCCCGACGGAGCGCAAGCCCGTGTACTGGACCTATGTGCTGGAGCTCCGCCCCGACCAACTGGGGCTGGACTGCTCGCCTCGCGTCTTCCGGGAGGCGGCGGAGGCGGCCCTGCAGGCGGAGGGGGTGGAGGTGGGGCAGTGGCAGCGCATGCCGGTGCCGGCGCAGGATGTGTTCCAGGCGGGAAAGGGGTACGGCAAGGGCTGCCCGTGGACCTGCCGCTTCGGGAGGCAGGTGGAGTACCGCGGGGAGGACTACCCGCGGACGCTGGAGTTCCTCGACCGGCACACGTGCCTGCGGGGGGTGTACCCGCCGAACGGCAGGGAGCTGATGGAGCACTACGTGCGCGGCTTCGAGAAGGTGATGGCCCAGCCGTCGGCCCTGATGAAGATCGCGGCCGAGAGAACGGCCGCGTAGGCCGGCGCGGCCGAGCGCGGTCAGTCGGCGAGCCGCTCCAGCAGGCCGACGGCCGTGTCGGCGAGCAGCGCGCCCGTGCCCGGTGGGACGGCCGAGGTGTAGACCTCGTAGGAGCCCTCGTCGAAGGCCCGGTCGCTGGGGACATAGCCGAGGTTGTCGTTGGCCAGCTCGCCGACCAGGGTGCGCGCGAACGGCGAGCGCTGCTTGATCGCCAGGCCGATCTCGACGAAGATCTCGCCGGGGAGCCCGACCAGCCCGACCTCGCCGATGCGCAGCGCCTGGACCAGGGTCTCGCGCTCCGGCGGGGCCGAGGCCAGCTCCAGGATACGGGTGGCCTCGAGCCAGCGGGGATCGGCGCTGGTCGCGATGCGCGCTTGCTGGGCCGAGTCGGCCCCGGACAGACGGCGCTTGGCCTCCGCGATCTCCTCCTCCGTGACCTCCTGACGCCGGAGGGCGAGGGTCTCGGCGGCGGAGGCGAGCCGGAGGGAAGGCTGGTAGGAGTGGATGCTGCTCCAGGCCTGGAAGGCCGCGCCGGCGACCGCGTTCGCCACCCGGTCCACCTAGTAGTGGGGGTACGGGTGCTCCCTCTCCGGGCCGAAGATGTCGAGGTTGTTGACGTCGCCGCAGCAGCCATTGAGCATGATGCCGACGAAGCCCTCGCCGGCGAGGCGCTGGAGGGCGCGGTCGAAGGCGCCGAAGTAGTCGGCGCTGATGGTGGTGTCGGCCTCCGCGGTTCCCCCTACGTAGTGCAGCGCGTAGTTGGCGAGGAGGGCGATGGGGCGGCGGTCCTGGTCGAGGATGGCGAGCACGCCGACCTCCGGGTCGGTGGGCCCGGCGGGCCTGACCACCTCCGGCCGGCGGCCCGGGTTCGTGACGACAGCGCCGTCGGTCATCCAGTAGCGGCGGTTGAACACCTCGCCCGGGCAGGAGCCTGAGGCATGGCCGACGAGGGCAGGCCGGAGCCGCTTTCGGGCGAGCTCGACGCTGTCGGCGATGCGGTCGGGAAGCCAGGCCATGTACTCGTTCTCGCGGGGGACGCCATAGCCGGCCTCCGTGGCCGGGCCGAAGTGGGTGTGGGTGGCGGCGATCAGGATGTTCTGCTGGGGGATGCCGGTCGCCCTCTCGGCGCGCGCCTTCGCCTCGGCCGCGTCGGCGCGGGGGAGGTGGATGAGGTCGCACACGACTACGGCGAGGTAGTCGCCGCCGGACTCGAGGACGAGGGCCTTGGCATAGAGGTCGTCGCGGAGGTCCTGGGCGATGCGGTCCTCGTAGTAGCCTGCGATGTGGCAGCCCAGCCTGGGGGTGATGACGGCGCGCGCGGCGCCTGCTCGCAGCTGGCTCATCCAACGACCTCCGCCGAGAGGTTCGCCCGGGAAGACGAAGGCCGGGGGGCGGCGAGGCCGCCCCCCGGCTGGTTGCGCGCTGCTACTAGAGGATGGGCAGCTGGAAGGCCCGCTGGATGTAGACCGCCATCTGGGCGCGGTCCACGACCCACGCGGGGCGGTAGTAGCCGGTCGGGAAGCCCTCCACAATGCCCTGCTCGAAGCAGTACTCGATGTGCTTGTAGGCCCAGTAGTCAGTGTCCACGTCGGGGAAGTCGGGAGTGGTGGGCGGCACGTAGCCCACGAGGCCTGCCTCGCCCGTAGGCTGGACGATGGAGCGGGCGATGAAGACGGCCATCTGGGCGCGGTCGACCTGCCGCAGCGGCTGGTAGCCGTTCCAGTAGCCCTCCGCGATGTTGTTCTCGGCCACGTACTCGATGTACTTGTAGGCCCAGTGGTCGGTGTCGACGTCGGGGAAGGTGGGCGTCGGCGGGCCCGTGGGGACGTAGGCGTCGCCTCCGGCGAGCGCCCTGGCGATGAACACCGCCATCTGGTCTCGGGTGACCGTGTACTGGGGGCGATAGGTTCCGTCCCAGTAGCCCTGCACGATGCCGGCGTCCACGCAGGCCACGATCTCCAGGCGCGCCCAGAAGTCGGCGAGGATGTCGCCGAAGTCCCGGAGGAGTATCGTGTCCGAGACGGAGGCGGACTGGTTGCCGGCGGCGTCCCGCGTCTGGAAGCCGACTGTCTTGACGCCGGTGGGCGAGGAGAGCACCCAGTCGCGGTAGGTGGCGAAGGGCTCCCAGGCCGACCAGGATTCGGATTCGTTACGGAGCCTCATCTCCGCGGCTCCGACCGCGGTCAGGGCGAGCTTCACGCGGTGGCTGAACGTGGACTCCGCGTCGCCGTCGATGATGATGTCGAGCTCGGCCGGGGGAGTGGTGTCGAGGACGATGTCGTCCCAGGTCTGGGCCGATTCGATCAGGTTGGAGTCGCGGGCCTGGAAGTAGACGATCTTCTCTCCGTCGTACTCAGACAGGGTCCAGGGCTCAGTGGTCGCGAAGGGCTCCCACGCCGTCCAGGCGCCCGATTCGTTGCGGAAGCGCATGTCGGCCGCGTCGGTGGCCTCCAGGGTAAGCGTGACGGAGCGAGAGGCGGTGTACTGGGCGCCGTCGTTGATCACTATACTGACCTGGGTCGGGCCGGAGATGTCGAGGATGATGTAATCGGAGCACTCGGGCGAGACGTTCCCCGCCGCATCGCGGACCTGCCCGTAGACCGTCTTTAGGCCGGGGTCCGGCGAGAGGGTCCACTCGCGGGTAAGCGCATAGGAGCGCCACTGGGACCAGGGCGACGACTCGTTGCGGAACCTCATCTGGGCCGCGTCGTCGGCCGTCAGCGTCAGGACGACGTTCGGGTTGGTGGTGAGGTCGCGGTCATCGTTGATGACCAGCGCGCAGGAGGTGGGGCCGACGGTGTCCAGGATGATCAGGTCCGAGAACTCGTCGGAGAGGGTCAAGTCCGGGTAGCGCCCCTGGCCGACGACGGTCTTGGGCCCATCTCCAGTGGGGATGACCCAGGCGAAGCTGGTCGCGCTCGGCACCCAGCCGCTCCAGGCGCCGGGGTCGTTGCGGAAGCGAAGCTCGGTGCAGCCCGCGGGATTGACATCAAGGGTGACCGACTCCAGGTTGGTGAAGATCTCGTCCTCGTTTATGACCATCGCCGGGGTCCCGGTCACGTCGACCGGCCGGCGAAGGAAGACGTCGTACCAGTCGTTGTCGTCATCCGCGACCAGGTCGCTCGCGCGGGAGTCGAAGGCGCGGAGCAGACCATCGGTCGACAGGGCGATGCCGGCGACGCCAGCGTCGAAGTTGCCGATGCCTCCAATGTTGGAGACGGAGACGCGCGTCGTCGTCTCCAGCACGCGGTCGCGCACGAAGACGTCCCAGTAGCCGTTGATGTCGTCGGGGACCAGGTTGCTGGCCTGGGAGGCGAAGGAGATGTAGCGCCCGTTGGCGCTGATGGCGAGCATGCGGGACCCGTAGCCGGAGGGGGCATCGCCCTGCTCGCCGCCCGTGGAGACCGAGATCAGCTCCGTTCTTCCGGTCTGGCGATCGCGGAGGAAGACGTCCCAGGCATCGTTCGTGTCGCCCGGCACGAGGTTGCTGGCATGAGAGGAGAAGGCGATGTAGCGGGCATCGGGGGTGATGGCCGGGGAGGGACCGTAGGACGAGTCGTTCGCCGGCTGCCCCGTGAGGTCGGTGAGGGAGACGATCTCGGTGGTGCCGGCCTGTCGGTCGCGCAGGAAGGCGTCGGCGCCCGGGTTCCCGTCACCAGGGACGAGGTTGCCGGCATAGGAGAGGAAGGCGACGTAGCGGCCGTCGGGCGTGATCGCGGCGTCCAGCGCGATCTGGGTGGCGAACTGGCCGGCGGTCGAAACGGAGGCGCACTCCGTGGTCTGGGTGAGGCGGTCGCGGACGTACACGGCCAGGTAGCCCGGGGCTCCCGGCACCAGGTTGGTGGCCTCGGAATGGAAGGCGACGTAGCGGCCGTCCTGGCTGACGGAGGCCCTGGCGCAGTCCGCGTTGGCCTGCTCTTCCGCCGAGGACACCGAGACCCGCTCGGTCACCCCGGTCTGCCAGTCGCGGATGTAGACCTGGACCAACCCGTTGGCCTCCCCCGGCACCAGGTTGGGCGCGGTGGAGGTGAAGGCGACGGACTTCCCGTCAGGGCTCATGGCCGGATAGAGAGACTCCTGCAGCCCGAACGCCCCGGTGCCGGAGAGGGAGATGGGGTGGTTCAGCCCGAAGGCGCGGTCGTGGAGGTAGATGTCGTAGACCCAGTTCGTGTCCCCGGGCACGAAGTCGCGGGCCCAGGACTGGAAGGCGATGAACCTGCCGTCTGAGCTCATCGCCAGCCACCACGAGCCGCCGTTGGGCTGAGTGCCGGCATTGGTGAGGCTGATGCGCTCTGTGACCTCTTGCCCCCAGACGGACGGCGCGCAGACAACGCAGACGAGGATCAAGCAGAGGGCCAAGACGAGCAACTTCACTGACATACGGCCACCTTTCCCTGCCGCGACTGATGCCCCCCCTTCCGGAGCGGGTCCATCGGATAGTATACCAGGAGGACGCCAAGAGCGTGCTGCTTCGGCGCCTCGGCTCAGCACCAGCCATCTGGGTCATTCTTCGCCGGCCGGCGGGCGTTTCCCTGCGAGCCCGGCGGACCGGCGAGCGGACTGGAGGTCAAGCCTCCGCCGCCGCCGAAGAAGGCCGGCAGGAGGGGCGCGTGGGCCGCATGGGGCGCGCTCCGCCTCACCACACAGATCCCTGCCGCCGCGGACCCCTCTTCCCGGCCGCAGGGGTTGCGCAAGGGGGTCGAATGGGGTCGCGCGGTGCGGCGGCTGATGGCCGCGTGGTCTGGGCGATAGACCTCGGCGGCACGAACACCAAGGTGGGCCTGGTGGCTGCGGATGGGCGGATCGTGGCGCGGGGAGTTCTCGCCACGCGCCACGAGCGGGGAGGGGACGCCTGGTGCGACGAGGTCGTCTCCGCGCTGCGCGAGGCGGCGGGCCGGTGCGGCGTCTCCGAGGACGCCGTGGAGGCGATGGGCGTAGGCGCCCCCGGGCCGCTGAACGCGAAGGAGGGGGTGCTGACGAATCCGATGCCCAACCTGCCCGGGTGGCAGGGGTACCCTATCTGCGCGGCGCTGCGAGCGCGCACGGGGAAGCCGGTGTTCCTGGACAACGATGCGAACTGCGCGGGATTGGCCGAGCACTGGGCAGGGGCGGGGCGAGGGGTGAGTGATCTCATCGTGCTGACTCTGGGGACCGGGATCGGCTCGGGTGTGGTCGCCGGGGGCCGGCTGCTCCACGGCGCAGGCGGGAACGCCGGGGAGCTGGGGCACATCTCTATCAACTTCCGGGGGCCGCGGTGCGCGTGCGGGAGCCGGGGGTGCATCGAGCTGTATGCCTGCTCGTCGGCCGTCACCTCGCGCTATCGGCGGAAGCTGCGGAAGGCCGGGCGGCCTCTCACGGGGTCGGCCGCAATCACGGCCGAGGGGGTGTTCGCGGCCGCGGAGGCCGGGGATGAGGCGGCCCAGGAGACCTACCGGGAGGTCGGCGAGCGGCTGGGGATGGCGATCGCCAGCATGGTGCACGCGTTCAATCCGGAGATGGTGGTGCTGGCCGGCGGGATGGCCGGGGCGGCGAAGCTGCTGCTGGGGCCGGTTCGGCGGGTCGTCCGCGAGCGCACCTACCCCGAGCACCACACGGGGCTGCGCATCGAGGCCTCGGAGCTGGGCGAGATGGCCGGTCTCCTCGGAGCCGCGCGGCTGGCGCTGGTCGCGGGCCAGGAAGGGGCGGCCGGCTGACCGCGGCCGCCTCGGTTCATGGACTCGGAGGTGAGCATGCCTTTCGTGAAGAGTGACGGACGGTACTTCGTGCGGAACGGGTCGCGGTTCTTCCCCATCGGCATCAACTACCTGCCCAGCTACCTGTGCGGGAACTACTTCGCGGACTACCGGGCCGACCATATCAGGGCCGACCTGGAGCACATGAAGGAGATGGGCCTCAACGCGGTGCGCGTGCCGGTGTTCTGGGCGGGCTTCGAGCCGAGGGAGGGGGAGTACAGCGACGAGTTCCTGGCATCCTTCCGCCAGTTCGTCGAGGAGTGCCGGGCGCGGGAGCTGCTGGTGATACCCGTGTTCCTGATCGGAACGTGGACGGGGATGTACGATGCTCCCTACCGGAAGCCGCCGGGGATGTACCAGGGAGAGATGCTGGAGCTGGAGGCGCGGCACATGGCGGCCTTCGTGAAGCACTTCGCCGATGACCCCGTCATTCTGTGCTGGGACCTGAGCGACGAGCCGTACTACCTGGAGGCGGTGCCGCGGGCCGGGCCGCGGACAGCCGCCGGCTCGCCGCCCTCGCGGAGGGCGATCGCCACCGCGTGGGTGGCGCGCCTGGCCGCGGCGATCAGGGAGGTTGACCCGAACCATCTCGTGACCCTCGGGTTCGACCCGCACCCCGTCCGGACGGACTCGGGGTTCGCGCTGGAGGAGGTGGCGGAGCACCTCGACGTGATGTCGTACTGCATCTACCCGTGGCCGGTGGGCCGGAGCGAGGTGGAGCTGGTCGCGTACGGCGCGTTCCAGACGCGGTTCTTCGCGACCCGGAAGCCGCCGTTCCTGCACGAAGGTCCGGGCGCCTCCTCGTCCGGCGCCTCGGAGCGGGTGCTGGCGGACCGGTTCCGGGCCTGGATGTACTCCAGCCTGGCGAACGGCAACATCGGGGTGCTGCCCTGGAACTACATAGACTACGAGGAGGACCAGCACTATCGCTGGCCGCTGAACGAGTCGCCGCAGGAGCCGAACTTCGGCATCTGCCGGGTGGACCGCTCCCTCAAGCCCCGGGGGAAGGAGCTGCTGAGCTTCGCCGCCGACGTGCGCCGGCTGCCACTGGATCGGCTGACGCGGGCGCGGCCCCGCGCGGCCCTGCTCTATCCCTATGGTTACTACGAGCAGGCCGATCATCTCCACGACCGGCTGTGGCGGCACTTCACGGTCATCAAGGGCGCCAACCTGGACGTGGGGCTCGCCCGCGAGGACAGGTTCCCCTCTGACGCCTCGCTCATCATCGCGCCCGGGTTCTCCTTCCAGCTTTCCACGTGGGCGAAGCTGCGCGACTTCGTGGGGCGGGGAGGCGCACTGCTCGGGCTGGTGGACGACTACATGTTCCTGAGCCCGGCCTTCGCCAAGCTGTTCGGGGTCACGGTCGAGGGGCTGCGGCCGGGCTGCCTGACCGGCCGGGTGGAGTGCGCGTGGCAAGGGATGAGGGAGGGCACCGCGCTCACCTTCTCGGGGGAGGCCAATCGGCTCTGGGTCGCGCCCGCGGAGGTCCAGGTGATCGCCTCCTTCGACGACGGGTATCCGCTGCTGCTCGCGAACTCGCACGGGCAAGGGAAGGCCTATCTCGCCACGATGCCGTTCCCTCTGCTGCTCGACCTCGGGGACAGCCAGGGGGCGGCCTGCCGCGCCGCCCTGGACCTCCTGCGGGGGATACGGGACCTGTCGGGATGCCGACCCGTGGTTGACGCGGACCTGCCGTGGGTCGAGACCGCGGTGTTCCACGACCCCGCTGGCGACGACTGGGCGCTGCTCGTCAACTACGGCAACGTATCCATGACCGGCACGGCCACGGTCGGCGCGGGCTACGCGGAGGTGGTGGACATCGGAGGCGAGGCCCTGCCCGCGACTCGGGGGGAGGGCGGGCTGACCGTCCCCCTCCACCTGGGCCCGAACGGGGTGGCGGTATGGCGGCTGGCGAAGGGGTGAGGCGTGGCCGCGGGTGAGAGGTATGAGCCGTGCGTGCTCTGCGGCTCGCGCGCGGTGGCGCTCGACTGCTCGATCTCGCTGCGGGGGAAGCTCGAGGTCGATGTGACGGAGTGCCGCGCCTGCGGCCTGCTGTTCGCGAACCCCGTGCCCTCGGCAGAGCGGATCGCCTCCCTGTACGACTCCGGTTACTGGGACCCCGAGGGGCGAGGGGCGCGCGAGGCCAGCCGCAGATACCGGAGGCAGTACCGGTTCGGGGCCGCGTACGGCGAGAGGCTGGGGCGCGCCGCGCGCACGGGGCGGATGCTGGAGGTGGGATGCGGGCTGGGGTTCTTCCTGAAGGGCGTCGCGGACCACTGCGGGTGGGAGGTCGAGGGGATCGACGCGGCGGAGGGGGTCGGCCGCTTCGCGCGGGAGAAGCTGGGCCTGCGGGTGACGGAGATGCCGTTCGAGCAGAACGGGTTTCCCGACGACAGCTTCGACCTGGTGCGGGCGAAGGACGTGCTGGAGCACGTGCCGCGGCCGATGGAGTTCCTCGGGGAGGCGCGCAGGATCCTGCGCCCTGGCGGCGAGCTGGAGCTGTGGCTGCCGAACGGTCCGCTCGACCTGGCGGAGGCGAGGCGGGCGTTCCGCCGGGGAGCGCGGGCGGAGATGGGCGCGGGGCACCTCCTGTTTATCCGGCCGCGGACCCTGCGGGCCGCGCTGGAGGCGGCGGGGTTCGGCGTGGCGCGGATGGAGGTGTCGGGGTTTCGCTACGCGCTGAAGGCCCTAGGGCTGTGGCCGGTGCGGCCCGCGCCGAAGCCGGCCGGGGCGCAGTCGCAGTCGGAGACAGGGCCTGGCCTGGAGCAGTGGGAGCGGCCGCCGGCCGAGCGAGGGCTGAAGGGCGGGGCGTGGTACGCGCGCCTCCGGGAGTGGCGCTCCCGCCATCCCGCGCTTCCGGCGTGGCTGCCGCTGGGCTTCCGGCAGCGGGTGGTGGCGCGGAAGAGGTGAGGGGCAGCGCGGCGGCCTGCCCTCAGAACCGGCCCCGGGTGAGGAGGGCGATAAGGGCCCAGAGGCCGCTGTTGAGCAGGTCGCCGATGATGAGGCCGGTGGCGAGGGGCACGCTGGTGCGGTAGAGGCGGAGGCCGCCGTAGCGGATGACGAGGGTCTTGAGGGCCCAGCCGATGAGGAAGGGCAGCCAGTACCAGTTGAGGCCCCAGCACATGCCGGCCATGTAGCCGACAGGGTGGAACGGCCACCACCAGAAGCGGAGCCGCATGACCCCCAGGAAGAGCGCGAAGAGGGCGCCGAAGGCGATGGCGATGAGGCCGTTCACGTCGGACTTGGTCGGGTACACGATGCGCCAGATGATGCGGTTGCCGTCGCCGATGCTCTGGGGCCCGAGCCAGCCCGCGCGGAGGCCGTCGAGATTGAGCCACCCGTAGCGGTAGACGCCGGTGAGGATGACGAACAGGCTGACCGCGAGCACGACGGCGAAGGTGGAGAGGATTGCGGCGGTGAGCCTGCGTTTGCTGATGCCGGCCGAGTCGGCGATCTTGTAGGTTTCGAGCAGGTTCCCCGAGCAGACCTCGTAGATGGTGCCGAAGCCCTGGCCGTAGGTCCAGCGAGTGGACATGATGACGACGGACTCGCGGAGGCGATAGAAGGAGCTGCCGAAGGGGGTGTTGAGGACGAACTCGAGCTCGATGGGGAACATGGAGAAGCCGAGGCCGGTCTCGGCGCGGAGGCGAGCCCAGACGATGTAGTAGGCGAGGATGCCGCAGATCAGCATCAGCGCGACCACCAGGCGGCAGCCGGCCAGCAGCTCGAAGTAGATGAGGCCGGCGAAGGTGATGACCAGGGCGAAGAGCGCGGCCCGGTAGGAGAGGGGCTCGTCCCCGTCCTCCCTCTGTCGGCCGCCTCTGAGGGCGACGCGGAAGGCGCGGGCGAGGTGGCTGCGCGCGATCCAGAGCCCCCAGAGGCCGATGGCCAGGAGCGCGCCTCCTCCCTGGAACCGAGGGGCGGGGAACCCGCTGTCCCAGATCATGGAGGGATCGCGGGGCTCGGCTCCCGCGAACACGGCCGCGACATTGGCGGCGACCAGGAGCCACCAGAAGAGCCAGGCGGAGAGGGAGAGCTCCTTGGGGATGAGATAGGCGATGGCGATGAGCCAGGGCCAGAGCACGAGGGTGATCTCGCCGATCCCGCCGAGGGGGCCCACGCGCTGCTCGCGCATGAGCGGGAGCGGCCCGAGGGGGACCGCGGGGACGGAGGGGTAGTACCAGGAGAGCGTGTTGACGAAGGTCAGCCCGAACGAGACGAGGACGCCGGCCCAGAACGGCCAGGAGGAGGGGAGGGAGGCGGAACCGTCACGGCGGCCGGCTCGCCCCTGGGTCACCATCTCGAGGGGCATCTGGGCGAGGGGGAAGCTGAGGCGCTCGTTGCTGATCCACTGGCGCTGAAGGAGGACGATGATCGAGAGGGCGCAGATGAAGAGGGCCAGCATGAACAGGCCCCAGGCCGTCAGGGGGAGGGACCACAGGGACCAGGGGACAGAGGACTGGCCCAGGAAGAAGGCC
>Ga0315277_10009898_pt1 | contig 12138 bp, 12 predicted proteins | sample YL17G05_15_MG_FD_203695 | JGI IMG/M metagenome (GOLD analysis project Ga0315277, IMG submission 203695) | Sediment microbial communities from Yellowstone Lake, YNP, Wyoming, USA - YL17G05_15 | ecosystem: Environmental > Aquatic > Freshwater > Lake > Sediment | place: USA: Wyoming | collected... | reverse complement strand
CCGACGAGGCGGCGGAGCTGCAGGGCGGCGTCGGCACGGCGGGCAGCGCCAACATCGGCAAGCGCTACGCCATGTTCGAGGCTATCCACGGCAGCGCGCCCCGCATGGTCAAGGAAGGACGCGCCGACTACGCTGACCCCAGCAGTCTGATCCGCGCCGGCGCCATGATGCTGAACTATTTGGCCTTCGCGGACCGCGGCCGCAAGCTGGAGATGGCCCTGGACATCTGCGGGAACTTCGAGAGGAAGCTGGTCATCACCGGCCGGCCCACCGGCGCCAAGGGATCCGAGTTCGCCGACTACCTGCTGGAGACCCTGCGCGACCCTCGGCTGGAAGAGAGGTGGCAGAGCTATCAGCCGCGCGCCAAAGCGTCGGCCGTCTAGTGTGATGAATAGGAAACCCGCAGCCAAATGTCATTCTGAGTCCGCCAGAGGCGGACGAAGAATCCATGATGGCCGGCGTGGTCCGACGGATGCTTCATCCGCCTCCGGCGGATTCAGCATGACAAAGACAAAGCATTGAATCTGTCACCAAATCTCTGACTCGGGACACTAGGCCGCCTGGACGAGAAAAGGAAGGAACAGGAGAGATGCCTCGCAGCAAAGTGACCATCGTGGGCGCCGGCGCCACCGGCGGAAGCATGGCCCAGATCCTGCTGGAGAAGGGCTATTGCGACATAGTACTGCTGGACGTCATCGAAGGCATACCGCAGGGAAAGGCCCTGGACCTGGCTCACGCCGGACCCCTCGTGGGGTCTGACGGCCGGGTGGTAGGCACCAACGCCTGGGAGGACACCGGCGGCTCCGACGTCGTGGTGATCACCTCGGGAGTGCCCCGCAGGCCCGGCATGAGCCGCGAGGACCTGGTGAACACCAACGCAGGCATCGTCAGAGACGTAGCCCGGAACGCCCTCAAGCACTCTCCCGACACCATCATCGTCGAGTTCGCCAACCCCATGGACGCCATGTGCATGGTCGTCAAGAAGGCCACCGGCCTGCCCCGCAACCGCCTGGTTGGCCAGGGGGGCATGCTGGACAGCACCCGCTTCCGCACATTCCTCGCCTGGGAGGCGGGCGTCTCCGTAAAGGACGTGCAGGCGTACGTCCTGGGCGGCCACACCGACGTCACCATGGTGCCCATCGTCAGCAGGTCGGCGATAGGCGGCGTCCCGCTGCGCCAGGTCCTTTCCAAGGAGCGCATCGACGCCGTCATCGACCGCACCCGCAAGGGGGGCACGGAGATCGTCGGCCTGCTGGGCACCAGCGCCTGGTACTCCCCCGCCTGGGCGACCATCGAGATGGTGGAGGCCATCCTCCTGGACCGCAAGCGCATCCTGCCTTGCTCCGTCTACCTGGAAGGCGAGTACGGTATCCGCGACGCCTATGTGGGCGTCCTGGCCCAGTTGGGGGCCGGCGGCGTCGAGAGGGTGCTGGAGGTGGAGCTGGAGCCGGAGGAGATGGCCGGCCTCAAGAAGGCCGCCGAGTCCGTCGTGGAGCTGGCGGGCATAGCAAACGTGTAGGCGCCCCTAGAAGGGACAGGGTCAGTGAAGGAGATCCACGTTAGTCAGATCACAGAGACGGTGGCGCGGCTCTGCCAGGATGCTACCCACAACCTCCCGGAGGACGTGGTGGCCGCCCTGCGCCGCGCCGAGAGGAGCGAAGAGTCGCCCCTGGCCAGGCAGGTGCTGATAGAGATCCTGGACAACGCCGAGCTGGCCCGCCGCGAGATGCTCCCCCTTTGCCAGGACACTGGCACCGCCGTTGTCTTCGCTGAGGTGGGGCAGGATGTCCACATCGTGGGCGGCGCCTTCGCGGACGCCATCAACGCCGGCGTGGCCAAGGGGTACACGGAGGGCTATCTGCGCAAGTCCATCGTCGATAAGCCCTTCTCCGCCCGCACCAACACTCAGGACAACACGCCCGCCGTCGTCCACACGGAGATCGTGCCCGGCGACGGGCTGAAGCTGGCGGTGATGCCCAAGGGCGGCGGCTGTGAGAACATGAGCCGCTTCGCCATACTCCTCCCGGGGGCAGGCAAAGAGGGCATCACCAACTTCGTGCTGCGCGCCGTCGAGGAGTCCGGGGGCAATCCCTGCCCGCCCGTCATCGTGGGGGTAGGTATCGGCGGCACGGCGGAATATTCGATGACCCTGGCCAAGAAAGCCCTCACCCGCCGCGTGGGCGACCACAGCCCGGACCCCGAGACCGCCCAGCTCGAGGACGAACTGCTGGAGAAGGTGAACGCCCTTGGCCTGGGGCCCCAGGCCGTCGGCGGGCGCAACACCGCCCTGGCCGTCCACATCGAGACCTACCCCACCCACATCGCGGCCCTGCCGGTGGCGGTCAACCTCCAGTGCCACAGCGCCCGCTTCAAGTCGGCGGAGCTGTAGGAGAGAGGAGGACAACGTGGCTGAGTCCATCAAGATCCAGCTTCCCCTGAAGGATGCCGACCTAGAGCGGCTGCGCGCCGGCGACCACGTCCTCCTCTCCGGCGTCATCTACGCGGCCCGCGACGCCGCCCACCGGCGCATGGTCGCTGCCCTGGAGAAGGGCGAGCCCCTGCCCTTCGATGTCCGCGGTCAGGTCATCTACTACGTGGGCCCGACGCCGGCCCGCCCGGGCTGTGTCATCGGCTCCGCCGGGCCCACCACCTCCATGCGGCTGGACCCCTACACGCCCGCCCTTCTGGAGACAGGCCTGAAGGGCATCATCGGCAAGGGAGGCCGCGGGCTCGCCGTCCGCGAGGCGCTGAAGAAGCACAGGGCGGTCTACCTCCTGGCCGTAGGGGGCACCGGCGCCCTGCTGTCGCAGCGCATCAAGAAGGTGGACGTCATCGCCTACGAAGACCTGGGCACAGAGGCCGTCCGGCGCATGGAGGTGGAGGACTTCCCCGCCGTCGTCGTCAACGACATCCACGGCAACGACCTGCTGGAGGCAGGGAGGGCCCGGTACCGGCAGCCGGAGCGCCTGGGCAGCTACGCCACGGGCCGCGCGTAGCCCGCGCGCACCCCCTACATCACGATTACGACGAAGGCCAGGCTTACCTGCCCGCCGCTAGGCGGGAGCCTGGCCTTCGGTTCTTGGGGGATCGCGGCTGCCTTCGTAGGGGCAGGGCTCGCCCCTGCCCCTGGAGGGCGCCCGCGAGGGGCGCCCCTACGGCGGCCCGCCACAGCTCAGGCCCCTTACTTGCACAGCCCCGGGAAAAGCCCGAACTTCGCCTCCTGAATCACGTCGCCCGTGAAGTTGATGACATTGTTGCCGTCGATGTCGAAGTCGCCGTCTTTGCCAAAGACTGACGAGTCCAGCAACGCGGCCTTGGCGTAGTCAATGACATCGCCGACGAAGTTCACGACGCCGTCGCCGTTTACATCCGCCGCCTCCTTGCAGTCCCCCCTGCCGTCGCCGTCGGTGTCCAGAGCGGCTGGGTCGGTGCCCCACTTGCAGTTCTCCCAGGTGTTCAGGAGGCCGTCCCCGTCGTCATCACCGCGGGGGTTCGTCGCCAGCGGACAGATACCCTCCACGCCGTCCCTGATGCCGTTGCAGTCGGAGTCCCATGACGGGCCATCGTCGGCTCCGTCTGCCGGGCACATGATGCCGTTGTTGTTGTCGTCGTAAGTGATGTCCCCGCCGGGGTCGGTGTCTGACGCGTTGGGGATGCCGTCGTTGTCCGAGTCATCGTCGCAGGCGTCGCCGAGGGAGTCGCCGTTGGGTACAGTGGCGTCGTCTCCCGCGATCCCTGTGCCGTTGCCGATGGCAGAATCGCCATTCTCCTGGCCCGGGTTAGCAACAGACGCGCAGTTGTCGCAGGCGTCGCCCACGCCGTCCCCATCGACATCCTCCTGGCCGGGGTTGGAGACGAACCGGCAGTTATCGAAGCTGTCTGCTGCGCCGTCGTCGTCGACGTCCAGACCAACCACCACCGGGGTGGTGCGCCACGTCGCCGTGCCATCCCCCAACTGGCCGTCGCCGTTGAGGCCCCAGCACCGGGCGCTGCCGTCGTTGAGCAGGGCGCAGGTGTGGCCCCACCCGGCGGAGATAGCGACGGCGCTGGTCAGGCCTGAAACCTGCACAGGCGTGGTGCTGTCCGTCGTCGTACCGTCACCCAACTGGCGCTCCGAGTTGTCGCCCCAGCACCGGGCGGTGCCGTCGCTGAGCACGGCGCAGGTGTGGTAGTACCCGGCGGCGATGGCGACGGCGTTGCTCAGGCCCGAGACGGCCACCGGGGTGTAGCTGCCCGTCGTCGTACCGTCCCCCAACTGGCCGTGGCCGTTCCCGCCCCAGCACCGGGCGCTGCCGTCGCTTAGCACGGCGCACGTATGCAGGTCGCCGGCAGCGATAGCGACGGCGTTGCCCAGGCCGGAGACGGCCACCGGGGTGAGGCTGTAATGGTAGCCCCAGCACCGGGCGCTGCCGTCGCTGAGCGTGGCGCAGGTGTGCCATCTCCCGGCGGCCATGGCGACGGCGTCGCTCAGGCCGGAGACGGCCACCGGGGTGTGGCGTTCCGTGGTCGTCCCATCCCCCAACTGTCCGTAGTTGTTGAGGCCCCAGCACACGGCCGTGCCATCGCTGAGCACGGCGCAGGTGTGGGCCACTCCAGCGGCGATGGCGACGGCGTTGCTCAGGCCGGAGACGGCCACCGGGGCCGTGCTGTCCGTGGTGCTTCCGTCCCCCAACTGGCCGTCGCCGTTGAGGCCCCAGCACCGGGCGCTGCCGTCACTGAGCAGGGCACAGGTGTGCCCCTCCCCGGCGGCAATGGCGACGGCGTTGCTCAGGCCCGAGACGGCCACCGGGGTGTGACGGTCGGTCGTCGTGCCGTCACCCAACTGGCCGTATGTGTTGTCGCCCCAGCAGCGGGCAGTGCCGTCGCTGAGCACGGCGCAGGTGTGGGTGTACCCGGCGGCGATGGCGACGGCGGGGGCCGCGGAGGCGGGCGGCGGGCGGCCCGGCCCAAGGCCTGCCACCAGCCCCACCCCCATCGCCAGGGCAACAAGAAGCCATCTCGTCAGATGCGTCTTCATCGTCGTGCCCCTTTCGTCTGCGGGTTTGAGCGCGCTGCAACGCCGCAGACTATCGGTCCTCCCTGGGCCAGGGCCCGGCAGCTTGGATCGGCTGCCTGTCGGTTGGGCGGGGACTGGCCAGGCCGCATCGCTCCGTATCCCTGCGGAGGGCACGAATAAGCGCTGTGCGGGGCACTACAAGTGTACTACTGGCGTCAAGGGGTCGTGTAGGGGCGGTTCGCAAACCACCCCTAGGGGGTGCTACTCTGTCTGCGCGGGGATTGGCGTTAGCAGAAAGCGAAGGCCAGGCTTACCTGCCTACCGGCAGGCAGGCCTGCCCGCCGCTAGGCGGGGGCCTGGCCTTCGGCTGTTGGCACCTGGTCGCTCAGCCTGAGGTCGGCGAAGACGAACCCTGCCCTCTCGACGCGGTCGCCGACCTCCACCATCATGGGAAAGCGTAGGTTCGGCCCGTCGTACACAAAGGAGTGGAACTCGCCGTTCTCGCCGCAAGGGTCCACGCCTGGGGGCAGGTCGGCGAGAAACCGTTCGTCGAACTCCCTGCCGGCGAATGATGAGTCCAGGACGCGAAGGTTCACGCAGGCAACGACGGCCCTGAAACCCAGGCGGACAAAATCGCGGGTCAGACGCCCGCCGTCCAGGCCCCAGAGGGGGAAGACCGCCTCCATGGCAACCTGCGCGAGCCTCTCCTCCCGATACCGGCGCACGTCCTCAAGGAAGATATCGCCGAAGGCGACGTGTTCTACGCCTCGAGCCCTGCACTCCGCCATGGCCAAGAGCATCCGCTCATCGTAGACTTCGTTGGAACAGTCAGCCGGAATGTTGACCTGTATCAGGGACACACCCAGCGACCCGGCCTGTGCCTCCAGGAGCGCCCTCGACACCCCGTGCATGCTTACCCGGTCATAGTCCTCCGTTACCGTGGTAAGCAGCGCCTCCACCTTCCAGGCGCTCGACTGCTGCAGCCGGTGCAGGGCCAGGGCGCTGTCCTTGCCCCCGCTCCAAGCCACCACTATTCTCGTGCCCATAGTTGTCGGGCCCCTGGAGGCCTGAAGGCCTCCGCTACACGCATGGTGGCCCACAGGCCGAGGGAACGGGCGGACCTGAAGGTCCGCCCCTACGAGGTTTATCCCTCTGTCTCCGGCCCTTACGGCTAGTCGATGAAGGCGGCAAGGGCGAAGATGCCGAAGATGAACGCCGCCAGGCCGATGGCCAGCAGCGCCACGGTCACCGCCCTCTCGATGGCCCCCCGCACACCGTAGTCGAGGGCGATGTTGCGAATGCCGTTCAGCCCGTGATAGAGGACGAACGAGAGCAGGAAGATGTCTATGACCCAGTAGCCGGCCGTCTTGAAGCGATCGGCCACGTCGGAGAAGACCACCAGGCCGGGGAGGATGTCCTTCTCCGCCTCGCTGATGTTGAAGTAGTGGTTGACGACGACGTGAATGAGGAGCAGGACGATAAGCCCGGCGCCGGTCACCCGCTGCAGGAACCACGGCCAGAAGGTGATACCCATCGGCTCTGCCGGTGCCTGGGGAAGCCTCTGTTTCGACGCTATCTGTGCCATGACCTTCTCCCTGGTCTCAGAGCAGGTTGCGTACCGCTATCAAAGAGCCGATGAACACCCCGACCGCCACGACGAACGCCGCCCAGAAGAGCGCCTTCTGGTAGCGAAGGCCGATGGCGAAGTCGAACAGGATGAGGCGGAGGCCGTTGACGGCGTGGAAGGCCACGATGCCCAGCAGGCCGGCGTCCAGCACGAGGAAGAGGGGCTTGTCGAAGGTGCTCAGGAGGTCATCGAACGAGTCCTCGCCCCGCACGGAGCTGCCAATGACGATGATGTGGGTTATGAGGTAGATGGTGAGGAAGATGCCGGAGAGCCGCTGGAGGAGCCAGGCGGCCGTGCCCGTCCTCATGGCTCGAGCCTGAAACTGGGCATCCACGGGTTTGTACATCTCGCCTCCTTTCCAGGGGCCCGGAGGCCGGGCTAGCGGGACAGGCCAAGCCGTCTGTAGATGACCATCTTCTTGAGCTGCTGGATAGCCTCGGTGGGGTCCACACCCTTCGGACACTGCTCCATGCAACTGAACACGGTGTGGCAGCGCCAAAGCCCCTGCTCCCTGCCCACCCTCGCCAGGCGCCCGGACCGACCGTGGTCGCGGGGGTCGTTGCAGTAGCGGAAGGCCTTGGTGAGGGCGGCTGGCCCCAGGTACTCGTTGTCGATGGCCACGATGGGGCACGCCGAGTAGCAGACGCCACACTGGATGCAGGCCACGAACTGCGAGAGGTAGAGGGCCCGCTTGTTCTCCATCAGGTACTCGCGCTCGGGAGGATGCTCCTCGTCCGGCACGAGCCAGGGGGTCAGCTCTCGGAGCTTCCGGAAGAAGGGCTCCATGTCCGCCACCAGGTCCTTCACCACCGGCAGGTTGGCCAGAGGCTCAACGGCTATCCCCTGGCCTCTGGGGGCGATCTCTATCACCTTGGTCTTGCAGGCCAGGCGCGACACGCCGTTGATGCGCATAGCACACGAGCCGCAGATGGCGCTCCGGCAGGAGCAACGGAAGGCCAGGGTACCGTCCACCTCCTCTCGCACATGGAGCAGGCTATCGAGGACGGTGGCAGACTCCGGCGCATCGATGGAGTAGAGCTGGAAGCGGGGCTCGCCGGCGCTCTCCGGGTCGAAGCGGCGGACCTTGAGGTTGACTCGCATCTAGTAGGCCCTCCTCTCCGGCTGCCAGCGGGTGATGTTCACCGGGGCATACTCCAGCCTCGGCCCGTCGGGCGTGCAGCGGGCCAGGGTGTGCTTGAGGAAGTTCTTGTCGTCGCGCTCCGGGAAGTCTCGCCGGGCGTGTGCGCCGCGGCTCTCCTTGCGCTCCAGGGCGCCGAGGGCCACCGCCTCGGCCAGGTCGAGCATGAAGCCCACCTCGAGGGCCTGGATGAGGTCCGTGTTGTAGACCTTCCCCTTGTTTTGGACCGGCACCCGGCGGCAACGCTCCTTGAGCTCGCGGATCTTGGTCAGGGCCTCCTTCAACCTCTCCTCGCTGCGGAAGACGCCGACGTTGGAGCTCATGGTCTCGCCCAGCTCGCGGCGAAGGCGGGCCGGCCTGTCGCCGTTCTCGGGCCGAGACAGCAGCTCCTGGACGCTCTCCACGTCCCTCTGCACCACCGCTTCTGAGACGCCGGCGGGCGAAGCGTGCTCGCGGGCGTACTCGGCGGCAGCGCGCCCGGCCCGCCGTCCGAAGACCACCGTCTCCAACAGCGAGTTGCCGCCCAGGCGGTTGGCGCCGTGGACGCTGACGCAGGCGCACTCGCCGGCGGCGAACAGCCCCTGAATCGCCGTCGCGCCGCCGACGTCGGTCTTGACGCCGCCCATCTGATAGTGCATGCCGGGCCTCACCCGCAGCGGCTCGCGCACGATGTCGGTGTTGGCCAGGTCCTGGGCCAGCTCGCGAATCTGGCTCAGGCGCTCCTTGATCCTGGCCTCGCCCAGGTGGCGCAGGTCCACGAGCACGCAGCCGTCAACGCCGCGGCCCTCCTCGATCTCAATCCACTCGGAGCGAGAGATGAGGTCGCGGGGGGCCAGCTCGAGCTTTTCAGGGGCGTACTTGGTCATGAACCTCTCGCCGAGGGAGTTGAGAAGGTAGGCGCCCTCGCCGCGGGCGCCCTCGGTGATGAGGACGCCGCTCTCCTTGAGGGTCGTAGGGTGGTACTGGACCATCTCCATGTCCATGAGGGGGGCCCCGGCCCGGTAGGCGATGGCGGTGCCGTCGCCGGTGCTGATGATGGAGTTCGTGGTGGGCTGGTAAAAGCGACCCAGGCCGCCGGTGGCCAGGATGACGGCCCTCGCCAGGATGGGATGGAACTGTCCGGTCATCATGTCCATGGCCACGACGCCGCGGCAGACGCCGTCGTCGACGATGAGGGAGGTGCAGAACCACTCCTCGTATGGGTGGACACCCCCCTTCTGGAGCTGCTCCCAGACGACGTGCAGGATGGCCTGGCCGGTGATGTCGGCGATGTAGCACGCCCTGGGGAAGCCAGCCCCTCCGAAGGGGCGGGTAGCAAGGCGGCCATCGTCGCGGCGGTTGAAGGTGGTGCCCATGCGCTCCAGCTCGACGATGTCGCCCGGGGCTTCCTTGCAGAGGATCTCGACGGCGTCCTGGTCCGCCAGATAGTCGCTGCCCTTGACGGTGTCGAAGGCGTGCTTCTCCCAGGAGTCGTCCTCACCCACCGCAGCATTGATGCCCCCTTGGGCCGCCGCCGAATGGCTGCGGAGAGGCTGCACCTTGGACAGCAACGCCACACCCACCCCCTGGCGGGAGGCCTCCAGGGCGGCCCTCATACCGGCCAGGCCGGCCCCCACCACCAGAACGTCATGGCTGAACATCACCCGCAAACCCTTCTGAGCCAGAGGCTCCATCCCAGCCAGCCGGTAGGCGCGTGCCTACGGCGGTCAGGCGTGACAACAGGGCACTGTGTTGAAAGACCGACAAGGGGCCTCCCTCTAGACGCCTCGGGGCGGGCATAGAGAGGATTGCGAAAGGGGCCCGAATGAGGCCTGAGACAGAGCCGGAGCCCCTGCGTGCCGCCGGCGAACTTCCGATTGCAGTCAGCCGCGGCACGTCGAATTCTAGCAGATGCCTCCAGGCCCGTTCAACTTGGGCCGCGGCCGGACACCGCCCTCTCGATGGCAGCGGCGTAGAAGCCCCGGTACTCACGGGGCAGGAGCCGCCCGATGGCCACCATCACCTGCTCCCGCGCCAGGCGATCCAGCTCCTCCTGACCCGCCGTCGCCGGCAGCTCCAGGCGGAAGGTGGGCCCAAAGACGGCGGTGAGGGCACCGTCGCGCTCCAGGAGACCCACGGGCAGGATGGGCAGGCCGTGGTCGCTGAGGACCTTCAGAAAGAGGCCCACGCCCGCCATGGCCTCAATGAGCACGCCCTTGCCCAGGGCCTCAGGCATCAGGCCCAGGGGTTCGCCGGGCCGGCCGCCCCGGCCCAGGGCGTAGGCGATGCCCTGGCGGAGAGCAGCCGCCCGCGCCATCACCCTCTCCGGCGACCGAGGCATGACCACGAAATCGTACACGCGGGCGGCGCGGCGGAAGGTCCAGCGCCAGAAGGCATCGGGCACCGGCAGGATGCCCAGTCGGCGTCCGAACCACTCGCTGGTGATGATCCAGTGGACCTCCGGCGCCTGCGGCCGTCGCCGGGCCACCACCTGGCTGACGTGCATGCCCGCGAAGTGGGTGTTCAGCCCCGGCCGCTCGTAGTGGTTGGCAACCATGACGAAGGGCCCCTGGCGCGGGATGTGCTCCTCGCCCTCCGCTCGCGGCCGGGGCCGGACGTCACGCAGGGTCCAGCGCGAATCACCGGCGAAAGAGCGCCGCCGACCTAGAAGCCAGTCAACGGCCCAGAGGGCGAGGCCGATGCGAGGGAAGTGGTAGGCTTTGGGAGCGCCTCCGCCAGACGCGGGGCGATCGCTCATGAGCGGGGCCCTCAGGAGCTCTCCCCCAGGCGCAGGTAGAGGAGGAGGGCGGCCAGGGACTTGGCGTCCTGCAACTCGCCGCCTTCGACCAGGCGAAGGACCTCCGCCAGGGGAAGCGCCAGTACCTGGATCTCCTCTTCGTCGCCGCCGCCGGCGTTGCCAGGCTTGAGGTCCGTGGCCAGGTAGGCCTGAATGTACTCGGTGCAGTAGCCCGGGGAGACGAAGAAGCCGCCCAGGCGCTGGAGACGGCCGGCCCGGAAGCCCGTCTCCTCCTCCAGCTCTCGGGCGGCGCAGGCCTCTGGCTCCTCGCCGCAGTCCAGGGTGCCGGCGGGCAGCTCCAGCAGGGGGTGGCCAGCCGGGTGGCGGTGCTGCCGCACCAGAAGCACGCGGCCCTCCCGATCCACGGCGAGGATTGCGACGGCGCCGTTGTGCTCGACCACCTCTCGAACGGCCTCGCGGCCGCTGGGCATGCGGACGCGGTCGACGCGCAGCCTCACGACGGCGCCCTCGTAGAGGCGGCGGCTGGACAGGGTTTCTTCCGCAGTCAAGGCGCAGTCGCCTGGGGCGAAGGGCGGAGGCTCAGGAGGTTGTTCAGAGGGAGCGTCCATCAGGGAGCGGATTCGCCTCCTAGATCGAGAACCATCGCTATCTCGTTGCAGCCGGGAAACTTGGGGCAGCGATAGCACTCATTCCAGACCTTGCGCGGCAGGCTCATGACGTCCGCCTGCCGGAAGCCCAGCTTCTCGAAAAAGGCGGGGCGGTAGGTGAGGGCAAAGAGAGTCTTCAGACCCAGCGCCCGCGCCTCCTCCACGCACGCCCGCACCAGGACGGCACCCAGGCCCTGAGCCTGGCTCTCCTCGCGGACGGACAGGGACCTCACCTCCGCCAGGTCCTCCCACATGATGTGCAGGGCCACGCAGGCCAGCATCCGCTGACCACCACGGACCACGAAGAAGTCACGCAGGTTCTCGTAGACCTCGCCCAGGGTGCGGGGCAGCATCTCGCCGCGCTGGGCGAAGTAGTTCACCAGGCTATGTATCTCGGCAGCATCGCCGACGCCCGCCTTCGCGACCCGCAGGCGTTGAGCAACGGCGCCGGACTTGCGCGGCGTCCCCGCCTGCACGCTCACGGTCTCTCCCCAGTCTCGTGCGCCGCCACATCGGGCTGCCCACCTTCCGCACGGGCAGTCAGCGAGCCCTCGCCGGGCTGGCGCACCCAGTTGAGACGGCGGGCCACGCGGGCGTAGAAGTCCGAGGGCGGGCCCAGCCGCAGGAAGCGAGCCACGTGCGGGCTCAGCCGTACGTGCAGCGCTTGCGAGAGGCTAAGCTCCGGGCCGGGCTCTCCGTCGACACTGACCACGGCCCGCTGGTCGGCTGCCATAGATACCTCCACCAGCGCCGTCGAAGGCAGAACCACAGAGTGCCGCTCTGCCAGGTGGGGCGCCACCGGCGTCACCACGATCTCCCGGCACTCCGGGTAGAGGATGGGCCCGCCCAGGGCCAGCGAATAGGCCGTGCTCCCGGTGGCCGTGGCCACGATGACACCATCGGCCTGGTAGTCCGCCACCTTGATGCCGTCGGCCAGGATGCTGAGCTGGAGCACGCGGGCGGCGCCGCCGCGGCTCACCACGACGTCGTTGA
>Ga0315277_10009897_pt1 | contig 12139 bp, 10 predicted proteins | sample YL17G05_15_MG_FD_203695 | JGI IMG/M metagenome (GOLD analysis project Ga0315277, IMG submission 203695) | Sediment microbial communities from Yellowstone Lake, YNP, Wyoming, USA - YL17G05_15 | ecosystem: Environmental > Aquatic > Freshwater > Lake > Sediment | place: USA: Wyoming | collected... | reverse complement strand
GTGAACCCTTACCGCCAGGGCGTGCTGCCCATCCTGATCATCATCCGGAACGACTCGGACCAGACCCTGGCGCTGGATCGCATGACCGTCGAATTCATCACCCCCAGCCGCGACCGGGTCGAGGCCACCCCGGCCGCCGACATCCGGTTTCTCGCCGGACCTCGCCAGCCTTCCCTCACCCCCGGACCGATTCCGGGCCGCACCCCGCGCGTGTCCCGCAACAAGAACCCGCTCAACACCTGGGAGATCGAAGGCCGGGCCTTCTCGGCCAGGATGCTTCCGCCCAAGGAATCCGCCAGCGGCTTTTTCTACTTCCAGGCCCCCTACCGCGGCGGTTCGAAGGTCTATCTCACCGGAATCCGCCAAGCCTCCAGCGGCAGGGAACTCCTTTACTTCGAGATCACCCTGGACCGGCCCTGAAGCCGGGCAGTACGCGAGCCCAGTGGCTAGCGAGGTTCCACCTCAGACCGGCCAGAGTATTCCACGCAGAGATCGCAGAGTTGATTCGTTGGTCTTCTCAGCGTCCTCTGCGCCTCTGCGGTGAATCAAAACTTGACTCATTTCGACCGAGTTTCCAGTTTCAAGACACTAGCCACCCGCCTGGACACGCTCACGCTCCTCCGCACAACAGCGGGCTTCAGAGTGCTTCTGGAATGGGTAGAGCGCCAGTCCCAGCGCAAAGCCCAGCCCGCCCGACAGGAAGTGGAGGCAGTGCAGCGGGAAGCACCGCAGCGCGAACCAGAAGCCCTTGCGCGAGAGCAGGAAGCGGTAGAACCCGCGGTTCAGGGCCACCAGAAGCAGCGCTGCCATCGCCCCGCCCCCCAACCAGTGCGGCCAGGTTGACGGCGCCACACCGTTCGCCACTGCGGAAACCGCCTGGAGCGCCACAGCGGCCACGCCCAGACCTACCACCAGCACGCTGAGCCGGTGCTCCCAGCGCAGGTTCAGGTCCGCAGGCATCGACCGCTGGCGCAGGATCAGCAGCGTCCAGGGTACAGCGCGATCCAGCAAGTCGGTCTTCACCATCTGCCAGAATCCCCAGCGCTTCAAATGCTTCACCTGAAGTTGCCTGTCCAGCAGCAGCTTCCGGCCCGCCTGGTGCAGCCGGAATCCCAAGTCGATGTCCTCGACACAGGGCTTCCGGTAGGACTCGCGGAAGCCTCCCTGCTCCAGGAAGGCCTGCCGGCGGACGGCGCCGCAGGCGCTCCAGAGCGTGCAGGTGTCCGGACGGCTGCTCTGGTGAATGTAGCAATGCAACAAGTTGCGGTACTGAGAAAGAAAAGACGGATAGCCGGGCTGCTCGTCGTAGGAGCCGCTCACCCCATCCAGCCTGGGATTCTCCGCAAAGTGCGCCTGGATGCGCGCCACCGCATCGGAGGCAACCAGCACGTCTGCATCCAGGAACAAAACAATGTCTCCACGGGCCGCCCGGGCGCCCAGATTCCGGGCTGTGGCCGGGCCTTTCCGCCCGCCCGTCGAGATCAACTTGAACCCGGCGCGCTGGGCGATCGCCCGGGATGCATCTGTCGAGCCATCATCCACCACCAGGCACTCGGCCGGGGCCGGCGACAGCTTCCGGATGTGTTCCAGGCAGGCCGCCAGAGAATCCCCCGCATTGTGGACGGGCACGACAATCGAAACCGTGAGACTCATTCGTAGCACCGCTCTCGAGTGAAAGCCGTGTTATTCACAATACCATGGCGCCATCACCCCTGGAAACAGCTTTGAAGTACTGTATCTCCTATTACCGCGCAGGGGGCGGAGAAGCTTGATAGAATCCTGTTTCGGCATGACGGCCAGCCCTTCACCTCCCGCGCCGAGTGGACTCAGCTTCCCGAAGCAGCGCCAGCGCCCGCAGATGGTCTGCGCGGGCTATGCCTTCCTGGCCGCCGTGCTGGCCCTGCTCTGGCAGGCTTCGACTGTCCACTTCAACTACGGCGGGAACTGGACCGCCCTGTTCTGCACGGGAGACCGCCAGAATGTCCCGCCCCAACTGGCTGCCAACACTTACCTGTTCATCCTCAGCCAGGGCTACGATGGACAGTTCTACCGCTACGTGGCTCACGACCCTTTGCTTCGGAAGGGACTCCGGCAATTCATAGATGCCCCTTCCCTCCGTTACCCCCGCATTCTGGTACCCGGGTTGGCCTTTCTGATGGCCGGCGGACAATCCCAGTTCATCGACGCCGCCTACCTGGCGGTGATCCTGCTGTTCGTCTTCCTAGGCTCGTACTGGCTGAGCCGCTACGCCGCCTTCCACGGTCGCCATCCCGCCTGGGGTATTGGTTTCATCTTCGTGCCGGCCACGCTGATTTCGATCAACCGGCTGACTGTGGATGTCGCGCTGGTGGCGTTGTGCGCCGGTTTCGCCTGGTACGCCAAGAAGGGCTCTCCAGCGCGTCTGTGCCTGGTGCTGGCCCTGGCCCCCCCTGGTACGGGAGACCGGGTTGCTCCTGGTGGCCGCGGCGGGCCTGGATGCACTCTGGAATCGCCGGTTCCGCCAGGCTGTTTTGTTCGCCGCCATGTCATTGCCGGCCTTGCTCTGGACCGGCTATGTGCTCGCTCATTCCGCCGCCCCCGCGCCGGCGGCCGTGGCGCTATACGTTGTCCCGCGGTGGGCGTTCCACTTCCACGCGATCGGCATTGTGTCGAAGCTGTTGGTACCCGAGCAATACCAGTACGGTCCGGCTCTCGACCGAATGATTCAGGCGGTGGATGCTCTGGCGCTCGTCGGGGTCCTGCTGGCGCTGGGTCTGGTCATCTGGTCGCTGCGGCGGTGGCGTTTCAACCAAGAAACCTGGGCTGCCCTGCTGTTTGCAGGGCTGACTGTCGCGATCGGCGACCCGCATTTCTGGGAAGATGTCAACGGGTATGCCCGGCCCGTTTCGCCTCTGCTGCTGCTCGTTGGCTTGCCCGTGTTTTCCGGCGCGCCGCTGTGGGTGCTGGCGCCCATCGTTTTGGTGGACCTCCGGATCGGCGTTCTTCTGGGTTCACAGGTTTACGGCGTTCTGCGCGGCATTTTCCTGGGATCCTCCTGACCACCGCCCTTCCGCCGGCAACACCGGCTTGCGGGCGCAGGCCGCGACAAAACAAGCCGTGAGGCCGCGCGTGGGCAGGCGTCCCAGCGCCGCGAACAGCCTCAGCAAGCCCTGGATCACGGCATCTGCACGCCTGCCCAACAAGCGGCGCAGCCCCAGGAACAGCAGCGTCGAGATCAAGCGCGGGTTGTGAATCAGGAGGTCTGTGGCCACCACCTCCAGGCCCGCCTCTTCCAGGTGGCGCACCAGTCCGCACCGTGAGACCGTGTACCCCAGCCGGTAGGGCGCCCAACCCAAGCAGCTCGCCAGCCGCGCCAGGACGTACAGCGGGTTGAGGGGGTTGTCCAGCGTGACGATCGCCACGCCGCCTGCACGAAGCACTCGCTTCAACTCCCACAGCGCCGCGCAAAACTCCGCCCGCGAGGCAAAGTGGTCCAGCGTGGAAGTGGAAACGATCAAGTCCAAGCTTTCGGACCGGACCGCCAGGCTCCGCACGTCGCTGACCAGGAACTGGATTCCGCTATCCGCGCGCCGAGCCCGCGCCCTGTGTGCAATCGGCCAGGCCAGGTCAATTCCCATCACCAGCCCGGCTTCCCCAAACAGGTCGAACAGGATCTGATCGGCCCCGCAGGCTTCTTCGAACAAGTCTGTCTTGAGCACTCGCCCCCCGTGAAGATCGGGCGTCCAGCGGCGAATCAAGGCTTGGTGGAGACGCCCCTTCTGCTCCGCCACCACCCTGTCCAGGTACCAGGACGGAAGCGGTTGCCGGCCGACCTCCTCCCACTGCTGCGACTGCGAGGGCAAGCCACATTCTACCGAACCCAGCCTGGTTCACCGCAGCGCCGCCGCCACACCGCAGTCCCGGATTGCTGTAAAGTGGGTCTTTTGGCAGCCTCGGAGGTCGGCCGCCAGACGCACATGAGGTCTCGATTCGGCTCCCGGCATCCTGGGTTGTGGCTCATCTACGGTTACCTGCTGAGCGCCCTGGCTTTCCTCTGGCGCCGCCTGATGTTCCGCACAACCTTTATTGCCATCACCGGGAGCTTGGGAAAAACCACCGCCACCGAGTGCCTGACCGCCATCCTGGCGTCGCGGTTTCCGACCAACGCGACCTTAGACGGCGGGAATGCGCGCTACCATCTGGCGGCTACCATCCTGCGGACCAGATTCCGGCATCGGTTCACGGTCATCGAGGTAGGCACGAAGCTCCCGGGAGCGCTGCGGAGGGCCGCCTGGATGGTGGACCCCGACGTGGTGGTGGTCCTGGCGGTGGCGGGCACTCACACCCAGAGTTTCCGGACCCTGGAAGAGACTGCTGCCGAGAAGGCGCAGTTATTGAGCCGGCTGGGGCCCGGAGGGCTGGCGGTCCTCAACGGGGACGACCCGCGGGTCCTGGCCATGGCGGACCGTGGCCGGTTCCGGGTGCAAACCTTCGGACGTTCGTCCCAGTTTGACCTGTGGGCCAATGAAGTGTCGTCCCGCTGGCCGGCGCGGTTGTCTTTCCAGGTCCACCGGGGAACTGAGTCTCACCGGGTGAGCACCCGGCTGGTGGGCGAGCAGTGGGTGACGTCAGTTTTGGCCGCACTGACCACGGCGCTCGCCTGCGGAGTGGATCTGGAGGCCGCGGTCGCGGCGCTGGGGCGCGTCGAACCGGCCCGCGGACGCATGCAGCCAGTGCTTCTGCCTTCCGGCGCCACCATGCTGCGCGATGAATTCAATCCTTCCATCGCTTCCTTCCCAGCGGCCTTGCGGGTTCTGGAACAGGCCGACGTCCGCCGGCGGCTGGTGGTGCTGGCCGACCTGGCGGATTCCCGCAGGAAACCCAGCCAGAGACTTCAGGACCTCGCGCGGCAGGCCGCTCGTTTGGCGGACGTCCTCCTGATCGTGGGCGAGCACGGGAAGCTTGCTCTGCGCGCGGCCGTCGCCGCAGGTATGAAACCGGAGATCGTTCACGGCTTCATTACTCCGCCGGACGCCGCCGCATTTCTTCAGACCCAGCTCCGGGAGGGCGATCTGGTGCTGCTGCGGGGATGCCACACGACTCAGATGAGTCTGATCTACTTCGCTCAACTGGGCACCCTGGGATGCGCCAAACCACACTGTCGCGGAATCTCGCTCTGCGACCATTGCCCCGAACTCGGTCCCGGCCTCGAGAAAACCGGAGCCCTACCCGCACCCCCCCGGCCGTACTGGGAGCCGCGGTAGCCATGTTGCATGAAGCCGCCTATTACCTCCGCATGACGCGGGGAGCTTACAGGTACCTGCGCACCCCGCCGGTGTCGGACGTAGAGGGCATGATCCGCAGCCAACTCGAGAACCGCGAAAGCGCCTGGCTGGACACGGTCCGGCGCGTGGTCTTCGCCAACCCCGCAAACCCGTACCACCGGATGTTCCACTTGGCCGGTTGCACCTACCAAGACCTCGCCCAGACCGTCCGGCGGGACGGGCTGGAAGCACCCCTGGCGGCGTTGCACAGGCAGGGCGTGTATCTGACACACCAGGAGTTCAAAGGCCGAGCGCCGATCGTCCGTTCAGGTCAGCACATCCCATCCGATGGGCGCAGCTTCTCCAACCCGTTGGTGAAAGGCCTGATGGAAACCGTCAGTAGCGGAACCCGCAGCCCGGGAACCCGGACCCGGCAGGGCATCCCGTACCGGATCTACTGCGAAGCTTACGCTCATCTCACCCAACGGGAGCTCGATCTGGCTGGGCGCCCCTACTGCCTGCTGTGGCCCATCCTGCCCTCGGAAGCCGGCTTTCTCTCCGGCTTCACCCGTTCCCGCCTGAAGCACCGGGTGGAGCGCTGGTTCACAATCGGTGGGACCCTCCAGGAGTCCGGCCACTACTGGATGATGACCGAATTCCTGGTGCTGTTCTCCCGGCTGATGGGTGTGCGAATGCCTTTTCCCTCTCGTCTTCCGCCCAACGACTTCTCTCCGGTCGCGGAGTGGCTGGCGCGCCGGCTCTCACAGGGAGTCCGTAGCGTGGTGGCCACTTACGTCAGTCCTGCCGCCCGGGTGGCCGCAGCCGCCCTCGAGCGCGGGTTGGATTTGCGGGGGACTCTGTTCCAGGTCACCGGAGAAACGCTCACCGGCGCCAAGCGGGCTCTGATCGAAAGGGCCGGCGCAGAGGTCTTCCCTTTTTACTGGATCAGCGAGTTGGGACCCATCGGCTACAGTTGCCGGCAGATGCGAACCGGCAACTGCGTCCATCTGTTCCGCGATGCCCTGGCGGTGATTGGCCACCCCCGGCAGGCGCCCCTGTCAGACGTCCAGGTCAACTCGCTGCTGTTTACCACCCTGCTGCCGTTCGCCCCGCACGTGCTGATCAATGTCGAGATGGACGACAGCGGCGTGATCGAGCCAGCGCGCTGTGACTGCCTCTTCACCCGGGCGGGCCTGACTGAACAGATCCGCGACATCTCCAGCTTCGGCAAGCTGACCGGACAGGGAATGACCCTGGTCGGCACGGACCTGGTGCGCGTTCTCGAAGAGGTGCTCCCGGAGCGCTTTGGAGGTCATCCCGGCGACTACCAGCTCGTCGAGCAGGAAGGCGCCGCCCAAACCCAACTCCGGCTCCACGTCAGCCCGCGGGTCCTCCGGCCGTCTCCCCAGGCGGTCAGAGACTGCTTCCTCCAGGAGATCCGCCGGTTCTATGGTGGCGCGCTCGCGGCGCGCGTCTGGCGTCACACCGAAGCGCTGGACGTGGTACAGGCGGAACCCTTCACCACTTCCACCGGCAAGGTGCTCCCGCTGCACCTGCTCGGCGCCGGGGCCGAGCACAGGCAGGACCCATGAGGTTCGCTCGCTTTCTCCGGAGACACCCCGCGCTCTGGCGGTTCGCCACCTGGGTGGCTTACCTCGCGGGGTACGTCTGGCGCCGCCTGATGTTCCGCACGACCTTCATCGCCATCACCGGCAGTGTGGGAAAGACGACCGCCAAGGAGTGTGCGGCTGCGATCCTGAGCGCCCGTTTCCCAACCCTCTCGGCATTCGATACCCAAAACCGCGTTCACTTGGTGGCGCGCACGATCCTGCGGACCAGATACCGGCACCGCTTCGCGGTACTGGAAGCCGCCACCGACCATCCGGGCTACCTCTGGAAACACGCCCGCCTGATCAGGCCGCATGTGGCGGTCATTCTGAGCGTGGCGCGGACTCACACCCAGAGCTTCCGCACGCTGGAAGACACGGCCGCCGAGAAGGCACGGCTGCTCGACGCATTGCGCCCGGAGGGAGTCGCCGTTCTCAACGGCGATGATTCGCGCGTGCTGGCCATGGCGGCGCGCTGCCCGGGCCGGGCAGTGATCTTCGGACGGTCCCCTGAATTCGACCTCTGGGCCAGCGAGGTCTCCGCCCGCTGGCCGGCGCGGTTGTCGTTCCGGGTGCATTGGGGCGGCGAATCGCTTCCGGTCAGCACCCGTCTCGTCGGCGAGCACTGGCTGGCCTCCGTTCTGGCCTCCCTGGCCGTAGCGCAGTGTTGCGGCCTGGACCTGGAGTCCGCGATATCCGTGCTGGCGAAGGTCGAGCCCCACCGTGCGCGGATGGAGCCGGTGCCATTGCCCTCCGGTGCGATCCTCCTGCGCGACGACTTCAACGGATCATTGGACACGCTGACAGCCGCGCTCGAGGTGCTGGCCCAAGCGCAGGCCGGCCGGCGAGTGCTGGTGCTGAACGACGCATCGAACTCCCGGATGCGGTCCCGGGACCGGGCGAAGCGGTTCGGAGAGCAGGCGGCTCGCTGCTGCGACCTGGCCATCTTCCTGGGCGAGCACCGCCAGCGTGCCGTGAAGGCGGCACTTCGCTCCGGCATGTCACCCGAGAACGTGTACAGTTTTGCCACCTTCCCGGAAGCGGCTGCCTTCCTCGAGTCCGAACTCCGCCCGGGGGATCTGGCGCTGCTCCGCGGGCGCACGACCGACCACCTGGGGAGAGTCTATTTCGCCCAACTCAGCAGCTTGGGATGCGCCATGGCCCGCTGTCCCAGGCTGCTGCTTTGCGACCATTGCTCCGAGCTGCGGCCCGGCCTCGAGAAGGCCCAGGCCGTGCCCGCACCTGTCCGGCCTTTTTGGCAGCCGCTCGTGTAACGACGCGCCGCGCTACTGTTTGGGCGCGGCTTTCTTCACCGCCGGCCGGGCCAGGACGTCGCCGGGAGGCGGCGGCCCTTCCCGCGTGAAGGTGATGGTCGTGATCCTCACCGGGGTGATAGGCGTGTCGTCCCTATTGGGGACTCGCGCGATCTTGTTCACCACGTCCTGGCCGTCCACCACCTGCCCGAAGATGGTGTGCTTCCCGTCGAGAAACGGCGTGGGCACTTCCGTGATGAAGAACTGGCAACTGCCCGTGCCCGGGCCGGCGTTCGCCATGGCCAGGCGGCCGGGACCGGCGAATTTCAAGCTGGGACTGAATTCATCCTTGATGGTGAAGCCCACGTCGCCGGCCCCGTTACCGGCCGGATCGCCGCCCTGGATCATGAACTGGGGGATGACCCGGTGAAACGTCAGGCCGTTGTAGAGCGGCCGGCTTACCATCTGCCCGGTTTTCGGATCTCTCCAGGACTTGCGTCCCTGGGCCAGATAGACGAAATTCCTCACCGTGATCGGCGATTCGGCTTCATACAGCTTCAGCGTAATCGCTCCCATGGTGGTGTTGATGGTGGCATACAGGCCGGCCTCCCGCAGCGGGGCGGAAGGCTGCGCGGCGGCGGTTTGCGCAGCCAGTGTCAGGGCCAGGAGGCCCACTGCAAACAAGCTCAAAGAATTCCTCATGAGGCCAGTTTATACTGAAAACTCCGCCCCATGTGCAGCTTCCGGATCATCCTCGCAGCCCTGTGGTGCTCCCTCGGCGCCGGCGCGCGGCAGGTCACCGTCACCGTGCTGGCCACCACCGATCTGCACGGCAACATCTACCCGGTCGATTACTTCACCGGCCAGCCTGCCCCGCGAGGCCTGGCCAAGATCGCCAGCTTCATCCAGGCCGTGCGCACCGAGAACCCCAACACCCTGCTGGTGGACTGCGGCGACACCATCCAGGGCACGCCGCTCGAGTCCGTCTACCAGCACTTCGTAACCACCGGCCGCCTGCCGCTCACCCTGACTTTCCACGGGGAACCCTTCCGCCTCGACCCCATGATGCTGGTTATGAACCAGCTCGGCTACCGCGCCATGGTGCTGGGCAATCACGAATTCAATTTCGGCCTGGCCAACCTCGAGCGGGCCCGGGCCGACGCGCGCTTTCCGTGGCTTTCGGCGAACACCGTAGCCGAGCCCGGCTCAAAGGTCAAGCCGTTTGATCCCTACATCGTCGAGACGTTGGGCGGCGTTAAGGTTGCCGTCATCGGCATCACCACGCCGGCGATCCCCAATTGGGACCCACCGGAGCACTACCAGGGCTACCGCTTCCTCCCGGAAAAACAAGCCGCTGAAGCGGCCCTCTCGGAAGTGCGTCGCAAAGAGCGGCCCGACCTGGTAGTGCTGGGAATACACGACGGGGTGACTCGCGAGTTCGCCGCTTCTCTCAGCGGAGTCGACGCGGTCGTTTTTGGGCACACCCATCAGCAGATGGAAGGAGAACGCATCGGCGGCGTCCTGCTGGTGCAACCCAGGAACTGGGGTCTCTCGCTGGCGCGCCTGGATTTTGTCCTCACGAGCCTCCCGGATGGGAGCTTGAAAGTCACCGAAAAGCGCAGCCGGCTGCTGCCAGTCACCGAGAACACGCCCGCCGATTCCGAGATCCTGCGCCTGGCCAGGCCCTACCACGAGATGACCGAGCGCTACCTGGACACCCCCATCGCGGAATCGCCGGCGGCCCTGGACGGCCGCCTGGGACGCATCGAGGATTCGCCTTTGATCGACGCCGTCCAAACCGTCCAGATGCACTACGGCCAGGCCGACGTCTCCTTCACCGCGATGTTCAACCCCAATGTGCGAGTCAAGGAAGGGCCGGTCACCGTGCGCCAGATCGCAGCGCTCTACATTTACGAGAACCAGTTGTACGCCCTCGAAGGCGACGGCAAGATGGTCAAAGACGCGCTCGAGAACGCCGCCCGCTACTTCCTCTCCTGCCCTGACCTGGCCTGCTCGCACGGCCCGCTCATCCGGCGCAACTTCCCCGGCTTCAACTACGACATGGCCCAGGGAGTCGAGTACGAAATCGACCTAACCAAACCTGAGGGTCAGCGCGTGGTGAACCTGCGATTCCAGGGGCAGCCCCTGCGCCCGGACCAGAGGCTTCGCATCGCCGTCAACAGCTACCGGGCCGGCGGCAGCGGCGGCTACAGCATGTTTCGCGGGGCCAAGGTTCTCTGGAAGTCATCCCAGGAAATCCGCGATCTGATCATCGACTACTACACTGAACACAAACGGCTGCCTGCCCGGGCGGACGGCAACTGGCGCATCATCCCGCCCCAGGCGCTCAAGGTTCTGGAACAGGAGTCCCTGCAATAGCGGGCGGGAACTTCGGACGCCCGCTCTGCGTCTGCTGATAGAATCCAGTTTTCAGGAGGGAATGTGCTGCGATTGCTGAGCTGTGTGCTTTTTGTTTTGACCCTGAGCGCCGCCGATCTCACCGGCAAGTGGGAAGGCACGGCCGAGTACAAACGTTCCGATGGCACTCCCGGCGGCGGGGATGCTGTCTTCAACCTCAAGCAGAGCGGGCAGGAAGTCACCGGCACCGCCGGGACGAGCGCTGATCAGCAGGTCCCCATCCAGAACGGAAAACTCGACGGCGACAAGCTGACCTTTGAAGTCAACGCCGGCGAGAGGGTTTACAAGCTCGAACTGACCGTCACCGGAGACAAGATGGAGGGCCAGTTAAAAGGCGAGGACGGCTCCGGAAACCCGCTGATCGCCAAGCTCTCCCTGACCCGCGTCAAATAGCTTCGCGATCTTTGCGTGTTCTTTGCGCTCTTTGCGCGAAACTCACACCAGGACCGTCACGCTGGTCTCAGTGCGCCTCACCGGCCGGTAGAGCGTGTCCCGCTCGACGGGATCGCGGCCCGCCTCCCGGATCAGCCGCAGCAGTTCCTCCCGGCGCAACGCCCGGCGGGTGGTCGCCCCGGCATCGTGGTAGACCTTCTCTTCCACCACCGTGCCGTCCAGGTCGTCGGCCCCGAAGTGCTGGGCCACCTGCGCGATGCGCGGCGTCAGCATGACCCAGTAGGCCTTGATGTGCGGGATGTTGTCCAGCAGCAGCCGCGCCGCCGCGATGTTCTTGAGGTCCGCAAACCCGGTAGCCGGCGCGACGTGCCGCAGCGGGGTGTTGTCGGGGTGAAAGGCCAGCGGGACGAAGGCCACGAATCCGCCGGTCTCATCCTGGAGCGCGCGCAGCTTCAGCAGGTGGTCCACCCGGTCCTGGTCGTTTTCGATGTGGCCGTAAAGCATGGTGCAGTTCGAGCGCAGCCCCAACTGGTGCGCCGCCCGCGCCACCTCCAGCCACTGCTCCCCGCTGATCTTGTGATCGCAGATGATGCGCCGCACGCGCTCCGAGAAGATCTCGGCGCCGCCGCCCGGCAGTGATTCTGCGCCGGCCTCCCTGAGCCGCAGCAAGGTCTCCCGCACGGAAATCCGGGTGCGCTCGGCCAGGTAGGCCACCTCCACCATGGTGAGGGCCTTCAGATGCACCTCGGGAAAGCGCTCCTTGAGCCCCCGCAGCATCTGGCAGTACCAGTCCAGGGTCAGCTCCGGATGCAGGCCCCCCACGATGTGGAACTCAGTGACCGCTTCCGTCCAGCCCTCTCCGGCGGTCTCCCAGACCTGCTCGAGCGACATGGTGTAGGCCCGCGGGTCCCGGGCCTTTTTTCCGAACGCGCACAGCCGGCAGCTCGCCACGCACACGTCGGTCGGATTGATGTGGCGGTTCACGTTGAAGTAGGTGACGTTGCCGTGCAGCTTTTCGCGGACCAGGTTGGCCAGGTAGCCCAGTCCCAGCAGGTCCGAGGTCCGGTACAAGGTCATGCCGTCCTGGTGGTCGAGACGAACCCCGGCCCGCACTTTCTCCAGCATCGGAGCCAGGCCCTGGTCTTCGATTACAGGTTCCACGTCAAGCCCTGAAATGAAGGAGAATATCCGCTGCCCAGAACAGAAAGAATAACACGCTGACGTA
>Ga0315277_10009894_pt1 | contig 12142 bp, 7 predicted proteins | sample YL17G05_15_MG_FD_203695 | JGI IMG/M metagenome (GOLD analysis project Ga0315277, IMG submission 203695) | Sediment microbial communities from Yellowstone Lake, YNP, Wyoming, USA - YL17G05_15 | ecosystem: Environmental > Aquatic > Freshwater > Lake > Sediment | place: USA: Wyoming | collected... | reverse complement strand
CACGCGGTACGTGGCATTGTTCTGCCACAGTTCCTGGTTACGCGCGACTTCCTCGCGGAGCGTCACGTTCAGGGACCGGGTCAGCTCGGTTCTCAGCGACGACAACTCCTCAGCGGTCAACTCATGCCGGGCGGCGATCTCGGCCATCTTCTCCTCCAGCCGGGAGTCCACCCTGGCCACCATCTCATTGAGCTTGGGGGCGACCTGCTCGTCGATCTTGTTGGCGAGCTTGTTCACCTGGGCGTCCGACAGGTCGGTGCCGACATAGATCTCCGTCGCCTTGCTCATTTCCGGGTTGCGGCTGTCGATCGTCCCTATGCCGTCGCCGTGGAGGACCCAGGGCCGCGGCTGTTCAGCACGAGCGACCGGCGCGCGATCCGTGCTTGGCAACCCGCCGAGTTGGTCATTGACCGTCTGCAGCCGTTCCGGAACGCTGGCTTCAATCTTCTGTACCGGATTGCCCACCGGCTGTAGGGCCGTGTCCACCTGTGCGGGCTTGTCCGCCTCGATGGCCTTGTCCGCCTGGACGGGCTTGTCCGCCGGTGCGGGCTTGTCCACCAGTGTGGGCTTGTCCGCCTGTGCGAGCTTGGCCGCGGACACAAAAATCTTCTCCGGGGCCGACTTCACCGGCTGGACGCCCACCCTCGCCCGTTTCGGGAGGACGGGCTTGCCGCTGCCGGGGTACACCGTCGAAATGGCAAAGGCAATGCCTGCCCCGAAGAAAAGAATCGCACCGAAAAGCATTGCCCTCTTGCGAATCATCCTGATGATCCGTGTCATCAGCTTCTCGCGAGGTTGATCGTCCTGCAATTCAATGGCCTCGCTTATGATTTTCACCACCATAAGACTACCTCCAATCCCGGAAAATGGACCAGGAAACCCCGTATGTATCGGACCACCCCTTCGGATTTGGCAGGACGGCCGTCCGGCCAACACCCCCTCATTGAGGACACGCGGCACCACCCGGTTCCGGTCGCTGCATTATACGCGATTGCCAAGTCAGAAACAAGCAAAAAAATCGCTCGCGAACCGTCAAAAATGGCCGGCAGAGGGCGGGGAAAGCATGTCGCCGCGCTGGATGACCTCACGGGGTGTCCTGCGGCGGATCCTCCTTTGGCGTTGCGGGCCGCGGGGAAAGCAGCCAGGACCGGCTGACGCCGGGGGGAGACGCAAGATGTTGCGTCTCTACAGGAGGACCTTACGGGCAGACTACAAACCGTGGTATAATCGGACGCACATGGACTCGTGCCGGGCGGCAAAAGGCCCGTTCGCGGGGCGGAAGGCGAACAGGATCGCCCGTCCGGTGCGTACTGATTTGGGATGGCCGATTATGGTTGGAGACGTCAAGAAGCGAATAGACGGGCTGCGGAGCGAGATCCGAAGGCACGATTACCTCTATTACGTTCTGAATCAGCCGGAGATCACGGACCAGCAGTATGACGAGCTTTTCGCCGAGCTGCGGAAGTTGGAGGACGAGCACCGCGAGCTTGTGACGCCGGACTCACCCACCCAGCGGGTCTCCGGCCGGCCGCTGGAGGGGTTCGCCACCGTTCGCCATGCGATTCCCATGTTGAGCGTGGACAACACCTACAGCGCCGAGGAGCTATGCGCGTTCGACGCCCGGGTCCGCAAGGGGCTTGACACGAGCGATTACGACTACGTCGTCGAGCTCAAGATCGACGGACTGGCGGTGAGCCTGAGATACCAGGACGGCATTCTGGCGACCGGCGCTACGCGCGGCGACGGCGAGATCGGTGACGACGTGACGATGAATATCCGGACGATCCGGGCGATCCCGCTGGTGCTCCACGGTCTTCAGGGACTCTCGCCCAAAGGGGGGCGCGCCGCGCGTGCCGCGGAGCCGTCGCACATCCCGGCCGTGCTCGAAGTGCGGGGGGAGGTCTACATGCCCACGAAATCATTCGTGGCACTGAACAAGGCTCGTGCGGAGGCGGGGGAGACGGCGTTTGCCAATCCGCGCAATGCCGCCGCCGGATCGCTCAAGCTGCTCGACGCACGCATCACCGCCACGCGGAACCTGTCATTCTTCGCCTATGCAATCGGCGAGGTTTCCGAGCTGCCGGTGTCGGATCATTTCGAGACGCTGCAATGGTTCAAAAAGCTCGGCCTGCCCGTCAATCCGCACATCCAAAAGGCAAAGGACATCGATGAGGTCGTCGAAATCTGCCAGAGCTGGAGCGACCGCCGTTCCAAGCTGGACTACCAGATCGACGGCATGGTCATCAAGGTCAACCGCTACGATCAGCGTGACGTTCTCGGCGCGACCGGCCGGGCCCCGCGGTGGTGCATCTCGTACAAATTCCCGGCCGAGCGGGCTCAGACCGTCATCCACGCCGTGGTCGTCCAGGTGGGCAAGACCGGGACGCTGACGCCGGTCGCCAAGTTCAAGCCGGTGCAGCTCGCCGGGACCACGGTCAGCTCCGCCAGCCTGCACAACTTCGATGAGATGCGGCGGCTGGATGTCCGCGTGGGCGATACGGTGATGATCGAAAAGGCCGGCGAGATCATCCCGCAGGTGGTGGAGGTGAAGAAGGAATTCCGCCCCGCCGGCGCTGAGCCCTTCCCGGTGCCGACGCGGTGCCCGAACTGCGATACGAAAGTGGTCAAGGACGAGGCGGGGGTGTACGTCCGCTGCCCGAATCCGGAGTGCACGGGCCAGTTGAAGGAGCGGCTGCGCTACTTTGCCGGCCGCGACCAGATGGACATCGAGCATCTGGGCATCGCACTGATCGAGCAACTGATCGCCGCCGGGCTGGTGACGAACTTCTCGGACCTGTATCGGCTCACGAAGGAGGATTTGCTCTCGCTGGAGCGGATGGGCGAGAAGAGTGCACAGAACGTGCTGGACGCGATCGAGGCCAGCAAGACCCGGCCGTTGTGGCGATTCCTCGCGGGGTTGGGCATCCGCCACGTTGGCAGCCAGTCGGCCCAGGTCTTGGCCGACCGCTTTGGCTCGCTGGATGCGATCAGGAACGCGCCGCAGGAGGAGCTCGAGACGACCGATCAGGTCGGGCCGGTGATGGCCGAAAGCGTGTACCGCTACTTCCACGACCCGCGGCATCGGGCGGTCGTCGACGACCTGCTGGCCGCCGGAGTCAAGCCTCAATCCCCCGCACCGAAGAAGGCCGCCGGCAAGTTGCAGGGCAAGACCATCGTTGTCACCGGAGGCTTGAAGAACTTCTCCCGCCAGCAGGTGGAACAGGCGATCCGCGACGCGGGCGGCAAAGTTTCAAGCAGCGTGAGCAAAAAGACCGATTTCGTACTGGCCGGAGAAGACCCCGGCAGCAAGCTGGACAAGGCGCGAAGCCTCGGCGTGGAAGTCATCGACGAGCCGCAGTTCGTCAAAATGCTGGGAGCTGCGAAGGTCAAATGAGTGGAGTTCTGCAAAATGGAAGTTGGGCTTACTTGGGGAAGGAAAAACACGTCTTTCGTTTTTCTTTCTCCAAAACGACCGGCGAAGGGATGCACCGACGCTCACAGTATTTCCGGGATATTGCACGCAGCCCGGCCGTCGCACACCATCCCCTTATCGGCGCATCAGGACGGGATGACGTATGATACGTGCTTGTCGATTCAAGGAAATCCCAAAGCGGATTTCCTTGAATAATAAGCCCAACTTCCATTTTGCAGAACTCCACCAGATAAGCAACGAAAGGAAGAATCTGTGAACGCCCAGGACGAGAAATTCATGCAGTCGGCGTTGAAGCTGGCGGAGAAGGGGATCGGCTCGGTGGAGCCGAACCCGGCCGTCGGATGCATCCTCATCAAGAGCGGCCAGGTGATCGGCCGGGGCTACCACAAGAAGTTCGGCGGGCCTCACGCGGAGATCAACGCGTTGGAGGACTGCAAAAAGCTCGGGGTCAAGCCCGGCGATGCGACGATGTACGTGACGCTGGAGCCCTGCTGCCACCAGGGCAAGACCGGGCCGTGCACGGACGCGATCATCGAGGCCGGGATCGCCCGCGTGGTGGCCGCCACGGTGGACCCGTCGCCACACGCGAGCGGCAAAGGCATCGAGCAGTTGCGCCAGGCCGGGATTGAGGTGGAGGTCGGCCTGTGCGAGGAACAGGCCAGGCGGCTCAACGCGCCGTTCTTCAAACACGTCACGACCGGCAGGCCCTGGGTTGTGCTCAAGTGGGCCCAGAGCATCGATGGCAAGCTCGCGTACGCAGACCAACCGCAGGCCGAGCCGCCGAGCCCCGCGCCGGTGCGGTGGATTACGAACGAGGCCAGCCGCAGCGACGCCCACAGGCTGCGCCGCCGCGTCGGAGCCATTGTCGTTGGCGTCAATACGGTCATCAAGGATGACCCGCTGCTGACGCCGCGGCCGAGCAAAGGCAAAAAGCCGCTCCGCGTCGTCCTCGACAACACCCTTCAGATTCCCCTCGGTTGCCGGCTCCTGCGAACGATCAAGACGAGCCCCGTGCTTGTCTACGCGAGCGAGGAGGCCGTCGCGGCAAATCCCAGGACCGCAGAGCGGATCACGAAGAAAGGGGCCGAACTGCTCACCTATCCGGCTGGCGGCGAGAGGTCGAATCTGCCCCTTCTCCTGGAGCAGTTGGGCAAACGCGGCGTGGCCCAGGTGCTCGTCGAAGGCGGGCCACACGTCCTGGCGGCCTTTCTCAGGGAGCGTCTCGCCGATGAGGTCTGCGTGTACATCTCCCCGAAAATCCTCGGGGCGCAGGGCGCCGCTTGGATCGGCGAGCCGATGGCCGACCTGACACAGACGCTCCAACTGAACAATGTCCGCGTCAGAACCTTCGGCGAAGACACCCGCATCGACGGCACACCGGCGCCGGCCGCCGAACAGCCGCCGACGTGAAACCCGGCGGCGACCACCGTCAAGTCGCGAGCATTTCGGGGAATCTGCGCGGAAATTTGTTTGACCTGGGTGGCCGCTTGTCGTATACTATAGGTGTTGCGAGTGCAGGCTGAGACCTATTGGTCTCGTACGCACCAGCCGCGGCATGGTGCTTGATGGCACATCGCAACAAGGAGACGGGCCTACAACCAGTTAATTCTGCTTCGAGCCCACGTCTCCTTTTTTATTTTACGCCCATCGAGGCGAGATCTGGACTTCACATTCCGACCGTAGGGGTGTCATTCCTGCGACGAGCCTACCCTTGACCCCCCAATCAAGTCGAGGGCAACTTCTGATCTGGGGGCAAGAATCCACATTCGGATTTCGATATTCGAATTTCAGATTTTCACCGCCCAGCGGTTTATCAGCGTTCATCCCCGTTCATCTGCGGCTCTATTTCACTTCCCCGCAGTTGCATTCGGATCGCCGGGGGCTTCCCACCACAGCCTCGGATAGTCCTTCCCTTCGAGAATCCACCAGATGTCCTCCGTGCCGTTGGCCGTCTCACCCACGAAGTCCCAGCCGGCATCAAGGAACGTCTTGGCCGTTTGCATCTCAGCTGTGGTCTTGCCTGTGCCGCCGCTGCTTGCGGCTTGGCCCGAGGTCTGGGTGTCCCAGAAGCACTGATCCGCCGTGGAGTAGCCCGTGGAGCCCCCAACGAGTCCCGCCACAGGTCTGCTCTCATTTATCACTGCGCCGGTGCTGTAGCACTGGGTCACAAAGCCGCCATTCCACCCCACCAACCCGCCCACGTCGTAATAGCCTTTGACTGCTCCGACGCTGTAGCACCGGGTTACATCGCCGAACGAGTTCTGCCCCACGAGCCCGCCGATGCCCAGCGGCTGATCACCAGTCCCACTGACTGCGGCGGCGCTGTGGCACTGGGTGGCCGTGCCATGGTTGCGTCCCACCAACCCGCCAATCCCCAGATTCCCACTAACCACACCCTCGCTATGGCATTGGGTTACGGCGCCGGAACCATCGCTGAGCCCCACCAGGCCGCCGACATACAACTTGCCTTTGATCGCACCGGTGCTGTGGCACCGGGTCACAATGCCGCGCCTGTTGTACCCCACGAGCCCGCCAACGATGCCGCCCCCGCTGACCACGCCAATGGTACGACACCGGGTCACAGTACCGCTGTCGCAATACCCTACGAGCCCGCCGACAAAGCTGCCTGAACCGGTCACATTGACATCTACTACACCTAAGTCCTCGATGCCGGGCATAGAGTGCCGAACTCCCAATCGCCCGAACAGTCCCAGGTAGCTCGCGCCCTGGATTTTCAGGTGCAAAATCGTGTGATTGTTGCCATCAAAGAACCCGGTGAACGCGGCTCCCTGAAAGCTCCCGGTTGCATCATCAGTATCTGATGCGATGACGGCCCTGTCGAAGACCTTTCGGCCGGGGAGATTGGGGTCCAGGTCGATATCGGCGACCAAGCGAAAGTGCTTGTCGTAATCTTCGGGAGTCTCCCCGAGGGCGATCAGATCGGTGGCCGTGGCGATCTCGTACGGGTCGTTCGGCTCTCCCGTCCCGCCGCTGTATTTGGCCTGAGCAGGCAAGGCGACAAAGCAGACGGCGATCAGGAAAGAGGCTGTCCGCAAGATCTGGGAATGCTTCAGAGCCATCATCTTCTATCCTCCACCCCCCGTGTTTGGGCTACCCGATGACCGTCAGGCCTTTCGCCGGTCTCACTGCGCCGACACGTGCGATTCGGTGGGCTGTCGGCTCTGGGCTCTGGGTTGCCCGATACGCAGTATACCAGATAGGGGCGCTTGCGTCAAATGGAGCAGTCCAGTCAAGGCAGGTTGTACGGCTGCGAAAACAGAGCCAATTTACCCTGCCGGATGGGCGGTGGGCACAGCCCGCCCTACGAGACTATCGGGACCGTGGGGAGACGTGCATTGGCGGCTTGCGTTGGGGGGGCGGATGTGGTTTGATGGGGCGAGGGTGAATGGGTGCCTTCGGGGCATCAGGTTCGTTGACTTGTTGGGCTCGAAACGGAAGGAGATCGTACGATGACGGCGAAATGGGTGCTGATGATGGGGATCGGGTTGTTTGTGGTCGCTCTGGCGATTCCGGCGCGGGGGCAGGTGGACGAGCAGGGGTGGATCAGCCTGTTCGACGGATCGAGCTTCAATGGGTGGAAGGCGGCCGAGAAGGAGGACGCGAGCACCTTCACCATCAAGGACGGTGCCATCGTCGCGCGTGGGCCGCGGAACCACTTGTTCTATGTCGGACCGGTGCAGTACCACGACTTTCGCAACTTCGAGCTGAAAGTGGACGTGAAGGCTGAGGCCAACTCCAACGGCGGCATCTACTTCCACACGCAGTACCAGGACAAGGACTGGCCCGCCAGGGGCTTCGAGGTCCAGGTGTGCAACGACAGCTATCGCCGCGACCCCCGCAAAACCGGCAGCCTCTACAAGATAGTGGACATCATGAATGAGTCGCCCGTGAAGGACAACGAATGGTTCACGATGCACGTGATCGTGCAGGGCAGGCACGTCGTGATCAACGTGAACGATAAGAAGGTGGTGGATTGGACGCAGACGCAGCCGCCGACACCGCCCATCGACGTGCCCGAGCGGGTGATCGACAGCGGCACGTTTGCCCTGCAGGGTCACGATGCCCGCAGCACCGTCTACTACAAGAACATCCGCGTCAAGCCGCTGTTTCCTATCGTGGACTACCACCTGCACGCCAAGGGCGGCCTGACCATCGATGACATCGCCGAGTTTGCGAAGGTGCACGCTATCGGGGCCGGGGTCGCTGTCAATTGCGGCGTCGGGTTCCCGACCACCAACGACCAGGCCCTGCAAAAGGCCCTCGACAGCTTTCAGGGCAAGCCCGTCTACAAGGCGATGCAGGCGGAAGGCCGCGAGTGGGTCACGATGTTCTCGCCTGAGATGATCGCCAAATTCGATTACGTCTTCACGGACTCGATGACGTTCACCGACCAGCGTGGCAAGCGCGTCCGCCTGTGGATTGCCAACGAGGTGGAGGTCGGAGACAAGCAGGCGTTCATGGACATGCTGGTCGAGAAGACCGTCGGCATCCTCAACAACGAGCCGATCGACATCTACGTCAACCCGACGTTCCTGCCGGACGTGATCGCAAAGGAATACGACACACTCTGGACCGATGCACGGATGGACCGGGTGATCGAGGCGGCCGTCAGGAACGGCGTCGCCATCGAGATCAACGCCCGATACAAGCTGCCCAGCGAGAAGTTCCTCCGTAAGGCCAAAGCCGCCGGCGCCAAGTTCTCCTTCGGCACGAACAACGGCGGCAAAGACGATCTCGGCGACCTGGCCTACAGTCGTCTGATGGCCAAGCGGCTCGAACTGACCGCCGCCGACATGTTCGTCCCCAAGCCCGACGGCCAGAAGCCCGTCCAGCGCAAGGGCCTGCCGCGATAGGCAAAATCTGCAATTCGAGATTTGAGATCTGAAATTTGAGATCTGAGATCCGAGATATAGCCGGGTGACAGCGCCGACCCGGGGAGACGCCAAATATTGCCGCGGAGACGCAAGATGTTGCGTCTCTACCGAAGATCGTGCCATGGCTCGGTCCTTATGCCCGCAGGGATATGCGGGGGCACTGGGTGGTGAGGATCTCGCAGCCGGAGTCGGTGATGAGGATGTCGTCCTCGATTCGGACGCCGAGCTTGCCGGGGAGGTAGACGCCGGGCTCGATGGTGATGACCTGGCCGGCCTGCAGCTTGCCGTCGGCCTTCTCCTTGAGGAAGGGGACCTCGTGGATTTCCAGGCCGAATCCGTGCCCGGTTCCGTGTCCGTAGACGGGCAGGCCGCTCTCGCGGATGGCGGCCCTCGCGGCGGCGTCCACCTTCTCCAACTCCGCTCCCGCCTTGGCCACTTTGATCGCGGCGGCCTGGGCCTTTTCTACGGCCGCGTAGGCCCTGCGCCAGGCGGCGGTCGGCTTGCCAAATGGGAAGCTACGGGTGATATCGCAGCAGTAACCCGCATATCGGGCGCCGAAATCGATCAGGATGGTGTCCGTTTCGCCGAGCGTTCTGGGGCCGGGCTGGTGGTGCGGCCGCGAGGCATTGGGCCCGAATGCGACGATGGTCTCGAAGCCGACCTTCGCGCCCTGTCTGCGCATCTCCAGATCGATGATTCCCGCCAGTTCGCTCTCCGTCATTCCCACTTTGAGATGTCGCACCGCCTTGCGGAAGGCGGTTGCCGCGATGGCTGCGGCCGTGCGGATATTGGCGAGCTCGCCCTCATCCTTCACGGCCCGCAGGTCCTCAACGAGATCGCCGGCAATCTTGAGCGTCCTGCCGGCGCTCTTCTTCAAGGCCCGGTACGCCGCCACGGAGATGGAGCTCTCCACGGCGACGGTTGCCGCCGACTTGAGTTTTCGCACGAGCTTGCCCGCTGCCGGGGCGATCAACTCCTTGCGCTCGACGAGCGTGGTCCCGACGCATTCCTTCCGGGCCTGCTCCGTGTACCGGCTGTCGGTCAGGAGGTATACGGCACCTTTCGTGGCGAGGGCCCAGCTATCCTCGCCGGAAAAGCCCGTCAGGTACGTGACGTTGGCGGGCCGGGTGAGGATCAGGCAATCGATATGCCGCCTGCGCAACTGCTCGCGGACGTTCTTGACACGCTGTTGTATGTGTTCTGTCTTCATGAGTACTCCATCGCATTGCACGGCGATATTATATCAGCGGTTTGGGAACGGGGCAGGGTTTTTGGTGCACCCGGCCCAAGTTTCAGAGAGCATCTCAAAACCGCACTCCGGCTTGTCATTGCCAGCGTAGCGAAGCAATCTCCCACCCCTGGGATTGAGATTGCTTCGTCCCTGCGATGCTCGCAATGACGTTTACCGTCCTGAGATAGTTTCTTGTCGGTGGCTGTTTGGCTTCCTGCGGTTCTATGCCTATACTTTCAGTAGAGCGGGGTAAGCAGGAGGGTGATGACTGCGGGTCAGGCAGTTCGCGGGGTTTTCCGCAGGGGAGAACTGTCTTCCTTCAAGACTCATTCCCACGAGTAGGGCGGCGGCTGCCGCCCTACTTTTTGCGCCTTGTCCAGGCGCCTATCCATCGGTAGAATGCTCCTTTTCCTGATGAATCTCCGGAATGTGTAAGAAGTAGTTTCCGTATGCTGTTACCTTTTCGAACGAACATTCAGCCTCGGCGAACCCCGTATGCCAACTATGCGATCATTGGGCTCAATGCCCTGATCTTCCTGGTGGAATTCGGCGTGCGTCCGGGGACGGGCCAGGTCGAGTTTCGTGACTGGGTGTGGCACTTCGTGCTCGTGCCCACGGCGTCGCCGTGGTGGACATACATAACGTACGCGTTTCTGCACCATGATTTCTGGCACATCCTTTTCAATATGTTCTTTTTGTACCTGTTCGGGCGCAACGTGAACGACAGGCTCGGGCACGGCGGGTACATCCTGTTCTACCTGGTCGGGGCGGTTTCCGGCGGGCTGGGCCAGGCGGTGCTGCACGCCTCCCACCCAGTGCCGACGCTGGGTGCCAGTGCGGCGGTGGCGGCGGTCACCGGATCGTATCTGGTCCTGTTTCCCCAATCCCTGCTCACGATTGTCTACTGGTTCTTCTTCATCGGAACGATCGAGGTGCCGGCCCTGTACTTCATCATCTTGAAAATGATCGTGCTCGACAATATGCTGGCTCGCGGACGGGGCAGCATTGCCTACGATGCCCACCTGGCGGGCTACGCCTACGGCATCGGCATTACGCTGTTGCTGCTCATTACCAGCATCGTAAGCAGCAGCAGCTTTGACCTGTGGGCCATGACCAAGCACTGGAATCGCCGGCGTCACTACCGCGACATCGTGGCCAGCGGGTACGACCCGTTCGTCGGCACGACGCCCCGCAAGCACGTGGAATCCAAGGAGGTCCTCAAGAGCTCCGCCGAACTGCAGAAGCAGGCCAGAATCGAACGAATTCGCCACGAGATCGCCGAAAGGATCGCGCAGCGCAACCTGCCGGCGGCGGCCGATCTCTATCTGGAGCTGATGCAGATCGACAGCAGCCAGGTGCTGCCCCGCCAGCAACTGTTGGACATCGCCAACCAGTTGGCCAGCGACCATCGCTCCGCGGAGGCGGCCTCGGCGTACGAGCAGTTCCTGGCCCGGTACGGCACCTATGAATATGCCGATCAGGTCGAGCTGATGCTCGGCCTGCTGTATGCCCGGTACCTGAACAAGCCGCAGCAGGCGACGGAGCATCTGGAGCGGGCCCGCGAAAAACTCTCCGATCCCGGCCAGATCGAAATGTGCCGGCAGGAGATCGCTCGCCTGAAATGAGCGTCCAAACCCTCTTCGCCGCAAAGTGCGCATGGATCATCTATTCCAGTTGGTGGCGTAGATGTCGGCGATCTTCTGGTAGAACAGCCGCTCGGACGCCCGAATGTCGCGGATGCGAGCGAGCAACTCATCGAAGTACTCCTGCCCGATTGTCCGTCCGGCCTTGATCCGCTCATCGTCCAGCACAAAGCCCTTGACCAGCAACTCCCGCAGGCGGGACGTGGCCCACCGGCGAAACTGCGTGCCGCGAGCGGACCGGACACGGTAGCCCACGGCCAAAATGACATCCAGGCTGTAGTGCCTGAGCGCCCTCTCCACCCTACGAGCGCCCTCCAGTCGAACTTGTAAGTAATCCTTACAAGTTGCCTGCTCTTCGAGTTCGCCCTCCCCGTAGATCAGGATCTGCCCGCCCACCGGCTCGGCCGGGGTCGGATTGTCTCGCCCTTCCCGTCGCTCCGCCTTGCCTTGCTTGTGATTGGCCTCGTCCGTGCAATGCCTCTATCCAGTCCGCCGTTCCGCTGAGGGCCTGACTCGCGACACTTGCCGATCATTTGGTCCTTCATAGGTAGCTGGCCCCGCCTTCGCCCGGCGTTTCAGATTTCTATCCGGCCGATTTCTCCCAGCCAAAACCCATTATACCCCCGCCCCTCCAGAGAACAATCGAAAAACCAAAGCGTGAAAAGTACCCCTCCGCGACCGGCGAGACACGACGCCGCGCTATTGAGGACCCGTCTTGTCGTTATAAAACCCGCTAATTGTTGTTTTGAGCGCTGACCCTGCGAAGCCGCCTCCCCCTTTAGAGGCCCATTGGTCTATCGACAATCGACAAAGATGTGAAAGAGTCTAATTGTACTGTCTAACATTCTTCAACGGATTTAACTCGTTTGTCCGATGACCTTTCCAGAGGAATGATCTCTTTGGAAAGGACGAACGATGGAGCGACGATTTGAGGTACGCA
>Ga0315277_10009893_pt1 | contig 12142 bp, 12 predicted proteins | sample YL17G05_15_MG_FD_203695 | JGI IMG/M metagenome (GOLD analysis project Ga0315277, IMG submission 203695) | Sediment microbial communities from Yellowstone Lake, YNP, Wyoming, USA - YL17G05_15 | ecosystem: Environmental > Aquatic > Freshwater > Lake > Sediment | place: USA: Wyoming | collected... | reverse complement strand
TCGGAGCCGATGCAATCGACGGCGCTCCTCCTCCGCCGCTGAGGCTTGCTCTACGAATCGCAGCTATCTGAGCGGCTCCGGATGCTGCGATGGTCACGATGGCTGCAATTTTCGCCCAATAGCCCGGTAGGGATTCATCCTTCCACGCTGCCGTTATCGCCAGAGCCGTGTTGGCGATCGCCATCGCAATAGCGAATGCCTTGTGCTTCGCGAAGGTTGAACTGAGTACTCCGGCTATCTGCGCTGCCGAGTTAAGAGCGGACTGAGTTTTCTGCTTCTCGGATTCTTCCGCCCATCTGAGAGAATCGGCGTTGATTTGGTTCCTGAGTTCGGCACCAGCCGTCTCCAGCTCGAACATGGCGTCTTCATGCTCTCGAGCGAGACGCTCAATCTCTTCGTTAGCCTTCCTTTCCGCTTCCACCCTGGGGTCGGGTCCTCCCGATCCTGGCTCCGGTCCAGTCGCGTTGATGAATTCGCGCTCTTTGGCCTTAGACTTTTCATCGAATAGGGCGTTTATGGCTGCGGTGTCGGCACCTATCGCCTTGGCGTTCTTGATAGCCTCGGCTCGAATCTTGTCGTTCAGGGCTATTTCAAGATTGAGGCGGTCAACCGTTCCGACCTGGTAGACGTCGATGACCTCCTTGATGAGGTCTTTCTGCGTCTCCTCGTTCATCGAAAGGACTTTTTCTAGGCGGTCGTGCTCTGACTTGATGGATTCCTTTGTCTTCTCGTCGTTCGCCTTCTTGTCGCGTCTCTTTTGCTCTTCAGCAGCCTGAGCCGCTAGGGCGGATAGCTTCGAGACCTTTTTCTTTTCGCCTTCTACCGCAAGGTCGTCTAGGAGCTTTTGCCCTTCAGCTTCCTTGACGATATTTTCGGGAGAGAAGAACGTCGGTAGGTTCTCTCCGACGAACGTCCCAGCGGCTTGCACGGCTCGAATGATTCCTGCTTCCAGCTTGCCGATGGCGTCCTTCGCTGCGTCGAGGTCATTGCGCCATTGGTTGAGCGATTTCTGCGCGTCGTCGAATGTCGCAGGCATCCCAGACGCGGTCTCGATGAGGAGCTTGATGCCTTCGTTGAGGTCGAGTGTAGCCTCTTCGCCACCCTTGACGTTGATTCCAAAGTCAACCAGGCTGCGAGCCGAACCAGTCTGGAAGAATCGCGTCAACCTCTCAACGTTGGTTCCCACGTCTCCTATGCCATTCGCGGCAAACTTCGAAGCGAGCGTGACGACTTCTTCAGCCGTTGCAAGATTCTTGAAACCGAGTAGCGCCCTTTGGAGAGCCGGGACGAGGTCGTCGTCAAGAATTCCGTAGGCTTGGCTTGTCTGCGAGATGAAGCCACGGAAGCTCGCTGCTCCCGCTTGGTCCCCGAGATTCTTGAGTTGTTGCTCCAACGCCAAGGCTTGACGTTCTGTCCGCGCAAACCCAAGGAGCGAATCGCGGAGGAAGTTGGCGACTACCCCGGCGGCGAAGTACGTCGCGACGGTCTTACCGAGACTGATGAACGAAGCTTCGAGCTTGCCGACGCCATCTGCCGCGTGGGTCGCCCCGGTCCCTAGCCCCCCGGTTGCCTTCTCGACCTCTTTCGCCTGGGCGATGATTTTGGTCATCGAGGCGACGGCTTTGTCCCCGCCCTCGCCCTTGAGGTGTAGCTCGATGAGACCTTGAATTAGGATGGCGTTGGATGCCATCGTCTAACCCATGTCTGGAATGATGGGGGTCGTGTCGGGGTCGCCCGGAGGAGCCATCGCCTTAGCGGTCGGGAACCCCATGCCGCCGAGCAGGGTTTCCACGTCCCCCTGCTGCGTCCTACTGGGGGGACGTGAGAACGCCTGAATGCAATCGAGGAACATCCCTAGGGGCCATCCCATGACCTCAGACGGGGAGATATGAAACCTTTCGGCGCAACCGAAGACCAGGAGGACCGCAGCATCGACATCCTCCTGTTCATAACTCTGCTCCTGGGGCTCGGACTCCCCGAGCATGGCGTCGATGCGACCTAAGAGAGGCAGGAGCGATGTCGCCAGGGCGTTGACGACCTCTACATAGTCAGCCCCAGGAAGGCAGAGCCCCTCAATGACGTAGGAAAGTCGTCCATCCTCCGGCGAAACCAGGAACGGAGCTACGGCGATGTCTGGGGAGATGCCGCCGGGTACCTGGCTGATGGCAGAGCGGACGATTCCTATCTCCGCCCCGAAGACTTCGAGGGCGCGGAAAAAGGAACGGACGGTGGGGGCGGATACCTCCGCCCCCGAGACCGTTTTGATTTTTTTGCCGAGAAGGTCCGCAGTCGGCACAGAAGACTCCTAAGCAATGACACGGAATCCGTAGTACCCGTTCGACGTAAACGTCGTCACTGTGTCGTCTCTCGTTATTTTGAACGTGATGCCTAGACCCTGAACTGCCTTCTTTCCGAAGACTACGGGCTCCACGGTTGAGACCTGAGAGCGCCAGAACCGATAGGTGTCAATCTTCGTCGTACCGTAACCGACTCCGACGAGCTTCAACTGGTAGTAGATTTCCTGCGGGTCAACGAACGCGAGATTCGCGGTAGCCGTCGTCGTCTCGACGAGGTACGCAGCCGGAGCCCTCGTTGCGATGAGCATCGCCTGCGCGTCGTTCTGAGCTAACGTACACTTCAAGGTGTAGTTCGCCGTCACCGGGATCGACTTGACGCGCCCGATGCTCTGCTCCGTCTCCACGTCGAAGTCCTCGAACGCGAATCCGACTTCAGTCGGGTTCAAGGTGTGACCGAAAGACGTCCCGGTGAACGCCCCCGCGTTGGTCGCATAGGGCGCGATGGATAACGTCGCGCCGCCAGCGAGGATTTGCCAAGATGCAAGACCCTGTAAAGGCATTGTCTTCCCCTTCTACGGCTGACGCCGCGAGTTGTGCGGCAACCGCCGCGTTTGAACCTTATGAACCATCACGCCACCTGCAAGTCGTTCGCGCCAGCCATCTGCGTGAACTCGACCGTAAAGATGACTTCCGCGATGCCATCGTCGATGACACCGGAAGCCGTGTCGACACTGGTCACAGAACAATCAAGAGCTAGACCCCCGAGATGCTGGTCCACCATGAACGCCCGGATGAGGTCGTCTCGGAACCGAGCGGCCGACACGGACCCACCGCTGTTAAGAGGGTCGCTCTCCTGGTCATCCGCGAAGAACGCGTGACCGACGAGATGCCATGTCGAAGTGAACGAGAGACCCTCGTATTCGATGCGCTCCGCTTCCTGGTCTAGGGGAACGCAGACGTAGGGGAGTTTGACGTCGGGCTGCTCTGCCGGAGTGAACAGGCGCGAATAGGCTCTCTGCTCGAGGTCCGTGTTGAATCCGGCACCGACCCCAGTCATCGTTCGGATGACGTCGAGAGCCGCGTCAATTGCCGCCCACTTACGAGCCATGACGGCGACCTCCATCGGAGGGAATCCCCCGATGTAGAGCGTATCGACCTCGACCGTCGCTAGGAGCGCCGGGACGTCGATGCCGATGACGCGCAATGTCCTGTCCGCGAAGTTGTAATCCAGTACCCCGACGTAGCGAAGCTCCCATCCCGTCTCGGAGCCCTTGTTCATGGTGCCGATGGTGACGTTGTTGTAGCTCAGTCTTAGAGCGGCTCCGCCCCCACCGTCCCCATCGAAGTTGCAGCGAACATAGACGGCGTACTTCTCCCCGACCGTGAGACCAGTCAGAGTCCTCGAAGCCACCGCATCGAACCCCGTGCCGTAGATGAGGTGCAAACTGTTCGGCTGCGACGGAGCCGAAGGGTTCGCCACGATGATGGCCTGTGCGTTCAGCCCCCATCCCGTTTCCGGCGGGTCGAATGTAAAAATCATTCATTCACGCCCCTAATTGCCCGGCTTGCGGCACCTTGCCGGTCTTGACGGCGATGAGAAGAGCCCTTGTGATTCTGTCGGTCGTCGGGACGACGTTCGCTATCACGGTGTCCCTGATGAAGTGTTTCGCTAGGATGTTGACCTTGCGCGTGTACGCTCTGACGTGGGCGCTAGTCTTCCTACCACTCCTGAGCGCTGCCTTGTATTTCCTCGAGGACGCCTTCGATACCCTGCCGGTATGCGTGTTCCTTTCGAGGACGGCGATCCGCCTGGTATGAGCCCTAACCTGGACCGGACCGTGGAAACCCTCTTCATGGGATCTGACATAATCCACTGTGGAACCGATGAGCGTCGTGATGGACCTTTCGGTCTGCTGCGTGAGGTCGGTCATCGACCTACGCGCCGTCCCGGTATCCACGCCGAGATTCGTCGAGGTGCTACCTCGCCTCGGGTTGCTCATCCTGTTCTTCACGACGTCTCTCAGCATCTTCTGACCCGAGACGAGCATCGCGACGTAAGCCGTCGGACCTAGTTTTTCCCCGAGCGACTTGAACCGCTCGAGCATCTCAGGAATCGTGAGGCGGATGGTCTCGGCCATCAGACCCCCCTAAGCCAATCGAGCGTCGACTGACCCATCGGAGATAGGTCGTTGATGATGTCTGCTGATGATCCCGCCTTCGCAGTGTTGTTGATACCGATGCGTCCCGCTGAGTTGAACATCAGCCAGGCGACCTCCATGACCAGCCGCTTCGCATCGGGCGGAAGGGCGTTCGTGGTCGCGGTCGAAGACCCATCGAAGCCGCATTTGGATGTCACGGATACGTTGTTCGCTCCGACGTAACCCCAGTACCATCCGCCAATCTTTGAGAGCCGCACCCGACTGAACGTATTCACTCCCTGGATGCAGACGTTTGCGGTAGTCGAGTACCCGATGACGGCGGTGAGAGCAGCCCCGTTCTCCGTGATGACCGCCAGGTCTGAACCCGTATGCCACATGGGGCGACAACACATGGGCACCCATAGTTCCGAACCCCAGGTATCCCGACCTCCGTCGAAGTATGAGACTTGAGCCGTGGTCTCCTTCTCGAGAGACCGCAGGCCAGCCTGGTCTGCAATCCACGACTGGGCATAGGCAACGCAGAGGACAAGCTCCGCCTGGACATCAGCCGCTAGGCTTTTCTTCGCCCAGGAATCGAATTCGGCAGGAGCCACGAGAGCCATGACTACTTCGCCACGACCGAGATGGAGAACGTGGCCGACCCGGACGCCACCGTCCACCGGACCCGGTAGCGGTCGGCGGCGATGTTTTTGATGACCATCACGACGTGCCCCGTTGCTGGCCCACTCGCAATGGAGATTTGATTCGCACTCACCGAGTTCGAGGAGTTGACCGCAACGTCAACGGGGTAGTCGTACCAGGTCGTCCCGCCGTCGTCGGACGCCTGGAAGAAGAACACAGGGCCCGCGGCCGCGTATGCCGTCAAGTCGATGCCGACGAACAGGTTCGCCGCCGTAGGGACCGAGAACGATGCCGTGTTAGCCGCGGTCGATACGCTCGCGGACGCGAAGATTTCGGTTCGAGTAGCCTCGCTCATGCTGAGCCCCCAACTAGAGCGACGGACCGCTCTTTCTGAAAGAACAGAGGGTCAATCCTCGTTTCGCCGATGACGGGGAGCATCTCCGACAGACCGTACTTCTTTTGGTACTGCTCCTGGGGAGCGTCGCAAATCATCTTGTTGGCGCAGGTGGAGCAGGTCGGGTTGCTTCGACCGCTCATCCATTGCAGTGCTGCGTTTCGCTCCGCTGCTTCCCATCCGCCTTGACGGTCAATCTGCTCGATGCGTGTTCTGCCCGTGACATTCAACCGCCATTCCCACGGGTCATAGGGGACCTGGTGGTATCCGCTCACGTTCGGAGCGAAGCCGTACTTCTCGGCAATGCACATGGGGAAGTATCGGACGTTGACTTCCCAACCAAGAGCCTCGAGGTCTTCAACCGCCCTGGCGACATAGGGCGCTGACTCTTCGTATTTCACCTGGAAATCAATCTCGGTCATCCCCGTCTTCTCATGCCAGGCATGGAATGGGTTGAAGGCAATCATGTTGAAGACCGTGGGGGGTCTGTCCTTCAGAACATTGACGGGGAAGTCCTTGTAGTTCGTTCCGACGATCGTAGCGTTGAACCTTACGGGTCGCTTCACGAGGTCGAGACCAGCGACGAGTCTCCGGAACGAACCCTCGCCGCCTAGAATCTTGTCATGAGACTCAGGCGTCCCACCATGAAGAGAGATGAGCCAGTCATCGAGACCTGCGTCCTCAATCTCTTGGTAGAGCGGGCGCTTGTAGCCGAGCTTCCAGTCGTCGCGGTTGTTCTGCCCGTGGGAGATGATCGTTGGGCGCAGCCCGATCTGCGCGCAGTGGCGCACCAGGTCAACAATCGTGCCCTTCGGGGTCTTGTAGATCGTGGCCTCGCCCCCGGTGATGTCGCAAGCGTCGAGGCCGTAGTAGTGCCGGAACAGGTTGGCGTGTTGCACCATCGTCTCGTAGGAGTAGAAGACGAGGTTTTTCTGCCATGCGTAGTAGCAGAACTCGCACGACTTATCGCACGGGCCACCCTGCTCTCCCATGAACAGCCAGCCACGGGAGATGATTCCGCCGCGGGTCTTGTACAGCGGCTTCACGGCTTCACCGCCACGAGGAACCCGCGTTCTTTGTGGAAGCCAATGCACTCCCACCCGTCGGCAACCAATGCGGATCGCAGATCATTGATGGGTGGCGGATCGTAGTCGAGATCGTGGGCGACGATCACTGAGCCTTGACCCATCAGCGGTTTCAACTTTTCGTAGACCGGCAGATAAAGCGACTTCGGGTCGATGTCGATAAACGCGAAGTCAATGGGGTCGTCTTTGATCTCCACAAAGAAGTCCCCATTTGCGACTGTCCATGAGCCTCCGGGCCACACAGCCTCGAGGTTGCGCGTCGTTTCAAAGGCCCGAGCGACGTCGAGTTCAAACGCGGTAAACGTACCGACCCCGTTCTCCTGAAGGGCCTTCGCGATGTAAGCCGAAGTGAAACCCCTACACGATCCGACCTCGATTGCCCGGAAGGGGTGATAGAGATTGACGAGCCCGCCAACGAACGCCGCGCCGTTCCACGTCGTGTCTGTGACCATGCAACCCTCGGGCGCGGCGGCCCGAATCCCCGCGAACACCGCCTTACTCATTGCCGACCCTCCCTGAACTTCACCGCTTGCACAAGCGCCTGCGTCGGAAGCAGCCCGAGGTCCCACAGGTGCCCCGGCCCCCACTTCTGAACGAACTTCATCCCGTTGGATTCAAGGAGGTTGACGATGTCGTCGCCAAAGGTCGAGTGCCCGCGATGGTGGATGTACACCGAGCGAGCAACACGGATCTCCCATCCTGCGAGCCGCAGCTGCACCGCGTAGTCCGTGTCCTCGTAGTTCCCAGGGTTGTACTGTTCGTCCCAGAAGCCCGTGCGCGCGATTGCGTCCCGGCGCATCAGCACCGCGAACGAAACGAACTCCGCGACCTGGGGGTTGGCCTTCGTCCCGCCTCGGGACTCATCATTCCAGTCCGCCGTGTATGTCTCGGGACACGCGAGCGCGTGCTGCGCCCCCTTGGCGAAGCTGGTGGTGGCCCCGATGGCCGCCGTCTTGGGGTCCTCCTCTAGTTCTCCGACGAACCGCTCCAGCCACGACGAATCCCCGGAAGGAATCTCCGTGTCGTTGTCGAGAACGAGAATATAGGGCGCGTCCTTCAATTGGAGAGCAACTCCTAATCCTAGGTTGGTCGCAGTTACCGCACCATGACAACTGGGGACTCTGACGGCATAGTCGCAAGGGTAGTCATAGGCGGGATCGCTCCCATCATCGACGATGATGAGGCGATAGGTCCCGACCTCCGTGTTCTCCATGATGGAAGCGACGCATTGTGTCGTCAGGTAGTGACCGTTCTTCCCACGGATGATGATGGAGACCATCACGCCACGTCCTTCACTGCGAAGTCTCCGGCGTGAACAGCCTTGTCCTTCATGGGAGCCAGAGCTGACTTAAGGTCAACTTGTAGCACGCGCCCGTCTTCTAACTGGATGCCGCGCATGACGCGCTCTACGGTCTTTTGCGCTAGGAATCCTGCTTGGTCGATATCAATGGACTTCCAGTGCCCGCAGACCGCATTCAGGTCAACCTTGATGGAGTAGCCTAGAGCCTTGGCTCTCACGCAAAAGTCGATGTCCTCGCCCATGATGCCGACCCCATTCGGCCCTCTCGGATACCGGAACACGGCAGGGGCGTACTCTCTGGCATCATCGGGGACGTTGCCGTCGATAGTCTTACCGTCCACGGTCGTGTAGATGTTGTCGGTCCACAGTCTCCGGTCCTCTAGCACCCTACGGTTAATGATGGTGCAAGCCGTTCCGACCGCGTCGCATTCCTGAATCGCTGTATCCCCGAGACTAGGAGCTAGGGGTCGATAGAGGTTGGTTTCAATCTTCGTCATGGCGCATAGACCCAATCCGACCTCTTTGCCTTCGGCTGGATTTGGGTGGTCAAACTTGTACATGCGGGCGCAGGTGATGTCCGCGTCCGAATGGAGAAGTCTCGCCACGCTCGAATCGGGGAGCATGTCCTCGTCGATGAACCAGAGCTTGTCGCAATCAGACTTTAGGAACGCCCCGACGAGTACATTCCTCGCATACTCAACCGGGGACTTCGCGACTTCAATCAGGAAATGGACGTCGAATGCGGCGTCGGGGTCCTTTGATGCCTGGCGAAGCGCGTCCAGCACGCCGACAATCTGAATCGTGATGCGGTTCGTCATCGTCGGTATGCCTATCATGACGCTCTGACGTTTCTTCAAGTCCTACCTCCCCAGGGAAAATGGGGCGGGCCATGCGACCCGCCCCCAGTCGTTACGCTGTCGCAATGCCGAGATTGCGGACCCACGCCGTCGGAACTCCAACGACGTAGCCGAACCTGCCGACCATCCGGGCGTCAGCCTGGTACTTCGCCCAGTTCACCTGGTCGCTGACATCCCAACGCATCCCTTGACGCGTCCCGAAGAGAAGAGCCCCCATGTCTCCGTAATAGAGACCTCCGACGCTGTTCGTTCCAGCGCCGAGTGTCGTCAGTGGCAACCTCGCGCTGACGATGATGGGACGCCCGAAGAGCGTCTGATTGGGCTGACCCTCGACGGTCCCGAGTCGCACGACCGGCTGGCCGTTGTTGTCCACGAGTCCGATGATTTTCGCGTAGACGCCAGGACCGCAGACGAACGTTCCGCCACCGATGACGGACTGTTCCGCAGCCTTCGTGTAGATCCTGGTCAGCGAAGCAAACGTCGCCGTCACCGACGAGTACGTCAACGTCTGACCAATCGTCCCGTTCGTCGTCACCACCGCATCGTTGACCGAAGTCGCACCGGAAACCCCAGTGAACGGAGCCCCGGTCCCCTCCATCGCCTGCAAGTCAAGCTCGCCGCCCATCTTCTCGGCAAAGCAACTCTGCAGGAACGGGATAATCGCCACGTTGGCGTCGTCCAACAACTCGAGGGAGAACGTCGCCCTCCCAATGAGCTTCCTCGCATTCAAGGTCTTCACGCCGAACACGGGCTCACCAGCCGTCAACACCGTGCCGTCCGTGTTGGACCAGTTAATCGTGACTGCCGTCGCTTCGTCGGGAAAACTCAGCGTGTCCGAGGTCATGGGGAGTTGCCGCGCACGAGAGTAAATCAACGACGCGTCCCGGATAATCTTCAGAACCTCGTTCCCGACGATGTTCGGAACCGCATAGCCGCCCGAGGTGTCAACAAGACCGCCCATGTCAGCTTTCGCGATTTGTGCGAACCGATCGTTCAGCTTGTTGAATTCAGCCTGGTTCTGCTCCCGCTCGCCGTCGTAACGACGGATCGCGAGTTTCGACGACAGATTGAACCAAGCGTGCTTGGCTTCGATGAAGCGCTCGTCGGCGTAGATGCCTTCCTTCTCGGACTTGAGTGGAGAATAGTTCCCGATGTTCTTATGGAACCTCTCCGGTACGGCTTCCTTGAGCGAAGAGAGGTCCTCCTGCTCGAAGGATGTCTTGCCGAAGACGCTCGCACGCTTCGAAATGGTTTCCACGCGGTCGAGGACGTCCGCCTGGCTCTTTTCTGCCACTTCCTTGAATGCGTTGAGGTCGGCTTTAGCCTGAGCCGCCTGGTCCTTGAGTTGCTTCTCCATCTTGGACAGCTTCTTGCTCGTATCGCTCGTCACGAGCTTGATGGCGTTCTCGATGTTGGCGAGTACGGGAGAATCCCCGAGGTCGTCCATGATGTCGTCTTTGTCTTCGCTCATAGTGAATCTCCGGTCAATGCGTCGATGCGGTCAGCCGCATCGGAGAGTACGAAGTGCCTATGGGCTCTTCGCAAGGCGGCGAGTATCCTCGCCTCGATTCTAGGATCTAGGGACTTGACGTCTTGTTCCGGTTCGGCATTCGTCCCACGGGACGCCTTTTCAGGGGGCTCTACCGGCTCGCTGACGCGGAAAAACGTTTTCACATGCTCAGGCATGACCCATCCCCTCGTAAGCGCGTTCTGCACCGCGTCCGCGTTCATAGGGATAGCGACCTGGGAATACTCGAGCATCTCCCATTTGGTGAAGTGGAATCCTTTAGTGATGCCCTTCTCGTCTTTCATAGCCTTGAAAGTGATGGGACGGAAGCCAATCGACCAGGCCCCGAGACCCTCTGCGGCTAGGTTGAAGGCATCTCGACCCAAAGGCGTGTCGCGGTACTTCGTTCTAGCGAATATGCCGCCCTCATCCACTGTGAGGTTAACCGCACGACCGATGATTCTGTCGATGCTATAGGAATGGTCCGCCATGACGACTGGATGCCTAAGGTAGTTCGTGAGGTCGGCCCCAGAGGCCTCCACGACATCTCCTACCCTATCCGCCCTGGTGGTCGTGATGACATGGGCGACCTCGCGGTCAGCCTTATTGACCGCCTTGACGGTCGTCGCGCATATCGTCCTAGCATAACTAGGGACGAGGTCGTCATCCAATAGCTCTTGTTCATTCATAGGACATCTCCCACAACCGGGACTACGGTGCAACGGCAGTTGATGACCTCTTCGGGAAGCCCCGAACTATCTCCGGGGTAGCGAAGACCGTTCGTGAATGCTTCATCCAAGGCGCGGACCTCCCCATCCTGGGCGGCGTGGCTCTCTCGGACATGTTCATCGTGAGCTGTGAGCCATTCCTGCTTACTGATGCCTGCCTGGCGCATACCCTCGACGCGACCGAAACTAAAGGCATTCCCAGTTTCGGTCCTCGCGATGGTCGCAGCCCTAGACCGCGAGGCGTCCATAACCTGCTCGACACGCTTAGATAGCTCAGAGATGCCCTCTCCGGCCTTGATACCCTCGACGAGAGACTCACGCAGTTGACGCTCCACGGTGTCGTCAATCTTCACGATCTTGCGGGTTAGCTCCGCCAGCTTCGCCGAGACGCTAGGGGAGAGTTGGTCAAAGGCGTCCCCGGTCCCTATCTCCGACATGACTGCGGTGCCGCCACGGTCTAGCGCAGCGGTATGGAGCGGAAGAGTCATCCGAATGAGTTTTCCCTTGGAGTACTGGATATCGAAGAGCGACGATGAATCAGCCTTCTCGATTCCGTTGGTGAGGTTCCAGCCCTTAAGGCTGCTCATATGGGCTAGGACTTCCGACTCAATCTCCCTGAAATGCTTACGGATAGCCTTCTCGAAGCGAGCCTCGAGGTCCCTTGTCCTCATGGAGATGGAACGCCAGACGTTCTCCCTCCTTCCGGCTGACTTCATGAACCTCTCGAGCATGGCTTTCTGGGGTGGTGGCGTCTCGCCGTTGCCTGGCTGCTGCTGTTGCTGATCGGGAGACGGACCTGCTGGCGTATGAGCCTCTTCAACCATGTCAACTGGGATCACGCTGATGGGGAGATACCCCACGTCCGGGTCGTCGAGCTCCTCAACGTCCATCCCGAGGTCGAGGCGATCGTTAATCATCCTCTTCGTGAATCCCATGGCAAACATCTGAGCCGCGACGGTCATCTTTTGACCGAGGTCTTCAACGAGAGCCCGAACGCGTTCGAAGTCGGGCCAGACCTCAACTCCCTGGACGCCTACTTTGGGTAGGAAGTCGTAGTTGATGACGCTTGAGAAGTAGCAGAGCATCCTCGTGATAGGTCCATTCCAATAGTTCGCGCTCTGCTCCCTGGCATTCGCGTAGTTCGCCTTGTCCAGTACGCCCGCCATGAAGGGAGGGACGCCGAACACAGCGAGG
>Ga0315277_10009892_pt1 | contig 12142 bp, 6 predicted proteins | sample YL17G05_15_MG_FD_203695 | JGI IMG/M metagenome (GOLD analysis project Ga0315277, IMG submission 203695) | Sediment microbial communities from Yellowstone Lake, YNP, Wyoming, USA - YL17G05_15 | ecosystem: Environmental > Aquatic > Freshwater > Lake > Sediment | place: USA: Wyoming | collected... | reverse complement strand
ATGGGCCGGCACTGACTATCCTGCCTCTGGCCTCGAACGAGCGAAGAACGAATTCCGCCAGGGCGCGAACATCGCCCGGCCAAAGAATCTGTATTGCTTCAAGTTGCGACAAATAGACCGTTTCTCTTCTATCCATAGGTTCACCTGCACTCACTTCATGGGCCAGCCGCCGGGGGCTGCCTCCTATTCGATCAGTCCTTTGCGCGTGAAATACTGCTTCAGAATTTTGTTCGGCGTCTGCCTCAAGAACGTGTTGCGCGAGTAGTTACGTGGCATGTGGGTCCCTCCAAATGCACTTTCAATCCTTTGTCATGTCTGAGCCTTGTATCATGGCCAGCATCTTGCTGATGTAGCTTGCGTGGTCATCAGTCGTGAAGAGCGCGTCTCCGGCCCTGCCATGATAGCTACTCGATCTTCATCCCTTCGATATTTGCCTCATCCAAAGGCTCTTGCACCGCATTCCGTAGCCAGTTGGGGTCATAGCCAGCGGCCGCTTGCCCTTGGACGACCACGCTGATCGTGCCGCCGTCCGACTTGTCGGCCAAGTTTGCAATGGCCGGAAAGGACTTGAAAACCGAATCGCGAGTGGCCGGGAAACTGATGCGAATACTCGTCCGCACTCTCGGCGTAGGGCTTGGCGAAATCGGCCCAGCGCCGGGCGGACCAGGTTCAGGCCCAACCGGTGTAGGCCCGGGGCCAGGTGTGGGACCGGGACCCGGCTGCGATGCTGACACAGGTACGGCGGCAGGCATCATAAGGAAACCGTTGTCGAGGTCCACTTCGTCTTCACTCATCGGGCGGTCCGTCGCCACTTTTTCCAAGGCTATCTGATACTTCCCGTCATGCCCCAGCACCGGCGATCCAGTACTGTAGGCGAACACCCTCTCAACCACACCGCGCGCGACGGCTTTGCGGATCACGTCTTCCGAGCTTATTCGTGGCGGTTCGAGGAACCCGAAGAAGGCGTCCCGCACGTCCTTCGTGCTCACACCCTGTCGAGGCATCTCGCCGGCGGTCAGGGCCTCACCCAACTTCATCCGCTCGACCACCTTTCGCGGGTGCAACGACCCATGAACCTTTGGCGTGCCTACGGTCGTGAGCAGTTCCATCACCCGCTCATGCACGCTCGTAGCCTGCAACGGTCGGCCGCCCACTTCGATCTTCTCCAAATCCAGAGCGCCGCCACTGCCCACGCGCGGCAGCCACACGGCCGGGTAAAGTTGTCGGAATGCCGTCTCGGCGGCGGCCTCTTCGGTGCGCTTGCGTTCCTTGAGTTGCTCGGCTTGGTCTTTCGTTAGTCGGTGCTGACTCTTCTTCGATTCCACGCGCTCGATGGCCATAAGGTAGCGCACCGCTCGCCGGAGCGATTCCAGTGGTTTCTTGTCCGGCACGGCCAGCGCCACACCGTTGCGGTACTGCCGGGGCGCGTCGCCATACTTAGATAGCATCAACTTAGCCGCATCGTCCTGTTGGCTGCCGCTCTTACTCGCAACCTCCAACGGCATGTATCCAACCAAGAACCGAGGCTCCTTGTCCGGCAAGTCCTGGCTCGTCGCCGGCCAGACGACTGCTTCTTTTCGGCCGGCCAACCTCGCTTCGAGCATCTCTTTGATCTTATCCCTCAAGCTGTCCGGGTCACGGGCGACTTCCTGCTCGGCATCCTCGATCAGTTTGGTGATGTTGGGGTCTTTTTTGAAGCAGTACCGCACGCCGTCATAATGCAGGAAGAGGCACGAGTTCCGCAGATCGGATAGTACCGAGTTGGCGGTGATGCTGTCCAAGTCCGGCCCGATGCACGCGGCCAGCAATTCGGTCTCCGTCACTCCGGGCGGCAGGGTCTCGCTCCCCTCTTGGCGTCTCAGCCCTCCGAAGGAGTACGCCAGAATCGCCGTGGCCAGCCGCAGCGCCGGGCGCACGTTCGCCATCGCTGGTATTTCCTTGGCCATACGGTCGTCGATCTTCTCCGCTCTGGAGTTAGGCCCGACAACGTCGCTGCGGACGACCGGCGCGTATGCCTGATCCGCTCCCCCGAGGTCTTTCAGGAAGGCATTAAGCGTCTCAGCATCATTAACGGGTATCTCTGCCGGTCCCAGCAGAGGTTTGGCTCCACTGGACTTCTTGAGCCCGTGCAGACATGCGGCAAGGAACCTGAGCGCCCCACGCGTCTTCTGGTATCCATCCACGCTCGCCCACCGTTCGCTCATCACATCGATCAGGGCCGGATGGAACGGGTATGCGGCCTGAATGCGGTTTTGCAGGTGCAGCTTCTGCTCCTCCGCATCCTGCTTGGCCGACGGCGTCTCCGCCCGCGCATGCCAGAATCCTCCCACAACATCGGCGTATTCGCGCGCCACCTGCTGGGCCACCGCGTCCGGCGGTTCTGCCGCCAGCAACCGTCTCTTAATGACACCCAGCACCTCATCGCCTCGGACGGGCTCACGCACCTGGTCAACCCGGCTGGTGAGTGTGTCGAGCGTCTGAAGAAGAGCGATATTGCCCATCGCTTGGCGATGACTCCACTGCAACGAGTAGACCATCACGGCGTTGGGGTTGTTCGACACTTCCACGGTCAGGTTGTGCAGGAAGTTGAGCGTCTGCCTCTGTAGCGTCGAATCGAGAACGGGCACTGCTCCTGTCGCCTCGCAATACTTGAGCACCTCATCCAGCAGTAGCAGCACCGGGCGGCCGGTCGATTGCAGCATCTGCTTGATCTCGTCACCCTGCGGGGAAATGCGTCCCTCATCGTGCTTACGAACGACGGCGTAGGCTTCGGGACCCAGTTGCCAAGCCAGCCAGCCCCACATGGTATGGACCATCTGCCCGTTGCCCACATCCTTGTCGCCGGTCGCCGTGAACTTCTCGCCATCGAATACCGCAACAGCAACCGGCCCGGGGTCGGCCAGTCCCTTGCACTCGGGAATTTGGTCGAGGCTCTTGCGTGAGCGGGCGGCGTGCAGCAAGGCCGCCAGCGTGTGCGATTTTCCGCCGCCGAACGGACTGCGAAGCTTGAGAACGCGATTGTAGCTGCCCTGGCCAGCCAGACTCGCTAAAACCTCTTCGAGCAATTTGTACAGATCGGTGGTAACGTAGGTCGCGGCGAAGAAGGCGTCCGGGTCACGATAAACCCCGGGCGCCGTCGGGTCGCGCGTGGCCACGGCACCTAAGTCCAGTGCAAACATCGCCTCCGTGAGTGCGCCCGACTCCACATCCGGGTGAAGCTTCACCAGTTCTGTCCAAGGCTTCAATGTATGGATGCTCATGGCTGTCCCTCATTCGATGTGTCGTTTTCGGTTCCGCCCATCTCCGACCGGTCGATAAGCTCCTGGCGGTTGGTGTGCTTCGTCAACATAACGCTCTCGTTCAGGCGGCCGAGCACGGCCCCAAGCAGCACCGGCTTCGAGGGCTTCTTCCTTCCGATGGACGCGCCTAATTCCATGCGCAGCAGGTTCAGGTTCCCCAATTCCATTGCCTCGATCTGCCTACGCGCGCCCTCAACATCCCCTTCCTTCGCCATCTTGACACCCTGATCGTAGATTGCCATAACTTGTTCCCGCGTCATGGTTGGAGGCGCGGCTGGCGGCGTTTTCGCCTCGCCACGTTTACGGGGATTGGGCTTCGGGAAAGCGGATGGGAACGCGCGTTTAGCGCGCGTTTCGATCTGAGTCAGTTTTCGTGAGATGTCTTTGAGGACATCCTTGACTTGGCGCAACTCCTCGGCTAACTGACGCGCTTCCTCTGGAGGGGTATTGAACATGTCTTGGTCAAGCATTGAGGTACTCCACAGATTCTCGCCACAGGTTCTTGAAATCGCCGACTACATCGGCCGGGACGCCGCCGCCGGTAATGGCCCGTTTGATGTCCATGCGCTCGCGGATGTAGGACTTAAAGTACCGGGCGTCAATCTTCTGGTTCTCAGCGGCATCCTTGCACGCGAGTTCTACTGTGCGTGCGTAGAACTGGACTTCCTTGGTGGGCGAGTTACGCCAAGTCTTGGCCTTGTTCATGAAGACGCCTATCTTCGGCAACGGATGCGGTTCTATCCGCATCCGTAACGAGTTCAAGATCAGGCTTGTGCCGCGCGAGGCGAAGAAGTCGGGGTTGACTGGAATCAGGACCAGGTCGCAGCAACTCAACACGCTGTAGGACAACAGAGTGAAGGACGGCGGGCAGTCGAACAAGACGTAGTCATACCTGGGCAGCCGGTCTGAATTTGTGATCTTCCCCAACAGCCGGCGGATGAAGTCCTTCATGCTGTTGCGGTCGAACACCTCCAGTTCTTGCCAGTACAGGTCCTCGACGGACGGGACAAAATGGAACTGTTCGGTAAGCTGGTAAACGAAATCAAATCCTACTGGAAAATCGAAGTGCGACGAAGGCTTTGTGAATGCGTCCATCGCGTCGAAAATGGTCTTCTTGCGGGTAATGGCCTTCTCATACCACTTCCCGAACCGCTCCTCCAATGAGCCGGTGTTCTCGTTCAGTGCGATAGCCTGCGTGAGCGACATTTGCGCGTCCAGGTCGAACATCAGCACACGCTCCTGGGACATAGACGAGAGCACATCGCCCAAGCACCAGGTGACCGTCGTCTTGCCGACACCGCCTTTGAAATTGATCGTCGCTATTGTCTTGGGACTCTTGTCTGGCATTGCAGGTCTCCTCAAAAACCGTTACTTGCCTCTGTTCCCAAATAAACCCTCTTCGCCCGCCGCCAAGCGGCTTTCTACCAGTGAACGCCAGTTGGCCAGGAGCTTGCCAAGGGCGGTCTGTTCGGCAGGGGTGGTACTTACGAGCTTAGCCGCCTCTTCCTCGCTCTTGCCGCTCAGGGCCGCACCGGCAAGGGCTTGAGCAAGCACTCGCAGGCGTTCCCGGTCGGGGCGGGCTTCGTCGAGGAACTCGTTGAGTTTTCGGGGGCTGTTCTCCATCAGCCAGAGGATGCGGTGCAGCACATCTATAAGCGGAGCGGGTTGGCCATCCTCATGGGGCAGGCCCAGATTAGCGTGCTCGCCCCGCTCGGTGAAATCGCGGGCACGGTACTTGGCCTTCTTCTTTTCGACCAGCGCGTGCCCGCCGGCGGACAATCCCTGTGGACCATCGAGTTCAATGTGCGTGCCATTGGAGAAGACAATGGCCTCGCCAGCGTCCAATTCGACCGTTTTGTAGACAAATCGCCAGAGGACGTAGAATCGGCTGGGGTTATCCACAGCGCTGACATTTCCGCCAGCCGCACCCGAAAGCTTGGCCAGCATAATATCGAGCACGACGCCCTCAACCTCGGCCAAGAATTCCTTGGCCGGAACCTCCTCGCCGTTGGCATATTCGACCTTCCCGTACTTGGTGAACGCCCGCAGTCCTGCTCCGACACAGGCAATCACTAAGTCCGCCCCCGCGATGCTCATGTCCCAAAGCGTCTCCATGCGTTCACGCACGATCCGCAGCAATGCCGGCTGAACATCGCCCTCGTAGCTACCGACTGTGCCGGCTTCTTCCCTCTTTCGGGCAACAAGGAGGATACTGGAAGCCAATGCGCCTGTTTCCAAGGCATTCTGCCGACTCCGGCGCTCCATAGCCACGGGCCATGCTTCAACCACCATGAAGCCAGCCTTCATCAGTGAGTTGATCAGGGTTGCCCACCCGGCTGTTGTCTTATGTGCGTATACGCACACCATCGGCCGACCGGGCTTCAGCACTCGGCACACATCAGAGAAGGCTTGCCGCATGAAATCTTCGTAGGCAGCGTCTGCGGCAGCTTTCGAGCCCTCATGCCGATAAGGTGCGGCAATCGCTTCGTTCTTCTTGGGTGTCAGGTTGCTGGAAAAGTGCTCAGGAAACAGGTGGCCCGCCCCTCGCTTGTGCCAGACATAGAAGTGATCTGCCAGATTCGAGTAAGAGCGACTGTCGTAGTACGGCGGATCTGTCACGACCGCATCGAATTGGCTGTCAGCGTATGGACTCGACATTGCAGAGCCGCGGGATACTGCGGCCGCCAATTTGACTGCGGCGAACTGCTCAACCGCTGCGCCCACGTAGGTGATTGCACTTGCCCAGCTTCCCGACGATCCGGCGAGAGGGTTGGATTCAGCAAAATCGTATATCATTGGCAAACCAGGAGCATTGAAAGTGTTCTTGATGAATTCCGGTTGCCAAGTGCAGAAAGCCGTTTGGTAGTCTGCGAGTCGTCCAAGCGCCATAGTCAGAACGAGACTCACGGCTTTGGCATATTCTGTAGGAACATCGGAATCAACAGCGTTCTTCGACACGCTCCGAACGTATCCCGTGAAGCAGGTCATCCCCAGCAGTTCACGAGACGTGAATAGATCGCGCCAGTGGGAAAAGCCAAAGTTTTGCACATCGAACGAACGAGGATTAGCCTCCAACACCTCGTCCGGCGACGATACGCCCATCCTCCTCTCCACATCGATCAGCCGATCCCTAATGCATTCTTCCGTCGGGATGGTGGTCGAACTTGCCGACAGGTACATTTTACCTTTGATGCCGCCGCGCAACGCGACGACGGCAACTGGCAGGTGCACGAACCTCTTTGCTGTACCCTCCGCTTTTATGTAGGGAAGATCGACAGGCGTGGCGCACTTGGGGCACTCAGTCCCCTTGCCCGAGCCCAGATTCGACGGATCAAAGTCGAGATCATCCTTAGAATCAGCACTGACAACCTCAAACAGTACTGCGTTTGAGCGGTTATCCAGAAGCGGTCGCACAGCGACGACGCGATCCTTCTTGGACACGAGCCAGCCCTGCTTGATGAGAGGCACATGTATTGGGCATCCAGGCTTCTTGCAGCGGACCGCGCGAGTCCAGAGGTACGCGACGGGCTGGAGGAAGCCGGGCGAGAGCTGAATGGTCGCAGCGGCTGGTCCGTCTTCCCCGTCCTCATCCCCGGTCTCCTCGTTCATCGTCATCTGCTTGCCAAAGTTAGGCTTGAGAGTGTCAAGCTTGACGCCGCGTTTGGGTTTGCCGGGTTTCGTGACGTTCCACTGGCCAGTTTGGCGGTCGAAGGCGATTTCCGGCGGGGTGTCCCACACTTCGGGGTCGGGGATGGGCGGGTAGAGGTCGCCGATCTCCTTGCGGACGCGATCCAAGACCCAGTTACCCCAGTAGCGGACCTCGGCGACCAAGCCGCCCCACGTGGTTTCGCCCTTGGCATTCTTCGACCCGGTCATGCCGCGTGCGTTTGTGTCCGGCTTGCCGTACTTCTGCGGGTATACGAGAGTGCAAAGCTCGATGATGTGGGCGACAGGGTTGAGGTCGAGGGCGTAGGCTTCGCAGCCAAGCCGCAGGGCTTCGAGCGGGATAGCGCCGCCGCCGGCGAACATGTCAAGCACGCGCGGGCGTGGGGCACGGCCCGCGACGATGTCGTCATAGGTAACCGTGTCGCCCTGAAACTTGAACTCTTCCACCCAGGCCGGGGGCTTGCCTGCCTGTGCGTCGCCGCACGCAGACAGGCCCGTTTTCTTTGCCTCGGCGAGTTCGGCGGTGAGGCGGTCGGCGTGCGCTTCGAGAATATGCCTCTGAGCCTCGACGATAGCCTGCTCTGTCTCACGTTTGACCTTGATGTCTTTCTCAGCCTTCGGGTCCGTCTTTGGATAGCGGCAGAGTTTGGTGACGAACTCCTTGGCGGCCTTGCGGTTCAGCCCTCGCTTCTTGCCATTCTTGGTAGCCTCCGCCTTGGCGGGGTCGGCCGGCGGGTTCTTCATGTCGATGTCTTTGACCCACCGGTCGGCCGGGACGAGTGCCCCGTACACCGCCGCCCGGCAGGCGACCAATGGCCGCCGCGCCCACCACAGGTGCAGCGTAGAGATATGGCCCTTACGGACCGACTTCTCCCGCGAAGCCTCCGCGCTGATCGCCTCAATAGGCAGGTAATCCTCGATCAATCTGAGGTCATTATAAGTCATTCGATGCCCTCCAATCCTCGAATTTCTCAAGGACGTAGTAGCCGAACGCCCAGAGAACATGCATACAGACCCGAGCGGCACTCTGGCTGGATATGCCCGGATGAGAGCCCTCCTCGCTGAAGAAGGCATAAACCCCATCCGCCAACTTCTCCCGCTCTGCCTTATCGAAGAATCCCGCGTGCTCCAGGTACTTCCGAATCAGGACTGGCCTGCTCAGGTCCGGTTTCTCGCTTCTTGCAGCAGCGATTGAACCAGCGATGTCACTGAGAAGTTGTTCTACAAAATTCCTTGCATGGCCGATAGCTGAATCCCACTTTTCCTGGCGAAACAGGGCCGTGGTTTCTTTCAAGTGATGCGTCAAGGTTGACTGGTCCAAAAAGAACTCGTTGCGTTCTACCAGCAGTTCCAATGCAGACCGATCTTCCTCAGCCACGGGAACGTCGATGGCCACCTGCCCGTCAGCAACGACGTAACCGTCTCGGATCAAGGCTGCCTGCAACTTGGCCTGGCGGTCATCCGGCAGTCTGGTAGCCGCGTCCAGAATCAAACGGAGAATCAAATCCTGCTGCCCCATTTGTTCCAGCGACTTGAACACGTTCAGGAGCAGCTTCATCTTTGAGTCGCCCACCGCGAACCTGTTAGGTACATCCATCTCGTAGAGCCACTGCTCAATGGTGGCTCTGCTCCATAATTCGATTGCTCGCATGGCGGTGCCGATTGTCTTGCGGCTGAGCGTAGCCATGAGTCCTCATTCCTTCCCTTGCCTACCAGCTTGTTTGATTGCCTCCGGCGGGATGCAGAACATCCGGGCTACGACGATTTCCTTCTTGGCGTGGTCGAGCTTCTCCGCCGGGTTATGGATGCGGACCAGTTCGTGGCTGGCTTCCAGCGGGTCCCAGACGACGTACAGCCAGTAGGTCGGCCCGAGTTGCTGGGCCTTGTACCACTCGTTGACGGTGAGTTGGATGTCGCTGCCGCGTGCGTACCCCTTGACCTCGACGCGGCGGACTTCGATGGTCCCGGTGGTGGGGTCGATGACGCGGTGGGCGCGGATGTCGAAGCCGCGTTTCTCGTTGCCAACCCGCTGAATATTCTCACGTGGGAAGCCATCGGCGATCAGGCTCTCGATAACAATTTCCTCTGCTCGCAGTTCCTTTCGTCGGCGCAGTTCAACATCCGGCTCGCGGCCCAGTACACCCAGTTGCGCGGCCACATCGCCCGTGGGCGTCAAGACCACAGCGGTTGCCAGGTGGCGCACCGGCCCAGTGCGGGCGATCTGTAGCCTGTCCAATCCGGCTAAGCGGTCTTTCTTGCTGCGCTCCAAATCGTCGATGTACTTCTTGGCCTCGTCGGCGGCGAGCTTATATTCGGGCCGTGTGCCAAGTTCACCCATGAGCGTCATGTAGCGTTCCTGGGCCTTGTTGATCCGTGCCTTGAATGAGCGTTCGAGATAGTCCCGAACGACAGCGGAGAAATGTTGGCGGTCTTGCTGGCACCGCTGGCGAATTTCGAGTTGGTAGGTGCTCTTGAGGTGGTCGGCCGCCGGTTGCGGGTCCACTGGGTCAATCTGGTCCCATTTCTGCGGGTGCGGCGGCAGATCGAGCAGCAAATCAGCCGGCACAACCTCAAACTGGCCGGCTTCCTCGCGGACGGCGACCACTTCGGCATACAGTGGCACGTCTTTGCCGCGACTATCCTTGCCTTTGACGCTGATTTCGAAGAAATGCAGCCGATATGGCCTGGCGGCCTGGGGGTCCAGGAACAGGGCGGTAGCCCCGAGGGCGTGGCCGAGGGCTTCGTTGAGCTTCTCATCTACGGCTGCGTAGAGCGGATGGCCCGGGCCCAGGAGCACCGCATCCAGGTGCCGGTCTTGTTCCAGCGTTTCCTTATGGAAGGTGATCTTGCGGTATTCGCTGTCGGCCCTCCCGAGCTTATGGACTGAGGCCAGGCGCTCCGAGCGTAGGTCCGCCAAGACGCGCTCGATGCGCCACAGGCCATCGGCTCGCGGCTCGACCCGCAGTCCAACCCGCTTGGCAGCCTCGATGAACTGCTCTTCGACGTACTTGGGCATCAGCCGGCGTTCCTCGATTTCCAGGTTCTGCTTCTGGAAACCCGAGAAGTCCACGTGGGCGTGGGCCAGGGCGATACCTGTGGCCTGCTCGTACTGCTTGAGTCGGTTTGGGTCGATCCGGTCGATCTGTTCGAGGTAGTCGTCCAGACGCCGTGGATCGACGGCGGCCTCGCGGAGCATTTCCGGCAGATTCACGTCGTTGAGGGCGAGCACCTCGCCGATCACATCGAAGACGCGACCTGCCAACGATGCCTTCATGATCTCCAGCTTTTCCAGCAGGCATTTGAGGATGCGACCCTCGACGATGGCATCCCCACCTTCGCCTTCGGTGGCGACAAAGTTGAAAGCGTAGCAGTCGTCGCGCTGACCAATGCGGTGGATACGGCCGAGACGCTGTTCCAGGCGCGTCGGGTTCCACGGCATGTCATAGTTGACCATGAGGTGGCAGAACTGGAGGTTGATGCCCTCACCGGCGGCCTCCGTTGCCACACAGACCTGGGCCTGGGTACGGAACGCCTCTTGTGCCCGCTGACGCTCGCGGGGATTCATTCCGCCGTGAATTTCGCAGGTAGTGTAACCCCAGCGCGTGAGGTGCTCCTTGACGTAGCTGAGTGTGTCCCGGTGTTCGGTGAACAACAGCAACTTGCCACGGCCATCTTTGAGTTCGGCGAACGTGGCGCGGGCCAAGCACTCCTTGAGGGCCTTGAGCTTGGAGTCGCTGGCGGCCTCTCGCACCCTGCGGGCCTGTTCCACCAAGTCTTTAAGGGCGGCGATTTCGGCACGGAGTTGGTCGAGTTCGATGGCAGCGGTGAACTCGTTTATCAGAACGTCCCGGTCGGTATCATCGAGGTCATCTTCTTCCTGTTCGATATCCACAAGCCGGCCTTGGAGAGCGGCGAGCTTGCGGCTTCGCTGTGCCGGCGGCAGGGCCTCAAGCTCATCCAGCAGGGTCTGCTGCTTTTGGACACGCCGCTTGAGTGATTCATGGATCGCACAGGCTGACGAGGCCAGGCGGCGTTGCAGGACGGTACGGGCCAAGGCGGCAGAGGTCTTGCGCTGGCCCTGCTGCTGGGGGATGAACTCGTTGATATAGCCGGTAACGGCCTTGTAGAGCGCAAATTCTTCGGTGTTGAGCGTGAATGGGACGGTGACGGCATGGCGGTCGGGGAAGAGCCGTTGACCATCCATATCCTTGAGGTCTTCCTTTAACCGACGAAGCATCCAGGGGCAGTCGCCCCCGAGCCGGAAAATGTCGCCACGCAAGTCGGCGGCCTGTTCTCCAAGGCGGTGCGGTTCGGCGAAGAGGTCGGGATCGACCAGGCGAAGGAAATGGGCGAACTTGTCTTCATCGCCGTGGTGTGGCGTGGCGGTCATGAGTAGAACGTGGTCGGTCTGCTCAGAGAGCTTGGCGGCCAGCTCGTAGCGTTTTGTGGGATCGACCTGCGGACTGCGGCCGGCACCGCCGCTCTTGGTCCGGGCCGAGCATTTGTGGGCTTCGTCGATGATGACCATGTCCCAGTGCTGTTGCCAGACGCGCTCGCGGACATCGGCTTGCTTGGCGTAGTCGATAGACGCGATGACCTGGGTGTTGCGGCTCCAGGGATTGGCGAGTTGCTGTTGATCGACGGCGGCGAAGATGATGTCAAACGTCTCGCCGAACCACCGCTGCATTTCGTCTTGCCACTGGATCGTGAGTGGGGCCGGGCAAAGGATCAGCACGCGGTCAATGGCCTCGCGGAGCTTGAGTTCCTTGATGAGCAGCCCAGCCATGATGGTCTTGCCGGCGCCGGGGTCGTCCGCCAGCAGGAATCGCAGGCATGGTTGCGGCAGCATCCTCTGGTAAACGGCCTCTATCTGGTGCGGGAGCGTGCGAATGCCGGAAAGGCTGACGGCAAACTGACGGTCGTAGGCGTATGCGAGACGGATGCGGGCGGACTCGACCAGCAGTTGTAGGTCAGCGGGCTCAACCAGACGAAATACTTGGCGGGTGCCCGATGTCTTTGCCAGGGCGGCGGCTTCATCGGCCGAGATAATGACTTCGTCGAGACTCCCGTCTGGCAGGCGAACGCGGCACTCGAAGCCGGCACTGAGTTGGCGCACTTCTTCCAGAACCACCGGGGTGTCGAAGTGCCCTGGAAGCTTGATGCTCTGCCCGATTGCG